>JGI12269J14319_10000145_pt1 | contig 62676 bp, 61 predicted proteins | sample PeaSoiSIISIP2007_FD_14319 | JGI IMG/M metagenome (IMG submission 14319)
CCCCCCCTCGGTTGCGGCTCGCATCTCCTGGGGCGGGACGAGCCACCACACCGGGGTGGTGCCGTTGTGCTCGATGGTGGGTGCCATGTCCTCGATCGACCGGACGTCCATGCTGGCGATCTCCTTCTGCGGTGCCGACGACAGCGGCCACGGTAGTGCAAGGCCGCGACGTCGGCGAGAGAGTCGCCGCTTGCATGGGCGACTGCGTCAGAGCAACGGGGGCCGGCGGTGCATTTCCTCGGGGACCGACGCTTCGTCGAAGGCACCCTGGATCCCGGCGAGGAGTTCGGCGGCGGCGTGCATGTACATGTAGGCGAAGCGCATCTCCGAGAGCTCGAGCGGAGCTCCCGAACTCAGCCGCTCGGAGATGTCTTGTGGCCCGTCGTACCAGGCCAGGCCGACGACTTGGTAGTTGCGTACGTGTCGCACGTCGAAGCGACACAGCGTGGGCCAGCGGAACTCGGCATAGGGACGGCTGTCTTGGGCATCGAGAAGGACGAGCCCCACCTTCCCCACCACGACGACGACGCCCAACAGCGCGTGCTCCGGTGTGTGGAACAGGCCAAACGACACGATGGCGGGGTCGTCTTCGAGCTCCCGGACGATCTCGGCGATGTGCTCCACGTATTGCGGTTCGGCCGTCGCCCGTTTCTCGAGTTGGGTCAACAGGTGGCGTGCCTTCCTGGGAACGCCGACGATCATGGCGCGCTGGCGCCAGTCCAGCGCCATTGTCGACCCATCGAGCCCTTGTTTCAGCTTCCTGCCTCGGCGCAGGGACATGGCGCGACCCTCCCAGCCGGGTGCTACCGGTGCAGCGGTTAGATCGGTCGGGCCGCTCCCCCGCTTGAGAAGGCAGGGGAATTACCCACCGGAGTGACCGACGCCGACTACGCGCCGTGAGATTCCTCCTCACTGGGCCCTTCACAAGGACCGTCCTCACCGCAACCGTCCTCGCCGGGACCCGCCTCACAGGGCCAGAAGAGCCGGGGCGAGCTCGCGGTACTCGGTCAGGGGAAACGATCGGCGCGAGGAGACGACTTGCACACACACGTGGTCGGCACCGGCGTCATAGTGACCGCGCACGCGGGCGGCGATCGTCTCGACGTCCCCCCAGTACACGACGGCGTCGACGAGGCGATCGCTCCCCCCTCCGGCCAGATCCTCGTCTCCGAATCCGAAGGCGCGGAGGTTGTTCGTGTAGTTCGGAAGCGTCAGGTAACCCGCCGTGAACGTCCTCGCCACCTCGCGGGCCTTGACCGGGTCCCGCTCGAGCACCACCGTCACCTCGGGGGCCAGCAACGGGCCCTCGCCGAGCTCGGCACGGGCCCGGGCCGTATGTTCGACGGGGACGAAGTAGGGATGCGCCCCTGCCGAACGATCGCGCGCCAGCCGCAGCATGCGCGGCCCGAGCGCAGCGAGCACCCGACGGTCTGCGGCGACGGCGGGGCCATCCTCGTCGAGGGCACCGAGGTAGCTGACCATGTGCGAGTACGGACGGGAGTACGTCTCTACCAAGGGGGCGTGGCTCGCGCCGAGGCCCAGGAGAAAACGCCCGGGGTAGCGGGCGTCGAGGTCGGTGGCGGCACGGGCGACGTCGTCGGGTTCGGCTCGCCAGATGCTCACGATGCCGCTCGCCACCGTCATGTGGGTGGTCGAGGCGAGCAGCGTTGCGAAGTGCGGTGAGAGGCCGGGCTCGAAGCCGCCCGAGGACCACAGCGCGCTGTACCCGAGGCGCTCGAGCTCGGCGACGACGTCCACGGAGCCGTCGTGCTCGACGCGCCATGCCCCGCTCCACCACACGCCCAGCCGTCCCAGGTCCACGGGCCCGAGCGTACTGACACGACCGGGCGGTCGAGCCGGCGCGCGGTACCGGCGAGGACGGTTCCTCAGCCCTCGAGGTCGTAGGCGGTGGCGTGGCGCGGTTGGTAGAGGCCCATCTCACCGCCGCCGGGCACCTTTAGCCGGGTGAGCAGCCCGAAGCCCTGGCTCTGGACCGGTCCGGTGAACTCGACGCCCTTGGCCGTGAGGTCTGCGACCGTGGCCTCGATGTCGTCACACATGAGGTACAGCTCGTGGTGCCCACTGGACGCGCCGGTGCTGGGGTCGCCGGGCTCGCCGGCGGGGTGGACACCGAGCTCGGCAGGAGGAAGCCTGAAGATGAGCCAGCCGTCATGGGCATCGACATGGGGGAACTCGAGCACGTCGCGGAGAAAGGCTCGGGCCGCCTCGGCATCGGCGGCATAGACGATCGCGTGGGTCCCCGTGATCATGGCCACACCTTCCCACCTTCGGCCTCGGGACGCCCGTCGTCGCGACCGGGTAGCGCGGCGGTGGGGCGCGCCGCCAGGGACTCCAACTCCGCAACGGCATCGGCGACGCCGTCGCGATCGGCGATGGCCGACGCCAGGCGCGACGCGCCGGCCCTGAATCGATCATCGTCGAGCACCGACCGCACCGCTTTGCGGATCTCGGCCACAGATGCCTTGGGCGAGAGCCGGAGGCCGGCTCCGTGGTGCACGACCCGTGCTGCGGTGTCGTTCTGGTCTCGTCCCATCGGGATGCAGACCATGGGCACGCCCGCCGCCAACGTCTTGATCGTCGTGCCGTGCCCGCAGTGCGTCACGACAACGGACGAATCGGGCAGGATCTGCGAGTGGGGGGCCGACCCTACGACGGCGACGTTGGGGGTCGATCGCACCTCGTCGGTGTCGAGCAGCCGGCCCACCGTGACGATGGCGCGGACCGGCAGGGCCGACAGCGCCTCGACTACCCGGCGCAGCACGGGGCCCTGGTTCTGGTACGTGGAACTGAACCCCACCAGGACGAGGGGGCGCTCGTCGGGTCCGGTCCAGGGAGAGGTCCAGGATTCCACCCAGTCGGGGTCGTCGAGGATGGGCCCCACGTAGCGGACGTGCGCCGGGACCGAACGGGCCGCGTAGTCGAAGACGGGGCTGGTCAGCACCAGGATCAGGTCAGCCGCCAGTGCCTGGTCGTAGAACGAGGACAACGGGTCGAGGCCATGAGCCGCCCGAGCACGGTTGATCGGCGGCAGACCGGCCTGGAACAGGCGGTTGACCACCCCCCGCAGGGCGCCGTCGCGCGTGCGACCGAGCACCGTCTTGGCGAGCGCGAAGCCGGGTCCGATCGTCGGGGTGCCGGGGGTCGGCATGATCCAGATGTTCGTCACGACAAGCGCCACGGGGAGCTTGGCGGCCTGGGCGGCGATGATCGAACCGAAGAGGAAGGCGTCGGGCACGACCACGTCGGGCCGGAAATCCTCGATCGCCTCGGCGGTGTCGGCCGCGAACTCGGCGGCGGGTCCGGCGATGAACCGGTCGCGCACCCGCTTCAACATGACGAGCGGGTTCGCCGACTCCCAGTCCTTCAAGAGATCCTCCGACGGATCGAGCGTCCGCTGATGCGGAGCACGTCGCCAGGGTGTGAACGTGCACTCGGCCGCTTCGGCGCCGGCACGGATGGTCGGGTCGGCGAGGACGTGCACGTGGTGCCCCCGGTCGATCAGCCGTCGGGCGATCCCGAGCTCGGGGGGGACATTGCCCCCGCCTTCCCACGACGACATCAGGAAGCGATATGGCTTTCGGTCCATCACGTCGACCCCAGTTCTGCCCGCTCTCCTGGAAGTGTGACGCGATCCACGTAGCCGCGCCAAGGTGGTCAGCCCGTGCGCGGTCCTCGTGCTAGCACCACGGCAACCCAGTTAGGGTCTGGCCAAGGTGCAACCAGAGAGGCCTGTCATGGGGGACACGAGGATCACCGAGGACCCGAGGATCGATCCGCGCATCAAGGCCCTGTTCGGTGCCGTGGACATCTCGCGTTCCTCCGATGACGTGGACGCCGCCAGCAGATCCTCGAGGAGGCCAACACCGAGGAGGCGATCGCGTTACGAAGTCTGGTGACCGCATTTTTGGGCATGGCCGACACCGAGGAGGTCGCTCCGGTCGACGGGATTGACGGTCACCGAGCACGTCGTGGTGTCGGCTCCCGACGCCAACAAGATCAACATCCGGTTCATCCGGCCCGAAGGCGATGACGTCGTGCCATGCGTGCACTACATCCGCGGGGGCGGGATGGCGACGATGTCGTGCTACGACGGCAACTACCGCGCGTGGGGCCGGCTCATCGCCGCCCGGGGCGTGGCTGTGGCGATGGTCGACTTCGGCAATTCGATCGTCGCTTCTTCGGTCGACGAGGTCGCCCCCTTCCCGGCCGGGCTCAACGACTGCGTGTCGGGGTTGAAGTGGGTGGCGGCCAACCACGCCGAGTTGTCCGTCGACCCCAATCGCATCGTCGTCGCCGAAGAGAGCGGTGGGGGCAACCTGACACTGGCGACCGGGCTCTACCTCAAGCGTGACGGTGACCTCGGCCTCATCAGTGGCCTGTACGCGCTGTGCCCCTACATCGCGGGATCGTGGCCGTCGCCCGAGAGCCCGTCGTCGACCGAGAACAACGGCATCCTGCTCGACCTCCATAACAACCGGGGTGCGATGAGCTACGGCATCGAACAGCTCACGAGCCGCAACCCCCTGGCCTGGCCCGGCTTCGCGACCGAAGACGACGTGCGCGACATGGTGCCGACGATGATCAGCGTCAACGAGTGCGACCCGCTGCGTGACGAAGGCGTCAACTTCTACCGCCTGCTCCTGCGGGCCGGTGTCGAAGCGCGCTGCCGTCAGGTCATGGGCACGATCCACGGCACGGAGATGTTCCCCCTGATGTGCCCCGACATCAGTGGCGACACCGCCGCCAGCATCGCCGACCTCGCCCGCCGCGCCGGCACCTGACGAACCGGGGCGCGGATCTAGCCGAGACGGGCGGCCACGGCGCGCTGATCACCGTCTTCGTCGACCATGACGTCGACCTCCTCGAACCCGAGCCGACGGAGCAGGCGCCCGACCGGTTCGGCTTGGTCACCACCCAGCTCGAGCAGGATCGAGCCGCCCGGCCGCAACCAGCGCGGGCTCCTGCGCACGACCTCGTGGAGCACGTCGGTGCCTGCGGGCCCCCCGTCGAGCGCGAGCCGGGGCTCGAAGGCCTGCACGTCGCGCGGGAGCAATCGCATCGAGCCGGTGGGCACGTAGGGCACGACCGCGGTCATGACGTCGACGCGTCGCTCGAACTCTGCGGGGAGCGGATCGTCGAGAAACCCCTCGAAGACCTCGACTCCGTTGCGACGGGCGCACTGCACGGCGTCGGGGTCGAGCTCGGTGGCGACGACTCGCGCCGTGGGTACTGCCGCGCCCAGCACCGCCGCGATCGGGCCCGCTCCTGTGCAGAGGTCGACGGCCACGCCACGGGGAGGGAGGACCGTCGCCGCCCGCCGCGCCAAGGGCTCGGTGTGCCATCTCGGCACGTACACCCCCGGCGCCACGGTCATCTCGACATCGCAGAACGTGACCGATCCCGTCAACCACGCGATGGGCTCGCCGTTGGTGCGACGCGACACCAACTCGAAGAGCAGACGCTGGTCACGACCGGCGAACCGTATGAGCTCGTCGGCCTCGTCGGAAGCGGCGACGCAACCCGCCGCGCTCAGCATCCGCGCCACCTGCGCCCGGTCCGGTGACCGGTCCGGTGCAGGGGGACCCGGGGCCCGGTCAGAGGGTCCCACCTAGGAGCTCGGCACGTAGGTGCCGGTGCAGACGTCCTCGTCGTACCGGTCGGGGTGGAAGGTCATGCCGTGCTGGGGGAAGTACCACTCGACGGCCCGGTACATGAGCGTGCCGGCGCAGTTGCCCAAGTCGAATGCCACCACGGTGGTGGGCTCCTCGGTGCCGGTGGCGACGGTCTGGTCGGGACCGACGTAGTCACTCGTGCCGGTCCCCGTGGCGGTGGGACCTCCCCATGACTTCCAGACGACATCGGTGACGAGCCCCGTCGGGTCACCGCCGTTGAAGATCCTCGACGGCTCGACCTGCCCGAAACCTTGCCCGGCGGAGAAGACGCCGGCGAGCCGACCCAAGGTCGGAGCCGTCCGGGGAGCCGTCGTCCCCGTCGTCGCCGCTGTCGGCACCGATGTCGTCACCAGTGACGGAGGCGGGCCCGTCGTCGGGGACCGCGCCGCGCTGGGCGCGCCGGTGCCACAGGCGGCCAGTCCGACCAGACACGACACCACGGCCCCGTACCCCACCGTGGTACGCCGTAGGGGCACCCTTCAGTCTCCCGGGCTCCGCAGGGTCAGCAGGGTGCCCGATCCGAGCCGTGTCCATGTCGGCGCCGGGAGCGCGATCACCGCCAGCGCCGCGGTCGGGAACCCGCGGTTGAGCCGGGCGCGACCCTCGACGTCCTCGTCGTCGAGGAGGAGCACGACGAGCTCGTGCGCGGTGGGGTTGTGGCCGACGACCATGACCGAGGCGGCGTCACCACCGAGGCTGCGCACGATCTCCACGACGTCGTCGGCATCGGCGCCGTACAAGGTGGGCTCGACCACGAGCTCGGCACGCGCGCCGAGTTCGTCCATCACGAGCTCGGCGGTCTGCACGGCGCGCCGGGCCGAGGACGACAGCACGAGCTCGGGCACCGACGCGGCGGGAACGGGATCGCCGGCCACGTACGAGCCCACGTCGGTGGCCTGTCGTCTCCCCCGCGCCGTGAGCGGGCGGCTGTGGTCGTCGGGTCCTTGCGATGCCGCCTTGGCGTGGCGCAGCACCCACAGGGACCTCGTCCCTACAGAACCAGTCCCCACTCGTGGCCCATGAAGGCGATGGCGGCCTGCGACAGACGTTGGGCGCCGGGCCCGGCGAGGTGCGTGCCATCGGGGTCGCGCACCTGGACCTCGTTCCCCGAGGCGTCGGGGAGGAAGGCTGTGTAGCCGCCCTCGGGGTTCGAGAGTACGGGCCACGAGGCGAAGTAGGTCACGCCCTTGTACTGCGGCGCCTCGCTCTGGTCGATGGTGTTGATGTCCTCCATCTTGGCGTTGAGAGCCGGATCCGCCATGGGCGGCATACCGACCCACAGGACCCGGGCCCCCGAGCTCGCCGCCAGCGCCATGAAGGCACCGACGCGCTTGGCGTAGTCGGCGTTCCACGCCGGGGTGCCGTAGCTGACCGACGTCGACCCTTCCATGAAGTTCTGGGGGTCGTTGGCACCGATGAAGACCACGACGGCCTGGGGCTGATAGGTGGTGAGATCGTGGCTGAGCTCGGTCTGCCAGTTGAAGTAGTCGGGCCTCGACAACCCCGTGTCGATGTGGCCGTCGAGCACCGCACTCACCACGTCGGTGGCGGCGAGATCGTTCACGAGGGGTTGGCCGAAGTCGATCCCGATCGAGTCGCCCACCACGAGCAACCGCAACGGCGCCGATTGCGTCGGCACGGCCAGCGGTGCCAGTCCGTCGGGCGCGGTGACGACAGTGGTGGACGGCGGTACCGGCGATGACGACGAGGAGGCGACCGGTGGCGTGACGGTGTGGTGCACGAGGGGGGGCGCCCCATGGTGATGATGGGCCGGAGGCCCCTCCACCTGCAGCACGCCGGTCCCGGTATTGCCGGTGTGACCGAGGGCGCGCTGCGCTCCCCCCACCACATGGGACAGGCCGAACGCGTCCGACACCGCCGCGATGGGGCGGAGGACTGCGATGGCCACGCTGCGGCGGGTGCCGAGTGGCGCGTCCTGGGCCGAACGCATGAGCGTGGGCGCGTCCAGGACGAGCCATACCGCGAAACAGGCCAGGCCGGCCAACAGGGCATGGCGCCAATTGACCAGCACGCGTCCGGGGACCGGGCGTTGGGAGGGCTGCTCCACGTCGGGGACACGCACGGACGGCTCCGTCGCGTTGACATCCTCGTCGTGGCCGGTGAGGTCCGGTCTGTCGGCCCCCTCGTCATCGGTGACGACGGAGGTGCCATCACCCATGTCGCCACGGGCCGGGCGCACCCCCCGCTCCTCGGTGGCGAGGCGCGAATGCGACGGGCTCGGGGACGGGCTCATCGGGTCGGAGGGGATGTCGGTCATGTGGTCCGCGTGTGCACGTGCATGCTCGGAACCGCCCCCCGGAATCTCGAAACGAACGCCGGGCCCTCGGGACCGGCCTCAGAACTTGTAATAGATGAACGGTGCGACACCCTGTGGTCCGAGCGTCGTGATGACGAGAAGGACGACCCCCAGTATGGCGCCTTGCACCACCCACGGTTGACCGGCGAATTCACGCTGGACAAGGCCACCGAACGCCCGCGGCAGGTACTGCAACGCCACGGCGCCCACGACGGTGATCACCACCAGGGGCGTCACGAGGGGGGCGCGGCCCCAGGCCGAGAAGAGGCGACCGATCAGCGTCATCGCCGTGGAGAACGAGTCGGCCCGGAAGAAGATCCAGCCCAGGCACACGATGTGGAAGGTGACCAGGCGCTGGACCCACACCCGCACCCTGCCGTCGGGCACGGGGTCGAGCCCGGCGGCGAGCCGACGCGACCGGCGGAGATGCCCCACCACCTGCCCCGTCCCGTGAAGGGCGCCCCAGGCCACGAAGGTCCACGCCGCCCCGTGCCACAGGCCGCCCAGGATCATGGTGATCATGATGTTGCGGGCGACCTTCGATTGTGAGCCGTGACCTCCCCCCAGGGGGATGTAGAGGTAGTCGCGCAGCCAGCGCGACAGGGTCATGTGCCAGCGCCGCCAGAAGTCCTGGAGGTTGCGCGCCGTGTACGGGGCGTTGAAGTTGTCGGGGAAGCGGACTCCCAGGAACATGGCCAGCCCGATGGCGATGTCGGTGTACCCGCTGAAGTCGGCGTAGATCTGCACGGCGAATCCGTACGCCGCGAACAGGATCTCGGGCGCCGAGTGCTGGTGCGGTGCGGAGAACACCGGGGTGACGATGGCGGAGTCGATATACGACGAGATGACGACCTTCTTGAACAGTCCGCCCGCCACCAACCAGGCGGCACGGCCGAAGTCGATGGCGGCGGGGTCGCGCTTGCGCCGGATCTGGGGAAGCAGCTCCTGGCCCCGCACGATGGGGCCCGCGATGAGATGCGGGAAGAACGACAGGTAGACGGCCAGGTCGATGAACCGAGCCGGCTCGATCCGACGCCGGTACACGTCGACCACGTAGCTGATCGCCATGAACGTGAAGAACGACACGCCCACGGGCAGCGTGACCTGCAACAGCGGCACGAGCCTGCCCGTGCCCAGCGTGTGGAAGAGATTGTCCACGTTCACGGCCAGGAATCCGTAGTACTTGAACCATCCGAGGATCCCGAGCAGCGCGCCCACACCGCCCGCCATGGCGATACGGCGATGACGTTCGTCCTCGAAATGCTGCACCGCGGTGCCACCGACGTGGGCGGTGACCGTGACCGCGGCCAACAGGAACACAAAGCGCCAGTCCCACCAGCTGTAGAACACGTAGCTGGCCGCGATCATGGCCAGCTTCCACAGGCGCGGGAACGGGTTCAGCAGCCAGTTCGCCGTGAAGGCCACGGCGAAGAAGATCGCGAAGTCGATCGTTGGGAACAGCATGCGTGGAAATCACCCGCTGTTCAGTAAGGACGCACTCCGGGGTCACAGGGCGTGACGAACCCCGCGGAGGCTAGTGCGGTCGAAAAGGTCGGACAGACCGGGTGGTGCCGCCCAGGTCAGCTGCGTGCTTTGAGGGCCTCGATCAGCTTGGGCACGACCTTGTGGACGTCACCGACGATGCCGAGGTCCGCCACCGAGAAGATAGGGGCGTCCTGGTCCTTGTTGATGGCGATGATGTTCTTCGAGCCCTTCATCCCCACGAGGTGCTGGGTGGCGCCCGAGATCCCGCACGCGATGTAGAGGGTGGGCTTCACGGTCTTGCCCGTCTGGCCCACCTGATGCGAGTACGGCACCCATCCGGCGTCGACGATGGCGCGGCTGGCGCCGGCGGCGCCGTGGAGCAGCTTGGCCAGCTCCTCGATCATGGCGTAGTGCTCGGCATCTCCGAGGCCTCGTCCGCCCGACACCACGACCTCGGCCTCGTCGAGCTTCGGCCCGGTGCGTTCCTCGGCGTGACGGGCGAGCACCTTGGCCCCGTTGGTGGCACCGAGCTCGGGCACCGCCGCGCTCACGACCTGGGCCGCGGCGCCGTCGGCGGGCTCCGCGGTGAAGGACTTGGCCCGCACCACGAAGATCCACGGATGGTCTCCAGTGAACCGGGCCGTCGCCACCTGGGCGCCACCGAACAGGCCGTGCTGCGAGCGGACCTCGTCGCCGTCGGTGGTGAGGTTCACGACGTTGGTGATCACCGGTACGTCGAGACGAACCGAGAGGCGGGCCGCGATGTCGCGACCGTCGTAGCTGGCGGGGACCAGGATCACGTCGGGTCGGTTGCCCGACGCCACGAGCGACGCGATGGCGCCGGCCACGGGCGCGCCCGGCAACGCGTCGGCGAGGTCGCCCACGTCGTAGACCGTGGTGGCGCCGTAGTTGCCGAGCACTCCCGCCACCGAGGCGGTGTCGGCTCCCCATGCCACCGCTTCGGTGGTGGCGCCCATCGAACGCGCCTGGGTGAGCAGTTCGAGGGTGGTGCTGGTGGGCTTGCCCTCGGCGGACTCGGCGAGGACCCAAACCTTGTCGATCGACATTCTCTTCTCCTGGGGTGCGTGCGAGATCGGTGGGCCGGTGGGCGGGCCGGCTCAGACCAGCTTGAGCTGCTCGAGGAAGCGGACGATGTTTTCGTAGCCCTCGCCTTCGTCGACGACGATCTCGCCGGCGCTGCGCTCTTCCGCGGCGGTGACATCGGTGACCTCCGAGCGCGCCCCGGCCGCGCCGACCTGGCCGGCCTCGAGGCCGAGGTCGGCCACGGTGAGCTGGTCGACGGGCTTGGACTTCGCCGCCATGATCCCCTTGAACGACGGGTACCGCGGCTCGACGACCCCGGCGGTGACGGTCACGACCGCGGGGAGCAGGCAGTCGACCTCGTCGTAGCCCGCTTCGGTCTGGCGCTCGACGTGGACCCGGCCGTCACCCACCGAGACCTTCTTGGCGAAGGTCACCGCCGGGAAGCCGAGCAGCTCGGCGACCTGGACCGGCGTGGTCCCGGTGTAACCGTCGGTGGACTCGGTCGCCGCGATGACGAGGTCGGGTTGGGCCCGCTCGACGGCTTTGGCGAGGACCTTGGCGGTCGACAGGGCGTCGGATCCCTTGAGGGCGTCGTCGCTCACGAGAATGGCCTTGGCCGCCCCCATGGCGAGGGCGGTGCGCAGCCCCGACGTCTCGCCGGCGGGAGCCATCGAGACCAGGGTGACCTCGCCGCCGCCGGCGGCCTCGGCGAGTTGCAGACCCATCTCGACCCCGTAGGCATCGGAGTCGTCCATGATCAGCTTTCCCTCCCTGACCAGGGTGTGGGTCTGGGGGTCGAGGGCCTGGGGGGCAGCCGGATCGGGGATCTGTTTCACGAAGACGACGACGTTCATGGCCTCGATTGTTCCCGACAACCCGCCGTTCGACCAATCCGTGCGCGGCGACGCGGCGCCATCCGGACCGGCGCCGCGACCGGAAACCTCAGATCCTCCCCAGGTGGGCGAGGGTGTCGGTGACGGTGTCGGTGATGACCATGTCCACCCCCGCCTCGACCACGGCGTCGAGGTCGTCAGGGCTGTTCACGGTCCACGTGGCGATGGCCACCCCCTGTTCGTGGGCCCGACCGACCAGCGCCGCGCTGACCTGGGTGTGATGAGGGTTGAGCGCCGCGCACCCCAGCGCGACGGCCGTGTCGAGGGCACCCCAGGCGTTGAGCGCGGGGTGCACGAGGAGCGCGAGGGGTGTGGCACCGGCGCGGTCGCTGAACCGGCCCCGCAACGCGGTCAGGGTGTCGGGCCAGAACGAGGACACCACGACATGGGCGGGCCACGGCCGGTCGGGACCGGCGCCGTCGAGGAGGAGGGTGGCGACGTCGGCGGCCACCCGTTCGTCGGGGTCGTAACCAGGGTCGGTGGGAATGTTCTTGATCTCCACGTTGACGATGGATCCCGTGCAGGCCACGAGGGCCTGCGACAACGTGGGCACCCAGGCCGGGAGTTGCGCACCCCGGCTCTCGTGGACGAGTCCAGAGCCCGCGATCTCGGCGTCGTGGTGCACGACAAGCTCGCCGTCCACACTCCGCCGTACGTCGAGCTCCACCCCGTCGGCGCCGAGGTGGAGGGCGGCCGAGAAGGCTTCGAGGGTGTTCTCGTGCCAGGGCCCGGTCCCGCCCCGGTGCGCGAGCACCGCCACGGGGTCCTGAGACCGTCGCAATGGCCAAGGCATCGTTGCGCACCATAGGCACGAGCGGCCATCGCGCTCGACCCGAATGGAAGAAGTGGACCAACCAGAAGAAGAAGACGAGGAGGAGGAGGAACTGTGAGAGGGAGAGAAACAGCTCAAGCGTGACGGGGAGAGCGCATGGGCAGTGCCGCAGCGGACGCTACGAGAGCACTGCCCATGCCTCCCATTCCCGACGAAGAAGCGGGCGCCCAGCCAGTGGGGTCTTGGGGGAACCGTGATCAGCTTGACCGCCCGATGTAAGAGTACGCCCGAGCCCCATCGGCGCCTAGCGGGGTTCCACCTGTCGAGGCGCCAGAGAAATCACCTGCGCTTGCCGGCGACGAATAGCGGCGATCGGGATCAGCCTCGCCAGCGCCCCCCGGCGTGGTTGTGGATCGCAAAGAACCGGATCTCCGGTGGACGAGGAATGCCGACCTCTCGGTAGACGCACCTGAGCGTTTCCCTCTCGAACTCCTCGAACGCTTCTTTCGACACCCACACGTCGACAACACGAAAGCCGTCCTCGGTCTCGGCGGCCCAATGGAAGAGCTCGTCCTGGTGCGCGGGGCCGCCTGGCAGCGACCCGATCCTCTCGTTGATCTCGTCGTACTGCCGGAGCGTCGCGCCCTGAAGATCGAGCTGCACGGCTACTGCCATTGCTATCCCCCCTTGTGGTCATGGCGAAGAGGACGGTTAGTCAACCAAGTGGGACTGGGCGCAGACTGAGAACCATGGCGCCGGGGCCTACCGCGCCCCTGCCTTTCGGGGCTTGTTCCCGGTGCTTGCCCGACAGGACGTGATTTCGAGGGGAGTGTCCTGTTAACGCACCACAGGCACAAACGCTAGCTGGAGTATCTGTTTTCTGACCTGGGACTACGTTGGTCAGAACGGATAGGGCGTTCCGTAGCCTTTCAGTCCCCGCCACGCTATGGGCGCGACTCCTTGGGTTCGTCTTCCCACTCCTCCTCGGGATGAGGCCCGGTATCCATGATCGCCGCCATGGCTTCCTCTGCGGGTGCGTGCGCATCGACCCGTTCGTCGCTCTCCCCGTGGCAGGGGCACTCGCACGGGACGACTACACGCCGGTCGCAGCCATCGTGCTCCTCCGATTGGCACGCTGCCGAGAGGTACCTATCCCTTGTGACCTGCGTCCGGTGCTTCCCCGACAGCCCCGCTGGGTCCACCTTCAGGGCCGCGGCGACCAGCTCCTCGAACTCCTCCTCGGTGGGCTGGTGGGGTTCGTCGGGGTCGTGGCCAGGGCCGGTCGGCATCAGTTCGAGGCGAGCTGGAGCGCCGCCGCGTAGTCACCGACCGGATTACAGCGGACGGTCTCGCCGCGGTGGAGCAGCAGGAAGGCCATGAACATGCCCACACTGCAATCCACATGGACATCGACGTTCTCGATGTAGGGGGCGCGCCGCCCACGCTTAGTCACGACGATATTGGTGAGCTGGCCTTCAGGCGCGCCCACAAGGACATTTACACCCTCCCTGTAGCTACGCCTCACGCGGTCGAATACGTCCCCGATCCGATCGTCGAAGAGTGCCACCACGATCGGGCGGCTCCCGTCGGAAGCAACGAAGGACAGGTACTCCCGGAAGGTGGGGTCGGTACGAAGAAGGCGGGAGGCCCTGAGCGCCACCGCACGCCTGATCTTCTCGTTACCCGCCGTCACCTTCCCACCTCCTCAAGTGCGTTTCCCACTCGTCGTAGACCAACGTCTCGGCGAGATCCGCTCCGGCTCAGAGACCCTCTGGGGTCCTGATCGGTTGGAGCACTTTGTATACGGCCTCTGGGTCAGCGTAGAGCCGATGGACGTGAACCTCCTGGTGACAGCAGTCTACCCGGACAATATCGATCCACTCGGCTTCATCATCGTCACCTACCTCTACCTGCTGAAGCGAGAGGAAATCGGTCAGGAGCTGCCCATCCCACCACCGGCGGCGGTGAATCCTCGACCCGTCGACGAGGTCGATCGTGCTGGAACCCGGGAGGCCCTCCCGGTATGGGGTCCACAGCTCCTCCGCCGGCGGCGGGATCGTCATGTCAGCCAACCGTTGCTTCTGGGGCTTTCGCTTGTTCGTCACGAGACCCGCCTTCGGCTGGCCTGTCGGTAAAGTCGGACCGGAACCACTTCTAGCCCGAGTGGCCGTCGGTGTGGAGCACGGTGTTGGGCATGTCCACGTCCTGGGCCGACGGCCTTCCGGAGCGTGGCTCCGGTCACGTCCGCCACGACGCGGGTACGGGCCTCCCCCGTCTCCTTCGAGATGAGGGCCACGACGGGGGTCTTGTCGTACATGGGCCCGTAACGGCCGCGTCCCCCATCGGGGAGCCGTGAGGGCCGACCCTGCTGGTGGCGGTTCTTTGGCGCCCCGCCCACGAAGGTTTCGTCCACAACCACCGTGCCGGACAGGAGCGAGAACACTGGCTCGCGCTGCATGGTCTCACGAAGCCGGTGACCGAGGAACCAGGCCGTCTGGTAGCTAATGCCGAGGTGGCGCTGAAGCTCCAGAGCGCTGATCGAGTTCTTTCCGGCTCCCATAAGCCACATCGCCAGGAGCCATTTCGAGGCGGGGATTTTCGAGGATTCGAAGATCGTCCCGACCATGACGGAGAACTGCTTCCGACAGGCCTTGTCCCGACAGCGCCACAGACGCCGGTACGTGACGTGTCCGGCCTTGGTTTTTCTTTCGCCGGACTTGGCGGCGATGAAGTAGTGCTTGGCGTCCTTGGTCCCGCAGTGGGGGCAGACCGGCTGCCGGTCAGGCCAGCGCAGGCGCTCCAGAAGTTCCCAGGCAGAAGCCTCATTCGAGAGGTATCTGGGGAGTGTGCCTAGGTTCAATGCCTCCACGCCGACAGTTCACAAGAAGCAACATGGTGCGTCAAGTAGATAGTCCCCGATTTCGATCCTTTCCCGGGCCTTCCCTTGTCTTTGAGCCCCTTCGGACCTTCTTCGCGCTTGCGGGGGTGAGCGCTTGGGAGTAGCTTCACATTCACCGTTTCCCGTGGCGGCCAACCCCTGTGGCCAGCCAAGTGAACGGGTTCACAAGGAGCGGACGGTCAGAATTGCCTGGAACTGCACCGTACCGGAGGAGGTAATCGTGGCACTCATGTGGAACCGCTCGGTCGAATGGGATGCCGACGACTGGCGAAAGGTAGCCGCCTGTCGGTACACCGAACCTGACCTCTTCTTCCCGGTGGGCACGACCGGTCCGGCGATCGACCAGATCGAAGCAGCCAAGCGGGTATGCCGGGCTTGTGAGGCCATCGAGCCCTGCCTCGAGTTCGCCCTGGCCACCAACCAGGAGTCGGGCATCTGGGGTGGCACCTCCGAAGAGGAGCGCCGCAAGCTTCGCAAAGCCTGGCTCGCCGCCCGCCGACGCGCCTCGTAGCCAGCGACGAGCCCCGCAGCCAGCCACCGACCCCACGACCGATTCCGGCCCCGGAGCGATTCCGGGGCCGTTGCGCGTTCGGGTATCAGGGCGGTTCCTCCACACCCTCGGTATTCTCGATTGACGAGGAACACGTCAGCCTCTCCTTGCTCCACTTCCCCTCGGTGAGAGGCACCGCTCCTCGCTGAGAGGTGGCGTCATGCGTGACGCGTCGAGTGGGCAACGGCTCGGCACCAGATGGGTCGACCGGTCCATGCGGACCAAGGGCCTCGTCGTCATTGCCGTCCCCATCGCCATTCTCTTCATCGTGCTCGGGTCCACGTCGTGGTTCACGCACGTCGACAACCGGGCCCAGGACGTAGCGAGTAATTCCCGGCAGATCGTCGACGCGGCCACGACCCTCGAGAACAGCCTCCTGTCGGCCGAGACAGATCTCGGCGACTACCTCCTGACGGGGAACCCCTCGTTCCAGGCGTCGTACGCGCTCGCCGAAAAAGCGGTTCCGCCCCAGCTCGGCCAGCTCGAGGCGCTGACGCTCGGCTCGGCGACCGAGGGGGCCTCGGGTCGAGCGGTCCAGCGCGACACCGACCACCTCGTGGCGACGCTGGCCCGCCTGAAAGGCCAACAGCCGTCGCCGGCACCCTCCAGCGCGGTTCGGACACTGCTGCAGGCGGTCCGGGTCGAGACCGACAAGCTCCGCGGCGACATCGCCACGATCACGGACAAAGAGAGTGCGGTCATCGTCAGCCAGCAGTCCGACATCCACACCTCGAACATCTTCCTGCCCGCCATCGCCATCGCAGCCGTGGTGCTCGCCCTGGCGGGTGGGGTGCTGGTCTCGCAGCTGTTCACCACCGGCGTCGTCAGGCGCCTGCGCCGTCTCGAGCGGGCCACCGAGGATCTCGAACGCGGCGAGACCCCGGTCGGGGTCCCGAGCGGGCGCGACGAGATCGGCCGGCTCTCGGCGAGACTGCTCAACACGACCGCCCAGATGCGCGAGCGAGCCGAGGAACGCGACCGCGCCCGGGGTGAGCTCGAGAACATCCTCACCGCCAGCCCGGTCGTTTCGCTGCGCTACGACGTCGCCACCCAACGCTTCTCCTACGCAAGCCCCAACATCAACCGGCTCTTCGGGATCTCGGCCGAAGAGGCCGTGGCGTCACCGGGGCGCATCATGGAACGCCTCCATCCCGATTCGGCCGACCACCTGCGCGACGCCTTGGCCGAAGGCGCGACGCGCAACGCCGAACGACGTGAGATCCTGCTGCGCTTCCGGCGGGACCCGGCCTCTGAGGACTGGCGGGAAGCCGAAGCGGTCTACACCCTGGAATGGGGCCCGGGCGGAGAGCTCCAGGGGCTCGTCGCCTATCTGGTCGACGTATCCGAGCGTCACACCGCCCAACGCGCCGCCGACGAACGTCGGTTCCTCTTGGAGTCCATCTTCCACGCATCCCCCGACACCATCGTCGTGCGCGACATCTCGGGACAGGTCGTGCTGGGCAGCTCGCCGCTGGCCGACGTGATCGGCACCACCGATGCGGAGCGCGACGACCTGGACCGTGCCGTTCTCGATGACCTGATCGCGCGCTGTGTCGCCGGCGAGCAGAGCCCCGACCCCGTCGTGACCACCGGTCGGCTGCCCGGCGGGGAGCTCCGCACCTACGAGACACGGGCCCGACCCGTCTTCGACCACTCGGGCCGTGTCACCGGCACCGTGACGATCTCGCGCGACGTGACGGAGCGGATGCACCTCGAGCAGTCCCTACGCCACGCGTCGGTCGACGCCGAGCGCGCCAGTCAGGCCAAGAGCGAATTCCTGTCACGCATGAGCCACGAGTTGCGGACTCCTCTCAATGCCATCCTCGGCTTCGCGCAGTTGCTCGAGATGGACGAGCTCCCCACCGATCAGGCCTCGAGCGTCGACCAGATCCAGGTGGCCGGACGTCACCTGCTGTCACTCATCAACGAGGTGCTCGACATCTCGCGCATCGAAGCCGGGCGGGTGAGCCTGTCGACGGAGCCCGTCGAAATCAGCGAGGTGCTCGACGAGGTGACCACGTTGCTCGCACCCGTCGCCGAGGCGGCGGGCATCGCGCTCTCCATCGACGTCGACGCGTCACGCGTCCTGCGGGTGCGGGCCGATCGCCAGCGATTGCTCCAGGTGCTGCTCAACCTCGGCTCCAACGCCGTCAAGTACAACACCCGGGGTGGTTCGGTCGCGTTCCGCACCGACGCGCGTGACGGTCGGGTGCGGTTCGAGGTTCGCGACACGGGTCCCGGCATCCCGCACGAGAAACAGGACCAACTGTTCGTCCCCTTCTCACGCCTCGGTGCCGAGCGCTCCGCGGTCGAAGGGACAGGGGTGGGTCTGGCCCTGTCGAAACAACTCGTCGAGGTCATGGGTGGTGTCATCGGGGTGGACTCGTTCGCCGGTCACGGCTCGACGTTCTGGGTCGAGCTCCTGGCCGCCGATCCCTCCACTGTCGACATGACACCGGACCGCGCCGACGGAGCACCGCCGCGGTCCTCACACCACGGCACGGTCGATCGGGCCCCCAACGGCACCAGGGCCCCCAACGGAACGCGGCCGGCCGAAGTGGTCGGGACCGGCGTCATCGTGCTCCAGATCGAGGACAACCCCTCAAACTCGGCCCTCGTCGAGCAGGTGCTCGCCAAGCGCCCCGGTGTCAGGCTGATTTCGGCGGGAGAAGGGCGGGCGGGGCTCGAACTGGCCCGACAACATCGTCCTGACCTGGTCCTTCTGGACCTGCACCTGCCCGATCTCCCCGGTGACGAGCTGCTCCACCGGCTCAAGGCCGTGCCTGAGTTGGCCGACACAAAGGTAGTCGTGGTGAGCGCAGACGCCACGCCGAGCAGAATCAGGGAAATGCTCGACCTCGGGGTCGAGGGTTACCTGACGAAGCCGGTGGACGTCGAAGCTCTGCTGCGGTTGGTGGACTACGAGATCGGAGCCAAACAGGGTGAGCCGGATTGATGGGTTGTCACAAGGTGCGAAGGTCTTGGTCGGGGAGGACGGACCCCGGTTCTTCGCGCCCGGCGCAACCGCCGGCGCAACCCCGACGATCGAGCAGGACACGATGGAGGGCCGGTCGTGGGGGGCACCTCGACCAGCAGCACGGGACGACGGACGACCGGAGGTAGCGCTGTGACCGTGACTTTGCCCGACGAGGACCACATGGTCCTGGTGGCCGAGGACGACATGGCCAGCCGCACCGCCACCCGGCTGTTCCTCCAGCGGGTGGGCTACCGCGTGGGCGAGGCCGCCGACGGCCCCGGCACGCTCCGCGAGGCGAGTCTTGGCAGCTACGACCTGGTCGTCCTCGACCTCGGGCTGCCGGGCCTCGACGGTGAGGAGGTCCTCGCACGGCTCCGCCGCGACAGCGCCTTGCCGGTCATCGTCCTCACCGGTCGTTCCGAGGAGTCCGAACGGGTCCGGGTCCTGAACCTGGGCGCCGACGACTACGTCGTGAAGCCGTGCTCGTTGCCTGAGCTCGACGCCCGCATCCGTGCCGTGCTGCGCCGGGGCCAGCCGACGCCGACCACGAACCAGATCGAGCACGACGGGCTCGTGATCGACCGCGCCGCCCACCGGGTCACGGTGAGCGGAACCGCCGTCGACCTCACGCCCAAGGAATTCGATCTCCTGGCCTTTCTCGCCGCCACCCCGGACCAGGTCTTCACGCGCGAAGAGCTGCTCGAGCACGTGTGGGGATCGACCCAGGAGTGGCAGGACCCGGCGACGGTCACCGAGCACGTGCGGCGGCTGCGCCTCAAGCTCGAGCCCGACGCGGGCAAACCGCGTTGGCTCCACACCGTACGCGGGATCGGCTACCGCTTCTCGGTGGAGGTCGACGACTGAGCCTGTGGCGTGAGCGCCGTCGACGGCGGGCACACGACGATCACACCGGGCGTCACCGTCTTGGTTCCTCCCTCGAGGGGCGTCGCCCCTGATGCGGGGAGCGGCACGGGCACCGGCGCCGATGAGGCCTGGGGCAGCGTGACCGTGTCCAGGACGCTTCCGTCGGCTCCGAGGAGCTGCAGGCTGCCACGCACGTCATAAGGTCCGTTCTCCGCCGTCGCCACGGCCGTGGTCACGCGCTGCGCGAGCACGGCGGTGCCGTCCACGGGCGCCATCTGGTCGACGGCCCCGTCGGGGAACGTCATTCGCACCGAGCTCACATCGCTCCCGACCTCGACCGCCACCCACCACACGGGGTCGCCTTCGCTCACGCCGAATGCCCCGGTCACGAGCGCCGAGGGCTGGCTCGTCGTCGGGGTGGTGGTGGTCGGCATGGTCGCGGTGGTGGTCGGCATGGTCGCGGTGGTGGTCGNCNTGGTCGTCGTGGTGACAGGGATGTCGGGCGTCACGACCGGAGCGCCGCCCCCTTCGGTGGGAGGCGCCGGGGACGTTCCCGACGGCACGCCGGAGCCCGCACCGGTGTTAGGGCCCGATCCGGCCCCGTCTCCACCGGGTGCCACGACGCACTGCGGCGACGCGATTTCCCCTTGCCCGACGGCGTCGGCGTCGGACATCTCGATCGTCACGTCCTGTCCCGCGGGGAGAAGCGGCATGAGCGTCGAACCGGAACCCTTCGATCCCGTCGAACCGGTTGAACCCGTCGAACCGGTCGAACCCGTTGACCCCGATGAACCCGTCGACGAGTTGGTACCGGTCCCGGACACCCCCGGTGGGGACACGATGCACGACATGCCGTGCTGCTCGTCCTGGTAGACGCGGACGGTCACTCCGTCGGCCGTGGTGCGGATGAACAGACGGGTGGCCGACCCGATGCCGGTTGACGACGAGGTTGACGAACCGCCCGACTCGTCGGGGCACGCCGCCATCGCACCAGCGGACGACCCCGACGGCCGGGCTCCCCCCGAAGTGGCCGATGTACCCGCCGCCTTGGACCCCGGCGCTCGTGCCGCCAACGGGCCCGGCGCCGCAGCCGCCTCACCCAAGTACCCGCCCAGCGCGCCGACGACGAGCGCCAGCCCGGCCACCCCGGCCAGTACCCGCTGCCGCCGACGCGTCGAGGAGGCCAAGCGCCCGGCCAGGTCACCCCAGTCGGCTCCGCGCGCAGGCTCGTCACCCGCCTTCTGGACCAGGGCGTGGCGAAGGCGGGCCTCGATGTCGGGCTCGCCCCGGGGTGTGGGCGTGATGTCGTCAGTCATGGTCAACCACCTCTCGCAGGCGTTGGAGCCCTCGGTGCACGAGCGACGCCACGGTCCCGGGTCGGCACCCGAGGGCGACGGCGATGTCCGCGTCGGGCAGGTCCGAGTAGTACCGGAGCACCAGGGCGGCGCGTTGGCGATAGGGCAGGGTGGCGAGGGCGGCACCCAGGACCCCGGCGTCGTCGGATCGCCCTTGTTCGACGGCTCCGTCGACCACCGCACGCCCTTCGTCGCGGCCGGCGGCTCTCGTCTCGGTCGAAGAGGACGGGCCGTCGGACCCCGGAGCCCGCGAGCGCTCGCGCCAAGCACGACGGTGATGGGAGCGACAAGCGTTCACGACCGAGCGGTGCAGGTACGAGGCGGGGTCCCGCACTCCTCCCCAGTGTCGGTGCAGACGCACGAAGGCGTCCTGGACCAGATCTTCGGCGATCTCGGGTGAGTCGACAAGGACTCTGGCCAGGCGAACCATCGACGAGTAGGTGCGCAGGTACAGGTCCCCGAACGAGGACCCCTCCGACACCACGACCGGGGCGCCCCCGTCACCGGTTGCGGTGTCGCCGTCGGAGGGCCCTACCGAGCCCGTCGCGCGCCCGTCGGGCTCGTCCGGGCCCGACTCGGTCATGACGACCCCCGCATGCGATGCCATCGCCTGGTTAGACGCACGACGGGGCGGAAATCTTGCACCGCCGGGAGGATTTCAGAGAGAGGCGATGTCGTTGGAGGATTTCTTGACCGGCAGCTCGATGGTCACCACGGTGCCCCCGTTGCTCTGCATGACGATGGACCCCCCGAGCTGACTGGTCACGAGGTCGCGGACGATCGAGAGCCCGAGACTCGTCGTGTGGTCGATGTCGAATCCCTCGGGGAGACCGCATCCGTCGTCCCGGACCTGCAGGGTGAGGTGGTCGTCGGTATTGGCGAGCACGAGCTCCACGTGGCCGACCGCCTCGGTGCCGTCGTTGCTGCCGATGAACACCGAGTCGCCACCGACCGACGGGAAGGCGTGCTCGACGGCATTCTGCAGCAGCTCGGCCAGCACCACGGCGAGGGGGGTGGCGACGTCGGCAGCCACCTCTCCCACGTCCCCCGTGACCCGGATCCCGATGTTGTCCCCCGACACCACGGAGTCCTCGGCCATCCGCACCAGCGAACCCACGATCTCATCGAAGGGGACCTCGTCGCCGGGCTCACGCGACAGGATCTCGTGCACCAGGGCGATCGACCGGACGCGACGCTCGGCCTCGCGTAGGGCCTCCTGGCCCTTCCCAGGCTCGAGCCGTCGAGCCTGGAGCCGGAGCAACGACGAGATCGTCTGCAGGTTGTTCTTGACCCTGTGGTGCACCTCCCGGATCGCCGCGTCCTTCGACAGCAAGAGGCGGTCCAGGCGGCGCAGGTCGGTGACGTCCCGGAGCAGGACCATGGCACCGGTGACGGTCTCCTGTTCGAGCAGAGGCGTGCACTGCATCAGGACGATGACGTCAGGTCGGCGTTCGACCTCCTCGGTGACGGGGCACCCCGCACGCAACGCCCAGTCGAGCGCGGCATCGTCGATACCCAGCTCCGACAGACGCCGTCCCTCGACCACATCACTCACACCCATACGGTGCAGTGCGCTCATCGCATTCGGTGACGCGTACCGGACCTGCCCGTCGGGCTCCACGCGCACGAGGCCGTCACCGACCCGGGGAGCATCCTCGGTCGTGTAGTCCTCGCCCATGAACGGGAAGTCGCCGGTAGCGACCATGTGGGCCAGCCGCCGGTAGAGGTCCCGGTACTCTCGTTCGAGACGACCGGGCCGGCGGTCCTCGAGCGGTGCCACCCGGACGATGACGGCGACGGGATCGCCGCCGTGGCGCACGGGCACGCATTCGAGCTGGGCGGTGTCGGGAACGGCGGGCACCTCGCCGGTGTCGCGCGAGTCCGGTTCGGCCGACGCGAGCCGGACCCGGACCGGCACGGGGATCACGGCCAGACCCGACGACATGGTCCCCGCCTGGAGGGCCTCGGTCACCACCGGCCAGTCCGAGCTGGCGACGATCTGGCCCACGAGGTCGACGCGCAGGAGCGTCGCCCACGTCGTGGGGCGGATCTGTCCGAGCACGATGAGCTGCTCCCCGGCGGTCTCCCGGACCGGCGCCACGAGCAACAGGTCCGAGAACGACAGGTCCGAGAGCACGCCCCACGACCCGAGGAGGCGCCCGAGATGATCGAGGCTCGCCGCGTCGAGGCCGGTGTGCAGAGCGGCGAGCTCGCCCGGTGTCTTCATGGTGTGGGCGCCGGGGTGGTGAGGGGAATGTCCACACCTTGGCGACCCCGGAACGCGCGCAGCGAGGTCACGTCCAACACGTCGAGCATGCGGGCGAGGTCCGCCGTCCGGTACGCGACGTCGGCGAGTCGATGGGCATCGGACGCCGTCGTGAGCGGGACGCCACCCGCCACGAACCGCGACAGCAGCGCCGGGGCGGGATAGGCCTCGTCGGCGGGCTTGCGCCACCCCGCCGACGACAGCTCGGCCGCCATACCCGACCGCAGCGCCGCTTCGACCAACCGGTCCCAGCACTCCTCGGGAGCCGCGGGCCGGTGCCCGGCCGCCTTCACGAGGTCGGGGTGTGCCAGCACATCGCAGGCACCGGTGGCGGCGAGCTCTTCGATGGCCGTCACGTAGTCGCTCCATGCCGCGTCGACGTCGCGCACCGACCACTGCGCCATTGAGACGTCGTCGTCGACGTCGTCGAAGCGCCACGTCCCGATCCAATGGACCGAGCCCAGCAACACGTCGAAGGGATAGCCGGCGAGCAGGGCGACGACGTCGTCCATGCGCCCGCGGTAGTAGTCGACCTCGAGGCCCAGAACGACGGGCAGGCCCGCCTTCTTGGCCGCCAGCACGCAATCGACGTACGTGTCGAGGTCGGCACGGGCGTGCTCGTCCCAGTACTGGGCCATCGAGGCCCGGAGCGCGGCGTCGGGCTCGTCGTCCCAGAAACCACGCAGCAGCCGGTCGGCCTGGCTGAAGCGAAAGAGGTGCTCGGTGAGCGCGACCTCGTGGACGCCCGCCATCCGGGCGCTCTCGCAGTAGTCGGCCACCTGCTCGAGGGTGGGAGCGGTGTCGCGCTGGCCGTGGGGCCAAAGGTGCAGGTGGTAGTCGAGCATCGGAGTCGGTTTCGACGCGTCACCGGCCGCCCGAGGCGGAAGGTGACACGGGGCGGATGAGCGTGACGCCGTCTCTGACCGTCGTCTGCACGCACACCACACGCCTGTCGGCCACGACGGCGTCGTTGAAGGCGCGGATGGCGCGGGTGTCGTCAGACTGGTCGCTGTCGTCGAGGACCCTCCCGCTCCACAAGGTGTTGTCGGCGGCGATGAGGCCCCCGGGAGCGAGTTTGGGCAGGACCGCTTCGTAGTATGCGAGGTAATTGGTCTTGTCGGCGTCGATGAACACGAAGTCGAACGGCCCGCCGAGTTTCCCGACGGTGTCGAGCGCCGGGCCCTCGATCACCTCGATCCGGTCCGCGTACGGACTACGGGCGATGTGCGACCGGGCGGCGGCGGCGTGTACGGGGCTCAGCTCGCATGTCGTGATGCGGCCGCCCCGAGGCAGGGCGGCCGCCATCGACAGCGAGGAGTAGCCGCTGAACGTGCCGATCTCGAGCACCCACGACGGGCGCAACGCGTAGACGAGCATCTCGAGGAAGCGGCCCTCGAGTGCTCCCACCATCATCTGCGGCGCGTTGAGCGTGGCCCGGGTCTCCTCCGCCACCTCCAACAGCAGCTCGTCGGGCGGGGTGGTGTGGGACAGCGCGTAGGCCTCGAGCCCGGGGTCGACGATGTCGGTCATGAGTTGGTCCCTCCGGCCCGCATCGTAGGCGCCGGGGCGAGCCCCACGGACCGCCTACGAGGCGACGAGCGGCCTCACGAGGCGCATGACCCGATCCAGCGCGCTCATGTAGGCCCGGTGGGCAACGGGGGTCCCGTCGCGCGCCGCCAAGGCGTAGGTGGCGTGGAGCCACCGGTGTGCGTCGACTCCGTCGGTGTCCCCCGCGAACCCCTCGTCCTCGTCGATCTCGCACAAGAGCCGGTACAAGGCGCGTGCATCGAGAGCCCTGAAATCCCGGACCAGGGATTCGACATGGGCGTCGGCAGGGTCGCAGCGCTCGAGTGGTCCATTGCCGTTCACGGCGACGAGATGATGCGCGCGTCCGCGCTGCTCGTAGCCGAGGACGAGCAGTGCCCCCACGCGCCCGAACCGCTGGACGACCGCGGCCCGGGCCGCCGGCGAGGCATCGGGCCCTCCGAGCAGTGCCAGGGCGGTGGTCGGCTCGGCGAGCACGGTCTCGGCCCGCAGCCCGACCTCGTCGGCATCCTCGCTCGCCATTGCCTCCCGGATCAGCTCGGTGGCGCGTCGGGTGCGGGTGACGGGACGACGAGCCCGGACGCCCGGGCACGAGCGCTCCGACGGCGCGTCGGACCGGTCCGGAGCAGCGACGACGGCGAGGTCGGCACCACCGGCCGGTGAGCAGGGGTGCCCGGACCGGCACCATGGCACGCCGTCGGCCACGACGTTGGCACATGGCCGGCCCGTGGTCGTGAACACGAAGCCGCACGTGCGTGTCGTCGTCGACACGTCCTCGCCGCGTCGGGCTCCTGTGTCGCCCTCCTCCGGCCGCTTCATCATGCAGGGATGTCGGCATCTCCAACGACGTTCTTCATCCAGGGCAACACAATCTCCGGCCAAGGCCCGGACACCGACAGAACGCGTCCGCAATCGCAAAGACGCGACGCTCCGTCATAGCCGGCGGCATCGGTGTTTCCCGTCCGAAACCACAACAGCGACCGGTGCTGTTCGTCGAATCGCTCAATCCGGGTCGCGCTTGTGCCGAGGCAATGGGGAGCGGGGGCTGAGCGCACCCCCCCGACGCGCCCAGGACCGTGGACGAGTCTCACCGACACAACCCCGGGACCGAGCCACGCGTAGGTGACAACTCGACCCGTGTCGCCGGGGGCGGCCGGACACGGCCGAAAGACCCCGCCTGCACCCTGGCCAGGGGGCCCCGGGACGGCCCCGGGACGACCGGTGGGCGCCGCAGAAAGACCAGGGCTAAGGCCGGAGGCCGCCGGAGCCGATGGAGTCCTGGTGATTGAATCGCGCGGCCTGCTCGACGTAGCTGTCTGGCTCCCGGACGCGGTCGTCGTGGTGGATGCTTCGGCCCGGTTGATCTGGGCCAACGACGCCGCCGAACGGCTGTTCGGAGTGGACAGCACGCGCCTGGCCGGCGCCGACGGGCTCGAATTCCTGCATCCCGACGACCGGGAGGTCGCCGCGGTGGCATTGACGAGCATCCAGGGCAAGACGGTGGGGACACCCATCGAGCTCCGGGTACGCGCTCCGGGCGGGTGGAAGCTCGTCGAGGTCATCGGGGCCAATCTCCTCGATCGGCCCGCTGTGGCCGGCCTGGTGCTGTGCATGCGCGACCTGACCGAGCGCCGGCGTTGGGAGATCGCCAACGACGAGGTCGGGAAATTCCGAGCCGTGGTGCACAACGCCGCCAGCGTCATCATGTTGGTGGACGCCGCGGGCCGCGTCGAGTCGGTGTCGGCCGCGATCACGAGACTGCTCGGACACGACCAGGAGCTGGTCGAGGGCAGGCCGCTCGTGGAATTCGTCGCCCCCCACGACCAGGGCAGCCTCGCCGCGGCGCTGTCCCGCTCGATCGACGTGCCGTCGTTCAACCGGTCCCCCACCATCGTCGAGGTCGAGCTCATGCGCCGAGGCGGCGGCGAGTCGGTGCCCTTCGAGTTGAGCATCGTGAACCTCCTCGACGACCCCACCGTGCGGGGGCTCGTGGTGTCGGGCCACGACATGACCCAACTCCGCGCCACCAGGGACGCCCTCGACGAGCTCACGACATTCGACCCGCTGACCGGTCTCGCCAACCGGGTGACGCTGCGCGCCCATGTCGAACGGTGTCTCGGTAATCCCACCACGGCCGTCGTGTTCATCGACCTCAACGGGTTCCGCCCCATCAACGACGAGCACGGCCGGGCCACCGGCGACGAGATCCTCCGACGCGTGGCGTCGCGCCTCGAGTCTTCGGTCCGCAAAGGCGACGTCGTGGCGCGCTATGGAGGCGATGAGTTCGTGGTCGTGGCCGCCATCCGCGACCCCGAGGAGCTGCGGGCACTGGCGGCACGACTGGCCGAGGGCATCCAACGGCCCATCGAGCTGCCCGAGGGGACGTTCCGTCTCACCGCCAGCGTGGGGCTCGCCCATCCGGGCCCCGGCGATACCGCCGCCACCCTGCTCGGCCGGGCCGACACTGCCATGTACATCGCCAAGCAGCATGCCGAGGGCGGCGGGAACTACCCCTGAACAGCCCCGGAGCCTGCCTTCGTCACCCGCCCCACAGCTGCTCGCCGAGGCGCAACAAGCCGGCGAGGTCGTAGACGTCGGTCTCGAAGTAGGGCACGCTCACCAGGGCCTCGGGCACCGTGGCCAGTTCCGCCTGCTGCTCGGCCTCGCGTTGCGCCACCACCCGGTAGTCGAGATAGCTCCGGCCCACCTCCGAGAGCACGCGCCGGATCTGGCTCACCTCACCCGAATGGACCATGGGGGCGAGGGTCTCGGCGAGCTTGTCGGCCCCGTCCCGGAGTTTCTCGGCCACAGCGGCGCCGTGCGAATCACGCAGGTAGGCGGGGAGCACTTTGTTGAGGACAATGGCGCCGAGATGCAGACGGCGGTCCTTGAGGGCCTGGGCGAAGAATTCGGCCTCTCGCAGGGGAACGGCCTCGAGCGTCGATACCACGATGAACGAGGTGCGACGATCCGCCATGAGCCGGTGGACCGATCGCGCCCGCTCGACGAATCCGTCGTACATGGACTGGAAGAGGATGAAGAACTGGGCGACGTCCTCGAGAAACTGGGTCCCGAGGATCCGGTCGGCGATTTGGTAGAAGGGTTTCGACGCGAAGTTCACGAGCCGGGAGCGGTACGGCACGATGAGCCAGCGCAACAGACGGCTCGAGAAGAACTCCGCCATGCGCTCGGGGGCATCGAGGAAGTCCAGTGCGTTGCGGGTGGGCGGCGTGTCGACCACGATGAGGTCATAGTTGCCGTCCGAGTGGATCTCGAAGAGGCGCTCCATGGCGATGTAGTCGTGGCTCTGGACGAAGCGCGATGAGATGTTGCGATACAGCGGGTTGGAGAGAATCTCGTCGCGGGTGCGGTCGTCGGGCGCGTGCAAGCGGATCAGCGAGTCCCAGGACGCCTTGGTGTCGAGCATGGCCGCCCACAGCTCTCCCATGGGCTTCACGCCGGCGGCCAGGAACATCTCGTCGGGCACGCGCCGCTCGGTGTTCCCGATGCCTTCGAGCCCGAGCGCATCGGCGAGGCGGCGAGCGGGGTCGACGGTGAGCACGAGCACCTTGCCGCCGAGATGCGCCGCCGCCATCGCCGCGGCCGCGGCGGCAGTCGTGGTCTTGCCCACGCCCCCGGGCCCGCAAGCNACGACGATCTCCTTGGAGGCCAACAGACCGTCGAGCGATGCTCCCCGGCCTTGGACCTTCGGGGGCGTGCGCCTGGCCATCAGGAGGCCAGCTCCTCGCCGAGCGACATGGCCACCTGACGAAGGGTGCGCAGGCCGTGGAGCCGGGTGAAGAGGAACGGCAGGTACATCATGGGCACGACGGGGTCGATACCTTCGCGCAGGCGTGCCAGGTGCTCGGCGCGCGTGCGGCGCAGGGTGACCGCCAGACGGGCCGCGTCGAGGACCGGCGACGGGTCGTTGCGCACGAGCTTCTTGAGCTCGGCGGACACCGCCGGGGTGCACAGCTCGTTGAACACCGTCTCTTCGTTGCGCCCGAACAGCTCGGGGAGCACCCGGTTCACGATGACGGCGGCCAACTCGACCGACGTCTCTGTCGCCACCCTCCCCGCCAACTCGATGGTCTCGTTGACGGGCATCTCTTCGGGCGTGGTGACGATCACGAGACCGGTCGTGAGCGGATCGGAGAGGATCTCGAGGATCCAATCGGTCTGGGACCGGATCAGCCCCACCTTGACGAGGTCGTTGATGGCCTGGGGTGCGGCCAGCTGCCCGACGATGTGGCCGGTGGCCGACGCGTCCACGACCACGAGGTCGTAGTGCTTCTCGCGCACCTCGAAACAGAACTTTCCCACCGTGAGGATCTCGCGAACACCGGGGGCGGCCGTGGCGACGAAGTCGAAGGCCTTGGCGAGCGGTCCGATCCGACCCACCACGGGGATACGCAGATTGAGGCGAAGGTACTCACGCAGCGACGCCTCGGTATCCATCGACATCGCCCACAACGACGGGAACACCTCACGCGCCGTGAACGTGGTGGGGCCCGTCTCGAAATACGCGGCGACGTCACCCTTGGCGTCCATCTCGCACACGAGCGTGCGCCGGCCGTGTTCCGCCGCGTACAGCGCCAGCCCGGCGGCCACGGTGGTCTTGCCGACACCGCCCTTGCCGGTGACGAAGAGAAGGCGCCGGTCCAAGAGACCCACCATCTTGTGCTCGGCGGTGCTCACGGGTGGAACGGCAGCCTCGTCAGGTCAGGGGGCGCCGAAACCGACCCGGCGCTCGTGGGTGGGGGCGCCGACCTCGACGTAGGCGACTTTGGCCACCGGAATGGCGACCCGTCGACCCCTGCGGTCGGTGAGCCACAACACGCCTGCTTCTTTCCCCAGAGACGACTCGATGTCCGCGATGAACGCATCGCGGTCCTCGTCCTCGCCCAATTCGACCTCGATCTCCTTGGGGCTCTGCACGATCCCGATACGCACGTCCACCTGTGTCCAGCTCCTCCGATCGGACCGGCCGTGGCCGGGCGGCCAATGACCCTACAGCCGTGAGCCACACTAAGGCCCATGGAGCCAACCCCCGTCGCGCAGACCGAACGGGGCCGTCGCTGGGCGTCGACCATGGCCGGCCACGGGGGCCAGGGCCTGCGCACGGCTCACGCCGACTCCCGCGCCACCCTGGGCACCGACGGGGTGGTCGAGCCTCTGGGCCGCCTCGAACGCGAGGCGGCCGAGGACCAGGCCCTCGCACCCGGAGCGACCCGCGCCGGCGGCGGGGGTCGGCGCGCCGCCCCCGAAGAGCCCGACCCCTGGCGCACCTGCTTCGAGCGGGACCGGGACCGCATCCTGCACTCGGCCGCCTTCCGACGTCTCGCGGGCAAGACCCAGGTCTTCGTCTTCCCCGCCGACCATCAACGGACACGGCTCAGCCACGCACTCGAAGTGGCGCAGGTGGCCACCGGCATCGCCCGGGCGCTCCGGCTCAATGTGGCGCTGACCGAGGCGATCGCCCTCGGCCACGACTGCGGGCACGGCCCCGGCGGCCACATGAGCGAGGACGCCCTGGGGATCTTCCTCCCCGACGGGTTCGACCACGCCGTCTGGGGAGCCGACGTCTCGGTCGCCGGTCTCAACCTGTGTGCCGAGACGCTCGACGGCATCCGCAACCACTCGTGGTCACGACCTGCCCCCGCCACCCCCGAGGGCGAGGTCGTCAGTTGGGCGGACCGGATCGCCTACCTCTGCCACGACTGGGAGGACGCCGTCTCGGCCGGGATCGTGACGCCGACGCTCCTGCCCGACGTCGTGCTCGGCCTGTGCGGCGAGAGCCGCTCCCGACAACTGCGCACCTTCATCGCAGGGACCGTCGACGCCACGCTGCGCACCGGCAGGGTGGGGATGGACGAAGAGCTGGCCGAAGCACTGGCCGCCTTTCGGCGCTGCAACTACGAGCACATCTACCTCCGCCCCGCTTCGGTGACACAAGGGGCGTCGGTGGTGGCGATGCTGCGCGCCCTGGTGGCGCACTTCACGGACCAGCCCAATCTCATCCCTGGCGTGCGCACCGGGGGCGGCCTCGCCGGGGGCACCGACCACGCCGTCTTCGAAGCCGTCGCCTACGTGGCGGGCATGACCGACCGCTTCGCGGTGGGCATCGCCGTCTCGGACCTGGGCTGGGACCGCGACCGACTCCCCCGGGGCGTCGACTACCTCACCGGACGTTGAGCTCCCGGCGATAGATGCGGGCCGGACCGAGCTCCTCGAGGCGCGTCGCCAGTGCGTCGAATGCGAACGCGGCTTCGCCGGCGGGATCCGCCACACGGACGGGCACGCCGACGTCACCCCCGACCCGGACGGCGGGCACGAGCGGTATCTGACCCAGGAGCGGAACCTCGAGGTCGTCGGCCAGCGCCTGGCCACCGCCGGCCCCGAAGAGCTCGTAACGCGTCCCGTCGTCGCCCGTGAACCACGACAGGTTCTCGACCACGCCGCGCACCGCCAACTTGAGCTTCTTGGCCGCGTAGGCCGAGCGCTGGGCCACGCGCTGGGCGGCGGCCTGCGGAGTCGTGACGACCACGATCTCGGTACGGGGCAGATACTGGCCGAGCGAAAGAGCCACGTCACCGGTGCCCGGCGGCATGTCGATGAGCAGGAAGTCGGGCTCTCCCCAGTACGAGTCGACCAGGAATTGCTCGAGCGCCTTGTGGAGCATGGGCCCACGCCAGATCACCGGTTGCTCGTCGGGCACGAAGAATCCCATCGACAGGCACCGGACTCCGTGGACCACCGGAGGCACGAGCAGGTCGTCGAGGGCGACGGGGCTGCGCGTCACGCCCAGCATCTTCGGCACCGAGAAGCCGTAGACGTCCGCGTCGAGCAACCCGACGTCGTGGCCCCGGGCCGCCAGTGCCACGGCGAGGTTCACCGTCACCGACGACTTCCCGACACCACCCTTGCCCGAGGAGATCCCCACCACCCGGGTGCGCGATCCCGGTGCCATGAAGCGGTTGGGCCGGCCCGCCTCGTGCCCGAGCGGCAGGGGCGGACCTCCGGGCGCCTGGGCGTGCCCGTGGGGAGCCCGACCTCCGTTGACGGGTTCGACGGGCTCGCCCCCGGCCCCGAGCGCCAAGCGGCGGTGGAGCTCCTGACGCTCCTCGTCGGTCATGGTGGACAACTCCACCTTCACCTCGCCTACCCCGGGCAGCGCCCCCACGCTCCGGACCACCAGGTCGACCAGTTCGTCGGCGTCGGGCCAGCGGTCCACGGGCAGGGCCACCACCACCGATGCCTGGCGCCGTCCCGACCGCACGGACCGCACCATCCCGAGCTCGCCGAGGCCGCGCCGCAGCGTGGGGTCTTCGACAGCCGCGGCGGCGGCGCGTATTTCGACATCGGTCGGGGCCACGGCGCCTCTCTCGGAAAGGGTCCGACGGCGCGACCAGGGATTACGCCACGCCCAACCGGTAGACTACTGGTGTGCAATCCGCGCCCGATCTCGGTGGGAACGCCCCCGCCGATCGCCGCTTCTCCGCCGCCGTGGCCGCGGTCACCTCCGCATTCGGCGACCCCACACGCCGCGAGATCTATCTCCACGTCCGATCGCACCCCGGCGCCACAGCCTCGGAGATTGCCGCCGAGTTCTCGGTGCACCCGAACGTGGCCCGACACCATCTCGACAGGCTCGCGGCGGGGGGTTATCTCGAGGTGAGCCTAGAGCGTTCCCCCACCGCGGGGGCGGGTCGACCGTCGAAGCGCTACCGGGCCGCCGACGGCCCGGGTGGCGATCCCACGTTGGACTTCGCCAGCCACCGCGACGACCTGATCGTGGCGCTGCTCGCCGAGGCCCTCGAACTGCTCGGGCCTGTCGAGGCCGAGCGCATGGCCGAACGACTCGGCGAGAACTACGGGAGGGTGCTCGCTGACCGCATGGAGCCGGGCGAAGGACAACGCTCGGTGCGCGCCGCCATGCACGCCATCGCCGATGCCCTCACCGCCCACGGGTTCGCCGCGCACGCCGAGGACCGCGGGGAGTCCACCGCCGTCGTAGCCGAGCACTGCCCGTTCGGTGAGGCTGCTACGCAACACCCCGTGGTCTGCGCGGTGGACCGGGGGCTCGTGCGCGGGCTCCTGGCCGGGTTGTGCGGCGAGGTTGCCGACGCACCCATCCCGGTCGTGCTGTCGTCGCGGGCCCGAGGCGACGACGCCTGCGCGGCGCTGGTCTGAGCCCTGGCGCGCCACTACCTCGACCACGCCTCCACCTCGCCGCCGCGTCCCGAAGTGGTGGCGGCCATGGTCCGCTGGTTGGAGTCTTCCCTTCACACCACCGGCGATCCGGGCCGGGTCCATACCGAGGGCCGCATCGCCCGCGCCACCGTGGAGCAGGGGCGCGAACAGGTGGCGGCGCTGCTCGGGACGCGACCGCGCCAGGTCGTGTTCACCTCGGGCGGGACCGAGGCGGTGAACGCGGCAACGTGGGGGGCCACCCGGGCCCGGCCCGGGCGGCCCACGGTGTTCGCCGATGTCGAGCATTCCTCGGTGCGTGACGCGTCGACACGAGCCGGTGACGTGGTGCGACTCGAGGTCGACGGCATGGGACACCTCGATCCTGCCGCCGTCGAAGACGCCCTGCAGCGCGCCGCGCGCCAAGGCTCTCCCGCTGCGCTGGTGCACTGTCAGCTTGCCAATCACGAGGTCGGCACCCTGCAGCCCGTACGCGACGTCGTCGAGGTGTGCCGGCGTCATGGTGCCTTCGTGCACGTCGACGCGTGCATGGCGGTCGGGCACATGGAGACGGATCTCGATGAGCTCGGAGCCGATCTCGTGTCGGTGAGCGCGCACAAACTGGGCGGACCGCAAGGAACAGGCGCGCTCGTCGTTCGGCGCGGCCTGCGCGTCGAGCCCTGGCTGGTCGGAGGCGAACAGGAACGGGCCCGGCGCGGGGGGCTCGAGAACCTCGCTGGCATCGTCGGGTTCGGGGCGGCCGCCGAAGCATTGACCGCGCCCGGGTGCCTGGCCCGCGAATCGGCCGCGTCCATGCGGCGCACCGTCGCCCTCCTGGCCGCGGCGACGGCGGTCGCCGACGTCGAGATCCTCGGCGATCCCGAGCGACGGGTACCCCACGTGGTGTGCGTCTCCGTGGGTGGGGTCGAGGCCGAGCCGGTCCTGCTCGGCCTCGACCAGAGCGGCATCGCGGCGCATTCGGGCTCGGCGTGCTCGTCGGAATCCCTGGCCCCGTCGCCGGTGCTGGCGGCGATGGGCGTGGACGCCGAGCGCTCGCTTCGGCTGTCGGTCGGATGGTCCACGACCGACGACGACGTTCAGGCGTTCGCGACAGCGTTCCCACGGGTCGTGGCGCAGTTGCGCGCCCTCCGGGCCTGAACCCGACGGTTCGTCAGGGCGCCGACGGCGACGTCGTGGTCGGGGTGGGCCCCGCCGAGGCGGGGACGGGTTGGCCCGCCTTCTGGAATGCCTGGTCGATGAAGGGCCGAGCCGCTTCGACCACGGACGCCGGTGGCCCGTCGGCGAGGAACCGGCGGTACTGGGTGACCGCACCCGCCGCGTTCCCCTCGGTCAGGAACATCGACCCCAGGTACAGGTGGGGCGCGTAGGCGCCGGGCTCGACGCCCTCCGCCGTCTGTTCCTGGGCCTGGGCACGCGACAGCACCGCCGCGTCCTTGGACTGCACGCCCGCCTCGAACTCGAGCCATCCCGACTCTGCCAACGCCATGGGCTGGGTGGGATCCTCGGCGAGCACCTGTCCGTAGAGGCCGAGCGCGCCCGCCGCATCGCCTGACGCCTCGAGCGACTGCGCCTGGGCGAGGGTCCGGCGCTCCTGCGCGGCGCGGCTGAGGCTCACCGATCCCGTCGCCGTCTGGCCCGCGAGCCGGGCCCCGGTCTGCGTCGCCACGACGCCGACCGCCACCGCGGCGACGACGGCTAGGAGTCCCACCACCAACAAGGTGCGGTGCCGGCGTCGCGCCGGCGTCGATCCCCGCCCCGACCCCGGTGTCGACGCGACTGCCCCCGGACCGGACTGGGGAGAGGGAACGCGCTGGAGCGCGCGCAGCACCTCGGCGAGGCGGCGCGTGTAGCGGTCGCGCAGGACCTCGTAGTCCTCTTCGGACAGGTCGCCGGCGTCCCGTTCCCGCTCGAGGTCCTCGAGCGAGTCCAGGAGAAAGGTCCGTTCGTCGTCGAGCTCGTCGCGTGTCAAGGGGCGCGCACTGCCTCCGTGGTGCGGCCGAGAGCGCTGCGCTCGGCCAGGGCCTCGCGCACCAGCGCGCGGTCCTCCACCGAGACCGGTGCCCGCGTGCGGGAGCGCCGGCGCCACAGCACCGTCACCAGTCCGGCCACGGCTAGGGCCAACGCCACGGGAGGAAGGACCCACACCCACGCCGTCCAGCCCTGCACGGGCGGTCGCAACAGGATCCCCGGGCCGTACCGGCTCACGAGGAACGAGTCGATCTGGCTGTCACTTTGTCCGGCGCGCACCCGGGCCGCCACGGCGTGACTGATGGCCACGGCCGTCGACGCCGACGAATCGGCCACCGAGATGCCGTCACAGCTCGGGCACCGCACCAGGGCGTCGATGGCATCGACCCGTTGCGCCGGGGTGGGGGCGGGGCCGCCCCGAGACGCCCCGACGCCGAGGGCGACGGCGACCACGACGACGAGCGCGGCCATCGGCAGCCAGCTCGGCAAAAGGCGCGCACGGGTGCGGCTCATCCTTGGCCCCTGTCGGCCCGCGCCAACCAGTAGTCGAGAGCGGCGTTGGTCATGGGGCCGTCGAAATGGGCGACCACGATGCCGCTCGGAGAGACGATGAACGTCTCGGGCGGCCCGCGTACGCCGAAGTCGAGGGCGATCTGGCCGTCGCCGTCGACCACCGCCGGCCACGCAGCGCCCGTGGATCGCATGAAGCTGCGCGCCGTCGAGGCCGAGTCGTCGAACACCACACCCACGAGGGCGGCATCGGCCGGTGACCGGTGTGCGTAGGCGAACGCGACGAGCTCGGGCTGTTCCTGTTGGCACGGGGCGCACCAGCTGGCGAAGAAGTTCACGACCACCCAGCGGCCGCGCCACGCCTGCAGATTGAACGAGCCACCGGCGAGGGTCGGGCCCGCCAGGGCCGGTGCGACCTGGCCGACAAGAGGGGTATCGACCTCGGTGACCGTCTGAGGAGGGCTGGTGGCGAGCAGCGCGATGAGGGCGGCGCCCGCCACGAGTGCGATCCCCGCCACCCATCGGGCCGTGTGCCGGCGGTGGGTGGGGGCGCCGGGGCCGGCGTCGTCGCTCGCCGTGACGGTCACGGGGAGCCGGCCGGGACGGGCTCGGGCACGGGCCTCTCGTCGCCGGGTTCGTCGGGCTCGACATCGCGCCGCGGTGCGGGGCGCAGCGCGTCCGAGGCACCGAGGGCATCACCGGATCCGGTGCTGCCGTCGCCGGCCTCCACCGCGGGCACGGGCGCCGACACCGGGTCGGTGGGGCGGCGACGCTTGCCGGGAACCGCCGCCAGGGCGGAGCCGAGGACGAGCAGCAACCCGCCGCCCCACAACCAGACCACGAGGGGTTGGACCGTGACGCCGATCGTCACCGGTCCACCCCCGGTGGTCGGCAGTGCGTCCACAGTGAGGTACACATCGTCTTCGAGGCTCGAGTCGATCGCCGGCGTCCCTACCGCCTCGGTGTNCTGACCGTATTGNCTCACGGCCGGAAACAGAGGCCCGTGGCCGTCGACCCGGATGACGGCCTCGGTGGCGGTCCGGGCCGGTGTCCGAATCTGGGTCAGGCCCTCGAACGCGATGCGATGGCCGTCGGTCGATGCCACCTGACCCGGGCGCAGCGTCACCTCGCTGCGGTGGCCGAAGGATGTGGCCGCCGCCAGGGCCACAGCGATCACCACCACGCCGAGGTGCACCACCATGCCCCCGTTGGCGCGCCCCACGAGACCGCGCCACACCCCGGCCCCACTGCGGTGGGCGGCTCGAGCCGACAGCACGAGCTGGCGGACGTTGGCGGCGGCCGCGAAACCACCGAGCCCGAAGGCCAGCAGCGGTGCGAGCCCCCGCACACCGCCGGCCACGCACCCCACGATCACGAGCGCCCCGATCCAAGCGGGCACGGTGAGGCGGCTCCGCAACGTGCCCGCCGTCGTCTTGCGCCAGGGCAGAGCGGGCCCGATCGACATGAGAAAGAGCAGGGCCAGGCCGATGGGCAGGGTCATGGCGTTGAAGTACGGCGCCCCCACGGTCACCTGCTGGCCGCGAAACGCCTCGTAGAGCAGAGGGAACACCGTGCCGAGCAGCACCACGAAGGCGAAGGCGACGAAGAGCAGGTTGTTCACCAAGAACGCGCCCTCCCGGCTCATCACCGAGTCGATGCCGCCGGGCGATCGCAGCCGGTCACCGCGCCACGCGATGAGGCCCACCCCCGTCGCCAGCACGACCGCGAAGAAGCCGAGCAGCAGCGGCCCGATGTCGGAGTCGGAGAACGCGTGCACGGACTCGATCACTCCGGATCGGGTGAGGAACGTCCCCAGGATGGTGAGGCTGAAGGTGGCGATCACGAGCGACAGGTTCCAGACGCGCAACAGACCGCGTCGCTCTTGGACGAGCACGGAGTGGAGATACGCAGTGGCGCACAACCACGGGAGGAAGGATGCGTTCTCGACGGGGTCCCACGCCCAGAACCCTCCCCACCCGAGCACCTGGTAGGACCACCACGCACCGAGCACGATCCCGACGGTCAGGAATGCCCACGCGAACAACGTCCACCGGCGCGTGGCGAGCTGCCAACCCTCGCCGATCCTCCCGGTGATGAGCGATGCGATGGCGAACGCGAAGGGGATCGTGAAGCCGACGAAGCCCAGATAGAGGATGGGGGGATGGAACGCCACCAGCGCGTTGTCCTGCAGCAGGACGTTGGGGCCGAGCCCGTTGGCGGGCACCACCCCGGCGACGGTGCGGAACGGATCGGAGGGCCCGGCCATGAGCCCGAAGAAGAAGGCGGCCACGACGAGGGTGACCAGTGTCGCCCAGCCAACGAGGGGATCAGACGCCTGGCGACGGAACCGCCACACCATCGCCGCGATGTACCCGGCCAGGATGAGCCCCCACAGCAGGATCGAACCGGCCAGGGCGGACCACATGCCCGTGATCGTGTAGAGCAGCGGCGTGGACCGGCTGTTGTTGGCGGCCACGAAGGCGAGGGAGAAGTCGTGGGTGAGGAGGGCACGCTCCATGGCCACGGTGGCGACGATCGCGCCCAGGAGCACGAGCGCGGCATACAGGCGTCCGGTGCGCACCAGCTCGGGACGGTTGCGCGCCAGCCCGTAGGCGATCACCGCCACGCCGATGATCGACCCCGCCAAGCTGAGCAGGACGCCGCTGTGCCCGAGGGCGGCGTTCACCGCGTGGTCCCGTTGGGCGCCCTGACTCGGTTGGGATGCGCCTGGACGTATTGCGCGGTGTGATCGACGATGAGCTGGTCCGAGACGAACGAGCTCCCGGAGAAGTGACCAACCACCACGACCGGGATTTCGGGTTGGAAGAGCTGGGGCGGGTTGCCGTGATTGACGACGTCCACCCGGTGCCTGGTGCCCGCCGCCACGAAGGCGACGCCGCCCGGTATGCGGTGCACGGTGCCGGGGACGACGACACCCTCGAGCCGGAACGTCTGGGAGCCGAGGGTCGCCCGGTGCGCCAGAGCCTGGTCCACGGTCTCGAAGTAGTTCAGCGAACTGCCCAGGCCCTCGACGAGGAGCACTGCGAACGCCCCCACGAGGATCGCACCGACCACCCACAGCCGCCACCGGCGGGGGCGTGGTCGCGCCGCACGGTCGGAGGCGGCAGGGCGCGCCGGTGGCGGCGCGTCTTCGGCGCCGAGCGCCGGCGACGTGGGGGGCGTGGTGAGGACGGTCGGTTCGCTCATGGGTCGTGACGAGACGGGGCGCGCGCCGCTGATCGTTCGAGGCGCTGGCGCCGGCGCCACAGGATGGCGGCGTAGGCCGCCAGCACACCAAAGGCGATGGCGTAGCCGGCGTCGATATACCTCATGGCGTCCCAGTCATGCTTGACGCCCGGTTCCAGCCAAGGCCCCGTCGGGATCGATCACCGGGGCAGTGCCCTCGGCCCAACGCTCGTGCAGCGCCACGTCGAGCTCGGAGTCCTGGAGGTGCTCCGACAACACCTCGATCCGGTAGCGGATGGCGAGCATCCACGCGAACAGCAGGGTGAAGGCGACGAATCCGAGCAGTAGCGTCCACGCCATCGATCCGTGGATCGTGGGGGACAGATTGGCATTGAGGACGGTTGCGCCCTGGTGCAGCGTGTGCCACCAGTCCACCGAGAAGTGCACGATCGGGACGTCCACGGCGGCGACGAGAGCCACGACCGCGCTGCGCCGCGCCCGTGAGTCGGGGTCGGCCGGCACCCGGCGCACCGCCATGTACCCGAGCAGCAGCACGAGCAACAACGCCGTCGAGGTGAGGCGGGCGTCCCACGCCCACCACACCCCCCACGTCGGCCGCCCCCAGATCGAACCGGTCACGAGCGTGAGGGCGGTGAAGACGATGCCCACCTCCACGGCCGACACCGCCAACCGGTCCCAGAAGCGGCTCCGCGTCCGGGGCCACAACCACAGGACGCTGGATGCGGCGGCCACGCCGAACGCCAGGTACAACGCCACCCACGCGATGGGCGGGTGGATGTAGACCAACCGGACGAGGTTGTGCTGGACCTGATCGGGAGGAGTCACCCACAGCCCGAGCCAGATGGTGGCAGCCAGGGCCAGCGCGGCGGCGATGCCGAGACCCCGCACGACCCAGGCGGCGCGAGGGCTCCACGGCGCCACGGCCGGGTCCATCTGGCTCATGAGGCTTCCTGGAGCGGCCCGAAGATGACGACCCCCAGGGCGAGATAGACCGCCGCGAACACGAGGAGGAGGCGAACCCAAGGATCACCGGTGCTGCCCGAGTCGATGCCCAGCGCGGCCTGCCAGGCTCGCGTCCCCGCCAACAAGACGGGAGCCGCCACGGGCAGGAACAAGAACGGGAGCAGCGTCTCGCGTACGCGCAGCCCCGCCGCGAGGGCGCCGTACAGGGTGCCGGCCGCGGCCAGACCGGCCGTCCCGGCCAGGCCCGCCACCACGATCGACGCGTACGAACGAATGTGCGAGCCGTAGAGCACCACGATGCCGGCCGTGAGGACCACCTCGAGCACGACCATCTGCACCGCCACTGCCGCCGACTTGCCCAGGAACACGCCCGCAGGATCGAGCCCCGAGAGACGCAAGCCGTCCCGGGCACCGTCGGGTGCTTCGACAGCAAAGCTCCGCTGCACGGCGAGCACGCTGGCAAAGAGCACGGCCACCCAGAACAGACCGGGCGCGGCGTGGGCCATCGGGGCGCGGTCGGGGCCCAGCGCGAACGCGAACAGGACGAGCACCATGACGGCGACGGGCACGACCTGGTGCATGACGACGCGTGAGCGCAGCTCGATGCGGAGGTCCTTGCCAGCCACCAACACGGTGTCACGCCACATGGACGCTCCCGGATACCGACCGCAGGGCGTCCACGGCCCCGCTCCGGCGCGCCACGCCGGCGCCCACGTCGCGTACGCCGACGACGCGACCACCCACCAGGGACACCACCCGATCCGCCAACGGCACCGACGCCTCGGGCTCGTGGGATGCCAGAAGGACCGTGGCGCCTTCGCCCACGACTTCGGAGACGAGCTCTCCGAGGACAGCCCTGGCGCCGGCGTCGAGCCCGGCGTGAGGCTCGTCGAGGAGCCAGAGCTCGGGACGACGCATCACGAGCAGGGCGAGCGCCACCCGCCGGCGCTGGCCGGCGGAGAGACGACCCACCGGGGTGCGACGCACCCGGCCCCCGAGCTCCAGTCGGTCGAGCACCGCGTCGAGGTTCGACACGCTGGCGCCGGCGGCCTTTGCCGAGAAGCGCACGTTCTCGGCAACGGTCAGGTCGTCGTAGAGGGCGGCGGCGTGGCCGAGCATGCCCACCCGCCGGCGCAACGCGGGCGCATCCCGGCGCAGATCACACCCGAGCACCGTGCCCTCGCCCCCCGTCAGTGGTAGTAAGCCAGCGCACAGCCGCAACAAGCTCGTCTTGCCCGCCCCGTTGGGCCCCTCGAGAACGACCACTTCACCCTGGGCGACGGCGAGATCGACGCCGGCCAGGGCCGGAAACCGCCCGGTCACGCAAACGGCGGTAGTGAGGAGGACTGCGGGGGCCATGGCCTGGCGCCCATGCTACGGGGGACCCCCTGTGTGATTCCAAGCGGGAGCCGCCTCCGGCCTGGACCGGCACCAGCCGAAGGCCGAGGGGCGGTGGAGGGCGGTGCGCCGATGGTCAGCTGACGGTCAGACGGCTCAGACCGAGGCTCCTGAGCACGTCCGCGCTCACCGAGGACAGCCAATGGAGGTTGTTGGTGAGGAGGAGCACCCCGAACACCACGAGCGCCACGCCCGACACCACGTTCACGAGGAAAAGACGCCGTTTGAACCGGCCGAACAGCGAGGTCAGCCTGCCGAAGGCGAGCCCGGTGGCGAGGAACGGCACGCCCAGACCCAGCGAATAGGCGACGAGCAGCGTGACGCCCGACACCAGGGTGGCCCGGGTGGCGGCGAGCCCGAGGACACTTCCCAGGACGGGCCCGATGCACGGAGTCCACCCGAAGGCGAAGGCCATGCCGAGCACCGGAGGTGCCCACACCCCAAATCTCGACGGCAGGGGATGAAAGCGACGCTCGCGTAGCAACCGGTCCGGGGTGGCGAAGCCCACCATCGTCACGCCGAAGACGACGACGAGCACGCCGGCGGCGATGTCGAGCTGGCGTTGGTGGCCGAGAAGAAGGTGGCCAAGCCCCGACGCGGCGGCGCCGAGGGCCGTGAACACGATCGTGAAGCCGACGACGAAGCCGAGCACGCCCCGCACGAGCGGAGCCAGATCGCGTGCCTTGCCCGTCTCGATCTCGGCGGCGGACAGGCCCGACACCATGGAGACGTACCCGGGGACGAGCGGCAACACGCACGGCGAGAGGAACGACAGCATCCCGGCCCCGAACGCCACCAGCACACCCAGCGGGTCGGCCGAGATCGTGGCGTGTGCGGTCAGTGCCGCCGCCGACATCATCATCACGACGCCGGTGGCGTCGCCTCGGGGTCAGCGGTTCTGCACACGGAGGAGCTCCACGTCGGCGTCGACCATCATGGCGACCAGGTCGGCGAAGGTCACGGTCTTCTCCCACCTGAGCTCGGTCTTCGCCTTGGTGGCATCTCCCACGAGGAGGTCCACCTCGGCGGGGCGGAGGAACTTGTCGTCCACCACGACATGCTCGTTCCAGTCGAGGCCGACATGTGCGAAGGCGATCTCGCACAACTCGCGAACCGAGTGGGTCTCGCCGGTGGCCACCACGAAGTCGTCGGGCTGGTCCCGTTGCAGCATCAACCACATGGCGCGCACGTAGTCGCCGGCGAATCCCCAGTCCCGCTGGGCGTCGAGATTGCCGAGGAAGAGCTTCTCGTCTGTGCCCGCCGCGATCCGGGCCACCCCGTGGCTGACCTTGCGCGTCACGAACTCGAGCCCGCGGCGGGGGCTCTCGTGGTTGAACAACATGCCCGAGGACGCGTGCAGGCCGTAGCTCTCGCGGTAGTTCACGGTGATCCAGTGGCCGTACACCTTGGCCACGCCGTACGGGCTACGGGGGTAGAACGGCGTCGTCTCGCTCTGCGGAACCTCCTGCACCTTGCCGAACATCTCCGAGGACGACGCTTGGTAGAAGCGGATCTCGGGGTCGGCGATGCGGATGGCGTCGAGCACGCGCGTGACGCCGAGGGCGGTCGTCTCGCCCGTCAGGACAGGTTGGGTCCACGAGGTCTGGACGAAGGACTGGGCGGCCAGGTTGTAGACCTCGGCCGGACGGTGCTCACGCAGGATCCCGATGAGCGAGATCTCGTCGAGGAGATCACCCGCCACCAGCGAGACGCGGTCCTGGATGTGGGCGATGCGCTCGAAGTTCAACGTCGACGACCGCCGCACCATGCCGATGACCTCGTAACCCTCCTCCAAGAGGAGCTCGGCCAGGTACGACCCGTCCTGCCCGGTGATGCCGGTGATCAGAGCCCTCTTACGCATGGTTCACTCGCTTCGTCGGTCCGTCACGGCCCCTCAACGCCCCTGCCAGCGCGGTGCTCGTTTTTCCAGGAAGGCAGCGATGCCCTCGGCGGCGTCCTCTGTCTGCGCCGTGAGCGAGAGCATGGCATGGAGGTGGGCGAGCGCTGCGGGGGCCGCCATGTCCCATACAGCGTAGAACGCATCGCGACCGAGCTTCATCGCAGCCGGCGACTTGGCTGCCAGTGTCGCGGCCAGCTCGGACACGGCCGCGTCGAGCTGGGCGTGGGGCACGACCCTGGTCACGAAGCCCAGCCGATGCCCTTCGGCGGCGTCGACCACCCGACCGGTGAGCATCAGCTCGAGCGCCTGCTTAGGGGGCATGGAGCGAACCAGGGGAACCGTGATCATGTAGGGCCAGAGGCCCACATTGATCTCGGGCGCTCCGAAGCGGGCCTGCTCGGAGGCGACGACCATGTCGCAGGCCAGCGCGAGCCCGAAGCCTCCTGCCATCGCGAAGCCCTGCACGCGGGCCACGGTGGGCTTGCCCAGGTTCCACAGCGCGCCGAACACCTCGGCCAGGACGCCGCGCTCCTCGTGGACCGACAGGACACCGGCGTCGGGGTCGTCGTCCCCCCTCATCTTCCCGAGGTCCGCCCCGGCGCAAAAAGCTTGGTCGCCCGCCCCGGCCAGCACGACGACACGCACGGCACGGTCACCGGCAGCCTCGGCCAGGGCCCGACCGAGACCGCGCATGACCTCCCACGACATGGCGTTGCGACGTTCGGGACGGTTGATCGTGATACGGGCCACGCCCCCGTCGACCTGGTACAAGACGGTCGGGGTTCCCGAGACCCCGCCCTCGTGGGCGACGGCGTCGGCGTCAAGCTCGGACACCCGAGCGACGGTAGTGCCCGGCCCCTGCCCAAGCCCAGCCAGCCCATCCCGGCCCAGCCCGGCCCGTCCCCGCAGTAGCGTGGCGGGGCCGTGGCCAGACCCGTCGTCGCCATCGTGTCGTTCCGCCTGGGCGGCTCCGACGGAGTGGCGGTCGAGGCGACCAAATGGGCCGGCGCCCTGGACACGCTGGGTTTCGAGGTCCGCACGGTGGCCGGAGAGGGCCCGGTCGACCGGCTCCTGCCCGGCTTGGCCATCGGCGCACCCGAACCCCCGAAGCCGGCCGAGGTCGAAGATGCGTTGCACGACGCGGCGCTGGTGGTCGTGGAGAATCTGTGTTCGCTCCCCCTCAACGAACGCGCCGCGGCAGTCGTCGCCGGGGTGCTGGTGAACCGACGGACCGTGATGCACCACCACGACCTCCCCTGGCAGCGCGAGCAGTACTTCGGCTATCCCCCGCCACCCGACGACCGTGCCTGGATCCACGTCACGGTGAACGAACGGTCGCGGCGCGAGCTCGACGCGGTCGGGATCGCGGCGACGGTGGTGCGCAATACCTTCGACGTCGACGCCCCCCGAGGTGAGCGCGACGCCACTCGCGCCGCGCTCGGCCTGGGCGACAGAACGCGCCTCGTCCTCCAGCCGACACGGGCCATCGCGAGGAAAAATGTCGGTGGAGGCATCGCGCTGGCCGAGGCCCTGGACGCCGCGTTCTGGCTCCTCGGGCCGGCCGAGGACGGCTTCGGACCCGACCTAGACCGGCTCGTGGCACAGGCTCGCTGCCCGTGCCTGCTCGGCCCCGGAGCGCTGGGGCCAGCGGCGCGTGTCGTCGACGCCTACGCGGCGTGCGACGTCGTCGTGCTCGGGTCCACGTGGGAGGGGTTCGGCAACCCGGCCGTCGAATCGGCGGTGCACCGGCGTCCCCTCGCCATCGGCCCGTACCCGGTCGCCGCCGAGCTCGCCGCCTTCGGGTTCCGGTGGTTCGCGTACGACGACCCGGCCGCGATCTCCGCCTTTCTCGATGCCCCGGACCCGTCGCTGCTCGAACACAACCACCTGGTCGCCCGCCAACACTTCGCGCTGGCAGACCTGCCCGCTCGGATCGGGCGCGTCCTCGAGTCCGCGGGGTGGGCTTTGCCGTAGGTCACGCCGCAGCGGAACCGGAGCGAAACCGGGCCGGAGCCGGTGCCGATGACCGGGCCGGGGGCCGGACCGGAGGGCCGCGCACTCACGGCCGGTACGCTTCGGATATGGNGACCCGTCGTCCCGCCGGCCCTGGCGCNAGTGCCAAGCGATTGCCCGCCGACCGCCGCCGTCAACAGCTCCTCGATGTGGCCTTGCAGCTCTTCGCCGAGCGCGGCTTCAACGCCACCACCATGGACGACATCGCCGAAGCGGCCGGCGTCACCAAGCCCCTGCTCTACCAGCACTTCGAGTCCAAGCGCGCCTTGTACCTCGAGCTCCTCGACTCGGTGTCCCACACCATGCTCGAGGCCATCGGGAAGGCGATCGCGGCCGCCGGGGGCCCCCGCCAGCAGGTCGAAGGCGGGTTCGCCGCGTACTTCCATCTCGTGGTGACCCACGCTGACGCTTTCCACCTGCTCTTCGGCAGCGAGGTCCCCAATGACCCGGAGCTGTCGGGGGCGGTGCGGAAGGTCGAGGACGGCATCGCCGAGTCCATCGACGTCCTGATCGACGCCGGGCTCGACGAGGACCACCGCCGGCTCCTCGCCTTCGCCGTGGTCGGCATGGCCGAAGGGGCCAGTCGCCATTTCCTCGCCGAGCGCGACCCCGCTGAGGGTGATCCCCACGAGTCCGAGGCAACCCGCCTGGCGCGTCGCCTCGCCGACCTGGCGTGGGCCGGGCTCCGTTCAGTGCACCCCGACTGAGCCCGGACGAGGTCGCCCCCTGCCCCCCGGGACGAAAAGCCGACCCGCCAGGTAGGCTTTCGGCGACGGCCCCGCATCGGGCGGGGACCGCGACGGAGGTGCCACCATGGGAACTCGGGCCCGGTCCTTATTCAGCTTCCCGAACCCGGTGAACGAGGTGGCCGCCCGGGTGGTGGCGGGCGGTGTCGTGGTGCTGTGCGTGCTGGCCATGGCCCTGGGACAGCCGTGGCTGCTCGTCCCCCTCGCCTACGGCTTCTGGGCACGGGTGCTCACCGGGCCCACGTTGAGCCCGCTGGGTCAACTGGCCACCAGGGTGATCGCACCTCGGCTCCGGGTTCCCCCCCGACCGGTGGCCGGGCCGCCCAAACGCTTCGCACAGGCGATGGGTGTGGCCTTCTCCTCTGCGGCCGTCGTGCTGTGGTTCGGGCTGGGTGCGCACCTCGCGGCCTGGGTCGTCGTCGGGCTCCTGGCGGCGGCGGCGCTGCTCGAGTCCGCCTTCGGCCTGTGCCTGGGCTGCCGGGTGTTCGCCGTGCTGATGCGGGCCGGGCTGGTCCCCGACACGGTGTGCGAGGCATGCGCCGACCTCTCGCAGCACGTGCCCGAGCTCCGGCGAGAACCCGTCGGGATCTGAGCGCGGCGCCGCGCCGAGAGCGCAGCGAACGCGAGCGCTATCCCAGTCGGGGCACGAGCGCACCGATGAGCACCGACAGTTCTCGGGCGCAGTCGATGTAGTCCTGGTCGTTGCCTCCGGCCGGGTCCACCACGTCACCCTGGACGAGCGGATCCACCCCGGCCAGCCCCAGCGTGGCGACGCGCTCGGGAAGGGGAGACGCACCCTCGGGGAGGTGGCCCACGAGGAAACGCAACGTCGCGGTGCGCTCCGCGCCCATCGAATGGCGTCGTCGGATGTACGCGACGTGCTCGCTCGCCATGGCCACCACCAGGTCGGCCGCCATCACGTCGGCGTCGGTGATCTGACGGCTGCGGTGCGCCGCGGCCTGGAGGCCGACCGAGACGAGCGCTTGACGGGTGCGGATGCTGACCGGCTGGTGCTCGATGACATGGGTTCCTGCCGTGGTGACGCGCACCTCGAGCCCACTGGACTCGAGCATCACCCCGGCCATCACCGAACGCGCCGCGTTGCCGGTGCACAGGAACAGGACGTGCGAGGTCATCGATCAGGCCGGGTCGGCGCGCTCGTCTCGGACCGCCCCGTCGGGGCGACACCGGCGACGTCGATCACCGGTCGAGCCGAAGCGGGGGCCCCGGTGCGGGACGGGGGCGGAGATCAGTTGATGTGAATGCCCGAGACGGCCCGGGCGATGATGAGTCGCTGGATCTCGGAGGTTCCCTCGAAGATNGTGTAGATCTTCGAGTCCCGGTGCCAACGCTCCACGGGGTGCTCGCGGATGTAGCCGTAGCCGCCCATGATCTGGATGGCCTGCTCGGTGACCCATACCGCCGTCTCACCCGCGTATAGCTTGGACATCGACCCTTCGCCCGCCACGAACGGCTTGCCCGTCCTGCCCATCCATGCGGCGCGCCACACGAGCAACCGCGACGCGTCGATGCGCATCTTCATGTCGGCGAGCTTGAACGCGATGCCCTGGTTCTCGATGATGAGGCGACCGAACGCCTTGCGTTCCTTCGCGTAGTCGAGGGCGTACTCGTACGCGGCCCGCGAGATGCCGAGGGCCTGGGCCCCCACCGAGGGACGCGTGGCCTCGAACGTCGCCATGGCGGCCTGGGAGCTGGACTTCTTCCCTTCACGCGCCCGGGCCATCTTGGCGTCGAGCTTCTCCTTGCCTCCGAGCAGGCAGTGTCCCGGGACGCGGACGTCGTCGAGCACCACCTCGCCGGTGTGCGAGGCACGGATCCCCATCTTCTTGAATTTCTGTCCGGCCGACAGGCCCGGTGTCCCCGGGGGCACGATGAAGCTGGCCTGGCCCCTCGAGCCGAGCTCGGGGTCGACGGCCGCCACCACCACGTGGATATCGGCGATCCCACCGTTGGTGATCCAGGTCTTCGTCCCGTTGATCACCCACTCGTCCTTGGCCTGGTCGTAGACGGCGCGGGTCCGCAACGAGCTCACGTCGGAGCCGGCATCAGGCTCTGACACGGCGAACGCGGCGAGCTGGATCTTGTCGGGCGTGCCGAAACACTGGGGGCCCCACTCGCCCAGTTGTTCGGGCGTCCCGTTGGCGACGATGCCGGCGAGCCCGAGGGCGCTGCCGAAGATGGCGAGACCGATGCCTGCGTCGCCCCACGCCAGCTCCTCGTTGGCGATCGGCATCATGAGCCCGCCGGGATCGAAGAAGCACTGGGTCATGAAGTCGAAGGAATACAAGCCGATCCGGGCGGCCTCCTCGATGATCGGCCACGGGGTCTCCTCCCGTTCGTCCCACTCGTGGGCGGCCGGTCGGATGACGTCCTCGGCGAAGTCGTGCACCCACTTCTGGATCTGGAGCTGATCTTCGCTGAGATCGAGCGAGAACTCGGACATGTCTTCCCCTTGGTCCAAGCACCGATCCGGGCAGGCGTCCCGGTCGGCACGGTTGCGGCCCGACCGCGTGCCCGGATGGGCGGGAGCGGCCTTGTCCTATCCGTTGTTACTCAACGGTAACCTATGGGCGGTGGCTTCGACAACCGTTTGCGCCGAAGTTGTCAGTCCCGCCCGCATGACCAGGGAGAACACCAGGGCCACGGCCAGAACCACCCCGCCCTCCACGAAGGGGACGCCGACGCCGAGAAGCTCGTAGGAGAGGCCGCCCACCGCCGGTCCGACGATGCGGGCCAGGGCCGAGAGCCCTTGCTGGGCACCGAGGGCCGTGCCGTGGGCGTCGCGGCCGACCCGGGCCACCACGAGGGCGTTGAGCGCCGGCGTGCACAAGCTCTGCCCGGCAGCCACGAGCAACAGAGGGACGACCAGGTCGGCACGGCTGTGGACCGTCGGCAGGAGCAGGAGCCCGACGGCCTCGGTGACCAGACCGACGCGCAGGCACACGATGTCGCCGAGGCGCGCCGCGATCGGACGCACGAGTCCCGCCTGGACCACCACCGCCACCACCCCCACCATGGCGAAAACGACCCCGATCGACGCCAGGCCGAAACCGAGACGTCGCTGCCCGAACAGCGCGAAGGTCGCCTCGAAGGCACTGAACGACACGATGAGCAGCGCCGTGACCGTGGCCGGAACCGCGATCCTCGACAGCACGGCGCGCAGCGACTGCGAAGATCGGCCAGCGCGGATGCCGCTCGAGCCGGGCCCCGGTTCGGCCTGTGTCCCCGGCAGCCCCCGTGTCTCGGGCAGTCGTCGGATCGCGATGACGGCGTTGAGCCCGGCGATGGCCGCGGCTACGAAGAACGGAATGCGCGCCCCGCCCAGCGCAGCCAGCCCGCCGATGGCCGGGCCGACGACGAACCCGACACCGTACGCCGCGCCCAGGAGCCCGAACACGCGCACGCGGTCCTCGGGGCCGACCATGTCGGTCGCCGACGCCTGGGCCACCGCGACGCTGCCCCCCGAGGCACCGTCAAGGACACGCGCCACCATGAGGAGCCACAGCGAGCCGGCGACCCCGGTGAGGAGGCTCGCCGCCGCGGTGCCCGCCAGCGACAGGATCAGCAAGGGTTTGCGCCCCACCCGGTCCGACAATCTCCCGAGCAAGGGCGCACTGAGGAACTGCGCCGCGGAGAACGCGGCCAGGAGGAGTCCGACCGACGCCGGACCCGCGCCGAGGCGCCGGGCGTAGAGCGGCAGCAGCGGGACGACGATGCCGAAGCCGAGGAGATCGACGGCGACCGTCGTCCAGAGCACGCCGAAACCGGGCGGAAGACCACGACCCGCGTTGTGCAGGCCGAAAAGAGAGGCGCGCCCCGACGCTCGGGCGTCCGACATAGGTCACAGCAGAGGGCAGCGGTCCCTCAGCGTCAAGTCGGGCCCGGGGCGAGTCACCGGCCGTGACCGGCGCCGGTCGGTCAGGTCGTGGCGGCCCGAACCTCGGTCGCCTGCAGGCCCTTGGGTCCTTCTGTCAGCTCGAACTCGACCGACTGCCCCTCCTCGAGGCTGCGGTAGCCGTTCATCTGGATAGCGGAGTGGTGGACGAAGACGTCGTCTCCATCCGGCTGGGCGATGAAGCCGTAACCCTTCTCTGCGTTGAACCACTTGACCGTTCCCGATGCCACTTCATTCTCCCCTCTGTGCTCCTGCATCCCCCCACGCGCCCAAAAGGTAGCAGTGACCGATCGCACCTGGGGGTTTCACCGAGCCGGGCCCGCCTCTCGCCCACGGGTCCGGGAGCCGGTTCAGCGGTGCAGACGGGTGCCGTCGGGCCCGTCCTCGACCACCCAGCCCCGGGCCTCGAGGTCGCGTCGGATGGCGTCGGCCCGGGGGTAGTCGCCGTCGGCGCGGGCCCCGTCGCGCTCGGCCACCAATCCCATCGTCTCTGCATCGAGATCGGCCTCGGACGCAGCGAGCAAGATGCCGAGCGCGTTGCACAGCACCGCAACGGTGACGGCCAGGCGGCGACCTTGGTCGGGGTCACCGGCATCGGCGGCCGAATTGGCCCGGCGGGCGAGATCGAAGATCTCGGCCAGAGCCCCGGGGGTGTCGAGGTCGTCGTCCATGTGCTCGACGAACGACGCCACGGCGCCGGCGTCGGCGCCGACACTCTGCGCCTGCGACGCCGTGACACCGGACGTCGACGCCACGAGGTCGAACCGTCGTGCCAGGTCGTCGAGACGGGTGAGGCCCTGCTCGGCCTGCTCGACGGTAGACGGCGTCACCTCGATGGGCGAGCGGTAATGGGCACGCAGCACCAACAGCCGGTAGGCGCGGGGGTCGGCGCGCTTGAGGAGATCGGGAAGAGAGGTGAAGTTCCCGAGAGACTTCGACATCTTCTCGCCCCCGACCATCACCCATCCGTTGTGGACCCAGTGGCGGGCAAAGGCCTTGCCCAGCCCGACGGCCTGGGCGCGCTCGTTCTCATGATGGGGAAAGGCGAGGTCGAGGCCCCCGCCGTGGAGGTCGAAGTCCTCGCCGAGGAGGTCGAGCGACATCACGACGCACTCGGTGTGCCAGCCCGGTCGACCGGGGCCCCAGGGCGAGTCCCAGGTGGGCTCGCCGGGCCGGGCCTTCTTCCACAGCACGAAGTCCAAGGGCGAGCGCTTCTCCTCGCCCGGGTCGACGCGCGCCCCGGCGCGCAGCGAGTCGAGGCTCTGGCGGGCCAGGAGGCCGTAGCCGTCGATCTCGTCCACCGAGAGGTAGACGCCGTCGGAGGTCTCGTAGGCGACGCCGGCGTCCACGAGGGCGGCGATCAACTCGACCATGTCGGCGACGAAGGCGGTGGCGTGGGGGGTCTCGGTGGGCCGCTTCACCCCGAGGGCATCGACGGCGTCCCACCACACCGCCTCGTACTGCGCGGCGACCTCGGCCTCGCTCCGGCCGTCCTGCGAGGCCCGGTTGATGATGTTGTCGTCGATGTCGGTGATGTTCGACACGAAACGGACTTCGAGACCCTTGAACTCGAGGAAGCGTCGCAGCACGTCGAAGACGAGGGCCATGCGGCCGTGGCCGAGGTGCGGCACGTCGTAGACGGTGAGGCCACAGACGTAGATCGACACGCGGCCTTCCTCCCGTAGCTCGAGAGGCCGGACGGTGCCCGTCGCAGTGTCATGAAGGCGCAGCACTCGGAGTACGGTAACCGCACCGTGGACACCACCGTGGACGTCAGCACGACCACCGCAGTGCGGCCGCCCGAGCTCGAGGAGCCGCGGGCGCCCGAGGTCCCCGACAAGCCCTCGCTCGAGGGTCTCGAGGCCAAATGGTCGGCCCGGTGGGAAGCGGCGGGTACCTACCGGTTCGACCGGACCGCACCCCGGGCGCAGGTCTTCGCCATCGACACACCGCCCCCGACCGTGTCGGGCTCGCTCCACATCGGCCACATGTTCTCGTACACCCACACCGACGCCATCGCCCGCTTCCGGCGCATGCGTGGTCACGACGTCTTCTACCCGATGGGCTGGGACGACAACGGCCTTCCCACCGAACGCCGCGTGCAGAACTACTACGGCGTCCGGTGCGACCCCAGCCTTCGCTACGACCCGTCCTTCACTCCTCCCGAGAAGCCGGGCAAGGACGTCATCTCGATATCGAGGCCGAACTTCATCGAGTTGTGCGACCGGCTCGTGGTCGAGGACGAGAAGGCGTTCGAGCACCTGTGGCGCACGCTCGGCCTGTCGGTTGACTGGAGCCAGACCTACGCCACCATCGACACCACGTCGCGGCGCACATCTCAGCGCTCCTTCCTCGAGATGCTGCGGGCCGGCCATGTCTACTCGGCGGAAGCGCCCACCCAGTGGGACGTGGACTTCCAGACGGCGGTGTCCCAGGCCGAGATGGAAGACCGCGAGCTCCCCGGCGCCTACCACCGACTCCGCTTCGCACGGGCGTCCGACGACGGCGTGGTCGAGATCGAGACGACACGCCCGGAGCTGCTCGCCGCCTGCGTGGCCCTCGTCGCCCACCCCGAGGATGATCGTTACCGTGCCGTCGTCGGCCACGACGTGGTCACGCCCTTGTTCGAGGTCCCGGTGCCGGTGCTCTCCCACCCGCTCGCCGATCCCGAGAAGGGCTCGGGCATCGCCATGATCTGCACCTTCGGGGACACCACGGACGTGACGTGGTGGCGCGAGCTGTCGCTGCCGACGCGCACCATCGTGGGCCGCAACGGGCGTCTGCGAGCCGTGCCGTGGGGCGAGGACGGCTGGGTATCGCTGGACCCCGCCGCCGCGGTCCGGGCCTACGGAGAGCTCGAAGGCCGCACCGTGGCGCAGGCGAGGACGCGCATCGTCGACATGCTCACCGAAGCGGGGGCGGTCGTCGGCGAGCCCAAGCCGATCGTGCACCCCGTCAAGTTCTACGAACGTGGGGACCGCCCCCTCGAGATCGTGTCCAGTCGTCAGTGGTACGTGAGGACACTCGACATGCGCGCCCGGCTGCTCGACCGGGGCCGGGAGCTGCGCTGGCATCCACCGCACATGCGTCACCGGTTCGAGGCGTGGGTGGAAGGCCTCAACGGCGACTGGAACATCAGCCGCCAACGCTTCTTCGGCGTGCCGTTCCCGGTGTGGTACCCCGTGGGCGACGACGGCTCGATCGACCACGACCACCCCCTCCTCGCCGGCAACCGCCTGCCGGTCGACCCGTCGAGCGATGTCCCTGACGGGTACAGCGAGGACCAGCGCGGCCAACCGGGTGGGTTCGTGGGTGATCCCGACGTCATGGACACCTGGGCCACGTCGTCGCTCACTCCGCAGATCGCCGGCCGGCGCGAGGACGACGCGGACCTCTTCTCGCGGGTCTTCCCCATGGACCTCCGACCTCAGGCGCACGAGATCATCCGGACCTGGTTGTTCAGCACGATCGTCCGCTCCGAGCTCGAGTACGGCCGTCTGCCGTGGACCGACACCGCCATCTCGGGTTGGGTCCTCGACCCCGAACGCAAGAAGATGTCGAAATCACGCGGCAACGTGGTGACGCCGCTGCCGCTGCTCGACTCCCACGGCGCCGACGGGGTGCGGTACTGGGCCGCCAGCGGCCGGCCCGGGGTGGACACGGCGGTGGACGAGGGGCAGATGAAGGTGGGCAGGCGTCTCGCCATCAAGATCCTCAACGCATCGCGCTTCGCCCTGACCAGGCTCGGTACCGACGCCGTGAACGCCCCCGGTTCGGTGTCCGCGCCACTCGACCTCGCCATGTTGCACCGACTCGTCGGGATCGTCGACGAAGCCACGACGGCGCTCGACTCCTACGACTACGCGCGCGCCCTGGAGCGAACCGAGGCGTTCTTCTGGTCCTTCTGCGACGACTATCTCGAATTGGTGAAGACGCGGGCCTACGAGGATTCAGCGGCGCCGGGCCCCGTCTCGGCACGCGCCGCCCTGGGCATCGCTCTGTCGGTGCAGCTGCGCCTGTTGGCCCCCTTTCTCCCCTTTGTCACCGAGGAGGTGTGGTCATGGTGGCACGAGGGATCGATCCACCGTGCCCCGTGGCCCGGTGTCGAGGAGCTCTCGCCGGCACAGCAGCAGGGCGACGTGGCCGTGCTCGACATGGTGGCGTCGGTGCTCGGCGCGGTGCGCAGGGCCAAGGCCGACGCCCAAGTGTCCATGCGGGCGCCGGTCGCGAAGCTGACTGTCGTCGACAGCCCCGAGCGCCTGGCCCTGCTCCGTCAGGCGGAATCGGACCTGCGCGACGCAGGGGGTGTCGCCGAGCTCGTCCTCCGAAAAGGGCCGCCCGAGGTCATCGTCGAACTGGCGCCGAAAGACACGGACGACAAGGCCTGATGGCGGAGGACGACCCGCACTCGGCACAGGAGATCCAGGCCGAGCTCGAGACGGTGCGAGGTGGATGCCGGGTATCGCACGACAGGCTGGTCGGTGCCGTGTCCGACTTCGACGCCGCCACCGTGCGCCGGCCGAGCCGGCTGCAGGGCTGGACCGTGGGCCACGTCCTCACCCATCTTGCCCGCAACGCCGACTCCCACACCCGCATGCTGCGCGCCGCGCTCGACGGCCACGCCGTCGAGCAGTATGCGGGCGGGCGAGAGGAACGGGCCGGCTCCATCGAGGCCGGCGCCGGACGCGGCGCCTCCGAGCTGGTCCAGGACATGCTCCGGTCGATCACCGACCTCGAGGCGGCATGGGCGGCGATGACGCCCGAGGCCTGGGACGGCCACGGGCTGTCGCGGGGCCGACCGTGGCCATGCCGGGCCATGCCCTATTTCCGATGGCGCGAGGTGGAGATCCACCACGTCGACCTCGGCACCGGATACGGGCCCCAAGACTGGCCCGAGGAATACGTCCGGCGCGAGTTGCAACTGACGTTGGCGACGGTTCCCGGACGGATCGCCGACGGCGCCCAGAGACGAATGCTCCTGGCCTGGCTCACGGGTCGGTCCCCGACCGCGGGCGAGATCGACCTGGCCGGTTGGGAGTCGCGCTCGGGGAACTACTTCAAGGGCATCTCGGACTGAGCGCGTCGAGCGGCGTGGTCGGGTCGGGGCCCGCGTCCTTCGTCACTCGTCGAGCCTGAACACCCGCATGGCGTTCTCGCGCAGGAACTTCGGCCATACGTGGTCGCGCAACGGGACCTGGGCGAGCTCGGAGAAGATGCGCTCCAGGGTCAGGGCCATGGGGAAGTATCCGGCATACAGGATCTTGTCGGCCCCGCGCGTGTTGGCGTAGTCGATGATCGCCTTGGGGTAGTACTTGGGAGCGAATGCGCTGGTCATGTAGTGCAGACCGGGCCACTTCAGCATCAACTTCACGGCCAGCTCTTCCCAGGGCTCGGCCCCGTGTCGCATCACGATGCGCAGTTCCGGGAAGTCGTAGCAGACCTGGTCGAAATGCATGACGTCCTGGCATGCCGATGGCACGCGCGGCCCGGCGATCCCCGCGTTCACGACGATGGGCAGGTCGAGATCGATGCACGCCTGATAGACGGGGTAGTAGCGGCGATCGCTCACCGGCACCTGGGGATTGCACCCCGCCGGGAACGTCGTGACCGCCTTGATGTCGTGCTCGGCGTGCGCGGCACGGATCCGGCGCACCGCCCCGGTGATGTCGTTGGGGTCGAGGGCCTCGAGGTTCGCTTTGAACCGGTCCGGATGTTCGGACAGGGCACGGTCGACGACAGAGCCCGCCAGCCCCACGAGCCCGATGGCGATCCCAAAGCGGTCCATCTCCCGTAGCGTCACGGCCACGGGATCGTCCTCCTCGGTGACGCGATTGGGGTCGTCATCCTTGAACATGTACGAGATCGGTGAATCCGACGACGCACTGGCCTCGTCGTGCAGCTGCGGCTTGAGGAAGTCGAAGCGACGGGCGGGCCTCGCACTCGGGAACCCGATCATGCAGTCGACCACCCCGACGTCGGTTGGCATCGGCACGGCCCGCCACCGTACAGGGGGCTCGGGGGGGTGGGCAGCAACGACCGGTGGAGGTCACAGGACGGTCCCGGCCGTCGGGCCGACCCGGTGGCGATCTAAGGTCACCTCGCGGATGGGCCGGCTCGCCCGGCACGACAGTGGAGGACGAGACCCATGGACGTCGCCGACATGACGGGTAAGACCGTGGTTATCACGGGCGCGAACTCGGGCATCGGTCTCGAGACGGCGGTCGCCCTGGCCCGAGCCGGGGCGAAGACCCTGATCACCGTCCGTGACCGCGCCCGCGGTGAAGCGGCGGTGGCCGACATCCGGGCGCGTTCGGGCCGCGACGACGTCGACGTCGTGGTCTTCGACCTCGGAAGCATCGCGTCGACGCGCCAGGGAGCAGCCGAGATCCTGGCGCGCTGTGACCGCATCGACGTCCTGGTGAACAACGCCGGCGTGGTCCTGTCGAGTCGGCGCGAGACCGAGGACGGCTTGGAGGCGACGTTCGCCGTCAATCACCTCGGGCATTTCGTCCTCACCGAGCTCCTGCTCGACCGCCTCAAGCAGAGTGCCCCGGCCCGCATCGTCAACGTGGCGTCGACGGCCCACAAGGGTGCCCGCAAGGGCCTCAACTTCGACGACCTGCAATCGTCTTCCGCCTACAGCGGGATGCAGGTCTACTCCAAGTCGAAACTGGCCAACATCTACTTCACGACCGAGCTGGCCCGGCGACTCGAGGGGACCGGCGTGACGGTCAACTGCCTGCACCCGGGCACCGTGGCCACGGGGTACGGCCGCGACGGCGACTCGTCAGGTGTGCTCGCCTTCGGGCTCAAGATCATCAAGCCGTTCATCCTCAACGCCGAGCAAGGGGCGCGCACGTCGATCTACCTGGCATCGTCTCCCGACGTCGCCGGCGTCACGGGAAAGTACTTCGTGAAGTGCAAGCCCCGCCTTCCCTCCGGCGCCGCCCGGGACGACGAAGCGGCCCGGAGGCTGTGGGAGTGCAGCGAGGAGATCGTCGCCCAGAAGGTGTGACCTCAGCCCGCCTCACCCATGTACGCGTCGAGCAGGTGCTCGCCGACGTCAGCCGGTGAGCCGCTGCGCACGAGCCGGCCGTTCACCATGACTCCGGCCTGGTCGGCGATGGCGAGCGCGGTCTGGGCGAACTGCTCCACCAGCAGGATCGTGATCCCCTCCTCGGCCACGGCCTGCGCCACGAGCTCGTAGAGCTCGGCGACGACGAGCGGGGCGAGGCCCATGGAGATCTCGTCGAGCAGGAGCATGCGCGGGTTGGTGAACAACGCCCTGGCGAGAGCGAGCATCTGCTGCTCGCCGCCGGAGAGCCGTCCCGCCAGCTGTCGCCGCCGCTGACCGAGGACCGGGAACCGGGCGTAGCTCTGCTCTTCGATGTCGGCGACCTTCGTCGCCCTGCTCCGGTAGCTGTACATGAGCAGGTTCTCGGCCACGGTCAGGTTCGGGAAGACGGCACGGCCTTCGGGCACGGCACACAGACCCCTGCGGGCGAGGCGGTCGGGCACGGGCCGGCGCATCTCCTCCCCGTCGAACCACACCGTGCCCGACGTGGCCGGCATCCGGCCGCTCGCCACCTTGAGCAACGTGGATTTGCCAGCCCCGTTGGGACCGAGCAGCGCGTAGACCGAGCCTTCGGGCACCTCGAGCGACACGCCGTGGACGACCTCGATGCGGCCGTAGGAGGCGGACACGTCGGTGATCGACAACATGGGGGCATTCGAGAGCGACGGGGGGCGCTGACCGGGGAAGGCGATCATGGTCGATCCGGCGGGTGCGGGATCGGGGCGGGTCGGGGCGCCGGGGGCGCCGACGAAGACGGACGACGAAGGCTCAGGAGCCGGTTCTTCTTCCACGGTGCCGAGATAGGCGGCCTGGACCGCGGGGTCGGCCTGAACCGTGGCCGGGTCGCCGTGGGCGATGACAGCCCCGTAGTCGAGGACGCTCACGTGGTCGCAGATGTTCATCACGAGGCTCATGTCGTGCTCCACCAGCAGGACGGCGATCCCCCGGTGGGCCAGGTCCACGAGCACCCGCCCGAGCTCGACGGTCTCCTCCTGGTTCAGACCCGAGCTCGGCTCGTCGAGGAGAAGCACCGACGGTCCGGTGGCCAGGGCCCGACCGAGCTCGACGAGACGCGCCAGCCCGGTCGGGAGCAGGTCCGTCGGTTCGTCGGCGACGTGTGAAAGCCCGACATGGGCGAGGATGATGTCGGCCTCGTCACGCGAGCTCGTGCCGGTCGGGCGCCGGCGCCTCGTCTCGGACGCCATCTGCACGTTCTCGCGCGTCGTCAGGGTCCCGAACAGCTCGAGTCGCTGAAAGGTGCGGGCGATCCCGAGCCGCGCCCGATGGTGTGGTGAGACGCTCGTGATGTCGACACCACCGAGCCGCACCCGGCCCTGGGTCGGAGGCTGGAGCCCGGTGATGACGTTGAAGAGCGTGGTCTTGCCCGCGCCGTTGGGCCCGATGAGCCCGTTCACCGCTCCGGCATGCACCTCGAGGTTCACGTCCTGTAAGGCCTGGAGTCCTCCGAAGCGGACCGAGATCTCCTCGACGGCGAGCTCAGACAACGGAATGGACCTCCGTCCCGACCGCCGTCATGACCGGGACCGGGGTCCCGGCCGGCACCGGCGCCTGGTCCAGCCGGTCGAGGATCGACCCCGAGCGTCCCTGGCGCCGATTCCAGAAGTCGGTCACCTCCTCATAGAACCTGCCGATGCCGTTGGGGTTCCGGCCGATGGTGACGACCCCGCCGCCGATGAGCAGCTGGGTGAGATCGGGGATCTGGGGGATGTGGGATCCGATAACGGGACCGACCGCGATGAACACCCCGGCCATCACCGCACCGGTGAGAAGGTTGACGCCGGTGAGCGTCACGCCGACGAAGATGGCGATGCTGAACAGGAAGCTGAACTGGGCGGCGCCGACGACGGTCGAGATCCCGCCGAAGAGCGCGCCGGCCAGCCCCGCCATCCCAGCCGAGAACGCGAACACGAGCAGCTTCGTGACCGTGAGACTCAGCCCCACGGTGCTGCACGCCGCGGGCGAGTCGTTCATGCTCACGAGTCGCCGGCCGAACCGCCCGCGGCGTAGCGCTCCCACCCCGATCAGACACAGCGCCAGGACGACGGCCAGGAACACGTCGAAGGCACGATCCGTCGCGAAGCGCATACCGAAGATGTTGGGACGACCGACCGTCACCGTGCCGCCGACGCCCATGATCGAGCTCGACTGGAAGAACACGTTGTCCATGAGCACGGCGAAGGCGAGGGTGGCGAGCGCGAGGTACAGGCCCCGAAGGCGCAACACCGGCAGTGCCAGCACGGCGCCAACCGCGGCGCAGACGCCGATGGCGGCCAACAGTCCGAGCACCGAGCTGCCGCCGTCGACGGCGTGCATCGTCACAGCCCCGATGCCCAGGAACGTGAACTGGCACAACGACACCTGACCGGCGTATCCCGACAGGGGCACGAGGCTCAGCGCCAGCAGCGAAAGGGCCAGGGCGTTCCCCATCGTAAAGAGGTTGTTGCCGGTCAGGACCGTACTGAGCACGACGACCACCAAGACCACGGCCGCCGCCCCGAGGAGCGTCGTCCGGGCGCTCGCCACGCGCGGAGGCCGCACCCGGACGACCCGACCGATGGCCAGGCGCACCTCGGGGATGAGGAGCAGCGCCAGGAACAGCAGCGCCATGGGCAGAGCCGCGTCCACGTCGTTGACGATGCCCTGGGGCGCATAGCCGATGGCCATCGAGTTGGCGATGCCGAGGATCATCGCACCGAGGAACGTCATGGGCAGGCTGCGCAGTCGGCCGACCACCGCGGCGGCGTAGCCGTAGATCACGAGCTGGGTGAGTGTTTCGATGTTCATCCCCTGCACGCTGGGGGCGAGCAGCATGCCGCCGAGGGCGGCGAACATGACGCCGATCATCCAGGCGTAGGCGGCGATGCGCCCCGAAGGCGCCCCGGCCAATGACGCCAGGCTGGGGTCGTCCACCACGGCACGCATGGCGACGCCGGTGCGGGTGCGCCGGAAGAACACCCGCAAGAAGATCGCCACCCCGATGGCGACCGCCATGGTGATGAGCTGCTCCCAGGAGAGGGTGATGCCCGCCACGGAGATCGGGTTGCCGTTCACGAGATCGGGCGTGTTGTAGGTGTTGGCCGTCGGGCTCCAGATGGCCCCGGCGGCAGCGACGAGGACGAGGAGCAAGCCGAGGGTGACCGCCAACCGGATGCTCGTGGCCGCCCCGTACAGAGGGCGCATGACGACACGCTCGACGACGACGCCGAGCAGCGGGGCCGCCACGAACAACACGATGGCGAGCGACACCAGCTCGGGGAGCCCCCACCCCTGCCACAGCTGCCAGAACAGGTAGGCCATCACCATGCCCATGGCGCCGTGGGCGAAGTTGAAGATGCCCGTCGTGTTGTAGGTGACCACCAGACCGCTGGCGCTCACCGCATAGATCGCCCCGAAGGTGATGCCGGCGATCAGGAGGCTCAGAAACTCGGTCACCGAACGAGGTGCTCCTGCGGACCAATGCCCGAAACGAGGGCGTTCCGACGATCGTCCACCGAGGCTCCTACGACGTCGGCCGTATCATCGCGGTGTAGCCGGGTTCCTTCAGGAAGCGGTTCGCGCCGCAGTAGAACCCGGCCGAGGGCGTGGGCGCCACCCGCTTGATGACGCCGTTCTGCACCTGGGCCATCAAGAAGCAGCCCGACGGAACGGCCTGGGCCGGGTCGCTGGGCGGGACGAGCCCGGCGGCGTCGAAGAACGTGATCTTGTTCAGCGCCGTGATCAGGCCGGCCCGCGTGGGCGGGTTCCCGGCGGTCTCGAGGGCCTGCGCGAACATCTCCGCCGAGGCCCAGCCGTAGACGGCCTCGATCTCGAAGTTGGGGTTGGAGTCGACCTTCTTCATCCACTTGTCGAACAATGCCACGGCGGGCACGGTCTTGGCGTCCTGCCCCAGATACAAGGCGTACCCCTGCTCGATGTACATGTTGTTGGCGGCGCTACCCGCTAGCTTCAGCAATTGGCTCGAGTACGCCGCACCCTCGATGTTCATCGCCTTGAAGTTCTGCTGCTGGAACTGCTTGGCGAGGGTGGCCGCATAGTTGTCGGGCAGCTCGGTCGAGAAGAACATCTTCACGCCCTTGTTCTTCATGGAGATGATGTCGGGCAGGAAGTTGGTGTCGAAGGGCCCCACACCGTGGTCGTAGACGATCTTGAAGCCCGATGCCTTCATGGCCGCCTCGACGGCGTTCTCGGCGGCGGTCGTCGACGCGGTGGCGTTCTCCCAGATGATCCCCACCTTCTTGATGTCCTGCGGATACTTCTGCTTCAGGTACAGAAAGAGGTTCAGGGGGTAGTAGTTCTCAGGGTTGGGGAGAGGGCTGTACAGATAGGGGTCCGAGGAGAGGCCGGGGCTCAACGAGAACCCGACGTCGGGCACGCGGGCCAGGTCGATCAGGGGCTTCTCGGCCGAGTCGAGCAGCGAGAACCCACCGACGAGGGCGAATTCGGTCCGGATCTGATTGCCGGTCACGGTGGCCACCTGGCCACCCTGGAACGTGCTGTCCTGGGCGTCGAGGATCAGTTTCCGCCCGTTCACGCCACCCAAGCTGTTGATGTAGGCGAAGTATGCCTTGGTGCCGTCCTCGGCCCCCTTGAACAACCCGGGGATGGGTGAGGACAGGTCGTCGACCTGGCCGACGGTGACCGACGTAGCGGTCACCCCCGGGGAGGTGCCCGAGGTGCCCGACGATCCCGACCCCCCGGTCGGAGTCGAAGACGAAGTCGATGTCGACGACGCGTTCGGCGTCTTGGACGAGCAGGCGACCAGGACCACAGCGCACACGGAGAGTAAGACGACGAGCCCGGTGCGTGGCACAAATGGACGCGCCAAGCGTCCCCGGCGCGCTCGCTCCCGCACCTTCTCTCGGTTCGCGTTCACCAGGCCCCCCTCTGTGTCCCGATCCTCACACGTGTGGCACTTCCCCAGAGCCACACCCAAGTTTGCCACGCCACCCCGACCGACCTCGGCGCGCCCGCGCATTCCGCGCCAACCGGGGTCGGGCTCCGACCCGACAGCACCCATGCCGACGCGGGAACGCGTTCTAGTAATTAATGCTACGTCAGATGCCGTGCCTATGGGTAGTGGTCGATCGGGAAGCCCGACGGTGCCGTCACCGTCAATCCGGCCGCGCCACCCACCGTCGCGACGCAGCCGCCGCGGGCGGCACCCTCAGAATGGCGCCGAGATCCCGGTCTGCTCCAAGGACGGCCCGCCCTTCCGGCGGAAGCGAACTCCCTCGAGGAACCTCACCACGGCGGCCACCGCATGGGCGCTGCGCACCGACGGAAGGACGTCGAAGGCGTGCTGGGCGAAGGGAAGCTCCGCGTACAGCACGAGCGACTTCGACACGGCGCGCAGCGCGGCCACGAAGGCACGGGCGTCGGCCACCGGGACGAGGGTGTCGTTGGTCCCGTGGACCACGAAGAACGGCGGTGCGTCGGGGTTGACCCGATGTAGGGGGGAGGCGGCTTCGAACACGGCGGGATCGTCGGCGAGCCGGCGTTTGAACACCCGGCGTTCGAGCAGGGCCAGCAGGCCGGCGTCGTAGCGCGGCCCCCCTCGCCCCGCGGTCATGTCGTAGACACCGTAAAAAGGTATGCAGGCGTCGACAGCGGCATCGGCCCCCTCGAATCCCGGTTGGAAATCGCCGTCGCCGGGGGTGAGCGCCAACAGGGACGAAAGGTGGCCCCCTGCCGACCCGCCCGACACGGCGATGAACCCGGGGTCGCCGCCGTACTCCGCGATGTGCTCGCGTACCCAGACCACGGCCCGTTTGCAATCCACGATGTGGTCGGGCCACGTGGCCCGCGGGCTCAGGCGGTAGTTGATAGTGACCGTCACCCAGCCCCGTCGGGCCAGCTCGTGCAGGAGAGGGAGGCCCTGTTCGCGCTTGTCGCCGATCACCCACGCCCCCCCGTGGATGTACACGAGCACCGGNGCACCGTCGGGCGGGTCGACGCGTCGCCGGATGATGTCGAGGCGATGCGCTCGGAGGCCGTCGCCCACGTAGTCGACGTTGCGGACGACCTTCACCGAGCGGGCCGGGCGCGGGAGCGGGTACAGCAGACGACGGAAGCGCCACATCGTCTCGCC
>JGI12269J14319_10000146_pt1 | contig 62595 bp, 55 predicted proteins | sample PeaSoiSIISIP2007_FD_14319 | JGI IMG/M metagenome (IMG submission 14319)
ACGCGTCGGCCGGTCGCGCGTCAGGCCCGTGCGACTAGCGCCGGCGCCCGTCAGTGCCGGCAGGCCTAATCCATACGCCGACATGCGTCGGCTCGAAGGCGCCGTGAACGGCGTCGACGAGTTCGCTCTGGACCGTGGCGAGGTCGACTGCGTCGCGAACGCGTGCTCGGAACGCCGCGAGAGTCACCTCGGCGTCGTAGCGGGCGCGATTGAACCGGCGATCGACCAAATGCTGCGCCCGGCGCCGAAGGGGATTGAACAGCGCGACGGCGACAAGCGTCGACGCGGCGACACCGACAGGTGAGGAGAAGTCGAGCACCTTGGTCGCGAGCGTGATCACCCCGACGTAGGTTCCGACGACAAGCCCGGAGACGAGCGCGTACGAGAGCGTACGGCTGATCACACGGTCGATTTCGTAGAGGCGGTACTTCAGGATCGCCACACCCATGCTGATCGGGAGCGCTGCCAGGCCCACGGCACCGACGATGGCCACTGGATTGAAGGCCGAGGCATCACTGCCGGCTCCGAGCAACAGCACGCCGCCAACGATCGAGAGCGCCGCTCCGCTGTACAGCCACTTCAACTGCAACCGCCGGTCACCGGTCGCGTGCCGGTATTTCGAGACCTGTTGGATCGCCCACAACACGATGCTCGCCGCATACGCAGGCAAAACGATGTCCTGGACGTCGCCGTACCATGCCCAGGCGGCCGGAATCCGGTCCTCGGTCAGGAGGTTGCCACCCGAGTCGACGTGAATGTTGTGCCCCATGATGGCGCTCACGGCGATGCCGAGCGCACCTACGATCCACGCAATGCTGAGCGCAGTCACGGCCCACACCAGCCAGCGGGAGCGCCCCGCCGGCAGTATGCCGTCAGGGAAGATCAGCAGGGCGAATCCGACGAGGACGATGGCAGGTGCCCAGGTCGGTTGGACGATGACAGCCACGGCGCCCAGTGGCAGGCTTCCGTGTCGCATCCGCTAGTCGAGTACTGAGTACGAGCTGGCTACGTTGTTGACGAGGCCGAGGAAAGGCACGCCCAAGAGGCACCAACCCAAGGCGTTGCGTGGTTGGCGAACGGCGACCATGAGACCCACGCTCGCCAATACGACGACGAGTCCTGCGAACATGGCCGACCGAAGCCTGCTGGGCGGTGGTCGACCACCTCACGGGCCGGCTGCTCGGCCGTGTCGCCCTTCGCGGTGTCTTCCTCCGCAAGGAACTTGGCCGATTACCGCGACGTATTCGGGCGCGACGAGCAGTGGCACTCTGGCTGGCGGACAGACCGTCATCCCGTGACCCCGTCGTCGTTGCCCCCGGGCACGTTGGCACGGTGTATCCCGGTGCGAAGTTGACGTCCTCGGATGACGCTCGCCCGTCAGCGCCTTACGGCTCTGGGGTCAGCAATGCGGCTTTCGCCCTGCCGCCCGCGGCTACGCCTCGACCGGCAGATCCATGCGCCTAGACCACTCCCTGAAGGACCCCACATACACCTGGCCGTTGGTGTACCTAAGCTTCTCGAACACGAGGTAGACGAGCGACGCGCGATGGCTCTTCTGGCAGTAGATCACGACCTCGGTGTCGGGCCGAGATACCCCGACCTTGTCGAGCTCGGCTCGGAGCTCATCGACTGCTCGAAGCCGCTCGAGAACGTAACCTTCGTCGCGCGCGGTCCCAGCGTCGGCTGGATACTCGGCCCGGTGCTCGAGGAACCGCCTCCATTCGCATGAACGCGCGCCCGGGATCCTTCCCAGTCGCGGGTTCCCCTGCATCTGACGCGTTCCCTCGAACTCCTACTCGTCGCGCACGTCGAGGAGGACAACGTCCTCTCGGCCAAGACATGCGCTCACCTCGTCTACGCCCACCACCATGCCGGAGCGCCTCTGGGACGGCGGCGCGGCCCAGGAGACTGCCGGCTTCCTCGTCGTCTCGGCGCTCAGGCCGCGATTGTCGTCAAGCCAAGCCGTCATGCCCCCGTGAAGCACGTGAACGTTCGGGTGACCGAGGTGGTGGAGCATGAACGCCGGCCGTGCAGCTCGGTTCTCCGTGCCCACGTCATAGAAGACGACAGCGTCGTCGAAGGTGATTCCGACGTCACAGAACATCTGCCGCCAGGCGTCCACCACCTCTTCGAGGTGCTCCCCGTCGGTCTGCTCGTTCGCGAATTCGAAGGTGTCGTGATGGATCGCTCCGGGGATGTGTCCACGCTCGTAGTCAGCCAAGATGCGCGCGTCGACGAACAGCACGGGGTCGGGCAGACTCCCTAGCTCCGAGAGCTCAAGCAACAGCGTCATGCGACTTCCTTCCTCTCGGTCCGCTAGCACTCGCCAGACGGCTCCTTGCCCAGCCTTGGGCCTGCTCGCCAGCGAACGGTACGCAGGCGGCAGCGGTGCCGCGCCGCTCATTCCACCCGACACGGCACCGCTGAATGCGGTTGTTTCGGAGCCGGTCACCTGCGAGGTGCTCGATCACTCGGAGCTCGGGAGCGTCAGCCGGGCACGCTTCGCGATCACGATGTGCTGGCTCGAAGCCTTGCATTGCGCGAGGTATTCGACAACGGCACTCAGCGAGGATCCGTGCCAGACCTGTCACCTCGTGGAGCGCGACCACCGGGTGGACGTCGGCGGCGCCTGACGGCTCCCGAACACCTCATCTGCATCGCCGGGTGCTTGCTATCGCGTCGCTTGCAGAAGCACGGACGGTGGCGCAGGCTTCCCAGCCGCGATCGTCACCGAACAACAGGGTCCCACTCCAAGGTCCTCCGAGGCGTCAGGCGCACCCCGACGTGCCGATCTGGCGCGGCGCCGGTGCCGATGACAACGGAGTTCTGACGCGTTGTTCGGTGCGGCGCGGCACCGATCCTCGGGCCGCACCCGCGCGCACCCTACGTCTCGGGGCTGTATCCTTACTCTATCCATCATGTAAGGAGTCCCCCATGGATGTCGCCGCCCGACTGACCTCAAAAGGTCAGCTCACTGTGCCGAAGTCCGTCCGCGAGGCCTTGGGACTTCGTGAGGGCGACAGCGTCGTCTTCCACCTCGAGGGCAGCCGAGCCGTGCTCGCGCGCACGCCGGACCTCCTCGAGCTCGCCGGCAGCGTCGCCGTTCCGGTGGACAAGCGAGGCACGCCTTGGAACGAGGTGCTGCGCCGCACCCATCGCAGCCGGGGCCAGTCCCGACAGTGAGGGCCTTCGTCGACACGAGCGTGCTCGTGCGCCACCTCACCGGTGACCCTCCCGACCTCGCCGCACGCGCCACTCGTTTCCTCGCGCAGGCCGACGAGCTACTGCTCGCCGACCTCATCGTGGCCGAAACCGTCTACGTCCTCGAGTCGTTCTACGACGTGGAGCGGCCCCAGGTGGCCGAAGCGGTGCGAGCGATGGTGAGCTTCGAGGCGCTGCGCGTCGTAGATCCCGAGCTTCTCCTGCGGGCAGTAGAGGTCTACGAGACCGACCGCCTCGACTTCGCCGAGGCCTACCTCGTCGCCGCCGCCGAACGCAGCGGCGTCGGCGTCGTCGCGTCCTTCGATCGCAGCATCGACAGGATCACCACCGTCACCCGGCTCGAACCTCCCAACGTACCATCGACGGACCCCAACACGTAGGTGCCGTTCTGCGCTCAGCGTGACCGGTATCAATCGGCTGAGTTCGTGGTTCTGGCTCGCGCGTTCTGCGTACCACTGAGCACGTGCGGGAAAACGCTGAAGCGGAGGTCACGGGCCCGCTCGGCGCGACCGATCCGGCGAGGCAGACGAGCACCTGTGACGGTGACGGCTAGGAGCACCCGACCCAGATGGCGTGCCCCTCGCCGTCACCCCGTCACCCCAGTGAGATCGACGGAGATCTTGACCCCGACGTGGTCGCGGGCCGCTTCGAAGGCCTCCTGGAAGCGCAGGAGCGAGAAGCGCGGCTCGAGCATGTGCTCGACCGTGATCGCGCCGGAGGAGATCAGGTCCAGGGACTCCCGGAACGAGCGCAGTCCCGGCTCGAGCTGGGCGTTGCCGGCCATCTCGATGGTGCACGCCCTCCGAAAGGCCTGTGCGAGGGGGAACGGGACGGGGCCGGCGTGCTCGGGGAGGCCGAAGAAGCCGATCCGGCCCCCATAGCGCACGGCCTCGACGCAGTCGGCCCGGCGTTGGTCTAGGCCTGTGGCCTCGACGACGAGTTCGGCCCCGGCGCCCCTGGTGACCCGGCGCACCGCTTCGACGAAGGAGTCACTCGGGGCATGGGCGATGACGTCAGCGCCGAGCGCGGCGGCGACCTCGAGCCGGGTCTCGTCGAGATCGCACACGACGACATGCGCGAAGCCGGCGAGCTTGACGAGCTGGAGCAGGAACAGGCCGGCCGAGCCAGCACCGACAATCGCCGCGGTGGCACCCTCGGCGTCGAGCCCCGCGGGCCAGTATCGCCGGAACGAGTAGACGGTCGTCCCGAGCTGCTGGGCGAGGAGCAGCCGGGCGGTGTCGCCGTTCTCTGGGAGCCGGACCAGGAAATCGGCGCCGACGACCTGATGCTCGGCGTAACAGCCCCCCGAGCCCGGCATCGGCACGGTGAGCACGAGGTCAGCAGGCGAGAATGGCTCGGCACGCGACACGACCACCTCGCCGATTCCCTCGTGCCCGGGGGCCCCCGGCGGCATCGACTCCACGGCGCGTGGGTGGGCGCCGAAGACGGCATGGAGATCGCTCCCACAGATCGATGCGCGCCGCATCGCCACAAGGACCTCCCCTGCCCCGACCGTCGGCAGGGGCACCTCGACGATCTCAAAACGACCTGGCGCGACCAGCTGCGCTGCCTTCATCGAACTCTTCCCCACTTCCTGCCGTGGCCCCGCCATGGCCCGATTGCCCCTCGGACGCGCCGCCACGGGTCCGTCCCGACTCGATCGTCGCCTTGTGCGCCCCTGCCCAGGGATCTAGCACGTCGAAGGGGACCCGGCGCGACTGGGGAGCTTTCGGCCATCTTGGATCGGGGCGGTCCACGTGCCGCCACGGGGAGCAGTCGCCGAGGGCTTCCGACCCTCCGGTACAGAATCGGCGGGGCCGTCCACAGCGGTCTCGCAGCTGCCTACCACGTCGATCCGACGATGAGTGCGGTGATGGAAGCGGGCATGGCCTTCATCGATTCTCCACAAGCACAGCACGGAAGTCGTCGGTCGATGGGCGTGGTCCCTCGACGAGGGTGGGCGCGGACCTCCTTGGGCTCGGCCGCGCGGTAGAGCCCGGCGAAGGCCCAGACGACCGCACCGTCGCGGCCCGGACCGACGTCGACGACGACGCGACGGACCGGGTCAGAGAACACCGTCGCGTAGACGAAGTCCTTCTTGAGGCTCGCCTCGTCGATCGCGAGGCGGGTCCCGAGCCGTCTCCGCCGTCGCTCGTTCGCGGCCTTGTGCTTGGCTCCGACCGCGAGGCGCAGGTAGTGCTCGGGGACCCCGAGGTCCCGGGCGACGGCCCTCGTCGCCCGGCCGCGTGCGAGGTCGGCGAAGAAGCCGAGTGCCCGCTCGCTCGCCCCGCCGCGCCCCGATCCCCTCGAAGCGCTCGTCGAAGCTTCGCTGCGTGCAGCCCCCCCACTCACAGACAAAGCGCCGCACGCAGACCGAGAGCGTGACGACGAGGGAGCGCACGACGTCGATCACGTCTCGCCAGCCCCTCCCGATCGTCGTCACCGACGGGCGACCGCAGCTCGGGCAGAGCGCGACCGCATGCCGGCCGGCGACGTGGACGACCGGCCGGCGCCCCTCTGCGTCGATCGTTCGGAACACGACCATGTCGCGCCGTCGAAGCGCCAGGTTGATACGGTCAGCCACGGTCCTCGGCTCCTTTGTTCGATTCCGGGAAGAACCGAAGCTTGGGAGCCGGGGACCACCTCGTGGTAGATCCCCTACGTGTTCAGGAGTTACCTGTCGTCAACCCTCGTTCGCGAGGAGCGCCGAGCCGGCCACGCGTCGCCAGCGGCAGCGTTGAGATACCAGCACGCCACCGAGGACCGGGACCGGGTGCTCGCTGCCGCCCTGGCGGATCTGGCCGAGCGTGCCGAGATCATCCCGATGAGAGAGGCGAGAGCCGCGGCGACTGATGAGCGAAAGGACGCGGCCGGGCGGTCGTTAGAGTGATGCATCCGCTAGGTATGGTCTCTGCGGGTAGAGTCGACCGTTAGGAGGTGCCGCGATGAGCCCGACTTTGTCTCACGTGGTGCAGGAGGGGCGCGACGAACTCACCGCTCCCGAGGCGGAGCGATTCGCCGAGGAGCAGGCTCGGCAGTATCTGAGCATGTCGATCGATGAGTTCCGGACTCGCGCGGCCACTGGCGACCTTCCTGTTGACGACCCGATTGTCGTCCATATCGCGCTCCTGGCGGGTGTCGAACTTCAGGGCTGCTGATCGCGACTCTGCCCGAACCGACGCGCAAGCCAAGGAGCGGTTGCTCAGAGTCCTCGATCGGTCTTTGTCGACGGTGTGCACGGGGCCGATCTGGCTGGTGAGCCCCGTGCCGGGGTCGAGCGACGAGCACTCAGCGATTACGAATCCCCCTGCAATTCATGTAAAGGCGGGCAATTCGTCTCTCTTCCTGCGGTCAACCCTTCGGTTCACGTATGTGGATGACGAGCGCTTCCGGGGCGAACGGAAGGTGTCGACTTGCCATTACGCGCATACGGTCGGCGAATCGGAATTCCTCAAGCCGCAGCTTTACTCCTGGGAGTGGGCGTCGTCAGAGCCAAGGTATCCGCACCTGCACATCCGCCGTTCCGATCCCGCCTTCCACGGACTTGGCAAGCTGCACATTCCCACCGGCCGCGTCTTCTATGAAGACGTCCTGCGCTTCCTAATCGCTGAGCACGGTGTCGAAGTGGCCCGCGCTGACTGGCAAGACGTGCTCGACGAGTCTTTCCGCCGCGTGTCCACGTTCGCATCATGGGGCGGCGGCCATCACGAGCGCCCGAGGTCGGAAGACGCCTGAAGGGCGACGCGGACAGCACGCGGACAAGCGCCGCGGCTGGGGAGTGAGCCAGGCTTGAAAAGCGGCTCTGAGCAGGGAGCGGGCGACGGGAATCGAACCCGCATGACCAGCTTGGAAGGCTGGGACTCTGCCATTGAGCTACGCCCGCGGAGTGAAACGACACCGACAGCGTAGCTAAGGCCACGCCGGTGACGGCTCCGCACCCGGGTCGCTGGCGCAGACCGATCTCGCCCCGTAACGATCCCAAAACGCTCCATTGGCATCATTGGTCGGACGGCAGAGGCCCGGACAGGGGTGCTCGGCTCATGGGCGGAGGGGCGATGTGTCCAGAGCGCGGTGGGCCGACGTCGGTCGACCGCGCGACTGCTCCAGTACGCCATCACCGTGTTCGCCACGGCGACCGTTGCGGGCTACGTCGCGGCGGCCGTGGCGTTCGCTTCCGACCGACATCTGTCGTTCGCGACCTCCGAAGTGAATGGTGCGAGTGCCCGACCCGCATCCGTGTTGTCATCCTCGCCGCGATCAGCGATCCCGTGGTAGGAGGCCTCGTCGCGAGCCGGCGGCCGAAGCACCTGGTTGGCTGGGTGCCCCTCGGGATCGGAGCAGGGTTCCTGCTCGCCAACTCGCCTCGTCCGGCGCGTCCGAGGCGCACCTCCACGCGCAGCACCCGTCGCTGCTCGGCCAGGTCAGCTTGGTGACGGGGGCTCCGCTCGCCGCGATCACCTTCGCGATGGTCGGCTTGCTCCTGGCGCTCTTCCCGACCGGCACGGTGACGGCCGGCTGACGCCGGCGGATGCTCTGGGTCGGTGCGGTGGCGCTCGGGATGACCGTGATCGCCTGCTTGCTTCGGCCTGAGTTCCAGCCGGGCGGCGCGGCCTGGTACGCGAATCCGATCGGCGTGCCGGCCGCCGGCCGAGCGATCGATGTGGCGCTCGACTTCACGCCCTATCTGCTCGCTGCGCTGGTGTTCTTCCTCGCCATCGACCTTGTCGTGCGCTGGCGCCGCTCGACTGGGATCGAGCGCCAGCAGGCCAAGTTCTTCGGCGATGCGGTCGTCATCGTGGTGCTGTTGCTCGCCGGACTGCCGTTGCTCGAGGCCATGCACTGATCCCAGGACCTGGCGTGGGACATCTGGTTCTTCGTGGCGCTGAACGCCTTGGCGGTCGCCACCGGTCTCGCCGTCACCCGCTTCCGCCTGTACGAGATCGACCGGCTGCTGAGCCGGACCGTCCCGTACGCGCTGGTGACGGGCCTGCTCGTCGGCGTCTACGTCGGGATCGTCACCCTGGCGACCAGGGTGTTGCCCGTTTCCTCGCCGGTCGGGGTCGCGGCCTCGACGCTCGTGGTGGCCGCGTTGTTCAACCCGCTGCGCAAGTGGGTCCAGCGAGTGGTCGACTGCCGGTTCAACCGTGCCCACTACGACGCCGAGGCAGCGGTCGCCGCCTTCACCCCCCCCGCTCGCGCGAGGCGGTCGACCTCGACAGCGTCCAGCACGATCTCCTCGACGCCGTGAACCACGCGTTCGAGCCCGCCCACGTCTCGGTATGGCTGAAGCGCCGCCAGCCAGGGTGACTCGGACGCAGGCTCGCACCGGCCTGCTCCAGAGGAGCGCGATCCCGAGTGGCCGGGGAGCTCGCACGGGCGGGGACCGACGCTGCCCTCGAGCCGACGCGACAGCCACGGCGACCTTCGCGCGCAGACGTCGGGACCTTCGACCCTTACCGGGCCATCGGGCTCGGCAGGAAGATGCTGGCGCGTCCCGAATGTGCTGGGCCTACTGCGAAGGGATTGACGATGACGACCGCGCGACTGCAGGGTGCGAGCACCTGGGAGGAGGGGCTCTTCGAGGCGTTCCAGTCACACGCCGAGCAGGAGCACCAGCTCCTCGACACGTACCGGGCGCTGGCGGATGACCTCTCGTCCCCCGACGTGAGCTTCCTCGTGCGGCTCATCCTGGAAGACGAGGAGCGCCATCACCGGCTCTTCGAGGAACTGGCGGGCACGCTGCGCGCCCAGATCGAGCTGGAGCCCGAACCGACCACTATCCCTGACGTGCCGCTGCACCGGAAGGACCCGAGTGCCCTCATCGATGTGACCGATCACCTGCTGGCACTCGAGCGCGAGGACAGCAAGAAGCTCCGGGAGCTGCGCAAGCAGCTCCGACCGGTCGAGGAGACGACGGTCTGGTCGCTGATCATCGAGACGATGGAGCTCGACACGAAGAAGCACATCGCCCTCTTGAAGCACATCCGCAAGCTCGCCAAGGGAATCGACTGACGCCCCAAGCAGCAGCGCGCTGTGTCGCTCGGGCCCGGGGGGCTTCGTGCTCATGCGACGAAGACGGCGCTTGCGCCCCGAACGGCGAGGGCGTCCTGCTCGCCTGCCGGTATTCCGCGAGAACCTTGTTAGCGCGCGCGATGTGTAGACGATCGCAGATGCGGGTATGGGCCTTCCCGCACGGCAGGGCCACTCAGGCCATCGCCGGCAGGAGGGCACATGGCTCGACCGGAGGGGGCCGGCTCGATCGCACGGAAGTACGTCGGCGAGCCGAGCCGGCGCGCTCATGCCGTGCCATGCGCTCGCGGCTTCGCGCCTAGTCCCCGTCGCCGGGCAGCGCTGCTCCCCTCGTTGGCTGGCTTGAGGCGTTGTCGGGGCGCTCTATGAGCGCCGACCGCCGCCTCGACGCCTACCCGACGAGACGGAGCACTTCGCGCAGCCCCGAACTGCTGTGGCGGCAGAACGGGAGGCGACGGGGCGGGCGCGGCCGTCGGCACGCGGCACCCCGCTTCGTCGTACAGGAGAGCCACGGCCGGACGCACAGCTTCGACCTGCGTCTCGAACACCAAGGCGTGTTGGTGTCGTGGGGAGTGCCGAAGGGTCTGCCTCTCGATGGTGAGCGCAGCCATCTCGCGATCCGCGTGAAGGATCACCCCGTGGAGTCCGCCAGGATCCTCGGCGAGCTGCCGACCAGGCGATGGGGGACCGGCGCGGCACGCGTTTGGGACAGCGGCACCTTCGAGACGCAGAAGTGGAGTGAGCACGAGATCCAGGTCGTCCTTCACGGGGGGGTCGTGGAGGCGACGTACGTACTCGTCCACGTGGATGGGGACCACTGGCTCGTGCAACACGTGGCGTCCTGAGGCCGTAGGGCGCCGCGGCCGGGACCGCGGGCGATCGGGCCGTCCCGCACGCGGGCCCGGTCAGCCGAGTCCCGCCGCGGTGCTCGCGGTCGTCGGCGGCAGCCAGATCGCCGACCCGTCGTGCACGCCCCAGGCGGTGTCCGACGCGCAGTCGATCCGCACGGCGGTGCCGTGCGCGGCCTGCCACGCGACGAGCGCCGCCGCTAGCGCGTCAAGACCGTCGTGTGACCACATCGCGAGGCCCTCGGGGAGTTCGACCGCACCGACAAGCGCCTGGGCGCGCGCCCGGAGACCGGACGGGCGCGACTTGTGGAGGAGCGCCCGGCCGGCGAGGCGGGCGAAGACCGCGTGCGGATAGGTCTCGAGCGGCTCGACGCCGGCGTCTCGTAGCGCCGACCAGATCGACCAGCCGGTCGCCATCCACCCGGCGACGGGTTCGCCCGACGCGGGGGTCACCCACGGGACCGCCACGCCGGTGAGCCTGAGGGCGACCTCGGCGCAGCGGGCTCGCTGGAACTTCGCGGCCAGGCGCGCATCTCCTGCGTGCGGCAGGCTCGACGACCGGTCGGGGGCGTCGATGGCGACGCTGGCGGCGCCCACGCAGAACTGCCGGAGCGCTGCCGGGTCAACCGGGTGGAACAGCGCCGTCGAGGCGATCCGGGCCACGCCAGCGCCATCGCTCGGCTTTCCGAGCTCCAGCGCCACGGCCCACGCCGCTGCCGCTCCGACGTCGATGCCGACGGCCAGCGAGCCTCCGACGGGGTCCCGGCGCACGCCGATCGACGTCAGCTCGAGGCCAGCGCCACGGAGTGCGACCCGCCGAGGAGGGCCGAGACCTCGTCGGCCCGCGTGCGCACGAGCCGGCCGATGGCCCCCACGTTTCCGGTCGGCAGGTCGCGCTTCAAGCCGGTGACGCTGATCGCCCCGACGCATCGCCCGTCGCGACCGAAGAAGGCGGCACCGACGCAGAACACGCCGAGCGCGCGCTCCTCGTCGTCGATGGCGAAGCCGCGCCGGCGTACCTGCACGAGATCGGCCAGGAGCGCGTCGATGTCCACGATCGTGTGCGGGGTGTGCCTGGCCATGCCGGAATCAGCGCACAGGGCCCGCACCCGCTCCTCGTCGAACGTCGCCAACACCGCCTTGCCCGTCGCGGTCGCGTGCGCCGGCTCGGGGCCGCCGAGCGGCGTGTGCGGTCTGAGCGAGGGCGAGGCCTCGACGCGCTCGACGCAGACCGGCCGACCGTCCTCGGCGAGGGCCGCCCGCGCGGTCATCCCCGTCGTGCTGCTCAACCCACGCAGGATCGGCACGCAAAGCTCGCCGACGGGGCTCTGGCGCGCGGCGATGTCACCGAAGCGGAGCAACGAGAGTCCGAGCACGTAGCGCGGGCCGGGCTCGACGAGCGCGAGCAGCCCCCTGCTAGCCAGCGTCCGGGCCGTGGCGAGCGCCGTGCTCTTCGAGGTCCCGAGGCGGTTGGCGATCGCGGTGAGGGTGAGGCCTCCCGGTGGAGCGCCGGCGACGACCTCCAAGAGATCGAGCGCGCGCCGGACGCTGTGCACCGTGTAGCGGTCTCCTTGCTCCTCCATTCCCGCTCCCGATCCTTGTCCGTTCTCGGCGATGCAGTCTGGCGCACGCGGGCCAGCGTTCCCAATTGAGCCAGGTGACCCGATTGACGTCGCGGCCGAGCGTATCCAGGCACCCCCGGAGGTGAAACGCCGGTCTGAACGATGATGTCATATACGACTTCGTCCGACGATCTCAGTCCCAGACGGCCCACAGGTTCTTCGCGCCGGGGCCTGTTAGCGTCGACCGACCGTGGCGGTGGGTCTCGGACTGGACGTCGGCGGTACCAAGGTGTTGGGATGCGCGCTCGACGCGCGTGGGACCGTCGCAGCCGAGGTCCGGGTGCCTTCGCCGAAGACCCAGGACGGCGCCGTCGACGCGCTCGTGGCATGCGTGCGCGAGCTGCTCCACGAGCTCGGACCCGGGAGTGGCGAGGTCACGGGCATCGGCCTCGGCCTCCCGGGCCTCGTGGACGAGGACGGCGTGCTGCACGAGACGGCGAACATGCACGGGGTCGAGGGCCTAAGCGTGCGCGCCTCCCTCGCCTCGCGCCTCGAGGAGGTTCGTGCCGGCGCCGGACTCTCCGGGAGCGCGCCGTGGCGCCTGGCGGCCGACAACGACGGCGCCTGCGCCGCCGCGGGCGAGCTGGCCTTCGGCGCGGCGCGCGGCTGCAGCGATGCCGTCGTCGTCACGCTCGGCACCGGCATCGGCGGCGGGATCATCGCCAACGGACGCATGTTGCGCGGCGCCCGCCGGTTCGCCGCGGAAATCGGGCACATGGTCGTCGACGTCCACGGCCCGCCATGCGGGTGCGGGCGGATCGGGTGCTGGGAGCAGTTCGCGTCCGGCACGGGTCTGGCGCACCTCGCTCGGGAACGTTGCGCCGAGGGTGGGGGCGCCCGCCTCTGCACGCTCGCCGGCGGCGGGCCCGAGGCGGTGCGGGGCGAGCACGTGGTCACCGCCGCCCGGGAGGGCGACCCCGACGCGCTGGCGGTGATCGAGGCGTTTGGGCGGTACCTCGCCACGGGCCTCGCCAATCTGGCCGAGATCCTTGACCCGGCGCGGATCATCCTCGGCGGCGGCCTCGTCCAGGCCGGCGATCTCCTGCTCGGGCCCGGGCTCGCGACGTACGCCGCGACGTCCAGGCGGGGCTCGGGCGCCCGCTCGGTCCCGGTCGTCATCGCCGAGCTCGGTGAGCGTGCCGGCGCCTACGGGGCCGCCGCGCTGGGCCTCGACCTCGTTCCCTGAGCGAGCGCGACGATCGGCGCGGCCCGGCCAGGTGGTCGGGGAGGCGGGATTCGAACCCGCGGCCTCCTGCTCCCAAAGCAGGCGCGCTAACCAAGCTGCGCTACTCCCCGGGACGGCCCCGGCGGGGCCCGAGCACCCCGGTCTGCCACGTGCACACGCCACCCGCTGGCCGCGATGCGGCCGCCGGGGCTCCCTTCAGCGGGGGCCTCGGCGCCACGATGCTACGGGAGGTGCCCGGGACCTGCAGCGCGGAGGCGGCCGCGACGGCCCGAGCGGCACGTCCGGGGGCGCCGCAGGCGACCAGTAGACTCCTCGCTTCGTATGCGAACCTCCGTCGAACCCCTCGAGGGGAACAAGGTCAAGCTCACCGTCGAGGTCGACGAGGAGGACGTGCGCCGGGCCGAGGACGAGACCCTCCGCCGGCTCGTGCGCGAGGTTCGCGTCCCTGGCTTCCGGCCGGGGAAGGTGCCGCGCCGCCTGCTCGAGGCGCGCCTCGGGCCGAAGGCGATCCGCGACGAGGTGCTGCGCGACGCGCTGCCCCGGTACTACACCGACGCGGTCGAAGAGGCGGAGCTCGACGTCATCACGAACCCGGAGATCGACGTGACGGCTGGCGAGGAGGCCGGTCCGGTCAGCTTCGACGCCGTCGTGGAGGTGCGTCCGGAGGTGTCGGTCGCCGGCTACGAGGGCCTCGTCGTCACCGTGCCGAGCCCGGTCGCCACCGACGAGGACATCGCCGCGCAGGTCGATCGGCTCCGGGACCAGTTCGCGACGCTGAACGAGGTGGACCGCCCGATCCGTGACGGCGACATCGTCACCCTCGACGTGCACGGCACGCGCGACGGCGAGCCGGCCGAGGGGTTGACCGCGGACGACCTGGTGTACCAGGCGGGGTCGGGAGGCATCGTCGAGGGGATCGACGAGCGGCTCTTCGGCGCGAAGGTCGGGGAGATCTTCGAGCTCGACGCCGAGGACGCACCCGGCGGTCCCGCTCACCTGAAGGTGCTGGTCAAGCAGGTGCGGGAGAAGATCCTGCCGGAGCCGGACGACGAGTTCGCCTCGGACGCCTCGGAGTTCGACACCTTCGAGGAGCTGCGCAGCGACCTCGCCAGTCGCATCACCGAGGTCAAGCGCCTCCAGGCCCGGGCAGCGCTGCGCGAGCACGCCGTGGAGGCGCTCGTCGGGCTCGTCGCCGACGAGGTGCCGGAGAGCCTGGTCGCCGCGGAGGCCGAGCGCCTGCTCCACGACTTCGCCCACCGCCTGGCCCGCCAGCAGGTCGGCCTGGACGACTACCTGCGGGCCACCGGCCAGGAGCCGGATGCCTTCATGCAGGAGATCCAGGCCGAGGCCACGAACCAGGTCAAGGCCGACCTCGCTCTTCGCGCGCTCGCCAGGGCCGAGGCGATCGAGGTGGACGAGTCGGACCTCGACGACGAGCTCGTGCGCCTCGCCGAGCAGAGCCGGACCACCCCCGCGCAGTTGCGCGCCGCGCTCGAACGGGACGGGCGTGTCGCTGGGCTACGCTCGCAGCTGAAGAACTCGAAGGCGCTCGCGTGGCTTATCGAGCATGTGGACGTGGTCGATGAAGAAGGGAACGCGATGGACCGATCGGCGCTTCTCGCCGGGAACGACGGCGAGGCAGACGACGTCGAGTCGGTCGCGGCCGGCGCGACTACGCTCGCCGAGGAGGGTTGAGCATGAGCGCCTACGGCTATCTGGTCCCCACCGTCATCGAGCAGTCGAGCCGCGGCGAGCGCGCGTACGACCTCTACTCCCGGCTGCTGCGTGAGCGCATCATCTTCATCGGCACGCCCATCGACGACACCATCGCCAACCTGGTCTGCGCCCAGATGCTCTTTCTCGAGTCCGAGGACCAGGAGAAGGACATCAACATCTACATCAACTCGCCCGGGGGCGACATCACGGCGCTCTTCGCGATCTACGACACGATGAACTTCGTCCAGCCGGACAAGTCGACCTTCTGCTTCGGCCAGGCCGCGTCGGCCGCGGCCGTCCTGCTCGCGGCGGGCAGCAAGGGCAAGCGCTTCGCGTTGCCGCGTGCCCGGGTCCTGCTCCACCAGCCCTACGGCGGCGCTGCCGGTCAGGCGACGGACATCGAACTGCAGGCGCGCGAGATCCTGCGGATGCGGGACATGCTGAACGAGATGCTGGCCCACGACACGGGCCAGTCGATCGAGAAGATCCAGCGCGACACCGACAGAGACTTCATCATGAGTGCGGAAGAGGCCCGGGAGTACGGCATCATCGACGAGGTGATCACCAGCCGTGAGGTCGCCAACGCGGTGACCGCAGTGGGCGCAGCCTGAGCGACGGCGGCGAGGGAGGGGACGTGGCCAAGTTCGGCGAGGGTGGCGAGCTCGTCAAGTGCAGCTTCTGCGGGAAGTCTCAAAAGCAGGTCAAGAAGCTCATCGCGGGTCCAGGAGTCTACATCTGCGACGAGTGCATCGAGCTGTGCAACGACATCATCGAGGAGGAGCTCTCCGAGACCTCCGAGGTGCGCTTCGAGGACCTGCCGAAGCCGCGTGAGATCTTCGAGTTCCTGAACGATTACGTCATCGGCCAGGACCAGGCCAAGAAGATCCTGTCCGTGGCGGTCTACAACCACTACAAGCGGATCCAGGCCGGGTCACCGACCGAGCAGGACGTCGAGCTCGCGAAGTCGAACATCCTGCTCCTCGGCCCGACGGGCTGCGGCAAGACGCTGCTCGCCCAGACCCTCGCACGGATGCTCAACGTCCCCTTCGCCATCGCCGACGCGACGGCGCTCACCGAGGCCGGCTACGTCGGCGAGGACGTCGAGAACATCCTCCTCAAGCTGATCCAGGCCGCCGACTACGACGTCAAGAAGGCGGAGACCGGGATCATCTACATCGACGAGATCGACAAGATCGCCCGCAAGAGCGAGAACCCGTCGATCACCCGGGACGTCTCGGGCGAGGGCGTCCAGCAGGCGCTGCTCAAGATCCTGGAGGGCACCACGGCCTCCGTGCCGCCCCAGGGCGGGCGGAAGCATCCCCACCAGGAGTTCATCCAGATCGACACCACGAACATCCTGTTCATCTGCGGGGGTGCCTTCGCCGGGCTCGACCGGATCATCGAGGCCCGCACCGGCCGCAGCGGGATCGGGTTCCGAGCGGACGTCCGGCGCTCCAAGCGCCACGACGAGAGCGAGCTGTTCCTCCAGGTGCTCCCGGAGGACCTCTTGAAGTTCGGCCTCATCCCCGAGTTCGTCGGCCGGTTGCCGGTCATCGGCGCCGTCTCGAACCTGGACCGAGAGGCGCTCGTCCGTATCCTCGTCGAGCCGAAGAACGCGCTCGTGAAGCAGTACAAGCGGGTGTTCGAGCTCGACCACGTCGAGCTCGAGATCAACGACGACGCGCTGGAGTCGGTCGCCGATCAGGCGCTGCTCCGCGGCACCGGCGCGCGGGGTCTGCGGGCCATCCTCGAGGAGGTCCTCCTCGAGGTGATGTACGACCTGCCGAGCCGGAGCGACGTTGGTCGCTGCGTCGTGGACAAGAGCGTCGTGCTCGAACGGGTCGCCCCGACCCTCCTCCCACGCGGCACGGGCGAGAAGTCCGACCGTCCGCGCCGTGCTGCTTCCTAACGAGGGCGGCGACCGCAAGCCCGGCGACGACCGTGTGACCCAGGGGGGGCAGTCGCTCGGAGACGCCCTCGCCTGGCTGGACCGCCACGTCAACCTGGAGGCGATCGAGCGAGGCGTCGCGGGCCGGGCCGCCGAGCCGACGCTGGAGCGCATCGCCGCCCTCGTCTCGGCGATGGACGACCCGCAGTCCAGCTACCCCGTCATCCACGTCACCGGGACGAACGGCAAGGGGTCGACGTCGCGGCTCGCGTCGCAGCTCCTGATGGGTCAGGGGCTGACCGTCGGTACGTACTCGAGCCCGCACCTGGAGACGGTGAACGAGCGGATCGCGCTCGACGGCGTCCCGATCACCGACGGCGCGCTGGCCGACCTGCTCGGGTCGCTCCAGGACCTGGAGGAGTTCCTGCTCCGCCGGCCCGGCGGGCTGACCCTCCCCCCGACGTGGTTCGAGCTCGTGACCGCTGCCGCCTACCGGCACTTCGCCGACGTGGCGGTGGAGGCCGCGGTCGTGGAGGTGGGCATCGGCGGCCTCTACGACGCGACCAACGTCGCCGACGGCGTGGTCGCGGTGTTGACGAACGTCTCGCTCGATCACGTCGAGATCCTCGGGCCCTCGTTGCAGGCGATCGCTCGGGAGAAGGCGGGGATCGTGAAGCCCGGCGCGATCGTGGTCCTCGGCGAGGTCGACGAGTCGGTCGCCGGGATCGTCGCCGAGGAGGCCCGACGCGTGGGCGCCACGGCCATCTGGCGGCGCCGTGTCGACTTCGACTGCGTCGCCAACCGGGTGGCGTACGGCGGCCGGCTGCTCGACCTGCGGACACCCGGCGGCTCCTACGACGACGTCTTCGTCCCGCTCCACGGCGCGCACCAGGGCGACAACGCCGCCGCGGCGCTCGCTGCCGCGGAGGCGTTCTTCGCGGGGCCGCTCGATGAGGGCGTCGTCTCCGAGGCGTTTGCCCGAACCACCGCCCCAGGCCGACTGGAGGTCGTCGGTCGCCACCCGCTCATGGTGCTCGACGGTGCCCACAACGCCGCGGGCGCGCAGGCGCTCGGTGCCGCGCTCGAGGAGGACTTCGCCGCCGACCGGGTCGTCGCCGTACTGGGATGCCTGCGCGGACGCGACCCGGCGGAGCTGCTCGGCGCGCTCGGCCGCGAGCGGGTGGCGCACGTCGTCGCCTGCGCGCCGCCGTCGCCGCGTGCGCTGCCCGCCGAGGACGTCGCAGCCGCCGCCAGCGGGCTCGGCGTCGAGGCGAGCGTTGCCGAGAGCGTCGAAGCCGCGCTCGGACTCGCCCTCGGCGTTGCCGGCAGTGACGACCTCGTTCTGGTCACCGGTTCGCTGTACCTCGTCGGCGCAGCGCGGACGCTGCTCCGAAGGGCGCCCCTCGGCTAGCCTCCATCCGGCCATGAACAGAACCCTCGTCATCTGCAAGCCCGACGCCGTCGAGCGCGGCCTCGTCGGGGAGATCCTCGGCCGGCTCGAGCGCAAGGGCCTTCGCCTCGTCGCCGGCGAGCTTCGCTCCATCGACAAGCTGCTCGCCGAGGCACACTACGCCGAGCACAGCGCACGGCCGTTCTTCGGTGATCTCGTTGCGTTCATCACCCGTTCGCCCGCCTTCGTGGCGGTCGTCGAGGGGCCACCGGACACGTGGAGGATCGTCCGGACCCTCATGGGGCCGACCAATCCCGCCGAGGCGCCGCCGGGCACGATCCGGGGCGATCTCGCCACCGAGACCGGGGAGAATCTCGTTCACGGCTCGGACGGAGCCGAGTCCGCGACGCGCGAGATCGGACTCTTCTTCCCCTCACTAGACTGACCGTTGTCGCGCGGCCCGCTGCCGGGGCGGGGCGCGCGGGCGCCGACCTCAGGGTAGGGTGCGCCCCATATGCCCGGCGGGGAGGACGGAGGCGCCTTGTGGCCTCCCTTGTTCTCCCATAACCTTTCGCGGTCCGGTCTGCGAGCCTGGAGCTGCAACTATGCCCGACAACACCTGGGGATTCGCCGGCCGCGACATGGCGGTCGACCTCGGCACGGCCAACACGCTTGTCTACGTCCGCGGGAAGGGCATCGTGCTGAACGAGCCCTCGGTGGTGGCGATCAACGTGAAGGACGGCCACCCGCTGGCCGTCGGCGCCGAGGCGAAGCGGATGATCGGGCGGACGCCGAGCAACATCCAGGCGATCCGTCCGCTGAAGGACGGCGTCATCGCCGACTTCGAGATCTGCGAGATGATGCTGCGCTACTTCATCCGCCGGGTGCACCCTCGCCGCTTCTCGAAGCCGCGCATGGTGATCTGCGTCCCCTCGGGGATCACCGGCGTCGAAAAGCGCGCCGTCCAGGAGGCGGCGGAGTACGCCGGGGCCCGCAAGGCCTACATCATCGAGGAGCCGATGGCCGCCGCGATCGGCGCCGGCCTGCCGATCCACGAGCCGACCGGCAACATGGTCGTCGACATCGGTGGCGGGACGACCGAGGTCGCGGTGATCTCGCTCGGCGGCATTGTCACGAGCCAGTCGATCCGGATCGGCGGTGACGAGCTGGACGAGGCGATCATCAGCTTCGTCAAGAAGGAGTACAGCCTGGCGCTCGGCGACCGGACGGCCGAAGAGATCAAGATGGCGCTCGGCTCGGCCTGCGAGCTCGAAGAGGAGCTCCACGCCGAGATCCGCGGGCGCGACCTGGTGAGCGGACTGCCGAAGACGATCGTGACGTCCACGAAGGACATCCGGCGCGCCATCGAGGAGCCGCTGGCGGCGATCATCGACGCCGTCAAGGTCACCCTCGACAAGACGCCGCCGGAGCTCGCCGCCGACATCATGACGCAGGGGATCGTCCTCACCGGCGGGGGCGCGCTGCTCCACGGGCTCGACGTCCGGCTCCAGGCGGAGACGAACATGCCGATCGTGGTCGCGCCAGACCCCCTGAACTGTGTGGCCCTCGGCAGCGGGATGTGCCTCGAGGAGTTCGAGGCCCTGCGCCAGGTGCTGGTCTCCTCCTCGAGCCGCTGACCGGCGCAGGAGCGGCACGTGGCTTCCACGCGCCGGACCAGTCAGCGCGTCACACTGCTCATGCTCGTGCTCGCCTCGGTCACGGTCCTCACGCTCGACTACCGCGGTGAGGTGAGCCACGGGATCACCCACGTCCGCAACGCGGCGCGCGACGTCCTGGCACCCCTCCAGCGGGGCATCGCCGCGGCGCTGCACCCGATCGGCGACCTCTTCGCCGGCGCCGCCCGCTACGGGTCGGTCCAGGCGCAGAACCAACAGCTCCAGACCTCCATTGGCGACCTGCGCCGGAAGATGTCCGAGTACGCCGCCGAGCAGCAGCAGCTGCGCCAGATCGCCGCGCTCGACAAGGTCCCCTTCGTCAGCAACATCACGATGATCGACGCCGAGGTGCTGTCGGCGCCGACGTCGAACTTCCGCGACACCCTCGAGCTCGACCGGGGGACCTCGTCGGGGGTGGCCGTCGGCGAGCCGGTCGTCGGCTCGAACGGCCTCGTCGGCACCGTCACCTCGGCCGGGAGCTCCACCGCGACCGTGCAGCTGATCACCGACACGCGCTCCAGCGTCGACATCCGTCTCGACGCCGACGCCTCAGGCTTCGGCGTCGTCACGGGGCGGGGGCAGGGAGAGCTTCTCAACCTCCAGCTCGTGTCGGGCTCGCCCTACGTGAAGGAGACGGTCTACACGGCGGGCACCGTCGCGGCGGGCGCCGGCGCGTACCCCGCGGGGCTCCCCGTCGGTACGGTGAGCAGCGTGCATAGCTCGCCGGGTGGCTTCTCGAATACCGCGACGGTCACCCCGCTCGCCAACCTGGATTCCTTGCAGTACGTGGGTGTGCTCCTGTGGCTCCCGTCCCCCTAGCCGCTGAGCGCGCGAGGCCGGGCGCCGCCGGCGGCCGCGGGAGGCGGCGGTGAGCGGGTTGAGCTGGGCCCGGCTCGCGATCGTCGTGATCGTCGGCGTCGTCGTCCAGGTGGCGGTGCTCGACCAGCTCGTCGTGCTCGGCGCGCACCCCGACCTCATGGTGCTGCTCGCCGCCGCCGCCGGGCTGGCCGGCGGCCCGCAGAGCGGAGCGATGGTGGGCTTCACGACCGGTCTCGTCGCCGACCTCTTCGTCGACACCCCCTACGGGCTCTCCTCGCTGACCTTCGTGCTCGTCGGCTTCGCGGTCGGTCTGCTCCGCTCGATACCGGCGGGGCGAGAGGTCGGGAGCGCTCAGGTCGCCGCCTGCATCGTCGCCGGCGCCGCCGGGACGCTGCTCTACGCGGTCCTCGGGGCCCTCGCCGGCCAGTCGGGCATGCTCGGCCACGGCACGGCGAACGCGGTGCTGGTCGTGACGATCGGGAGCATCGTCCTCGCCCCGATCGCCCTCGCGTGCCTGCGCTGGGTCTTCAGCCGCGGGCGTTCCCGGGCCGGTTACGCCGTGCCGAGCGGCGGGAGCGCGACGGCGTGAAGCCGCGCAGGGTCGGTCGCCGCAGGCGGTTCCCCGGCCGCCTCGACCTTCCCGGCGAGTCGAACGAGGGTGGTCTCGACCGCCTTCGCCGGGTGATGGCGCAGAACGTGGGCTCGCCGCTCGCCGCCGTCGAGTCGGAGCGCCGCACGACCGGCGCGCGCCAGAGCGGGCGTCCCCGGGTGGGGATTCGGCTCTCCGTCACGGCCGTCGTCGTCGCCGGGCTGTTCGCGGTGCTGCTGGTGCGGCTCTGGTCGATCCAGGTGATCCACGTCCACAGCGCCGTGAGCCAGGAGCTCACGACCACCACCCGCACCATCCAGACGACCTCGCCCCGCGGCGAGATCGTCGCCCGGGGCGGCATGAGCCAGGTGCTCGCCACCGACGTCCCGAAGTGGGTCGTCACCCTCGACCGGAGCGAGGCGGGCAACACCGCGCTGCAGCAACGCCTGGCCGTCCTGCTCGGCGTGAGCACGAAGTACATCACGAGCCAGTTCTCCGACCCCCAGCTCGGGCCGTACGCCCCGGTGCCCATCGCCCCGACGCCCGGCTCGACCGTGCCGGTCGCGACGATCCTCGAGCTGCTCGGGCACCCGAAGGAGTACCCCGGCGTCACGCCGACGCTCGCGTACCAGCGGTCGTATCCGCAGGGGGATCTCGCCGCGCAGGTCGTCGGCTACATCGGGCCCCTGCAGCAGAGCGAGCTGAAGTACTACCTGGCGCACGGCTACCAGGTGACCGACTCGGTCGGCCAGAGCGGCCTCGAGGCCGAGTACGAGCTGGCGCTTCGGGGCAAGCCCGGGACCGAGACGCTCGAGGTCGACCCCAACGGCAACATCGTGAAGCAGCTGGCGACCACCCAGCCGGTGCAGGGCGACACGGTCGAGCTGAACCTCGACCTCCCCCTCGAGCAGGCGGTGTCGAGCGCGCTCGCCAACCAGATTGCGGCGCTCCGCTCCGGCTCGGTGTCCGGCGGCGCAGAGCCGGCCCCCTCCGGGGCCGCGGTCGTGATCGACGTCCGCACGGGGGCGGTGCTCGCCATCGCCTCCTACCCGACCTACAACGCCAACGACTGGGTCGGCGGCATCTCGAGCGCCGAGTACTCGACCCTCGTGAACGAGACCGGTCACCCGCTGAACGACTACGCGGTGGCAAGCCCCCAGCCGCCCGGCTCGACGTTCAAGCTCGCGAGCGCCACGGCCGCGCTCAACGACAATCTGATCACGCCGGGCTACTACTACGACGACACCGGCTCGTTCGTGGAGCCGGGCGGCCAGGTGCTCCGGAACGCCGGCGGCGAGGTGCTCGGCGAGGTCAACGTCACCTCTGCGCTCTCGAAGTCGAGCGACATTTTCTTCTACCACGTCGGTGAGATGTTCTGGGACGCCTGGCAGGCGGATCCGAAGCACTACCCCTACGGCCAGACGCCGATCCAGAACACCGCGGCGACCTACGGGTTCGGGGAGCCGACCGGCCTCGACCTGCCGAGCGTCGACGTGAACCCCGGCCAGGTCGACAGCCCGACGCTGTACCGGATCCTCCACGCCGAGGTCCCCTCCGTCTACACCGCCACCTACAACCTCGGCGACGCCATCCAGATGGCCTTCGGCCAGGGCCTCACTCAGGTGACGCCGCTCCAGCTCGCCGACGCCTACGCCACCTTCGCCAACGGCGGGACCCGCTACGCGCCCGAGCTCGCGGCCGCCCTCGTCGGGCCGGACGGCAAGGTCGTCAAGCGCATCCAGCCGAAGGTGATGAGCCACGTGCACTACGCCTCGAGCGCGGACTACCAGGCGATCCTCACGGGCCTCGAGGGAGCCGTGCAGACCTCGACCGGCACCGCCTATGCCCCGTTCGCCGGCTTCAACTTCAACACGTGGGACGTCGCCGGGAAGACCGGCACGGCCACCACCACGAGCAACCAGTCCGTGCCGACCTCGTGGTTCGTCGCCTTCGGCGGACCGCGGAGCACCGGGCCGGAGTACGCCGTCGCCGTCCAGATCGACCAGGGCGGCTACGGCGCCAACGCTTCGGCACCGATCGCCCGCAAGGTGTTCGACTACCTCTACGCGCACGGTGTCCCGTCGCTGCGCCTGCCCGGTGCGGCGCCGACTCCCGGGACGCCGGCGAAGTGATCCGAGGACTCGCACGCCGCCGGTGATGGCGGCCTTCCGTCACCGGATTGCAACATTCGAAGGCCCGGTGGTCGAGGCGGGTACACTCGACGCAGGATGATCACGTTGAGGCTGTTCCGCGGGCGAAGCTCGCGCGGCCCTGCCCCCATCACCTGCAGTGCTGTGTCCGCCACGAGGCGTGGTGACACGGCGCGATCCCCCGAGCCGGCGCCGGGCGGGACGACGGTGTCCCGCCAGCCTGCCGCCGGCCTCCACCCCGTGTATGCCGGCACCCCGCCCCGACGATCCGCAGCGCGCCCACCACTGCGCGCCGGTGCCCCGGTGCCCTCCGCGCGTCATTGCGACGTGCGTCCGAGAAGGGACCCATCCGATGTCCGACCCGATGAGCGGCCAGATCTCCTCTGGCCAGCCCAGCGCGCCAACCGGAGCGTCGCCGAACGGCACCGCCGCATCGGCGGCTGCCGCGGCGAACGCGCCAGGTATCACCCGGCCTGCTGACCAGGCCGCAGCACCGCCCCCTCCGCCACCGACTGCTCCGCCTCCCGCAGCGACGACGGCAACGCCGTCCGACACGCCGAAGCCGAAGATCGGCGACACCCGGCCGGCGCCCCCGCCGCCTCCGCGCCAGGCGGCCGGCCGCTCGGCACAGGCGAGCGACGGCTCCGGCTCCGAGTCGCCGTCAACCAACGGCGCGTCGAAGCCGCGCCGCCGCCGGCGCGGCGGCCGTGGCCGCGGTGGCGCGCGCCCTGACGCCGCCGCCTCCAACGGCCAGGCCACCGACGATGCTGCACCTGCTACAGCTCCCGCCGCCACCGATGGTGCGGCACCGGCGGGCGCCCGGAGGCGTGCACCCGCGGGCGACGGGGAGGTCCCGACGGGCGCCGACGCCACAGCGCCGGCCAAGCGCACCCGCAGCCGTGCCGGTTCGGGAACGGCCGCCCCTCGCACCCGGTCGCGGACGGGAACGTCCGCCACCACCGGTGAGACGGCCCAGGAGGCCGAGGAGGCCGCTGGGCTCGCAGCGGGCCGCCGGCGCCGCGGCCGCGAGCGCAAGGGACGTCCCGTCGGCCGGTACCTCATGTGCGTGCACGTCCAGCCCGAAGCGACCCAGATCGCCGTGCTGGAAGGGCGATCGCTGATCGAGCACCACGTCGCGCGGGCCCAGGACGACGCCAACCAGATCGACGGCAACATCTACCGCGGCCGCGTCAAGAACGTCCTCCCGGGGATGGAGGCGGCGTTCGTCGACATCGGCACACCGAAGAACGCCGTGCTGTACTGGGGTGACGTCCAGGCGGACCGCGACGACTCGATCGAGCGCGAGGCCGGCGCCACCCGCATCGAGCACCTGCTGCGGCCGGGCCAGACGATCGTCTGCCAGGTGACGAAGAACCCGATCGGGCTGAAGGGCGCGCGCCTCACCGAGGAGGTATCGCTCCCAGGCCGCTTCGTCGTGCTCGTGCCGAACTCCAGCGCGAGCGGGATCTCCAAGCGCCTCGACGATCCCGAGCGCAAGCGCCTGCGCCGGATCCTGGAGGACATCCGCCCGGAGGGCCACGGCCTCATCGTCCGCACCGCGGCCGAAGGCGTGAGCGCCGACGAGCTGCGCCGGGACGTCGAGCAGCTCCTCGCCAAGTGGGACGAGATCGACGCGAAGGCCCGCCGGCTGCCCGCTCCTGCGCTGCTCTACTCCGAGCCGCACCTGGCGCTGCGCGTCATCCGGGAGGAGTTCACCGAGGAGCACCGCGGCGTGATCATTGACGACCGCGAGCTGTACGAGCTGGTGCGCGCCTACGTCGCCGACATCGACCCGGCGCTCGCCGACCGCGTCGAGTACTACGACCCCGAGGTCGAGAGCCTGCCGCTCTTCGAGCGCCACCACGTCCACGAGCAGCTGCACAAGGCGCTCGACCGCAAGGTCTGGCTCCCCTCCGGCGGCTCGCTGATCATCGAGCGCACCGAGGCGCTGACGGTGATCGACGTCAACACCGGCAAGAACGTGGGCTCTTCCAGCCTCGAGGAGACCGTCTTCAGGAACAACCTGGAGGCGGCGGAGGAGATCGCGCGCCAGCTCCGGCTGCGGGACATCGGCGGCATCATCGTCATCGACTTCATCGACATGGAGGTGAAGGCGAACCGCCAGGAGGTGGCGTCGACGCTGCGCTCGGCGCTCGCCCGGGACAAGACGCCGACCCAGGTGTTCGACGTCTCCGAGCTCGGCCTCGTGGAGATGACCCGAAAGCGCGTCGGAGAGGGCCTCGTCGAGGCGCTGTCCGACACCTGCCCGACCTGCAAGGGTCGGGGGCTCGTCTTCCAGGACGGCCTCGGCTGAACAGCCCCGCCTCCCTCGGGCGTCACGGTCGGTCCCTCACGAGGTCCCGCGCCGCATCGGGCTAGCTCCGGCCGAGGCGCGCATGGACCGCGCCGTCGGTGAGCTCGCGAACCGGGCCGGGCGGCCGCGGGGACGGCCCGCCGCGATGGTCAGCCGGCGGGGATCGTGAGCGGGGGCACCGTGGTCCGCGGCACCGTCACCTGGCTCGGTGCGCCCCCCGTGCCGCCACCGGAGCCGGACGTGGTCGTGGTCGTTGCCGCGGCCGCCTTGGACAGGTGGAGCAGGACCTCGAGCGTGCCGACGTTGGCGGTCGTGACGAAGCCGCCGACGCTCGGGTTCGAGATCCCCCACTCGGCGAAGACGATCCTCACGTCGGTGAGGACGTCGACGTCGGCCCCGAGCCGCTCGGCGCTGAGGGTGAGGTTCACCTTCCGCGTGTCACCGCGTAGCGTGAACCACCCCGTCGCCAGGACCTTGACGACGTGCCCGACCGGTGGCACGGGGCCGAACGAGGCGGGCGCTGCCAGCTTGAAGGTCGCCGTCGGGTACGTCGAGACGTCCATGATCCTGCCGTCGAACTGCGCGTTGCGCTGGCTCTGGTCGCTCTTCACGCTCGCCATGTCGACGGTGAACGACGCCGACGTGACGACGGTGCCGTCGATGTGGACGGCTCCGGAGACCGACGACGTGCGACCGACTGCCGTCGCGCTCTGCCCGAGGAGCACCTCCTTCACGCGGTAGCCCACTTGCGAGCCGGAGGCGACGCTCCAGGTCCCGCTGATGCCGCCGCTCTCCGGCGCCGTCACCTTGCTCGATCCCGCGGCGCTCGGCAGCGAGAGCTTCGGCTTGGCCGGCCCCTCGATCAGATGGATGTACACGAACGGGCCGCCGACCGCGAGGATGACCACGACCACACCGGCAAGGACAGCCCATCGGAACCAGCGGCGCTTCGCCATATCGTCCCTTGCGAACTCGAATCGGACGGGATCCCGCCCGTGATCGCAGACCGAGCTTCGGATGGGGCGAAGCCGGCCGGCGCTCGGGGAGGACAGCGTGTCCTACGGGCACGGACGGGTCGAGCTTGGGCGCCGAAGCTGCGCCCCGGCTGTGCGCCACGCGATCGTCGCCTGAGAGCGGCGGCGCGTCGGGCCGTCGCCGGCCCGGCGGGGCGTCAGCGGCTCACTGCCTGCCGTAGCACGCGGCCGAGCCGGAGGAGCGCGATCCCTCGCACGCCCTCGACGCTGCCCGCGGCGGGGATGCGAGGCGCTCGAGGCCGCGCTCGAGCCCGCCGAGACCGGTGTCGAGGACCTCGAGCGGAAGGCCGAGAAGCCGGGCGACGGAGCGCGCCTCGGCCTCCAGCTCGTCGCTGCGTCGCTGCGCGAGCCAGACGACGCGGCGGTAGTGGCCGAAGTAGTCCTGCCCGAGCTCGGGATGGCGGTCGAGGCCGAGCTCGCGCACGACCGTGCGGCGGAAGCTGCGCACGAGGAAGTCCGTGAGCACGTAGGTGCCCGGCTCCTGCTCGAGCAGGCCCCGCATGCGCTCGGCCCCGGCGAGGACGTCGTAGCAGTGCAGGCCAGCGAGCCGCTCGACACCGAGGCGCTCGCAGACGGCGTCGAGCGCCCCGTAGGTGCCGCAGTCCGCGTAGGCGATGGCGACCCGGCGTCCCGCGGCGAGCAGGGACGCGGCGAGACGCTCGACCGCCGGCGCGATCTGCTCGGGGCGGTTGTGGAGCAGCGGCGGGAGGCAGTGGATCTGCAACGACCATCCGCGGGCGCGCGCCAGCTCTCGCACGTGGCTGCCGAGCGCCCCACAGGCGATGACCGCCGTGGCGGTGTCCTCAGACGGGGAAGGAGAGCTGGTCGACGAACCGGTCGTTGAAGTCGCCGCGGTCGGAGAGCTCGACATACTCCACCTCCTCCAGCAGCGCCATCGCCCCGGCACGCTCGCGGACGCTGAGGAGCGCCATCTTCGCCCCCTCGCCGGCGACGTTGCCGGCGCTCACCACCCTGAGCACGGGCAGGTGAGGGACGAGCCCGAGCTTGATCGCGCTCGACGGCGACAGGTAGCTGCCGAACGAGCCGGCCAGCAGCACCTGTTGCAGGTCCTGCGCCTGGAGCCCCGCCTCCTCCAAGAGGATCGTCCATCCCGTGGCGATCGCCGCCTTGGCGAACTGCAGCTCGCGGATGTCGCGCTGGGACAGGTACACGGAGTCGGCGGCGTCGCCGGGCGCGCCCGTCCAGTGGAGCACGAAGACGCGCTCCTCGCCAACCCGGGTGAGGCGCTCCGCGAGCGCCGGGGCGAGCTCGGCGGCGTCGGCTTCTGCGACGAACTTGCCGGAGCCGTCGAGCAGGCCGACCTCCACCAACGCGGCAGCGGCGTCGACCAGGCCGGAGCCGCACAGCCCGGCGGGCTCCTCGTCGCCGATGACGCGGAGCTCGACGCCCTCGGCCGTGATCGTGACGCCCTCGATCGCGCCCGGCGCCGCCCTCATGCCGCAGCGGATCGCCGCGCCCTCGAAGGCGGGCCCGGCGGGCGCGGCGGTCGCGAGCAGGCGCTCGCGGTTGCCGAGCACGATCTCGCAGTTCGTGCCGATGTCGATGAAGAGCCGGATCCGCGAGTCGCGGTCCATGCCCGAGGCGAGGAGCCCGGCGGTGATGTCCCCGCCGACGTAGGCGCCGAAGGCGGGGAAGACGACGGCGCGTGCCCTCGGGTGGACGTGCACGCCGACCTCGGAGGCGAGCACCTCGGGGAGCAGGCGCGTCGACATGATGAACGGCGCGACGCCGAGCGGCTCGGGATCGATGCCGAGGACGAGGTGCGTCATGGTGGCGTTGCCCGCGATCGCCACCTCGTAGATCTCCGACGGCGACACGCCGCCCTCGGCGCACACGTCGCGGACGAGCTCGCCGAGCGTCTCGTGGGCGAGGCCGGTGAGCCGGTCGAGCGCGGCCGCGTCCATCATGACGGCGCTGATGCGCGTGATGACGTCCGCGCCGAAGGGCTGCTGCTTGTTGAGCATCGAGTGGACCGCCACCGGCATGCCGCTCGTGAGATCGAGCAGCGTCGCCACGACGGTCGTGGTGCCGAGGTCGAAGGCGATCCCGAACGCCCGCTCGGTCGTGTCGCCAGCCTCGACGGCGACGAGCACGTCGTCGACGACGACTGCGGTCACCTTGTAGTCGTTCGCCCGGAGAAGGCGACCGAGCGATCGCAGCGCGTCGAGATCGGCGCGAAGCTCCAGGTCGGACAGCTCGGCGAGGAGCCGCTCCAGGTCGCTCGCCTGGTCGGAGAGGCTCGGCTCGGCCAGCTCCACGTAGCGCTTCTGCACCGCGGGCCGCAGGATGACCTTGCGGCCGACGCCGACCGTCGCCGCCTTGGGCCTCGTGACGAGGGGCGGCACCTCGACGCGTGCGTCGCCGAGGGCCTGCGCCTTGCAGGCCAGGCGCCACCCGGCGCGCAGCTCGTCCCCGTTGAAGGCCCGGGTGTCGAGCGAGGAGATGGCGATCGACCCGTCGAGGATCCTGACCCGGCACTTCTTGCACGTGCCGTGGCCGCCGCAGGTCGAGTCGATCGCGATGCCGTTCCAGCTGGCCGCATCGAACAGCGTGACCCCTACCGGCACCCGCACCTGGCGCCCCGCCGGCTCGAACAACAGGTCGATCCGACCGTGGCCCTCACCGTGCGCGCCGGCGGAGGGGGTCCGGCCCGTCGCCACGGGGTCGTCGAGGTCCCGGGCCGCCGCGGCGGCCCGCGCGGTCGTCATGTCGCGGCCGCGGCTTGCTCCGCCCGGTGTGCCGCGATCCACGACGCGCCCCAATCGTCGTTGCCGAGCAGGAGGTCGGCGGCCTTCACGGCGCGCACCAGGTGCGGGGAGCGCGCGTCCATGATGGCGCTCGTCAGCCCGACGGTGGCGGCCATCGGCAGGAAGGCGGCCCCGATGCTCGCCCGGTCGGGCATCCCGAAAGAGACGTTCGACGCCCCGAGCGTCATGTTGACCCCGAGCTCCTCGCGCAGCAGCGCGATCGTCTCGAGCGTGCGGACGACCAGGCTGGTGTCGGCGCCGATCGGCATCGCCAGCGGGTCGAACACGAGGTCCTCGAGGGGGATGCCGTAGCGGTCGACGGCCACCTCGACGATCTTTCGCGCGAGCTCGAGGCGGCGCCGCGGCTCCTCGGGGATCTCGGTCTCGTCGTTCGGCAGGCAGATGATGGCGGCGCCGTGGCGCTTCACGAGCGGCAGGATCGCGTCGAGGCGCTCGTCCTCGGCGGTCACCGAGTTGACGAGCGCCTTGCCCTCGTAGGCTTCGAGGCCGGCCTCCAGCGCTTCGATGACCGACGAGTCGATGCACAGCGGCACGTCGGTGAGACGCTGGATGAGCTTCACCGCCTGGGTCATCAGCTCGACCTCGTCGGCCAGGGGCGCGCCCATGTTCACGTCGAGCACCATGGCGCCGCCGGCGACCTGCTGGGCCACGTCGATCTCCACGCGCGAGAGGTCCGCGGCGCGCAGCTGCTCCTGGAAGACCTTCCGGCCCGTGGGGTTGATGCGCTCGCCGATGATGCAGAAGGGCCGGTCGGCCCCGATGACGACCTCCTTGGTCGCCGAGCGCAGGATCGTGTGCACGAGGCCGCGACCTTCGCGCTACGCCGACGCGACGGCGCGCCGGCGGCCGAGGAGGTCCTTCGCCCGGCTGACGGCGGCAGATGCGTCGGCCGCGTAGCCGTCGGCCCCGACCGCGTTGGCGTACTCCTGGGTCACCGGCGCCCCGCCGACCATCACGATCACCTGGTCACGCAGCCCGTTCTTCTCGAGCGCGTTGATGTTCGCCTTGAACATCGGCATGGTCGTCGTGAGGAAGGCCGAGAAACCGACGATGTCCGGCTTGTGCTCCTGGATCGCCTCGACGAAGCGCTCCGGGGCGACCTGGACGCCGAGGTCGATGACCTGGAACCCGGCCCCCTCGAGCATGATGTTCACCAGGTTCTTGCCGATGTCGTGCACGTCGCCCTTGACGGTACCCATGACGATCGTGCCGACCGTCTCGACCCCGGTCTCCGCCAGCAGGGGGCGGAGCACCTCGAGGGCGCCGGCCATCGCCTTGCCCGCGATGAGCATCTCGGGGACGAAGAAGTCGCCCCGTTCGAAGCGCGCCCCGACCTCTTCGAGCGAGGGGATCAGTGCCTCGAACAGCAGCATCTCGGGCGGCATGCCCATGCCGAGGCCGCTGTTCGTGAGCTCGAGCACCGCCGGTGCGTTGCCGACGAGGGTCTGGTCGTAGAGCTGAGCGAGAAGCTCTTCCTGGTTCACGCGGCACCTTCCCTTCGTGGTCGATGACCGAGCTGCGCGGACAGGGCATTGGCCTGTTCGACGCAGCGGGCGGCGACACCAGCGAGGTGCGCGGTGTCGAGGCGCGACGTCGGCCCGGAGACCGACAGCGCGGCGACGACCGTCCCGGCGGAGCGGTGCACCGGGGCGGCCACGGCGACGAGCCCGGGCTCCAGCTCCTCCACCGTCGCCGCCCAGCCGCGCCGGCGGACCTCGGCGAGGTCCGCCTCGAGCGCCGAGCGCGTCGTGATCGTCCTCGGGGTGCGGCGCTCCAGGCGGCCGGGCGGGAGCTCGGCGCTGCTGAACGCGACGAGCACCTTGCCGAGCGCGGTGCAGTGGAGCGGTACCGGGCGCCCGATCCAGTTCGCGCCACCGAGGAGGTAGCGGCTGTCGACCTGGGCGACCTGCTCCACCATCGAGCCGTTGGCGACGCCCAGGTTGATCGTCTCGCCGGTCTCCCGCCCGAGCTCCTCCAGGTATGGCATGGCCAGCTCGACGAGCGCAGCGTCTCCGTCACCGCGCCAGGCGAAGCGGACGAAGACCTCGCCCGGCCCGAACGCCCCATTGCGGTCCCGCTGGACGAGCCCGTTGCGCTCCAACGCGACGAGGAGCCTGGAGGCGGTGGACTTCGCGAGTCCCGTCGATGCGGTCAGCTCGGTGAAGGTCACGGGCTCGGGTGCATCGACGACCTCGCGCAGCAGGCTCGCGGCCCGGTCGACTGCCTGGGTTCCAGTCGGGCTCGTCACGGCGTCCTCGATGACCACATGATCGGAAGTTCCACATTACGAAACTTCGTTCTACTATGTGATCGTACGGATCTGGCGGTAGTGCGTCAAGCTGCGGCGACGCGAATGGAACGAGGTGACGATGTTCGTCAACACCATGCCCCGCTACGAGATCCTGTCTCCGGACGCGATCGCCCTTCTCGACAAGGGATGGCGGCGGCTCGTGTCGGAGGTCGGGGTGCAGTTCGCGACGGAGGAGGCCCGGGAGCTCTTCCGCAAGGCCGGCCAGGACGTCGACGGTGAGACCGTGCACCTCGACCCGGACTTCGTCCTGGAACAGGTCGCCAAGGCGCCACGGCAGTTCGACGTCCAGGCGCGCAATCCCGCCAACACCGTGCACATCGGTGGCGACTTCATGGCCTTCAGCGGCGTCTACGGCTGCCCGTTCGTCCGCGAGGGCGACGTCCGGCGGGAGGCGACCCTCGCCGACTTCCGCCGCTTCTCGATGCTGGCGCAGAGCTTCCCCGAGCTGGACTCGGCCGGCGGCGTGATCTGCGAGCCGAACGACGCTCCGCTCGACTCCCGGCACCTCGACATGATCTACGCGCTCCAGACACTGACCGACAAGATCTACATGGGCAACGTCGTGTCGGGGCCGAACGCCGCAGACACGATCCGGATGACCGAGATCCTGTTCGGCGGCCGCGAGAGCATCGAGACGACGCCAGCGACGATCTCGCTCATCAACTGCAACTCTCCGCTGCGCTGGGACGACCGCATGCTCGACGCGCAGTTCGAGTACAACCGCGCCAACCAGGCGGTCGTGCTGACGCCCTTCCTCTTGATGGGGGCGATGTCGCCGGTGTCCATCCCATCGGCGCTCGTCCAGCAGCTGGCCGAGGCGCTGTCGGGGATCGCGCTCGCGCAGCTCGTACGCCCCGGCTGCCCGGTCATCTTCGGCTCGTTCCTCTCCAACATCGACATGCAGTCGGGCTCGCCGACGTTCGGCACGCCCGAGTCGGCGATAGGCCTGCTCTGCACGGGGCAGCTCGCCCGCCACTTCGGCCTGCCGTTCCGGACGGGGGGCGGGCTCACCTCGAGCCAGACCGTGGACGCGCAGTCGGCGTACGAGGCACTGAACACGCTGCTCCCGACCTTCCTCGCCGGGACGAACTGGGTCATGCACGCGGCGGGCTGGCTGGAGGGGGGACTGGTCAGCTGCTACGAGAAGTTCATCGTCGACGTGGAGCTGCTCAGGATGATGCGGGTCGAGTTCACGCCGCTCGAGATCGACGAGGCGTCGCTCGCCTACGACGCACACGTGGAGGTCGGCCACGGGGGCCACTTCCTCGGCGCGCAGCACACCATGGAGCGCTTTCGCGAGTGCTTCTACCGACCGCTGCTGTCCTCCTCGGCGAACTTCGAGCGCTGGAAGCGTGACGGGGGAAAGGACGCGGCGGAGCGCGCCGGGGACATCTACCGCAAGCGCCTCGACGAGTACGAGCAGCCCCCGATCGACGACGCCGTGCGCGCGGAGCTCGAGGACTACGTGATCCGGCGCCGTGCGGAGCTCGGCGACTGACGCAGCGCTTCCTCTACGGTGTGCCGATGGCCGACGTCGCAGCGCCCGGCGGGGGCGTGTACGCCAAGTCGCTCGCTGAGCAGGCGTACTACGCGATCCGCGAGCTCATCGTGAGCGTGGCGATCGCGCCCGGCGCCCCGATCCAGGAGGACCGGCTCTGCGAGGAGCTCGGGCTCGGGCGCACGCCGGTCCGGGAGGCCATCAAGCGGCTCGAGGCCGAGCGGCTCGTGGTCATCTACCCGCGCCGCGGCACGTTCGCGAGCGAGATCAACATCACCGATCACGCCCTCCTGGCCGACGTCCGGCGCCAGCTGGAGGGGCTCGCGGCGACGCGCGCCGCCGAACGCGCCTCGGAGGCGGACCGGGCGGTCGTGCGCGAGCTCCTCGGCCGCCTCGACCACCCGGGGTCCGACACCTCGGAGCTGATCCGCCTCGACGCAGAGGTCCACTCGGCGATCTACGCCTGCACGCGCAACCACTACCTCCAGTCGACGCTCGGCCAGTACTACAACCTCGCCCGGCGGATCTGGCGCGTCTTCCTCGACCGCGTCGACCTCGCCGAGCACCTGGCGAGTCACAAGGCGCTCCTCGAGGCGATCCTCGCGGGCGACGGCGTGCGCGCCGCTGAGCTGGCCGTCGGGCACGTGGACGACTTCGAGACGGCGGTGCTGCGCACCGAGTTCGAGACGCTGAGCGGCCTGCGCACGGACGCTGCCGAGTGGCCGACCCGCCCGGGAGCTGCATCCCGCTCCGGCTCGCAGGCCTGAGGCCGCACGCCGGCCGGGCGTTGACACGGGCCCGCAGCCCAGATATACCAGTCATATACCTCCGGCCGGGGCGCGTCGCCCGCGGCCCCATGATGCGGGCGCGATGCCCGGCGCCTGGTGGAACGGGGGAGTCGGCCGTGGCGCTCGCCGCCGCTCGCCGGAGGGTGAGGGGGATCGAAGATGGCCGGCGCTCCCGACCGTGCGGACGTGGTGATCATCGGGGCGGGCATCGTCGGGAACTCGCTCGCCTACCACCTGGCCCGCCTCGGCGTCCCCCGCATCGTCCTCGTCGACAAGGGCCCGTTGCCGAACCCGGGCGGCTCGACCGGGCACGCCTCGAACTTCATCTTCCCCTTCGAGCACTCGAAGATGATGACGGAGCTCACGACCGAGAGCACCGCGCAGTACAAGGCGCTCGGCGTGTTCACTGAGAGCGGCGGCATCGAGGTCGCACGGACCGAAGCCCGGATGCAGGAGTTCCGGCGCAAGCTGTCGGCGGCGAAGGCCTGGGACCAGGAGGCAGAGCTGCTCACTCCTGCCGAGGTGAAGAAGCTCGTGCCCTTCATCGAAGAGGGACTGCTGCTCGGCGGCCTCCACTTCCCGAGGGTCGGGGTGGTCGACTCGCTCCGCGCCGGCACGATCATGCGCGAGCGCGCCCAGGAGCTCGGCGCGCTGCAGGTGCTCGGCAACACCGAGATCCTCGGCATCGACGTCGAGGGTGGCCGGGTGCGCGCCGTGCGGACGAGCGAGGGCGACATCGTGGCGGGGCAGGTGGCGATCTGCTGCGGGGTGTGGAGCCCGAGGATCGCCCGGATGGCGGGCGCCACGATCCCGCTCACCCCGGCCGTGCACCAGATGGTGAGCGTCGGCCCGATCGCCCTGTTCGCGGACAGCCCGGGCGAGATCTCCTACCCGATCGTGCGTGACGTCGACACCGGGATGTACGAGCGCCAGCACGGGGGCGACATGGAGGTCGGCTCCTACGCGCACCGGCCGATCCTCGTGGAGCCCGACGAGATCCCCTCCATCGAGGCGTCCGCCCTCTCGCCGACCGAGCTGCCGTTCACCGCCGACGACTTCGACCCCCAGATGGAGTCGGCGCTCGAGCTGATGCCCGACCTGCTCGGCGACGAGCGCGCCGGCATCCGCTACGCGATCAACGGGCTGATCTCGCTCACGCCCGACGGGCATCCGGTTTTCGGCGAGACGTCGGAGGTGCGGGGACTGTGGACGGCCGCCGCGATCTGGATCAAGGAGGGCCCCGGGTCGGCGCGCGTCGTCGCCGAGTGGATGACCGGGACGCAGCCGTGCCTCGACGCGCACGAGGCGGATGTGGCGCGCTTCTGGCCGCACCAGCGCACCCGGGCGCACGTTCGCGCACGGGCCGCCGAGGCGTTCAACAAGACCTACGGCATCGTGCATCCAGCCGAGCAGTACCTCGACTCGCGCGGCGTGCGGCGGAGCCCGATCTACGCCCGCGAGGTGGAGCTCGGCGCCTCCTTCTTCGAGACGGCGGGATGGGAGCGGCCGAACTGGTACGAGTCGAACGCCCCCCTGCTCGACGAGTACGCCGGGCGGGTGACGCAGCGCGCCGCGGAGTGGGATGCCCGCTGGTGGTCGCCGATCATCGAGGCCGAGCACCTGGCGATGCGCGACCGCGTGGGGCTCGTCGACCTCAGCGCCTTCGCCGTGTTCGACGTGTCCGGACCGGGTGCGCTCGACTGCCTGCAGCGAGTGGCGGTCGCACAGATGGACGTCCCGGTGGGCCGGGTCGTCTACACCCCCTTCCTCACCCCCGACGGCGGCTTCCGGGCCGACCTCACGATCATGCGCCTCGGGCCGTCGCGCTTTCGGGTGGTGACCGGGGCGGCGCACGGCCTGGCCGACCGGCAGTGGATCGTCGATCACGCCGGAGGCGGCGAGGCGGTCGAGGTCACGGACCAGACCTCGGCCTGGTGCACCGTCGGCGTCTGGGGCCCGCGCTCGCGCGAGCTCGTCGCCGGGTGCTCGCCCGACGACGTCTCGGCCGCAGGCTTCGCCTACGGGACGTGCCGGAACATCGAGCTCGGCGGCCTGCAGGTGCTCGCCTCGAGGATCTCCTACGTCGGCGAGCTCGGCTGGGAGCTCTACGCCCCGATGGAGCAGGGCGGCGAGCTGTTCGACCTGCTGCTCGAGGCGGGCCAGCCCCTCGGCGCGGTTCCCGTCGGCCTCGGCGTCTACCTGTCGACGGCCCGCCTGGAGAAGGGCTACCGCGCCTACGGCAGCGAGCTCACCCCCGACTACGGCCTGGTCGAAGCGGGGCTTCATCGGCGAATGGTGAAGAAGCAGGAGTTCACCGGGAAGCGTGCGCACCTCGCCGAGCGTGCCCGGACCCCGGCAGCGGTTCTCTGCACGCTCACGGTCGACTACTCGGCCGTGGCGCCGGACGATCGGCGCTACCCGCTCGGCGGCGAGGTGATCCTCGGCGAGGGCGGCGAACCGATCGCCGACGCCCGCGGGCGCCGCTCCTACGTGACGAGCGCCGGCGCCGGCCCGTCGGTGGGCGAGTACCTGCTGCTCGCCTACGTGCCGCCGGAGCTCGCCATCGCCGGCCAGCGGCTGCAGGTCGAGTGCATGGGCGAGCGCTACCCGGTCGCCGTCGCCGTCGCCGGCAACGGCGCGGTGTTCGACCCGGCCAACGAACGGCTCCGGAGCTGACGGATGGAGATCCTGGTCTGCATCAAGCGGGTCCCCTTCGTCGGGGGGACGGTCGTGCTCACCGACGACCACCGCCAGGTCGACACCAAGTTCCTCGGCTTCACCATGAGCCCGCACGAGGAGTGCGCCGTCGAGGAGGCGGTCCGGCTCGTCGAGGCGCACGGAGGCAGCTCGACGGTCCTCACCGTCGGCGCGCCCGAAGCCGAGGAGCAGCTCCGCTACGCGATGTCGCTCGGCATGGACCGCGCCGTGCTCGTCGACGCCGGCGCGCGCGAGCTCGGGCCGCGCTCGGTCGCCGCGGAGATCGTCGGCGCCGTCGAGACGATGCGCTCGGCGGGCGCCGGCCCCGACCTGCTCCTGCTCGGCAACGAGGCCGCCGACACCGGGGACTTCCAGGTGGGCATCCTCGTCGCGGAGGCGCTCGGCCTGCCGTGCATCACCGGCGTGAAGGAGCTGGAGGTTGCCGGCGGCGAGCTCCGCGCGACCCGCGAGCGGGGCCGCGCCCGCGAGGTGTTCGCCGTCTCGCTTCCCGCCGTGTGCACCGTGAAGGAGGGGCTGAACCTCCCCCGCTACCCGTCGCTGCCGGGGCGGCTTCGCGCCAAGTCCAAGCCGCTCGCGACGAGCGAGGCGGGCGAGCGCGTCGAGCAGCTGCGCATGCAGTCCCTCGTGGTGCCGCGGGAGGAGCGGCGCCAGGCCGAAGTCCTCGGCCACGGCGCCGACGCCGCGGGGCGGGTCGTCGAGGTGCTGGTCGAGCTCGGGGTGGTGAAGCGATGATCCTGGCGCTGATCGAGCACGACGCCGTCGCGCCGAGCGGGACCTCGCTCGAGGCCCTGACGCTCGCCCGCCAGATCGCCGCTGCGACGGGCGAGCCGCTCCACGCGCTGGCGGTCGCCGGCGACGCCGGCAAGCTCGGCCCGTCGCTCGGCGACCACGGGGTCGAGGTGCTGCACGCGGCGTCCTTCGTCGGCGACGACGCCTACGCGCCCCGCGCGTGGGCTCGGGCGGTCCTCGCCGGTGCCGGTGCCGGTGGCGGGCAGGGCGCGGCGAGGGCGGTCGTTGCGCCGGCGAGCGACCGGGGCAACGAGGTGATGGCGTACGTCGGCGCGATCGCCGGGCTCCCGATGGTCGCCAACTGCGTGGAGGTGGCGCCGGACGCCGACGGCTCCGGGTGGCGCCTCCGCCGCCTGCGATGGGGGGGGAGCATCGTCGAGGAGGCGGTCCTCGAGGCCGACGGCCCGGGGCTGTTCACCGTCGCTCCCGACTCGGTCGCCGCCGAGGCGGCGGGCGCGCCCGTCGCCACCGAGCTGCGCGCCTTCGAGGTCGCGCTCGAGGAGCGGGACCTGCAGGTCCGTGTCAACGAGGTGCTCGAGCCCGCGACCCAAGGCGTGTCGCTGACCGACGCCCGGGTCGTCATCGGCGGTGGCCGCGGTGTCGGCGGCGAGGACGGCTTCGCCGTCCTCGAAGAGCTCGCCGAGCTGCTCGGTGGTGCCGTCGGCGTCTCGCGGGCGGTCACCAGCCTCGGGTGGCGCTCCCACCAGGACCAGGTGGGCCAGACCGGTTGCCGCATCGCGCCGGAGCTCTACATCGCGTGCGGGATCAGCGGTGCCATCCAGCACATGGTCGGTTGCAAGGGCGCTCGCAACCTGCTCGCCATCAACACCGACGCCGACGCGCCGATCATGTCGAAGGCGGACTACGCCGTGATCGGCGATCTGCACGCCGTGCTGCCGGCGATCGTCGCCGAGCTGCGCAAGGAGCTGGCGCGTTGAACAACCATTTCGACGGTCCTATAGTCGCCCGAGCGGCGACGCATGGTCGCTGTCGCCTGCAACAAGGGGGGAGGTCTGGCGAGCTGCCAGGGACCTTTGACGGACGGGTGTCGGCGGCGCCGCGCCCCGGCGCCGAGCGCGACGGTGAGGATCGTCGTGCCCGGGTGGCGCGAGTGGTCGTGCCCGCGTGAGTGGCTCCCCGCTCTCCGGCGACGCCGCCCCGGGCACCGGTGACGTCCAGGTCTCGTGCCGGGATGTCTGGAAGGTCTTCGGCCGGGGTGCCGAGAAGGTCCCCGGCTCGGAGATGGCCGACCTGAGCCGGGCCGAGCTGATGGAGCGCGAAGGGTGCGTCGTGGCGGTGCGCGACGTCTCGTTCGACATCCCCCGCGGCCAGGTCTTCGTGGTCATGGGGCTCTCGGGCAGCGGCAAGTCGACGCTCACCCGCTGCATCACGCGGCTCATCGACGTGACCAGCGGCTCGGTGCAGCTCTGCGGGCAGGACGTCGTCGCGGCGGACGCGAAGGCGCTGCGCGAGCTGCGGCGGACGAAGGTGAGCATGGTCTTCCAGCACTTCGCCCTGCTTCCGCACCGCAACGTCCTCGACAACGTCGCCTACGGGCTCGAGATCCGCGGCGTGGACCGCGCGACGCGCCACGAGCGCGCGCGCGAGCTGGTCGGTGTCGTCGGCCTGTCCGGCGTCGAGCGGTCGTACCCGAGCCAGCTGAGCGGCGGCATGCAACAGCGCGTCGGCCTGGCGCGCGCCCTCGCGGTCGACCCGGAGGTCCTCATCTTCGACGAGGCCTTCTCGGCGCTCGACCCGTTGATCCGCCGCGGCATGCAGGACGAGCTCGTGCGGCTGCAGCGCCAGATGCACAAGACGGTGATCTTCGTCACCCACGACCTCGACGAGGCGTTGAAGCTCGGCGACCGCATCGCCATCATGCGCGACGGCCGCTTCGTGCAGCTCGGCACGCCCGAGGAGGTCGTCGGGGCGCCGGCCGACGACTACGTCGCGGCGTTCACCCGCGACGTGTCGCGTGCCAAGGTGCTCACCGCCGGCTGGGTCATGCGCCCGCCGCGGGCGGACGCGGCCCCGGACCGCACGGTGTCGGAGTCGACCAAGCTCGACGACGTGCTCGCGGTCCTCGCCGAGCGGGAGGACCCGATCGGCGTCGTCGACGGCGCCGGGCGGGTGGTCGGGTCGCTCGACCGCGCGACCGTGCTCCAGGCCGTCGCCGCCGCCCCGCCCCACCCCGACACGCTCGCCGTCCAGCGGGCCTGAGCTTCGGCCGTGGCGCTCACGATCCCGCGTCGGACGGGTCTCGCCGGACTGGACTGGAGGGCGCTCGTCCGCACGCCGTGGCCGGGCCTCGCCCTGGCTGGGCTCGCGATGGTGGTCGGGGCGGCGATCAGCGGGTCGGCGGCCGGCTTCCCCGCGCACTGGGTGCCGAGCTCGCAGAACGCCTTCACCAGCCTCGACAACTGGATCAGCGCGCACCAGACGAGCGCTCCGATCTTCACCGACGTCGTCACGCCGGTCGGCGGCGGGCTCGGCCACGCGGTGAACGCCGTCGTCGACGTCCTGACCTGGCTCGGATGGCCGGGCGTCCTGGCGCTCGCCGTCTTCGCCGCCCTTGCGGCCGGCACCTATCGCACCGCGACGTTCGCCGCCGTGGTGATCGCCGGCTTCGGCCTGCTCGGCCTGTGGAGCTACAGCATCGCGACGCTCGGTCTCATGACGGTCTCGATCGCGGTTGCGGTCGCGATCGGCATCCCGCTCGGGGTCGCTGCCGGCTTCTCCCAGGTCGTCGAACGGGTCGTCAGGCCGATGCTCGACGCGGCCCAGATGATCCCCGCGTACGTGTACCTGCTCCCGGCGGTGATCCTGCTCGGGATCGGCAACCCCGCGGGCGTGGCGGTCACGGTCATCTACGCGACCCCGCCAGTGGTGCGGCTCACGGCCCTCGGGATCCGTGCGGTTCGCGCCGACGTGCTCGAGGCCGGCAGGTCCTTCGGCTCGACGCGCTGGCAGCTCCTGGTGAAGGTCCAGCTGCCACTGGCGGTCCGCCCCATCCTGCTCGGGATCAACCAGGTCATCATGATGGCGCTCTCGATCGTGGTGCTCGCTTCGCTGATCGGCGCCGGGGGCCTCGGCGACCCCGTCCTGCAGGGGCTCACCGTGCAGAACCTCGGCCAGTCCCTCACCGCCGGGATCGCCATCGTGGCGATGGCGATGCTCCTCGACCGGATCGTGAGCGCGGCGGGCAGCCGAGTCGGCAGCGCCCACGAGGCGCGGGCCGCGCGCAGCGACCGCTGGCGGCGCCCGCTGATCGGCGGGGGGGCGCTCGTCGTCCTCGCCGTCGCGTTCGTCAGCCACTACGGCTTCGGCGTCGGCGCGTTCCCGACGAACTGGTCGTTCTCGATCGAGAGCCCGGTGAATACCGGCGCCGCATGGCTCGAGCAGCACCTGTACCACTTCTGGAGCGTCCCGGTCATCGGCGGCACCGGGAACCTGAGCAGCTTCCTCACCCTCGACATCTTGAACCCGATCACCCGGTTCCTCGGCGCCCTGCCGTGGTGGCTCGCCGTGTTCGGCACGGCCGCGGCGGGTGTGCTCGCCGGGGGGGTGCGACGCGGCGTGCAGCTCGGGCTCTGCGTGGTCGGCATCGGGCTGCTCGGCGTGTGGCAGGACGGCGCGACGACGCTCGCGCAGGTGGTGGTCGCCCTCGTCCTGTGTGTCCTCGTGGGCTTCCCGATCGGCGTCCTCGCCTACTGGTGGCCGTGGCTCGACCGGGCGCTGCGCCCCGTGCTCGACACGCTGCAGACCATGCCGGCGTTCGTCTACCTGATCCCGGTGGTGGTCTTCTTCAGCGTCGGCAACGTCGCCGGGGTCATCGCCTCGTTCGTCTACGCCGTGCCGGCCACGATCCGACTCACCATCCTTGGGCTGAAGGGCGTGCGGCCGGACATCATCGAAGCCGGGAGGGCGTTCGGCTCGACGAGGCTGCAGATCCTGCGCAAGGTGGAGCTGCCCGCAGCGCGCCCGGCGATGCTGCTGGCGGTCAACCAGACGATCATGCTCGTCCTCGCCGAGGTGATCGTCGCCGCGCTCGTCGGCGCCGGTGGCCTCGGCTACGACGTCGTGGTCGGTCTCGACCGCGACGAGTTCGGCCTCGGGCTGGCCGCCGGCATCGGGATCCTGCTCTTCGGCGTGGTGTTCGACCGCCTGACCCAGGGCGCCGGCGAGGGCGGGCTGTCCCGCGGCGCCGGGCGCATGCAGATGATCTAGCGACTCTCAGGAGCTCTCGCAGTACCGACCAGGGGGAAGGAGCAGGAGATGAACAGAACGAAGGGGCTGCGCGGCTGGAAAGCACGCGCTGGGATCGCTGCGACGGCGGTCGCATCACTCGGCCTCGCGCTGGCGGCGGTAGGAGGTGCTCCCGCCGGCGCCAGCTCGTCGAAGCCGACGATCACGCTGGCGACGAACTCGTGGGAGGGTTCGCTCTCGAACAACGTGGTGGCGCAGTACGTGATCGAGCACGACCTGCACTACACCGTCAACCTGCTCACGATCGACGAGATCCCGACCTGGCCGGCGATGGCGTCGGGCAAGGTCTCCGCGGTCATGGAGGTCTGGGGCCACTCGCCGCTCTACGCGCAGTACGTGAAGGGCAACCACGAGGTGATCGACGCCGGGCTGGAGGGCCCGGACGGCAACATCGGCTGGTACGTGCCGACGTACCTGTTGAAGGCGCACCCCGAGCTCGCGACGTGGCAGGGCCTGAAGAAGGACTGGAAGCTGTTCGTCACGCCGCAGTCGTCGCCGAAGGGCGAGTTCCTCGACGGCTCGCCGAGCTACGTGACCAACGACGCGGCGCTCGTGAACACGCTCGGCCTCAACCTGAAGGTCGTCTACGCGGGCACCGAGGCGGCGCAGCTCGCCCAGATCGAGCGGATCTACAAGGCACACGGCGCGGTTCTCTTCTACTGGTACACGCCGCAGTACATCAACGCGCTGTACAAGTTCTCCGAGATCACGCTCCCACCCTTCACTGCGGCCTGCGCGAAGCTGGCGACGACGAAGATCGACTGCGCCTACCCGCCGTACAACCTGTACAAGGCGATGAGCGCGCAGCTGCCGAAGACGGCGCCTGCCGTCGCCAGCTTCATCAAGCGCTTCCACTGGACGTCGGACGACCAGAACGCGGTCGGCTACGACATGGCGGTGAAGAACATGTCCCAGACCGCCGCGGCCGCGGCGTTCGTGAACTCGCACAAGGCGCTCGTCCAGTCCTGGCTGAGCGGGCCGGACACGAAGACGTTGGCACCGGTCGCGGGCACCTGAGCCCTCCGTGACTGACGACGTGCGCCACCCGCTGTGGATCGACGGCGGATGGCGCACGCCCGTCTCCGGGCAGTGGGCGCAGGCGACGAGCCCGTCGAGCGGCGAGGTCATCGCGACCGTCGCCACGGGCGACGCGTCGGACGTGGACCATGCGGTGGCGGCAGCGGGGAGGGCCGCCGCCGCATGGGCCTGCGCGTCGGCGTTCGAGCGCGCCGAGGCCTGCCAGGCGATCGCCGGAGCGATCGCGACGCGCCGGGAGGAGCTCGCTCGGGCGCTCACCGAGGACCAGGGCAAGCCCCTCGTCGCCGAGGCGTACGACGAGGTCGACGAGCTGGCCGGCTACTTCCGTATGGCCGCCGCCGACGCCACGCGCCAGGACGGCGCGATGCCCCCCTCGGTCGACCCGGGACGGCGGGTCCTCGTCCGGCGGATCCCGATCGGCGTCGTCGGGATCGTGAGCCCGTGGAACTGGCCGTACACGATGGGCGCCGAGCTGTTCGCCCCGGCGATGGCGGCCGGGAACCCCGTCGTCTGGGTCCCCGCCCCGACGACCTCGGCCTGCTCGGCGCTGCTCACCGGGATCGTCGGCGCCGAGCTCCCGCCCGGCGTCTTCAACTTCGTCCCCGGTCCGGGGCCCGTCGTCGGCGACGCGCTCGTCGCGCACCCGGGCGTCGCCGGGGTGGGCTTCGTCGGCTCGGTCGCAACCGGGCGCCGGGTCGCCGCCCGGGCCGCCGGCAAGCGCCAGATCCTCGAGCTCGGGGGGAACGGGCCGTTCGTCGTGCTCGAGGACGCCGATCTCGATCTCGTCGTGCCGGCGGTGCTCGAGGCCGCCTACCTGTGCGCCGGTCAGAGCTGCACCGCCGGCGAGCTGTTCGTCGTGCACCGCTCCCGGCGCCACGAGCTCGTCGAGGCCGTCGCGGCCGCCACGGCGGCGCGTGTCGTGCTCGGCGACCCCTTCGATCCGGCCACGACGATGGGACCCTTGAACAACGAGGGCGTCGCCGGCAAGGTCGAGGCGCACGTCGCCGACGCCGTGGATCACGGCGCCAAGCTCGTCGCCGGGGGCCGGCGCCTGGCCGGGGCCCCGACGAGGCTCTACTTCGAGCCGACGGTCCTCGACGGCGTGACCGCCGAGATGGCGATCGCCCGGGAGGAGACCTTCGGTCCGGTCGTGCCGGTGATGGAGGTGGTCTCCGAAGAGGAGGCGCTCGCCGTGGCCCGGGCGTCCGGCTACGGCCTCACGGTCGCGGTGTTCACGGAGGACCTCGAGCGGGGGATGCGTTTCGCCGAGGCGGCTCCGGCCGGCTGGGTGAACATCAACGCCTCCACCAACCTGTGGGAGTCGCACCTGCCGTTCGGCGGCCGGGCGGGCACGGCGAGCGGCATCGGCCGGGTGGGCGGCGCCACGGTCCTCGAGCAGTTCAGCGAGCCGAAGACGCTCACGTTCCCCCTGGGCCGATGAGAAGCGTCCGCCCAGGTCGATGATCGGAAGGCCATGACCGAGCACGACTTCGTCATCGTCGGCGGCGGCTCCGCCGGCTGCGCCCTCGCCAACCGGCTGAGCGCCGATCCCGCCAACCGCGTCCTCGCGCTGGAGGCGGGGCGCCCCGACTACCGCTGGGACGTGTTCATCCACATGCCCGCGGCGCTGATGTTCCCGATCGGGAGCCGGTTCTACGACTGGAAGTACGAGTCCGAGCCGGAGCCGTACATGCACGGGCGGCGGATCTACCACGCCCGGGGCAAGGTCCTCGGGGGATCGAGCAGCATCAACGGGATGATCTTCCAGCGCGGCAACCCGCTCGACTACGAGCGCTGGGCCGCCGATCCCGGCATGGGGTCCTGGGACTACGCGCACTGCCTGCCCTACTTCAAGCGCATGGAGCACTGCCTCGCCGGTGGCGACGACTACCGCGGCGACGCGGGCCCGCTGCTGCTCGAGCGCGGGCCGGCGTCGAGCCCGCTGTTCACGGCGTTCTTCGAGGCCGTCCAGCAGGCGGGGTACCAGCTGACCGACGACGTGAACGGCTACCGCCAGGAGGGGTTCGCGGCGTTCGACCGCAACATCTTCAAGGGCCGGCGCCTCAGCGCCGCGCGCGCCTACCTGCACCCCGTCGAGCGGCGCCCGAACCTGACGGTCGAGTGCCGCGCCTTCGTGACGCGGGTCCTGTTCGAGGGCAGCCGGGCGGTCGGGGTGGAGTACCGCCAGGGCAGGGGCCCGCTCCGCCGTGCCCTCGCCGGTGAGGTGGTGCTGTGCGGGGGGGCGATCAACTCCCCGCAGCTGCTGCAGCTCTCCGGGATCGGCGACGCCGACGAGCTGAAGGCGCTCGGCGTGGAGGTCGTGCACCACCTCCCGGGCGTCGGCGAGAACCTCCAGGACCACCTGGAGGTCTATGTGCAGCACGCTTGCAAGCTCCCGGTCTCCGTCGCGCCGGCGATGAAGTGGCGCAACCGCCCGCTCGTCGGGCTCGAGTGGCTGCTGCTGCGCAAGGGGCCGGGGGCGACGAACCACTTCGAAGGGGGCGGGTTCGCCCGGAGCAACGAGGACGTGGCGTACCCGAACCTGATGTTCCACTTCCTGCCCATCGCGGTGCGCTACGACGGGTCGGCACCGGCCAGCACGCACGGCTACCAGGTGCACATCGGCCCGATGTACTCCGACGCCCGGGGCTCGGTGAAGATCACCTCGACCGACCCGACGAGGCACCCGGCGCTGCGCTTCAACTACCTCTCGACCGACCAGGACCGCAGGGAGTGGGTGGAGGCGATCGGGGTGGCGCGCAAGATCCTCGCCCAGCCGGCCTTTTCCGGCCTCGACGACGGTGAGATCTCCCCCGGGCCGTCCGTCGCCAGCGCGGAGGAGATCCTCGACTGGGTGGCCCGCGACGGCGAGACGGCGCTCCACCCCTCGTGCACCTGCGCGATGGGGACCGGCGAGCGCTCCGTCGTCGACCCCGCCACGATGCGGGTGCATGGCACCGAGGGACTGCGCGTCGTCGACGCGTCGGTGATGCCCTACGTGACGAACGGCAACATCTACGCGCCGGTGATGATGGTCGCCGAGAAGTCGGCCGACCTGATCCTCGGGAGCACGCCGCTCCCGCCGGCCACCGTCGAGTTCTACCGCCACCGCCCCGGGTCGGCGCGGGGCGCGGCGGAGCCCGACGGGCGCATCTCGCCGGCCGCCGGTGATTGACTCCGGCGCCGGCGCTCGGCTAGGCGTGTCGCGCTGATCCGGACGACCGGAACCGACCAGGGAGGCACGTGCTCACTCGCTACCCGATTGTCATGGCGGCCGCCGCCGTGGCGCTCGCCATCACCGGGCGCCGGCTGTGGTACCTGCAGCGGCTGATCCGCTCCGGGGCGAGCGCGCCCGGCCGGACCGGCCGCTGGCCGCGCCGGCTCGCCACCGAGGCGCGAGAGGTCGTCGGCCAGCAGAAGCTGCTGCGCTGGACCGTCCCGGGCCTGGCGCACGCCTTCACGTTCTGGGGCTTCATCGTGCTCACGCTCACGATCATCGAGGCGGTGGGCGACCTGTTCTCGCCGACGTTCGCGATCCCGGGCATCGGCCACTCGGCGTTCGTCGGGTTCATCGAGGACCTCTTCGCCTGCGCGGTGCTCGTCTGCCTCCTCGTGTTCGCCGTGATCCGCTTGCGCCAGGACCCGCACCGCATCGAGCGCCGCTCGCGCTTTTTCGGCTCCCACACCCGCGCCGCGTGGCTCGTGCTCGGGATGATCGCGGGCGTCATCGTGACGCTGCTCCTCTACCGCGCCGCCCAGACGAACACCGGCGACTTCCCCTACGGGTGGTGGGCGTTCGCCTCGCACGGGATCGGGCGCGCGCTGCACCCGCTCGGCCTCGGGGCGAACCGCACCCTCGAGACGGTCTTCGTCGACCTGAACCTCGTGGTGATCTTCTCCTTCCTCGTCTTCGTCGTGTACTCGAAGCACCTCCACATCTTCATGGCCCCACTGAACGTGGCCTTCTCCCGCCAGCCCCGCGCGCTCGGGGCGCTCGACAAGACGCCGAGCATGGACATGGAGGAGCTGGCGGAGGACGCCACCTTCGGCGTCGGCCGGATCGAGGAGTTCTCCTGGAAGCAGCTGCTCGACCTCGCCACGTGCACCGAGTGCGGGCGCTGCCAGAGCCAGTGCCCGGCCTGGGCGACCGACAAGCCCCTCTCGCCGAAGCTCGTCGTGATGGACCTTCGCGACGAGCTGTTCGCCGCCGCGCCCCGGCTGCTCTCGGGCGCGGCCGACGCCGACGCGAACGCGCCGGCGCCGCACGCGCTGGTCGGCGGCGTGATCGAGCCGGACGTGCTCTGGTCGTGCACGACGTGCGGGGCGTGCGTCGAGGAGTGCCCCGTCGACATCGAGCACGTCGACGCGATCGTGGACATGCGCCGCCACGAGGTGCTGATGGAGTCGCGCTTCCCCTCGGAGGCCGGATCGATGCTGCGCAACATCGAGAGCCGCGGCGACCCGTGGGGGATGGGCCCGGCGAAGCGCCTGGAGTGGACCGAGGGGCTCGACTTCGAGGTGCCCGTGGTGTCGGGCACCATCCCTGAGGGGATCGAGTACCTGTTCTGGGTCGGCTGCGCGGGGGCGCTCGACGAGCGGGCGCGCCGGACCACCCAGACGATCGCCCGCCTGCTCCGGGCGGCGGGGGTCGCCTTCGCCGTGCTCGGGCCGGCGGAGTCCTGCACCGGCGATCCCGCCCGGCGGCTCGGCAACGAGTACCTGTTCCAGACCCAGGCGCAGCAGAACATCGCGACCATGAACGAGGCCGGCGTCCGCAAGGTCGTCGCCTCCTGCCCGCACTGCTTCAACTCGATCGCCCGCGAGTACCCGGCCCTCGGCGGCGACTTCGAGGTGGTCCACCACTCCCAGCTCCTCGCCACCTTGATCGCCGAGCGGCGGCTCGACCCGGGACGCCTCGACGCGACCGTCACCTACCACGACCCCTGCTACCTGGGGCGGCACAACCGGGTCTTCGACGAGCCGCGCTCGGTCATCGACTCGCTGGAGGGCGTGCGGTCCGTGGAGATGCACCGCTGCCGGGAGAAGGGGTTCTGCTGCGGCGCCGGCGGCGCCCGCATGTGGCTGGAGGAGAGCATCGGGAGCCGGATCAACCTGAACCGGACCGACGAGGCGCTGGAGACGGGCGCCGACGTCGTCTCGACCGCCTGCCCGTTCTGCATGATCATGCTGGACGACGCCGTCAAGACCCGCGGCAGGGAGGACACGGTCGAGGTGCTGGACGTCGCCCAGCTCCTCGAGCGCTCCCGCGTCGCGCCGCCGGGCGCGACGCCCTAGCGTCGGCCCGCCGGCGACCGTCCGGCCCGCCGGCGCCGCCTTGACCGGCCGCGCGAGGGCCCGCCGGACCCGTACTAAGCTCCGCTCCCTATGTACGCGGTCATCGCAACAGGCGGCAAACAAGAGCGTGTCGAGGTCGGCAGCCGGGTCGACGTCGAGCGCCTCCCCGCGGCGTTCGGCGACGAGGTGACGTTCTCGCCCGTGCTCGTCGTGGACGGCGAGCGGGTGCTGGCGGGGCCGTCGTCGCTCAAGGCGGCGTCGGTGACCGCCAGGATCGTCGGCGAGGCGGCCGGCCCGAAGATCGTCGGCTTCACCTACCAGGCCAAGGCGCGCCGCCGCCGCCGGTTCGGCCACCGCCAGCACTACACGACCGTCGAGATCACCGCGATCGCCCCTGAGGGCGCGAGCAAGCCCGCCGGACGCTCGCGGGCGACGAAGGCCTGAGGAGGGTCCGAGATGTCCAAGACGAAGGGCGGCGGCTCCACCCGCAACGGCCGCGACTCGAACGCGCAGCGCCTCGGGGTGAAGGCCTCCGACGGCATGGCGGTGAAGGCCGGCGCCATCATCGTGCGCCAGCGCGGCACCCACTTCCACCCCGGCCAGAACGTCGGGAGGGGCAGCGACGACACGCTGTTCGCGACGTCCCCCGGACGCGTGCACTTCGGCGCACGGCGGGGTCGCCGGCTCGTCGACGTCCTGCCCGCCGAGGGCTGATCGCACCGACGGTCCGGTCCCGCGCCGGCCGGCGCGGATGAGCGAGGCCGCTGCCTCGAGGTTGCCTCGCGGCCTTGGGCCGGGCGGCCGGGCGGAGAAGGTGAGCAGGTTGGCCGGCTTCGTCGACGAGGCACAGGTCCATGTGAAAGCGGGCAACGGTGGCGCGGGCGCCGTGTCGTTCCGCAGGGAGGCCCACGTCTCGCGCGGCGGCCCCGACGGCGGCGACGGGGGCAACGGCGGGAGCGTGTTCCTCGAGGCCTCTACCTCGGCCGTCTCGCTCCTCCCGTTCCGTGACCACCCCCACCGGCGGTCCGAGGACGGCACCCATGGCGGCGGCGGCCGCCGCCACGGCCGCAACGGTCGCGACCTCGTCGTGCCGGTCCCCGAGGGCACCCTCGTCCGCACCCTGGACGGTGCCGTGCTCGCCGACCTGGCCCATGCCGGCGACCGCCTGCTCGCCGCGGGCGGCGGGCGCGGGGGCCGGGGCAACGCCCGCTTCCTCACGAACCGCCTGCGCGCACCGGCCTTCGCCGAGCAGGGCGAGGTCGGGGAGGAGCGCTGGCTCGACCTCGAGCTGAAGCTCCTCGCCGACGTGGCGCTCGTCGGCTTCCCGAACGCCGGGAAGTCCACGCTCATCTCACGGATCTCCGCGGCCAAGCCGAAGATCGCCGACTACCCGTTCACGACCCTCGAGCCGCACCTCGGGGTGGTCCGCACCGGCGGCCACGGGCCGCGCGGGCGCGGCGAGGGTGCCACGGAGTTCATCGTCGCCGACATCCCGGGCCTCGTCGAGGGCGCGAGCGAGGGCCGCGGGCTCGGCTTCCAGTTCCTGCGCCACGTCGAGCGCGCCCGCGTCCTGCTCGTCCTCGTCGACCTCGGGGCCGACGCCGGACGCCCGGCGGCCGAGCAGGCCCGGGTCCTGCTCGACGAGCTCGGCCGCTACCGCCCCGAGCTGCTCGAGCGGCCGCGGCTCGTGGTCGGCTCGCGCGCTGACCTGGTCGCGGCCGACGACCGGCTGCCGCTCGGCGCCTACGGCGGCGCGCAGGTGATCTCCGCCGTCACCGGCGAAGGGCTCGGCGAGCTCACCGGGCGCCTGGCCATCCTCGTCGCCCGCGCGCGGGAGGAGGCGGCCTCGCGGGCGATCGCCCCGGTCCTGCACCGCCCCGAGCCGGAGGGGGTCGTCGTGGAGCGCGAGGGCGGCGCCTTCGTCGTGCTCGGCCGCGAGGCGGCCCGCGCGGTCGCCGTCTCGGACCTCACCGATCCCGACGCGATCGCCCACGTCCAGCGCCGCCTGAAGCGCATGGGCGTCGACCGCGCCCTGGCGCGTGCCGGGGCGCGCGAGGGCGACGAGGTGCGGATCGGGGCGCTGAGCTTCACCTACTCGCCCGACGCGTGAGGCTGGCTGTGCCAAGGTGTCGCACGTGATCCTCGTCGCGAAGATCGGGACCTCGTCGGTGACCGCGAGCGACGGGAGCGTCGACGCGACGGCGGTCGGCAAGCTCTGCGCGGAGGTCGCTGCCCTTCGCCGAGAGGGCCACGAGGTCGTCGTGGTCTCCTCGGGCGCGGTGACGGCCGGGGTGGCGGCGCTCCGCCCGGCGGGGGGGCGCCCGCAGGACCCGAGGACGCTCCAGGCCCTGTCGGCGATCGGCCAGCACCGGCTGATGCGCGTCTACGACGACGCCTTCGCCGCCGAGGGGCTCCTCGCCGGGCAGGTCCTCCTCGCCCCGCTCGACTTCGGCGAGCGGCGCCAGTACCTGCACGCCCGGGCGACGCTGCTCAGGCTGCTCGAGCTCGGCGTGGTGCCGGTCGTGAACGAGAACGACGCCGTGGCCGACGACGAGATCCGCTTCGGCGACAACGACCGGCTGGGGGCGCTCGTCGCCAACCTCCTCGGCGCCGACCTGCTCGTCTTGCTGACCGACACGCCCGGGCTGCTGAGCGCGGATCCCCGCCGGACGGCCAACGCCTCGCTCGTGGAGGAGGTGACCGCGTCGGACCGTGACCTCGAGCGGGTCGCCGGCGGCCCCGGCAGCCCCGGGGGGAGCGGCGGCATGGCCTCCAAGCTCGCCGCGGCGCGCATGGCGGCGTGGTCGGGGGTGCGCGCCGTGATCGCGGCCGCCGACCGCCCCGGCGTGCTCGGCGACGCGGTGCGCGGCCGGCCCGGCGTCGGCACCGTCGTCCAGGCGCACGAGCGCCGGCTCGGGGCGCGCAAGCTCTGGATCGCCTTCGCGTTGCCCGCGGCGGGACGTGTCCTCGTCCCGGAGGGCGCGCGCCGCGCCCTCGTGGAGCACGAGGCGTCGCTGCTGCCCGTCGGCGTCGTCGCCGTCGAGGGCGAGTGGGCCGTCGGTGACGCCGTCGAGATCGCCGGTCCGGACGGCGCCGTGTTCGCGAAGGGCATCGCCAGCCTGCCCTCGGCACGGCGCGAGGAGTGGATGCGGCGTCGCACGAGCGAGCTGCCGGAGGACCTGGCGAGCGAGATGGTGCACCGGGACAACCTCGTCGTGCTGACCGACGGGGCGCCCGGAGAGGCCCCGGTATCCGGGGGCCGGCGCGGCCGGTAGCGTTGGGCATGGCCGATAGCACTCCCCTCGAAGCACTCGGACGGCGGGCGAAGGCGGCGGCACGCGAGCTCGCCAAGGCGTCGAGCGCCGCCAAGGACGAGGCGCTCGAGCACGCGGCCGCGGCGCTCGAGGCCGGCCACGCCGAGATCCTCGCCGCCAACCAGGAGGACGTCGGGCGAGCCGAGTCCTCCGGCGTCGGATCGACCGTCGTTGACCGGCTGCGCCTCACGCCGTCGCGTATCGACGCCATGGCGGCGGGCCTTCGCGCCGTGAAGGCCCTCCCCGACCCCGTCGGCGAGATCGTCGAGGGCTGGGTCCGCCCGAACGGCCTGCGGGTACGCCGTGTCCGCGTGCCCCTCGGGGTCGTCGGCATCGTCTACGAGAACCGGCCGAACGTCACCTCGGACGCCGCGGGCCTCTGCCTGAAGTCGGGCAACGCGGCGTTCCTCCGCGGCTCGGCCGGGGCGCTCGAGTCCAACCGGGCGATCGCTGCGGCGCTGCGGTCGGGGATCGAGAAGGCCGGCCTTTCCGCCGACGCCGTGGTGCTGGTGGAGGACGTGCGCCGTGAGACGGTCGAGGAGTTCGTCCGCCTGCGGGGGATCATCGACTGCCTCGTGCCCCGCGGCGGGCCGTCGCTCGTCTCGCTCGTGGTGGAGCGGGCGACGGTGCCCTTCGTCGTCGATGGGGACGGGAACTGCCACGTCTACGTGGACGCCTCGGCCGACCTGGCGCTCGCCGAGCGGATCGTGGTCAATGCCAAGACGCAGCGCCCGAGTGTCTGCAACGCGGCCGAGAGCCTGCTCGTGCACCGCGACGTCGCCGCGGCGTTCCTGCCGCGCGCCGCCGCGGCGCTCGTCGGCGTCGAGCTCGTCGGGGACGAGGCGACGCGAGCCATCCTGCCCGGGGTCGGGCCGGCGAGCGAGGAGGACTACGCCACCGAGTTCCTGGCGCTCCGCCTCGCGGTCGCCGTCGTCGACGACCTCGACGGAGCGATCGACCACATCACCCGCTACTCGACCGGCCACTCCGAGGCCATCATCACCGCGGACCTCGCCGCGGCGACGCGCTTCACCCGGGAGGTCGACGCCGCCGCCGTGCTCGTGAACGCCTCGACGCGCTTCGTCGACGGCGGCGAGCTGGGGCTCGGGGCCGAGATCGGGATCTCGACCCAGAAGCTGCACGCCCGTGGGCCGATGGGGCTGCGCGAGCTCACGTCGGTGAAGTACGTGATCGAGGGCGACGGCCAGGTGCGGACGTGAGCACGGCCGTCGATCGGCCCGTCCCGGCCGGCCGCGGCGGGGCGCGCTTCGGGTCGGCGGCGGCGGTGGCCGAGGGCCTCCGCAGCGTCGGGTACCTCGTCGACGACCAGATCGCCACCGTCGTCCACCTCGCCGACCAGCTCGACAAGCCCGTGCTGGTGGAGGGGCCGGCCGGCACGGGCAAGACCGAGCTCGCCAAGTCCGCCGCGGCGGCCCTCGGGGCGCGCCTCATCCGGCTCCAGTGCTACGAGGGCCTCGACGAGGCGAAGGCCCTCTATGAGTGGAACTACCGCAAGCAGCTCCTTCGCATCCAGGTCGAGCGCGCCGGTGCCGACGGGGAGGGTCCCCGCTCGGGATGGAAGGAGCTCGAGGAGGACATCTTCTCCGAGGAGTTCCTGCTCGCCCGCCCCCTGCTGGAGGCGATCCGGGCCAGCGAGCCCGTGGTGCTGCTGGTCGACGAGGTCGACCGCATCGAGGTCGAGACCGAGGCCCTGCTCCTCGAGGTGCTCTCGGATTTCCAGGTCTCCATCCCCGAGCTCGGCACCGTGCGGGCGACGCGCATCCCGCTCGTCTTCCTCACCTCGAACGACACCCGCGAGCTCTCCGAGGCCCTGAAGCGGCGCTGCCTCTACCTCCACCTCGACTACCCGACCGTCGAGCGCGAGCGGGCCATCGTGCTCGAGAAGGTGCCGGGCATCGAGGAGTACCTCGCCGAGGAGATCGTCCGCGTCGTGCGGACGCTGCGCTCGATGGAGCTGGAGAAGCACCCCTCGGTCTCCGAGACGCTCGACTGGGCGCGGACCCTCGTGCTGCTCGGGGTGGAGCACGTCGACACCGAGACCACCCTCGCCACGCTGAACGTCCTCCTCAAGTACCGCAGCGACATCGAGCAGGCCGCGAAGGAGCTCGCCGCAACGGGCGGCCGCTGAGTGCTCGCGGTCCTCACCGACTTCGTCGACGAGCTGCGCGAGGCCGGGCTGCCGGTCTCGCTGACGGAGGTGCTCGACGCCACGGAGGCGCTGCGCCACGTGCCGCTCGGCGACCGCGCCGCGCTGCGCAGCGCCCTCGGCGCGACCCTCGTCAAGTCCTCGGCGCACTGGCCTGCCTTCGCGACGGCCTTCGACGTCTACTTCTCGCTCCGGCCCGCGGGGCTGGGGGAGGGCGTCGCCGAGGCCCCGGGCGAGTACGGGCCGCTGCCGGGCGGGGCCGAGCGGTCGGCGCCGGCCATGTCCGAAGCCGGTGGTGGCCAGCTCGCGCCGGTCGACCCCCGGCGCCTCGCTGCGCTCGTGCTCGAGGCGCTGCGCTCGGGCGACCGGGCCGCCCTCGCCGAGGCCGCCCGGCTCGCCGTCGCGCTCTACGCGGGGATCGAGCCCGGGCGGCCGGTCGGCACCTCGTACTACCTCTACCGGACGATGCGCGGGCTCGGCCTCGACGACGTCCTCGGCCAGCTGCTTGCCTCGCCCCAGGACACCGGCGAGCACCCCGAGGCGGCCGGCGGAGGGGGCGACCTCCGGTCGCTGACGGCGCCGCTCGGGGCGCTCGGGGACCGGTTGCTCGGCGACGAGTACCGGGCGCGCCTCGACGAGCTCCGGCGGCTCGTCGAGTCGGAGATCCGGCGCCTGCTCGCGGCGGAGCGCGGCGCCGGGGCGCTGGCGAAGAGCCTCCGGCGCACGCTCGTCGAGGACGTCGACTTCATGCATGCCACCCGCGAGGAGCTGGTGGCGATGCGCCGGGCGCTCTGGCCGCTGACGCGCGTCCTGGCGGCTCGCCTGGCGCGCCGCCGCCGCCACCGCAGGCGCGGGCCGCTCGACTTCCGTGCGACGATCCGCCGGTCGCTGTCGACCGGCGGCGTCCCGGTCAATCCCCGGTTCCACAGCCCGCACCCCGCCAAGCCGGAGATCGTCGTCATCGCCGACGTCTCGGGCTCCGTCGCCGCCTTCGCCCGCTTCACCCTGCACCTCGTCTACGCGATCGCCAGCCAGTTCTCGAAGGTGCGCAGCTTCGTGTTCATCGACGGGATCGACGAGGTCACCTCGATCTTCAGGCACTCGTCCTCGATCGCCGAGGCGATCGAGCGGGTCGGGACCGAGGCCGACGTCTGCCACCTCGACGGGCACAGCGACTACGGCAACGCGTTGCGGATGTTCCACCAGCGATGGGGGCGTGAGGTCACCGCCCGGACGAACGTCCTGATCCTCGGCGACGGTAGGAACAACTACCACGCCGCGGAGGCGTGGGTGCTCGCCGACCTCGCCCGGCGGGCGCGGCGCGTGTACTGGCTCAACCCCGAGCCGCGCGCCTACTGGGGGAGCGGGGACTCGATCATCGGGGCGTACGCGCCTTACTGCGACGGCGTGTTCGAGTGCCGCAACCTGCGCCAGCTGGAGTCGTTCGTCGACGAACTCGTCTGAGCGCGCCGGGTGCGTCAGACGATGGAGATGGTGTCTGGAGCGTGCCCGCGCGACCGGCTGGGCTCGGGCGGCGCCGGCGCGTAGCGCGACACGAGCGAACCGGCGACGAGCTCGGCGGCGACGGCCCTGGCCGCGGCGCCGAACAGCGAGTGATCGCTGTCGGCCAGGCGTGCGAGACGGAGCTTGCCCTCGGCCTCGAGCCGGCGGGTGGCGGCCCGCGCCCGGCGCTCGAACTGGCGCGCCTCCATGTCGCCGCAGACGAGCATCGTCCACACCTCGCGTTCGGCGAGCTCCTCGAGCCCGCGCGCCGGGCTGCAGTGCAGATGGAGGCGCTGGAGCAGCGCCCACACGAGCGGCGGCACGTGGCGGTCCCCGAAGTCGACGAGCCCCCGGTGGCCGAGCAGGACCTTGATCCAGCGGTTGTGCGGCCGCACCGCGTTGCGCCCCGGCGCGAGCTCGCCTCCCTCGCGGACCTCGGGCGGGTCGAAGTTGAGGATCGGGTTGATCGCGTAGACGGCCCGGACACCGAGCGCGATGCCCGCCTCGATCGAGTGGTAGGCGCCGGCGCACAGCCCGGCGAGCACGACGCCGGACGGATCGCCGGGCGAGACCGCGTCGACGATCGCGGCGACGTCGTCGAGCGCCTCCAGCGGGTAGTCGATCTGGGCGCGCTGACCGGGCCGGACGGGGCTCTCGCCGAGACCGCTCAGGTCGACCCGCAGCGCCGGGATCCCCGCCGCCGCCAGCCGGCGCGCCAGCGTGACCCACAGCCGGCCGGGTCCGACGTGGGGGATCAGCCCGGCGTTCAGGAACACGACGGTCGGCGCGGCCGTCTCCACCAGCGGGCTCGAGCGCACCCCGAACAGCCCGAGCGGGCCGAGGCGCAGCGCCCGCTCCTCGATCAGCGAACCGTCCTCGGCGCAGAGCACGGCCCGGTCGCTAGGCGACAGCGAGAGCTCACGCGCCGCCTCGCCGAGCACTTCGCCCGACCACGCCACGATGCGGGCGAGGGTGTCGTCTGGGACGACCGCGCTGTCGGGCATGGCGTCGATCAGCTCGGCCTGGCCGGCGGCCTCGGCCCACTCGGCGCCCGCGCCGTCGAGGCGGCTGACGAACAGGCGCGGCAGGGGACGCTCCGGGCGCGACAGCACCAGCACGCGCCCGGCGAGCCGTCCCGACGTCGTGGCCACGTCGAGCCCGCCAAGGGCGGCGACGACCTCGGCGGAGAGCACCGACCCGAGCACCTCGACGGCGCCGTCCGGGACCGCCTCGCTCGGGCTCGGCGTGTCGCCGATGCTCATCGCCTTCAGCGCCTGCTGCTCGCGGACGAACGAGCGCCCGCGCGCGCAGGGGTCCCACAGGACCAGCGCGTCGACGTCCTCCCCGGCCATCGCCGCGGTCGCGATCGTGGCACCGATCCGCAGGCCGACGACGCCGACGGCGGGGGCGCCGGCGGCACGCACGAAGCCGACCGCGGCGCGCACGCTCGCGATCCAGGCGTCGAGGCGACCGGGGTCGAGCTCGGCTCCGGCCGAGTTCGCCGTGCCGTCGTAGTCGACGCGGCAGACGAGGAACCCCGCGTCCTCGAGGCGCTCGGCGAGCAGTCGGAACGCCCGGTGCGCCGAGACCGCCTCGATGCCGAGCGTCGGGCAGAGCACCACCGCGCCGCGAGCGCGCCCGTCGGCCGGCACGTGCAGCATCGAGAAGACCGGCCGTTGCCCCACGTCGATCCATGCCGGCCGGACGCTCACGACGCCCCCGTAGCGATCGGCGCGCTCCGGCGCGAGTTGAGGGCCCGGAGCTCGCCTCGCGGACCTGCCGCGCGCGCGCGCCCGACGGGCCCGTCGAGCCGGACGCGGCGCGCCCGGCCCGGCGCGAGGTGGAACCAGGAGTCCGACGCCTCGAAGCCGGGAACGTCGATGGCGACCCACTGCGCGAAGCGGCGGGCACGACACTCGACGACCCAGCTCCCGTCCTCGCCGGCACCGACGACCGCCTCGAGCCCGACGTCGACCTCGCGCGGTCGCGCCGGTCCGAGAGGGAGGTAGACCGCCTCTGCGGCTTGCTCGGGACGCCGGGTCTCGAGCGTCACCGCCACGACGTCGTGCACCGGGGGACCGAAGCGGTACGCGTAGGTGAGGTCGCGAAAGCCCTCGAAGAGGCCGGCGGCCTCGATCGTGACGACCCGCCGGGGCGGGAGCTCGACCCCCGTTGTCACCCGCTCGACCAGGCGCTCCCCGTCGGCGTACAGCTCGATCGCGAGCTGGGCCTCGACGAGCTCCGCGGTGTCGTTGGCGAGATGCAGCCGCAGCCCGTTCAGCCCCTCGTCGGTGACGAGCACCGCCACGGGCGCGAGGAGCCGGCGCAGCACGTACCACGGCGCCTTCGGCCGTCCGAGCGCGTCCACGATGCCCCACCCGGCGCCGGGGAACAGGTCGCGCAGCGACAGGACGATCCCCCCGGCACAACGCGAGGGGCCACTGCGCCACTCGGAGAACACGGCCGAGAAGCACTCGGCGACGGCCGCCCGCACGAGGTCGAGCGCGAGCTCCGGGTCGCCGCGGCGCACGGCTTGCGGGTCGAGGCCGAAGAGGGCCGTCGCGTAGTGGTTGCTGACATCTTCGAAGTCGAAGGACGCGCCGGCGTCGCGGGGTACCGCCGACTTCCACAGCGGGTGGTGTCCGGCGACGCCCGGGCCCCCGAAGACCTCGTCCACCGTCTCGGTCTCGGGCGGCACCGAGAACGCGAGGCACTCTGCGGCGAAGCGAACGTCGGCTCGTCGGGTGTCCTCCAGCGGACGGAGGTATGCGCCGACCCCGAAGTAGTGGGCGACGCCGCGGTCCGTGCGGAAGGGCAGTTCGCCGCCGCTCGGCGAGGAGGTGACATAGGCCACGTCGGGCACGATGCGTGCGGCGACCTCGGGCACGTCCCTGACGAGCACCTCGGGCTGCCAGCGGTCGCGGTGCGCGCCGGCCATCGCCGCCTGCTGCTCGATCTCGCTCCCGCCGCACAGCACCGCGAGGCAGGGGTGGCCCTGGAGGCCGGTGAGGACCGACTCGAGCTCCTCCCGGAGGCGGCCGCGGAACGCCGCGTCGCTCGGCGGGTCGAGGTTGGCGAGCATGCAGTCCTGCCACACGAGCAACCCGAGGTCGTCGCAGTCGCTGAAGAACGCGGCGTCCTCGTAGACCATCGTGCCGGGGATCCGGACGATGTTCAGGTTCGCGGCGCGCACCTGGACGAGGGCGGCCCTGGTGGCCTCCCGACTGTTCCCGGGGGCGACGACGTCCGGCGGGACCCACGTGGCCCCGCGGCAGAAGACCGGCACGCCGTTCACGACGAGGGTGAAGCCGCCGTCGCCGCGGTCCACCTCGATGGTGCGGAACCCGACCTCGCCGAGCTCGACCACCTCGTCGTCGAGGGCCACCCGAGCCGGGTAGCGCCGCTGGCCGCCGTGGGTGTGCGGCCACCAGCGCTCGACGCCCTCGACGCGACAGGCCCCCTCGACGAGGGCGCCGCCATCGGGGCGGGGGGAGACGGCGAGCTCGGCGGCGGCGTCGCCGACGCTCAGCACGGGCGGGCCCGAGGGCGTCCTGGCGAGCTCGAGCCTCAGTCGGACGATCCCGACCGTGGGAAGCCCGGGCGCGTCCGTGCCCGGCCCGGTCGCCACCTCGACGGCGAGATGGCGCGACAGCACGCCGTCGTCCGGCTCGACGCGCACGGCCCGCCACGGTCCGACGATCGCCGGGCCCGGGGACCAGCCGGGCATCCGTCCGAGCAGGCTCGTTCGGACAAAGCGCAGGCTCTGGGTCGCCACGAGCCTCGTCTTCCACGCCGGGCGGGCCACCTTGACGGCGAGTCGCGGCGCGAGCGCCGCACAACGGATGGCGAGCTGGTGGACGCCCGGGCAGTCGCCGAGCGCCACCGTCGCGGGGAGGAACATGTTCTCCCCCTGGTGGACGTGTTCCCCGTCCAGCCAGACGTCGTGCAGGGTCGCCACCCCGTCGAGCGCGAGCCGGAGGGGGCCGGCGCCACTGGGCACCTCGAAGTCCGTGACGAACCACCAGTCCTCGCCGTCGTAGTCCCGCTCGAGGTAGGGCTCGCCGGCGGCTCGCAGCGCCGCCGCGGCCGTGCCCGGCACCTCGGCCGGCCAGCGCTCGAGCGCGAGCCCCTCGAGCTCCTTCGGCGCCTCGAGCCGACCGGGCGCGCTCGCGCAGCAGATCCATGACGACCCCGCGAGGTAGTCAGCCGTCACGGGTCACCGCCAGCGCGGCCGCAGCCTCCTCCCACGCGCCCGCCATCTCGTCGAGGGTCGCCGACGGGTCGAAGCGCCGGCCCGCCGCGGCGCGGGCGAGGCCGAACTCGAGCGCCTTGGCCCCGGCCGAGAGCCGCCGGTAGGCGGCCGCCGCACCATCGGGGTGGCCGAGACCACGCGCCGACAGCCAGTCGAGGAAGTCGGCGGCGATCTCGGCGTTCGAGCCGCACTGGCGGCACGTGCCGAAGGCGTAGCCGTGGAAGTCGTCGAGGCCGGCCGCGACGAGGTGGGGGAGGTCGGCGTCGATCCGCTTGGCCATCCGGGTGACCGGATTGTCCTCGGGTCGGCGCTCGAGGTGCTCGCGAGCGAGCTCGCCGGCGACGGCCGCGAGGCGCCCCTCGTCGCGCACGAGCCGATCGAGCCTCACGAGCTCGACGTAGGGCGGGAGGGTCGCGGGCCCGGCGTCGACCCGGAGCGCGCCGACGTAGTCCTCTCCGGCGAGCTCGAAGTAGCCCGCATTGTGGAAGTAGCCGAGCCGCTGGTCAGCGGTGTCGATCATCTGGGGGGCGATCGTCGTCTTCACGTGCTGGCGGCGATAGGACACGCCCTCGGTGTCGGGGAGGAAGTAGGCGTCCACCTCGATGGTGAGCAGGCGGCCGAGGACGAGCTGCTCGACGACGTGGTCGGCGAGCGGTCGGAAGACGTTCATCTCCCCGATCTCGATCCCGTACAGGCGCCGCAGGTCGTCGGGAGGCGGCTTGAAGAAGGCCCACTGCTCGCCCTCGAAGTCCGTGCTCAGCGTGAAGGCGCAGGCGGCGAGTGGATCGAGCCCGAGCGAATGGAGGATCTCGACGAAGACGTCGACGTAGCAGTTCGTCTCCGTCCAGCAGCGCTCGGTTCGGTGCAGGACATGAGCGTCGTAGTTCGCCGCCTCGACCGGGAGGAGCTGCGCCCTCACAGCCCCAGTTGCTCCCGGGTCGCGCTCGGCCACGTCGAGGCGTCGATCCCGAGTTGGCCGAACAGCGCGAGGGCGACACGCTCGAGCCCGAAACCGACGCACGAGGAGTGCGCCACCTCGCCGCCGCCCGTCGCGATGTCGAAGGCCTCCCCGAAGTGGTCCTGATGACAGTTTGCCGACGCGATGGCGGTCGGGAACTCCGCCGAGGCGACCGGCGCGATGAGCTCGATCTTCAGCTCCTCGGCCCGCTGGTTGGCGCTCAGCATGCGTCCTGCGCGGCCGAAGAACGGATCGTTGGCCACCTCCGGCTCGACGGCCAGGCCGAGGCCGCGGAGCAGCTCGAGGCCGCGTTCGACCCAGCGGTCGCGGTGCGAGCGCGCTCGCGCGGGGTCGCCGAGGTAGACGATCTCGTGCATGCGGAACACCTGCATGCGCGCCGGGTCGACACTCGGCTCGTGCCGGAAGCAGTGTGCGAGGACGGCGACCGTCCGGCCGCCGTCGGGCAGGGTCCCGCGCTGGGTCGGGTAGAGCTGATGGCAGCCCGCCGGCGCGAGCGCGAGGTCCGTCGGGCCGAGGAAGTCGTCCACCGAGTCGCCTGAGTCGATTCCCCGGAGAAGCGCGGCGTGATCGTGGTCGCCGCCGCCGAAGGCGTTGACGCAGCCGAGCAGGTTGGGGAAGCTGCGCACGTAGTCGGTCTGCGCCAGCAACCGCTTCACCATGACGAGCGGGAAGTGCAGCGACACGTCGACCTCGCCCGCCGCGGCCCGGCGGACCGCCGCCTGGACGCCGAGGACGACCGATTCGAAGGTCTCGGACCGGAGGTAGAGGCCGTCGCTTCCGGCGTCGAGCAGGAGGCCGGCCCGGAGAAGCGAATCGCGCAGCTCGATCTGGGGCGGGCGCGGATCGGCCGGCGCCTCGGCGATCTGGGTCATCCCGCCTCCCTGGCGACGAGCAGGAGATGCGCCGAGTTGGCGAGGATCCGGTCGTTGTTCACCATCAGCGCCGCTCCGTGCGCGTCGCGCAGCAGTCGCTCGAGGCCAAGCTCCGAATCGGCGCGATAGCCCGCCATCCCGCAGATCTGCATCGCCCGGCCGACGACGTCGACGACGAGCGTGGAGGCGGCGACCTTCAAGGAGTTCATCGCGACGGCGAAGGACATCTGGTCGAGCGCGTCCAGGTCGGCCGAGATCTCCTCGTACCGGCGCGCCATATGGCGGATAAGGGCTTCGAACTGGAGTCGGACGGTCATGAGCTCGGCGAGCCGCAGCGCCGCGGGTGGCGTGACTCCGGGCTGCTTTCGCGCCAGCGCACGCACGAAGCCCTGCGCCGCGGCGCTGGCCGCGTCGGCGATCCCGAACCACACGTGGCTCCACAGGAGGTGGGAGACCGGGAGCATCGTGCGACTCGAGATGTCGGCGTACGGCTCGGGAAGGATGTGGGAGGTCGGGGCCTCCGCGCGCAGCACGAACCCGAGGCTGCAGGTACCCCTGAAGCCGAGGGTGTCCCACCCGCTGATGGGTTCGAGCACGAGACCGGGGCGTTGGCAGAGGACCAGCACCTGATCGCTGGCCGGGCTGTCGGGGGTGCGCCGCGCCGTGGCGAGCACCGCGTCCGCCTGCTGGCCGTAGGAGATCACTGGGGCGCGCTTTTCGAGGCGCATCCGCCCGTCGTGCTCCTCGACGGCGCACAAACTCGTCCGGACGTCGCCGCCGACGCCGACCTCCGTCGTCGCCGAGGCGAGCAGTGCCTGGCGGCCGGCCACCTCCTCGCTGAGGTAGTCGTAGAACGGCTCGGTCGTGCCGTGGCGGACCAGGCACGCCACCTGGATCTGGTGCATCGCATAGATCATCCCGGTCGACGCACAGGCGCGGCCGAGCACCTCGGCGACCCTCGCCACCTCTGGCAGGCTCGCCCCGCCGCCTCCGAGCCGCTCGGGCACCAGCACGGAAAGGAGGCGCTCGGCGCGCAGTGCCTCGAGCGCCTCCTTCGGGAAGCGCGCCTCGCGGTCGACGTCGTCGGCGGCCGGGGCGACGACGTCCCGGGCAACGACGCGCGCCCGCTCGAGGGCACCGTCCACGGCGGCCATCAGCTCGCGGCCGCGGTGACCAGAGAGTCGAGCGCGTCGCGGATCGAGGCGATCGACTGAAACGTCTGCTTGCGCAGCATCGACTGGGGGAACTCGACGTCGAAGGCGTCCTCGAGCGCGAGCATGAGATTCACGCTCGCATGGGACGTGAGCCCGGCCGCGTAGAGGTCCGTCTGCGCGCCGAGCGAGTCCACGTCGACCGGCAGCTTCGCGTGCTCGCTCAGCACCTGCCGGATCTGGTCGTCCGTCTCAGCCACGGCCGTGCCTCGCTCGCGAAGTGTCTGCCGGCGTCACTTGCTCCCGACCTCCCTCGTCGCTGCCGCCCGAGCCTTCGTCACCGCTCGGTTCCTCGATCCGGGCGCGGCGGGTCGTCGTGTG
>JGI12269J14319_10000151_pt1 | contig 61879 bp, 54 predicted proteins | sample PeaSoiSIISIP2007_FD_14319 | JGI IMG/M metagenome (IMG submission 14319)
GATCGAGGCCCTTGACAGCGCGGCTTGCGGGTCGGGAAAGCGCATGGCGATAATCGACGTTCCAGAGCTACGGCCGACGCTTGCCGTCGCGTCCAATGCAGGCCGTACTGCAGATCACGACTTTGCCCGCTCAGGTACCCACGTCGGGGCCGGTCCGTCGCTCCTTGCATCCGGTTCCGTCGATGTGGCCGATGCGTCACGAGTCTCGGACGGGCTTGCTTTGTCCGCCGGCCGAGCCCTTGGCGTCGTACGCCAGGAAGCGGGCCTGTTCGTTGCGCTGGTTCTGCGCCCGCCAGGCTATGGCCGGAAAAGATTCGCACCCCCCTTGTTTCGGCTATATTTTGCTTGCCGGCTGGTCGGCGCTACGAACCCGGAAATTCCTGGAAATTCGTTGATCCATCGCGCTGAAGGTAATTGGGGTACGGGGCATGAAATTGATCACAGCGATCATCAAGCCGTTCAAACTCGACGAGGTGCGCGAGGCCCTATCCGCGGTCGGGGTGCGGGGCATTACAGTAACGGACGTCAAAGGCTTCGGTCGACAAAAGGGCCATGCTGATCTGTATCGCGGCGCGGAGTACGAGGTTGATTTTCTTCCGAAGTTAAAGCTCGAGGCGGCAGTGGATGAGGCCCTGCTGGACCGCGCCATCGAGGTGATCCGGACGGCGGCACGCACCGGCAAGATTGGCGATGGCAAAATCGTCGTTTTCGATCTCCACCAGGTAATTCGCATCCGTACCGGGGAGACCGGCAAGGGCGCGCTCTGATTTCTGGACCGGCAACCGTAGCGGTGGGAAAGCAGATCGCAACCATCGCAACCACGGTCGGGCTGCTGATCGTCATCCCACGAGCACGCTCAAGCGCTGCACGGCGCTGCTGGGAGTTTCCCTGGCCGGTGCGCTTGGCCAAGTACCAAAACGATGTGCTTACCAGGTAAAGGCGGCTTTGCCAGTTCAGCGGGAAATTGCGGCTGCGTGCCCGGCGGCATGCGCCTGCTGGTCGGCGTGGTAGGAGCTGCGCACCAGCGGCGCACAGGCGGCATGGGCAAAACCCATCGCGCGCGCCTCGCGCTCAAAATGCCCAAAGACTTCCGGCGCAACGTAGCGCTGCACCGAAAGGTGGTGTTCGCTGGGCGCAAGGTATTGCCCGATCGTGAGCATCTCGACCCCGTGGCTACGGAGATCGCGCATGACCTGGAGGATCTCCTCGTCGGTCTCGCCCAGGCCAACCATCAGGCCGCTCTTGGTCGGCACCGTGGGCACGCGCTGGCGGAACTGCTGCAGCAGGGCCAGCGAATGCGCATAGTCGGCCCCCGGCCGGGCCTGACGGTACAGGCGCGGAACGGTTTCCAGGTTGTGATTCATCACGTCCGGCGGCGCCTGCACCAGGGCATCGAGCGCGCGCTCGAGCCGGCCGCGGAAGTCAGGGACCAGGACCTCAATCTGCGTAGCCGGCGATGATGCGCGCACGGCGCGAATGCAATCGACGAAATGCTGCGCGCCACCGTCGCGCAGGTCATCGCGATCCACCGAGGTGATGACAACGTAGCGCAGCGCCATAGCCGCAACGGTCTGCGCCAGGTGCTGGGGCTCCTGAGCATCGAGCGGGTCCGGGCGGCCATGGCCGACGTCGCAGAAAGGACAGCGCCGGGTGCACTTGTCGCCCATGATCATGAAGGTCGCCGTGCCCTTGCCGAAACATTCACCGATGTTGGGACAGCTCGCCTCCTCACATACCGTGTACAGGTGGTGCTCGCGCAGGATTTGCTTGACCTGGTAGAACCGGGACGACTCCGAGCCCATCTTCACCCGGATCCAGTCGGGCTTGCGCAGCCGTTCGCCGCTGCGCTCGATCTTGATGGGAATGCGCGCGGTCTTGTCCGCCCCCTTCTGCTTGGCGCCAGCGGTGGATACTGGCCCGCTTGCTCCGTTGGTCGTAGTCAATTTCACTCCTGCGGCAGAAATTTTGAACCCGCGCGCACGATCCGCGGATCCACCGCCGGCGTGCAGCCCGCGGGCGCCAGGTGCGCGCGCAAGCGCTCGACCAGGCGCCCCGCGATCGCGTCCCAGTCGCTGCAAACCCCGAGTGTAGCCAAGTCGACCGCCGCCAGACCCCGGTAGCCGCAGGGATCGATCGCCGAAAACGGTGCCAAATCCATGGCGACGTTGAGCGCCACCCCATGGTACGAGCAGCCGCGATGCACCTTGATCCCCAAGGCAGCGATCTTCGCCTTGCCGGCAAAGCACGGCTCCGCACCGGCATCCTCGGCAGCACCCGGCATAGTCACGTAAACCCCAGGCGCGCCACGGATGCGCGAGCCAGCCACATCGACCTGGTCCAGGGTCTGGATCACCGACTCCTCGATTCGATACACGAGCTCGCGCACGAAAAAACCGGCGCGGCGCAGATCGATCAGCGTGTAGACCACCACCTGCCCCGGCCCGTGATACGTCACCTGCCCGCCGCGATCCGTCGCCACAACCGGTATTGCGTCGGCGGGCCTTGCGCCGGACAGGTGCAGGTGTTCCCGACGCCCCGCCTGGCCCAGCGTGAACACCGGCGGATGCTCTACCAGCCAAAGCTCGTCGGCGGTGTCGGGGTCCCGTTGGGCGGTGAACTGCTTCATCGCCTGCCAGGCGTCGCAATAATCCACCCGGCCCAGCTCGCGCACGCGTATCACAGCACCACCTTGACCAGCGGGTGGCGGGTCAACTCGCGGTAGATCGCGTCGAGTTGCGCGCGCGATTGTGCTCGTATCGTCACGGTCACCGACAGGTATTTGCCGCCGCGCGATTGCCGCACCTCGACCGTGTTCATATCCAGATCAGGCGCATGCGTGCGCACGATAGCCAGCATCTGCGGCTCGAATTCGAGCCGGTTGTGCCCCATGATCTTGATGGGGAAATCGGTGGGAAACACGAGCGCGCCCGAGGCGCCCCGCGGATCCGATGCCGGACCGGCTTCCTCGCTATCCATCGGCCGCGCGCTCCGCAAGCAGTTGCCCGGACCCATCGGCTGCCTCCGCAGCCAGCTGCGCGGCGCCCGCCAGATTCTGCAGAACCAGCCGCTTGAGCGTGGTAAGCCGGCGGTGGAAGAAATGGTCGGCACCCGGGATCACGATCACCGGCACCTCGGATTTGCGGGCCCAGGTGAAAACATCGCCGAGGGCGATCGTTTCGTCGGCTTCCCCATGAATGACCACGGTTGCGGGATCGACCCTGGGCACGGGCCATTTGCCGGCGGCCGTACCGATCAGCACCATTGCCCGCGCCGGCCGCCCCCGCTGCGCAAGTTCCTGCGCCGCACGCGCCGCCACGTAACTGCCAAAGGAAAAACCGGCCAGCGCGACCGGCGTAGGCTGCGGCAACGGCACGTCCCANCGCGGCAGGCGCGGAACGTGGTCCACCAGGAACAAAAAGTCCAGNGTTTCCCCGACCCCGTTGTCGTGGACCCCCTCGCTGGCCCCCACACCCCGGAAATTCGGACGCACCGCGACCCANCCCATGGTCAGGAAAGCGCGTGCCAGCGTTGCGACAACCTTGTTATCCAAAGTGCCGCCGTAGAGCGGATGCGGATGGCCGATGAACGCAAAGCCGTGAATCGGCCCGACCGGGCGCTCGAGCACAAACTCGATTCGACCGGCCGGACCATCGAGGTTGCAGCGCTCGCTGACGGGTCTCACGGCAATCCAGGGCTCAGCAAGCTCGGGGTTTCACGGCAGCAGCAGTCGCGTTACCAACTTGCCGCCGACCAGGTGCGAGTCGATGATCTCGTCGATGTCATGCCGGTCGGCGTAGGTGTACCAAACCGCATCGGGGTATACGACCACACAGGGACCCTCGTCGCAGCGATCCAGGCAGCCGGCCTTGTTGATGCGGATCTTGCCGGCACCGCTGATGCCGAGCTTCTTGACCCGGTCCTTCGCGTAGGCGTGCATCTGCGCGCTTTTATGGTTGGCGCAGCAGGCATCGGGCGGGGCACGTTCATTGAGGCAGAAAAAGACGTGTCGTTGGAAGTAACTCATGCGGGACGACCCTCTCCCAGTTCGGCAAACGCAAGTGTAGGCCGTTGCGTCGCCGGCAAGCGCCGACCCGACCGCCCCGCCCCGACAGGCAAGACGGTTTTTATCGATGCTAAATTCCCGGCAAGCGGATCCGGCGAACATCGGCTGCCAGGATCCGGCCGCAAGCTTTTGTCCTGGAAAGTACTTTGGCAGCAGAGATGCACCCTTGAGCAGAAAAGCCACCGCCCCGACGATTACCCCAACCTGCCAATCCTCCCTCGCGCACTCGCCTGCAGCGTCGGAGGAATTGTCGGTGGCCTTGTCCGCCGATGCCATCGCGCGCCACCTTCAGCGGACCGATGTCGACTTGGAGGTTGTCGCCTCGACCGGTTCAACGAATGCCGACCTTATGGACCGGGCTCGCGCCCAGGCGCCGTCGCGCGTGATCCTGCGCGCGACAGCGCGGCAAACTGCCGGCCGCGGCCGCATCGGCCGGACTTGGCACGCCTCGGCGGGGGGCTCCCTGCTGTTCTCGCTGGCCCTGCCCTGGAACAGCGCACCGGATTCGACATCGGCCGTCACCTTGGCTTGCGGCGTTGCTGTCGCTGAGTGTTTGCATGGCCATGGGGTCGAGGTTCAATTGAAATGGCCCAACGATATCTTGCTCGATGGCCGCAAACTGGCGGGAATTCTCACCGAGATTGCCGAAGACCCGACCGGCGCGCGAACCCTGGTGATCGGCATGGGATTGAACCTGCTCCTTGACCCGGTGCAGCGACAGGCCATCGAGCAGCCCGTTGCCGAATTGGCCGAGCGCCTGGGACGTGAAGCCGTTCATGCCGATCGGGAACTTTGGCTGGCCCGCTTGGCCGCCGCGCTGATCGATGCCGCCCTGCAGTTTGACGCCTGCGGATTTGGCGCCATGCGCGAACAGTTCAACGCCCGCTTCGCGTATCTTGGACGCCGTGTAAGCCTGCACGGTGCAGGCCAGCCGGCGCAATCGGGCATCGCCCGTGGGGTCGACGACCAGGGCCGACTGTTGCTCGAGTGCCACGGCATGTTGTTCAAACGGATCAGCGGAGAAATGGGCCTGCGCGCCGATTTCTCGGGCGCTGATGAGCACCGGGAGCAGACGTGAGCTGGCTGCTGCTCGATGCCGGCAACACGGCGCTGAAGTGGGAGCTCACCTGCCCTGCGGCCGCGCAATGGCGCGAGGCCGACATCCCGGAGGCAGCGACGGCGCATGCGAACCGACGTGGCAGCATTGCGATGGACGACCCGCAACTCGCCGCCAAGCTGCTGACAGAGCTAAAGCGCGCAGATACGCCCACGGCAATCGTGGGTTGCGCCGTTGCCTCCGAGGAAAGGGTGAACGCAATCGATGCGGCATTTCGCGCAGCAAGCTCGCAAAAGGTTCAGTGGCTGGGGGCCGCCGCGCAGTTTGATCACGACGGCATCACGCTGCGCAATTCCTACCGCAACCCCTTGCAATTGGGGCCGGACCGCTGGCACGCACTCATCGGCGCGCGCGCACGGTTTCCACAGGGCGTCCTGGCCGTGATCAACGCGGGCACGGCCACCACGGTCGACGGGCTGAACGAAGACGGTCGCTTTGTCGGTGGCGTCATCGCGCCGGGAATCGATCTGATGCGCACCAGCCTGGCGCAGGGGACCGCGCGGCTACCGCTGGCCGCGGGGGAATACGTCGCACATCCGGACAATAGCGATGACGCCATCTGCACGGGCATTCTCGACGCCCAGATCGGGCTGATCGAGCGTCGTGTGCGGCGAATCCGCGAACAGGCCGGCGCCCTGGTGCACGTCGTGCTATCGGGCGGCAGGGGTCCGGACTTGTTTGCACTGCTGCGTGCGCAAGCCGGATTCGGCACGATGATCGCGCACGAACCCGATCTCGTGCTGCGGGGCTTGTGGCACCGGGCGCGTGCGCTGGCCAGCGACGCGGTCACGAACCGGGTCCTATGAAGGCGCTCTTTCTCGCCCTGCTGGCCGCCAACCTTGCCATCGGCATTTGGCTCCTGCTGGGGGGTCCGACGGACACGGTGCGCGAGCCCGGAAGGGTCGACCTGCAGATCGACCCCGACCGGTTTCACGTGCTGACCGATGCCGACCTGGCCCGCTTGCGCGGTCAGGCCGAGCGCAAGGCGGCGGTTGCGGCAGCCGCAGCACCGCGAACGGATGCCCCTGCCGCCAATGTTGCCGCCGCCTCCTGCGTGGAGATCGGCGATTTCCCGTCCGAGAGCGCCGCCGGCAAGGTGCGCGGGCGCCTGGCGGACATCGGATTGGGGGACCGGACATCGTCGATCACGGTAGAGCACGCGACTCGACTGCGCATAAGCCGTCTTGATGCTGCGGCCAAATTGCAGATCGACAAAATCCTCAAGGACTTTCCCAAGCAGCAGCTGGAGCGTTGCACTGATGCCCCGGGCGCGCATTGACCGGGACGCTTGCGCCACGATGTGGCGGCACCGATTTGCCGCGGAGCCGACCTCAATGGGAGACGTAGCCGGTAAGCAAAGCCCGACGCCACTCGGCGCGGCCGCGCCGGTGCGCAAGCTCGGCCATCGAGCGGAAATCGTACGGCACAGCAATCAGGGAAGAGGTCCAGGATCCTGCATGCGACTCGACGATGGCATAGCGGGCGTCCGGCGAGGCATTTTCAATGACATGCGCATGGGGCGCGCTGGCGAAATATCCCGGCAGGCCAACGCTGCCCGGATTGACGATCAATTGCCCACGCGCCGAACGCACGCTGCGCGGAACGTGGCTGTGCCCGCAAACGACCAGGGTAGCGTCCACCGGGCCCAGGCGCGCCTCGATTTCCTGTGCCGTTGCCACGCGCACGCGCGCAGACTCGACGGTTTCCAGCAAGTACACGAGGTCGCTCTCCGGGGTGCCGTGGCATAGCAGGACATCGTCCGCATAATCGGCCCGCGGCCGCAGGCTGGCAATCCATTCCAGCTCCGAGGCCGTGAGTTGGGAATGCGCGTATTCGTCCGAAAAACCGCGGGCTGCGGATGCGTCCAGGATCTGGCGCTCGTGGTTGCCGGCCAGCTGCGTCCAGTCCTGCGCCATCAGGTACTGCGCCGTCTCTCTCGGAAGTAACGGACCGGACAGGCTGTCGCCCAGGTTTACCGCGGCATCCACCCCGCGCCGGGTGAAGTCGGCCACAACGGCTTCCAGCGCGGCCAAGTTGCCATGGATATCCGACACGACGGCGATGCGCATGCGTTCCACCGTAGCCTCCGATGGTCAAAGTTTTCTATCGACGTTGCTCGTCGCGGCCGCGCCCAGGCTGCGCTGGACCAGCTCCCGCAGCTGCGGCAATCGCGCTCGCCGCTGCGCCACGGCCGCGGCGTCGGGATCGCGCTGCCGCGGGCCCCAGACGGGTTGCGGAAAGTGGGCGTCGCGGGCGTACCGCGGAATCACATGCCAGTGCAGGTGCGCAACGACGTTGCCCAGGCTGGCAAGATTGACCTTGTCGGGAACCAGCACCTGCCGCACCGCCGACTCGACGGTAACGACGGCGTTCATGAGGCGTGCGCGGGCGTGGGCATCCAGGTCGCTCATTTCGCGCACGTGCGCGTTCCAGACCACACGCAGGAATCCCGGGTAGTCCGGATCGTCGATCATCACCACGCGCAACAGCTCGTCGCGCCATAGCATTTCTCCGCCCGCGCCCTGGCACAGCTCGCACGCGAGAGCCGACCGTGCGAGGCCCTCGACAGGGATCGCCGCACCGGGCACGCTCATAGCAGCACGCGCTCGATGCCGCCCGCATTGGCGCGGGCGACGAAGTCGGGCAGCCAGTTCTCGCCCAGGATGCGCCGCGCCAACTCGACAACGATGTACTCGGCCTCCAGTGCAACATCGTCGCGGTAGCGCTGCAGCCCCTGCAGGCAGGCCGGGCAGGACGTCAGCACCTTGAGATCGCCGGCAAAGCCGTCGGCACGCAAGCGCGCCGCATCGCTGCTCAGTTCCTCCTGTTTGCGAAAGCGCACTTGCGTGGCGATGTCAGGGCGGGCAGCGGCCAGCGTACCGGCCTCTCCGCAGCAACGATCGCTTTTGGCAATGCGCGCCTGATCGATCGTACGCACCAAGGCATTGACCGTCTTGAGCGGGTCCTGCTGTTTCATCGGGCTGTGGCAGGGGTCGTGATAGACATACCGAACACCCTCCACGCCTTCGACCCGCACGCCCTTGGCGAGCAGGAACTCGTGGATATCGACCATCCGGCAACCGGGAAAGATTGCCCCGAAGTCATAGTCCAGCAGTTGGTCGTAACAGGTACCGCAGCTAACGACCACCGTCTTGATATCGAGGTAGTTGAGCGTATTGGCGACCCGATGCAACAGTACGCGGTTGTCGGTGATGATCTTCTGCGCCCGGTCAAACTGCCCGCTGCCGCGTTGCGGATAACCGCAGCAAAGATAGCCCGGCGGCAGGACGGTTTGCACATCGCAATGCCACAGCATCGCCTGGGTGGCCAGCCCGACCTGGGAAAACAATCGCTCCGAGCCGCAACCCGGAAAATAGAACACCGCCTCGGCATCGGCACGCGTGCGGCGGGGATCGCGCAAGATGGGAACCGTGCGCATGTCCTCGATGCCCAGCAGGGCCCGTGCGGTGCGGCTGGGCAGGCCCCCGGGAAGACGCTTGTTGACGAAATGGACCACCTGCGCCGCCGCCGGGCTGCGTCCTGTGGTTGCCGGCGGGTGGCGCGACTGGCGCCGGCCGGCCAGGGCCAGCACGCGGTTCGCGACCCGTTGCAGCGCGTATCCGCCGCGGATGAAGGTCGCGCGCAAGAGCTTGATCGTCTGTGGCCGCGTGGTGTTCAGGAACAGCATCGCCGCGCGCGCGCCGGGATGCAATCGCGCCTGTCCGGCACGGCGCACGAGATCGCGCATCACCATGGAAACATCGCCGAAGTCGATGTCGACAGGGCAGGGCGTCACACATTTGTGGCACAAGGTGCAGTGGTCGCTGATATCGCTGAATTCGTCCCAATGGCGCCGCGAAACCCCGCGCCGGGTCTGTTCCTCGTAGAGAAACGCCTCGACCAGCAGCGAGGTCGCCAGGATCTTGTTGCGCGGGGAGTACGGCAAGTTGGCACGCGGAACGTGGGTTGCGCACACCGGCTTGCACTTGCCGCAGCGCAGGCAGTTCTTGACGGCGTCGGAGACGCTCTTTAGATCGCTATGCTGCAGTATCAGCGATTCGTGTCCGAGCAAGTTGAAGCTGGGCGTATAGGCCCGGCTGAGGTCCGCGCCCGGCATCAGCTTGCCGCGATTGAAGTGGCCCCGCGGGTCGATGCGCTGCTTGAAGTCGCGGAACTCCTGTAGCTCCTGCTCCTTCAGAAACTCGAGCTTGGTAATGCCGATACCGTGCTCGCCCGAGATCACCCCGCCGAGCTCGCGCGCCACGGCCATGATGCGCGCCACTGCGCGCCCGGCGGTCTGCAGCATTTCATAGTCGTCGGAATTGACGGGAATATTGGTATGCACGTTGCCGTCGCCGGCGTGCATGTGCAGGGCGACGAACACGCGGCCCTTGAGCACGCGTGCGTGGATCGCGTCGCACTGTTCTAGCACCGGCAGGAACATCGCGCCGCCGAACAGCCGCGCCAGCGGCGCACGCACCTCGACCTTCCACGACACCCGCAGCGTGCCTTCCTGCAGCTCGTGAAAATCGGCCTGGTCGCGCAGCAGCACCCAGCGCGCGCGCGCGCCGGCGATCAGTTCAAGTGCGCGGGTCACCCGGTCGCCCAGCAGTTCCTCGCGTGCCAGCGACCGGGAATCCGCATCTTCGCTGCGACCCAACGCAAAATCCGAGCGCAGGTATTGCTCCAGGGCGTCGAGCAACTGCAGCTTGTTGGCAATCGACAGTTCAATGTTGATGCGCTCGATTGCGTCGGTGTACTCGCCCATGCGCGCCAAGGGAATCACGACATCTTCGTTGATCTTGAAGGCGTTGGTGTGCCGCGCAATGGCAGCGGTACGCGAGCGATCGGCCCAGAGCGACTTGCGGGCCTCGGCGCTGGCCGCGACAAATCCCTCGCCGCCGCGCGCATTGGCCAGGCGCACGACCTGGGCGGCGGCGCGCGCGACCGCGGCCTCGTCATCGCCGACGATATCGCCCAGCAGAATCATGCGCGGCAGTCCGCCGCGCGGCGAGCGCGTCGAATAGCCCACGGCACGCAGGTAGCGGGCGTCCAGGTGCTCGAGCCCGGCAAGCACGGCTGCGCCCGGGGCTTGGTCAAGAAAGGACTTGATCTCGACGATACTGGGGATGGCTTCGCGCACCGGGCCGAAGAATTCGAGGCAAAAGCTGCGAACGTGCGTGGGCATGCGGTGCACGATCCAGCGCGCACTCGTGATTAGGCCATCGCATCCCTCCTTCTGCACGCCGGGCAGGCCGCCGAGGAACTTGTCGGTGACGTCCTTGCCCAGGCCGAGCTTGCGAAAGCGACCACCGGGAATCTCCAGCCGTTCGCGCCGCAGCTCGCGCGCCGCTTCCGGCGGACGCGTGCCGTCCTTCCACACGAGCTCGAAGCGTGCCGATTCGAGCTCGTGGATTTTGCCCAGGTTGTGGTCGAGCCGGCTAACCTCCAGCCAATTACCCATTGGATCGACCATGCGCCACCAGGCCAGATTGTCGACCGCGGTGCCCCAGAGCACGGCCTTCTTGCCGCCGGCGTTCATCGCGATGTTGCCGCCGATGCACGAGGCATCGGCCGAGGTCGGGTCGACGGCAAATACGAATCCCGCGCGCTCGGCCGAATCGGCAACGCGACGCGTCACGACACCGGCCTCCGAGAGCACCGTTGCGACTTCGCCGGCAACGCCCGGCAGCGAGATGCGCTCGACTTCGCTGCAGCGCTCGAGCTTCTCGGTGTTGATCACCGCCGTGCGGGCGCTCAGCGGGACCGCGCCGCCGGTATAGCCGGTGCCGCCGCCACGCGCGATGATCGTCAGGTCCAGTTCGATGCAATCACGCACCAATCGCGGAATCTCGTCTTCGCGATCGGGATTGAGCACCACAAAGGGATACTCGACGCGCCAGTCGGTGGCGTCTGTGACGTGTGAGACGCGCGCAAAAGCATCAAACCGGATGTTGTCGGCACGGGTATGCCGCCCGAGCAGGCGGCGCGCGCGGCGGCGCAGCTCGCGGGTCTGGGCAAAGGTGGCGTCAAATTCCTGCACCGCAGCCCGCGCCGCGGCCAGCAGTACGCCCACCTTGGCGTCGCGGGCGGCGTCGGACGGTTCACGACGAATTTCGATTTCGTGCAGGCGATGCCGCAGCGTTTCGATAAGGGAAGCCCTGCGCTTGGGGTCGCCAAGCAGATCATCCTGCAGATACGGGTTGCGCTGCACGACCCAGATTTCGCCCAGTATCTCGTAGAGCATGCGGGCGCTGCGTCCAGTGCGGCGCTCGCCACGCAGAGCATCTAAGGTCTGCCACGCAACCTCGCCCAGCAGACGGATGACGATTTCCCGATCTGAGAACGAGGTGTAGTTGTATGGGATCTCCCGAAGCCGGGCCGGCGGCTCCAGGCCGGCCTCACTCCGGGACAAGAATTTCGGATCCTGCGGCGCGTTCATGAGTGGCAATGTCGGCGCTGTGGGAAGCATCGCCCATCGGCGCCCGAATCGACAGTGTATCCGCTGCCCGCGGCCGATTCCCTCGTCATACCTCGGAAGATGGAGAATGCGCTCCGGGCCAGTGATCGCCCTGCAAATGGGCTTTACCGAAGCGGCGTGCTGTCCGGCGAGCCTTGCGCGCACCCGCGGTCGTCGGCCAGCGGACGATCCCTTGGGACCACCATCGGCCCTGTCAGGGCTCCAATGGCGGCTCCTGCATGGCAGCGAGTTGTTCGCGCAGCTCCAGGATCCGCGCCTCCCAATACCGCGGCTCCGGGAACCAGGGAAACGCGGCCGGGAACGCCGGGTCCGACCAGCGCCGCGCGATCCAGGCCGCGTAATGGATCAGACGCAGGGTGCGCAGCGGTTCGATCAGCGGCAACTGGCGAGGATCGAACTGCGCAAACATTTCGTAACCGCGCAGCACGTCGCGAAGCTGCAGGGTCATCTCGCTACGATCGCCCGACAGCAGCATCCACAGGTCCTGGACGACCGGGGCCATCGTGCTGTCGTCGAAATCGACGAAGTGCGGACCCGGTTCGGCCCCGGAGTCGTTCCACAGCAGGTTGCCGGGGTGGCAGTCGCCGTGCACACGCTGGTGGCGGACGGGACCGGCGCGCTCGAACGCGAGGCCGATTTCCTTCAGTGCCTGGTCGACCAGGCCGCGGTAAACCGCCACCAGCTCGGGCGGCAACCAACCGTGCTCGAGCAGGTAGGCGCTGGGCTGCCGGCCGAAGGTATCGGCGTCGAGCCGTTGTCGAACAGCAAAGTCCGTGCGCGCCCCGACCGCGTGCAATCGCCCCAAGAAGCGGCCGATGCGCTCACGTACCGCCGGATCCGACAGCTCCGGTGTGCGGCCTCCGCGTCGTTCGAAAATCGCGAACCGGAATTTCCCGGACGCATACAGCGTCCGGCCGCCCAGACGCAGCGGCGGCACCGCCGGAACCTCGGCTTCGGCCAGTTCCTCGAGGAAAGCATGTTCCTCGAGGATCTGCGCGTCGGTCCATCGACCGGGTCGGTAGAACTTCACGATGAGGGGCGCGGCCGGCGCCTGCGCCTGGCCGGTCTCAAGACCGATCTGAAAGACCCGGTTCTCGTAACTGTTCAGGGCCAGCACCTGCCCCGAAGTACGCATGCCGCCGCCGGCCGCGGTGCCCTCGATCACGCCGTCAATGGCATTGAGGATGGCGTCCGGGGACAGGTCTGCGAAGGGCGCCTCTACCGGCGGGGCTTGCGCGCCGAGACGCGAATCCGGGCGATTGGATGGATACGACATGGCACTCCAAAAAATACCTGCATGTCATCGACATATACGGGTTCGCGTGGTAGAAGCCCAGGCGGTCCCGGGTGCGTGGGCCCAGGCGTGCGCACGCCAACACCGGAAGCCCAACGTCCCTACTGCACCGAAATCCGGTACCCGAAAACCAAGCCGATGAATCTTCGATTCCTAAGTGAACTGTACGCGGGCTTTTTGCGCGGCAGGGCCATTTCCCACCAGTTCCGCCGTTTCCCGCTGCTCGAGACGCTATTGCGCGGCAACGTCCCGCGCGAGCTGCCGACCAACATGGTCGCGACCCTGGCCGAGGCCTCGCGTAGCGACATCCCCGCCTTGCTCGAGGCGCTAGGATCGCACCCCAACGGCCTGACCGAGGCGCAGGCATCGGAGCGTCGCGCGGTAGTTGGCTGGAACCAGATCGACTACGAGCAGCCGCTGCGCTGGTGGGTGCACCTGTGGCAGTGCTACCGCAACCCGTTCAACCTGCTACTCACGCTGCTCGCAGGGCTCTCGTACTATACGGAGGATATCAAGGCCACGATCGTGATCGGGTCGATGGTGCTGCTTTCGACCTTGATCCGCTTTGTCCAGGAGACGCGCTCGAATCGGGCCGCCGAGAAGCTCAAGGAGATGGTCAGCACGACCGCCACCGTGCTGCGGCGGGATCCGGCCGAGATCGCAGCCGAGGAAGCACGCAAGTACTTCCACGCGATATTGCACCCCAAGCCGCCACGCCGGATCGAGATTCCGATCAAACGCCTTGTGCCCGGCGACGTGATCGCCCTGTCGGCCGGCGACATGCTGCCGGCCGATGTGCGCCTGCTCAGTGCCAAGGATTTGTTCATCAGCCAGGCGGCGATGACCGGTGAATCGCTGCCGGTGGAAAAGTTTGCCGAACAGCGCGCTAGCGCGAGCGCCAATCCGCTCGAGCTCGAGAATCTTGCCTTCATGGGCACCAATGTCGTCAGCGGCTCCGCGCTGGCGGCCGTGGTTACCACCGGCGATCGCACCTATTTCGGGGCCTTGGCGCAGCGCGTCACCGCCACCGATCGCACCCCGACCGCGTTCCAAGCCGGGGTCAACCAGGTGAGCTGGCTGCTGATCCGCTTCATGCTGGTGATGACACCCATCGTGCTGCTCATCAACGGCCTCACCAAGGGCAATTGGATGGAGGCGTTCCTGTTCTCGCTCTCGGTGGCCATCGGCCTGACACCCGAAATGCTGCCGATGATCGTGACCTCGACCCTGGCCAAGGGCGCCGTGTTCCTGTCGCGCAAGAAGGTCATCGTCAAGCGCCTCGATGCGATTCAGAACTTCGGCGCCATGGACGTACTGTGTACCGACAAGACCGGCACGCTGACGCAGGACCGCATCTTCCTGTCGCGCCACCTCGATGCCTTCGGCATCGACTCCGATGCCGTCCTGGAGTATGCCTACCTCAACAGCTACCACCAGACCGGCCTGAAGAACCTGCTCGATGTCGCGGTGCTCGAGCACGCCGAGATGCGCAACCAGGGCACCGTCGCCGCCACGTTCCGCAAGGTCGACGAGATCCCGTTCGACTTCACCCGCCGGCGCATGTCCGTGGTGGTGGCCACACCGGGCCCCACCGGACAGGACGCGAGCCACCGCCTGATCTGCAAGGGCGCCGTCGAGGAGATCCTCTCGGTCTGCACCCAGGTGCAGCGCGGATCGGCATTGGAGCCGCTTACCGCCGAGCTGCTGGCGCACGTGCGCGCGGTAACCGCGGATCTCAATTCCGAAGGCCTGCGCGTGGTGGCGGTGGCTGCGCGCGATTCGAGCGCTGCCCAAGATAGCTACGGCTTGGCCGATGAGCGCGACCTGACGCTGATCGGCTACATCGCGTTTCTCGATCCGCCCAAGGAATCGACCAAGCCGGCGCTGGACGCGCTCGCTTCCCACGGGATCGCGGTCAAGATCCTCACCGGTGACAACGACCTGGTCACGCGCAAGATTTGCCGCGAGGTCGGGATCGATGCCGAGAACATCGTCCTGGGCGCCCAGATCGAGGCCATGGACGAGGTTCAGCTGGCGCACACCGCCGAGCGCAGTCAGGTGTTCGCCCGCCTTACCCCCTCGCACAAGGAGCGCATCGTGCGCGCGCTGCGCACCCGCGGCCACGTTACCGGATTCCTGGGCGACGGCATCAACGACGCGCCGGCCCTGCGCGCCGCCGACATCGGCATATCGGTCGACAGCGCGGTCGACATCGCCAAAGAAGCCGCCGATATCATCTTGCTGGAGAAGAGCCTGCTGGTGCTCGAAGAAGGCGTTGTCGAGGGACGCCGCACCTTTGCCAATATGCTCAAGTACATCAAGATGACGGCGAGCTCGAACTTCGGGAATGTGTTTTCGGTACTCGTGGCCGGTGCCTTCCTGCCGTTCTTGCCAATGCTGCCGCTGCAGCTGCTGGTGCAGAACCTGCTGTATGACATCTCGCAGATCGCCATTCCCTTCGATAACGTTGACCCCGAACTCGTGCAGCAGCCGCAGCGCTGGCGTCCGCAGGAGCTGGGCCGCTTCATGGTGGTGTTCGGCCCAGTCAGCTCGGTGTTCGACATTTGCACTTTTGCCCTGATGTGGTGGGTGTATGGCGCCACCACGGACAGCCAGCAGGCGCTCTTTCAGGCCGGCTGGTTCGTCGAAGGCCTGGCAACCCAGACGCTGATCGTGCATATGATCCGCACCGCCAAACTGCCCTTCGTGCAGAGCCGAGCCGCGACGCCGCTGCTGGTGACGACCGTCATGGTCGTAATCTGCGGGATGGTCCTGGTCATGGGACCCCCGGCGCCGCTGTTCAAATTCGCCCCGCTGCCGCTGTCCTACTTCGCGTGGGCAGCGCTGATCGTTCTGGGCTACGTGGCCTTGACGCAGGTGGTAAAGCGCCTCTACATCCAGCGCTACGGCTGGCAATAGCGCCGGCAAGGGTCCGCCACGCGCTCACGCAGCGCAAGAGCCGGCGCGCCGGCCTTGGCGATTTGCGCGGGGAGCGAGCACAGCGGTGCGACGCTGACAAACAAATTTCAATAGCCGCCGCGATGTCGGCCAGCAGATCGTTGCGACTCGGATACGCTCAAAAGCGCGTTCGGGTTCCGGCGGTCACGTGGATCTCATGGAGATCGTCATTCGATCGTCGCAAGATTTCCAGCACCTCGGCGTTCGATAGTTACCCAACGAACGGGACGTCGACGACGAACTCCGGGAGTAGCTCTCAGGGCCGCTATGGGCCCCAAACCGCCCTATGGACGGGCTCCAGGATCGGGACAAGAATTCGCCGCATGCGGCCAAGACCGGACGTAGAAAAGATTCGTTGATATCGGACATCCGAGCACGAGCTAATCCGCCGATTGCCCCTGCGCCAGCCGCGAAGCCGGACGTCAGAAAAACGCGGGCGCGTGGCCGCATTGCCGCCCAATGGCACCGGCCGTGGCGTGTACTTACGGTCGCTTAACGCGCCGACCGAGACCCCAAATAAAGGGCCGAGCGCATCGCAGCAACGATTGAATTTCCCATAGCGCGAGGGGAGAATATTTTTGAAAAGTGTGCCCACGGGGCACCCCGAGGCGCTCCGTCCGCGCAAAGCGACGCCGCAGAACTTGCGGCGCAAAGGAGGGAGCCATGTATCGCAATCCCGGGTTCTGGAGGATCGTCATTGTCCTTTTGCTTTCTGCTTGCGGTGGAGGTGGGGGCGGCGGAGGGGGCGGCATGGGCATCCCTGGCGCGATGCTTACCTCGATATCACCCTCGAGAGTGCCAGCTGGCAGTCCCACGTTCACGCTGACGATCAACGGATCCGGCTTCGTCGCCGGCGGAACGGTCAGCTGGAACGGGTCGGGGCTCGGACCGTACACGCTAGTCTCTTCCACGCAGGTCACGATCCAGGTTCCAGCGGCCGACGTTACGACGGCCGGAACGATGGGATCGATCGTGGTCAGCATCCCCACGCCCAAGACCAATCCGTCGAACGCGCTGGCGTTTACCGTCAGTGCCTTTACATCGTCGGCCTGCATGCTGTTCGGCCCCTACGATTTCGTATTTACCGGCTTCGACGCAAGCGGCCCGGTGACGATCGGGGGGAACTTCGGCGTCGATGCGCGCGGCAACGTGACGGGCGAAGACGACTTCAAGAACACGACGGCCACGCGGGCGGCCGAGGCGATCACCGGGGGATCGTGCAAGAACGATCCCGCCATCGCCAATCAGGGAACGCTCACGCTGACGACCGCGGCGGGCACGTCGACCTACAGTTTCGTCACGCAGGCCTCCGCCCCCGGCGGCAAGGGCCGCCTGGCGGCAACGAGCGGCCCCAACGGCCTCTTGGGCTCCGGGCGCTTCGCGTTCGCCCCGCCGTCGGGCTTCTTCAGTGGCGACTACGCCTTCGCAATGACCGGCGGCGACGGCAGCGGCGGCCAAATGAGCCTGGCCGGCCGCTTCACCGACAGCAACAACAACCAGTTCAACACGCCCGGCACGCTGAGCGGCGGCGTCGGCGACATCAACGATGCCGGCGCCGTCTCCGCGGGCGTGGCGATCACCGGGACCGTGGGCGTCCCGGATGCGTTCGGCCGTTCCGCGGCGACGTTCCATCTTGGCCCAAATACGACTTCCGGCGGGTTCGCGGTCGACGTGGACTCGGGCGCCGGCACGCCGGTTCTGGGCGGGCTGGTCAGCGTGCAGGCAAACCCGGGCCTATACAGCAACGGCTATCTGGCGGCCCCGGTCGTGCTGAGCACCTGGGGCACGGCGGCGGGGCCGCCCGCAACGTCGGTCACCTCGGTCGGGCTGCTCACCCCGGGGATTGGACCCGCCAGCGGCACGTTCACTCTCGTGCTCGATCAAATGATCAGCGGTGCGCCCAACCTGAATCAAAGCCTTGCCGGCGGGAGCTATTCCATCGCCGCCAACGGGCGGGCAACGATGTCCTTCAAGTCCGGTGCAACCACCTACAACTACGTGCTGTACCTGGACAACTTCAACGACGGCTACATCGTGGCCGCATCGGGGCCCACGGCCGATTTCGGCTTCTTCGAGGCGCAGGTGAACTCGGTGCTGGGCAACGGCACGCTCGCGGGCGGGACGTGGTTTCCGCCGGTGTCGGGTTCCCCGAATACGACCGTGCAACTAGCGTTCAACAACGGCGCCATCACGGGCACCTCTTCCGCCGGGGCTCTCACCGGGAACTACCTGGTGACGGCGGGCCGGGGCACGGCCACGTTGAATCAACCGGTCTTCGGCAGTCTCGGCGTGGTCTTTTACGTCATCGGCGCCGGAAGCGTGGAGATCATGGGCAGCGACAGCGGAACGACCGCTGACGCGATCGCATTCCTGCACAGCTAAATTCGCGTCGAGTCGCAATGGTAGGAGCGGTTCAATGGCTACTCGGGAATAGCAAGTACGAGAGCGCCGCCAATCGATGGAACGCCCCGATCCTCTTGGTAAATATGTTGCGGTCTAGCATCTGGTGGAGCGATAACTCTGAAAAGCGCAATGTCGGAGTCGGACCGATGGCGGCGGGCAACGACTGCAGCCCGACGGAACAGCGGACCGACCGCTCTCAAGAGGCACGTATGTCCACAACGGGTCGATAGCACGCCCGGAGGCGCTATAACCTAGACGGCTAGTGTCGATTCGGCAAAAGGTCCCAAAGCGGTCACGGTCGCGCAAGTAGTCCCGGTACACTCGGCGGCCATCGATACGGACCGTGACACTTGTCCTATTAGCTATGTCATCCAACGAATACCTGCGCCGCATTCTCAACGCGCGCGTCTACGACGTCGCCATCGAGACTGCCCTCGAACCCGCTGCGTGCCTCTCGGCTCGCTTGGGCAATCGCGTATTGCTCAAACGCGAAGATCTGCAGCCGGTTTTTAGCTTCAAACTGCGGGGCGCCTATAACAAGATGGTTGGCCTGGGCCGGGCCGAGCGCGCGCGCGGCGTGATCGCCGCCTCCGCGGGCAACCATGCCCAGGGGGTCGCGCTGGCCGCCCAGCGGCTCGGTGGCCCGGCCGTGATCGTCATGCCGGTGACCACGCCCCAGGTAAAAATCGACGCGGTCCGGGCACTCGGTGCCGAGACCGTGCTGCTGGGCGACTCCTACTCCGATGCCTACGCGCACGCCCTCAAGCTGCAGGCCAAGCGCCGCCTGACCTTCGTTCACCCCTTCGACGATCCGGAAGTAATCGCCGGCCAGGGCACGGTCGGCATGGAAATCCTGCGGCAGCACCACGCGCGGGAGGGCGGTCCCATTTACGCCATCTTCGTTCCCATCGGCGGGGGCGGCCTGATTGGCGGTATCGCCGCCTACGTCAAGGCGGTGCAGCCCCAGGTGAAGGTGATCGGCGTGCAGACAGAGGAGTCTGACGCGATGGCACGCTCGATCGCCGCCGGGCGGCGCGTCCGCCTGCCCGACGTTGGACTTTTTTCCGACGGCACCGCGGTGCGCATGGTGGGGCACCACACCTTCGCCCTGTGCCGGCGCTACGTCGATGAGATCGTCACCGTTGATACCGACGCCCTGTGCGCGGCCATCAAGGACGTATTCCAGGACACGCGCACGATCCTCGAACCGGCCGGTGCCCTGTCGATCGCCGGCTGCAAGAGTTACGTCGAACGCGAACGCCTGCGTGACCGCAACCTGGTCGCCGTTGCCAGCGGCGCCAACATGAATTTCGACCGCTTGCGCTTTGTCGCCGAGCGCGCCGAGGTCGGCGAGCAGCGCGAGGCGCTGTTCGCGGTCACCCTTCCCGAGGAACGCGGCTCGTTCAAGCGTTTTTGCGGCCTGCTGGGCACGCGCAACGTGACCGAGTTCAACTATCGCATCTCCGACAGCAAGACCGCGCACATCTTTGTCGGCATTCAGACCGCGGGGCGCGACGATGCCCGCACCTTGGCGCGCGCCTTCGTGCGTGCCGGGTTTGCCACGCTCGACCTGACCGACGATGAGCTGGCCAAACTGCACCTGCGCCACCTGGTCGGCGGGCGCTCGCCCCTGGCGATAGACGAGCGGGTCTTTCGCTTCGAGTTTCCGGAGCGGCCCGGGGCGCTGATGCGCTTCCTGACGTCGATGTCCCCCAACTGGAATATTTCTTTGTTCCACTACCGCAACCAGGGCTCAGACTACGGCCGCATCCTCGTCGGGCTGCAGGCTCCTAAGCGCGATCGCAGCGCGCTCAGACGGTTTCTGGCCGAACTGGGATATCCCTATCAGGACGAAACCGAGAGCCGCGCATACCAACTGTTCCTGGGAATCAGCTGATCGCGCGCGCCAGCAGGAACGCCGCGGCCGCGGCGGTGCCCCCGATCGCCATGGTCTGCAGGGCCGAGCGCAGCGGCGCGGCACCGGTATAGCGCGCCTTGACGTAACCGAACAGCGCCAAGGCCACGAGCGTCACCGCTGCCGACCACGGCAACGCCTGGGCCACCGAGTGCAGCAGGACGTAGGGCGCCAGCGGTATCGCACCGCCGACCACATAGCTCGCACCGATGGTGAGCGCCGAGCGCTGGGCACGTGCGGGCTCTGGGCGTTCCAGGCCCAGTTCAAAGCGCATCATGAAGTCGCGCCAGGCAATGGGACGCTCGCGCAGACCCTCGATGACCGGCTCGTAGTGCTCCTGGCGCAAACCGTACTGCCGAAAGATTTCGGCGACCTCGTCGGCCTCGGCCTGGGGCTTCTCGACGATCTCGAACTCCTCGCGCGCCAGCTCGGCGGCGTAGTGCTCGGACTCGCTGCGTGCCGCCAGGTACCCGCCCAATCCCATGGCAATGGCGCCGGCCGCGATCTCGGCCACGCCGGCGGTGATCACCGTGCTCACGGGTACCGCCGCACCGCTGATGCCAGCGGCCAGAGCGAAAGGAACCGTGAGGCCGTCCGCCATGCCAATGACGATGTCGCGCACGAGATCATTGGCCTGAAAATGACTTTCATGGTGCAAATGGGCATCCACGTGGGCGTTCACCTTGCATTTCGCGTTATGCGGTGTTCTTGTCCGAACCCGGCGGGCACTAGGGTAGCAGTACCGAGCCAGCGCGGTAATCTTCACGGCTTGCACCGCCCAAAACGGTTACACACGGTACGAGGCACGAGATGAGTGAGGACAGCAAGCACGACATGGGTGGGGACGCGGGCGGCCAGCGGCAGCCCGAAGGCACGTCCGGGTCGCCGGTCGATCCGGCGCGCTCGACGGTTGCGGGCAGAGGATTCGCCGATTTCCTGCATCGCAACTCCAAAGGGCTGGCCCCCGGCACGGCCTTCTCCCCCGCGATCGTCCCCACCTCGATCTACTCCCTGTCCAGCGAGCCGTCCGGGGCCTACCAATACGCGCGCTGGGCCAATCCGGGCTGGACCGCGCTGGAGCAGGCGCTCGGCGCATTGGAGGACGCCGGCGCGGTGATCTTCCCGTCGGGAGCGGCCGCGGTGGCGTCGATTTTTGCCAGCCGACTGCGGCCCGGGGACCGCCTGCTGCTGCAATCCGACGGGTACATGGGCACACGCTCGGCCGCCGAGAAGTATTGCGCGCCGATCGGCGTCCTGGTCGACACCTGCGAGACGGCACAGATCGCGCACCGATCGTTCGACGGCTACCGGCTGATACTGCTGGAGACGCCATCCAATCCCGGTCTGGACCTGGTCGACATACGCGCCTGCGCGCTTCGCTCCCGGGCCAGCGGCAGCTCCCTGGTAATCGACAACACGCTGATGACGCCGCTGGGTCAACGTCCCTTGGACCTGGGTGCCGACGCGGTCGTCTATTCCGATACGAAAGTGCTCAACGGCCATTCCGATGTCGTCTTCGGCCACGTCGCCTCGCGCGACGCCGAGCTGCTCGCGGCGGTGCTCGACTGGCGGCGCCTGTGCGGGGCGATCCCTGGGCCCTTCGAGACCTGGCTGGTGCAACGAGGGCTGGAAACGCTGGAACTGCGCCTGACGCGCATGCATGCCAACGCCCTGGCCCTGGCCCAGGCCCTGGCAAGGCACGGCGCGGCCGTGCAAGTCGCATACCCGGGACTGTCGTCCCATCCAGCACATGAGCTTGCGCTGCGCCAGATGAGCGGGTTCGGCGCATTGGTCGGCCTGACGCTGGCCAACAAGGACGCCGCCGAGCGCTTTCTGCAGGCCTGCCGCTATCTGCGCCCGACCACCAGCTTCGGCGGCTTGCACTCTTCGGCCGAACGCCGCGCGCGCTGGGGCGACCGGGTCGCCGAAGGCTTCATTCGCCTGGCTGTGGGCTGCGAACCGACACGGGAGCTATGCGCGGAGGTTCTGCGGGCAATGGACCAGGCCTCGCAGGAGCGGTCGTAGCTGCAACCGCAGGAGACGAATCCCAGCTCTGCGGTCCCGCGACGAGCTGCGGGCGCGAGCGCGCATCGCTGTCGTCGCGGCCATCGGCGCAGGAGCGGCCTGGGGGCGATGGCGCATCGGGGACCGGTTCCTCGTCAAAGGCGATGTCGCCATCGTCGGTGGGGATACCGCTAGGGCGCAGCCCCGGAAAATCGAACAGGGAGCGATCGAGCAGGTGCGAGGGCGTCACGTGCGCGAGGGCATGGAAGCTGTTCTCGGTGCGCCCCGGAAAACGCCGTTCCCACTCGGCGATCATCTGCTTGATTTGCTTGCGCTTGAGGTTTTCCTGCGAACCGCACAGGTTGCACGGGATGATCGGGAACCGCTTTACCTGCGCATAACGCGCTAGATCGTCTTCGGGAATGTAGGCCAGCGGCCGAATCACGACGTTGCGGCCATCATCGGAAACCAACTTGGGTGGCATCGCCTTGATCCGGCCGCCGTAGAACAGGTTCAAAAAGAACGTTCCGAGGATGTCATCGCGATGATGTCCGAGCGCGATCTTGGTGGCGCCGAGTTCGCCCGCCACCCGGTAGAGCACGCCGCGGCGCAACCGCGAACACAGCGAGCAGGTGGTCTTGCCCTCGGGGATCAGCCGCCGCACGATCGAGTGGGTGTCCTGGGTCTCGATGTGAAACGGCACGCCCTGCTCGCGCAGGTAGTCCGGCAGGACGTGCTCCGGAAATCCGGGCTGCTTCTGATCGAGATTCACCGCGACCAGCTCGAAGGGCAGCGGCGCGCGTGCGCGCAGCACGCGCAGCATGTCGAGCAGCGCGTAGCTGTCCTTGCCCCCGGAAAGACAGACCATGACCCGGTCGCCGGGACCGATCATGCCGTAGTCGCTTACCGCCTGTCCCGTAAGACGCACCAGGCGCTTTTCCAGTTTGCGGCCTTCAAAGGCCGAGCGCCGTTCGCGCCGCAGCTCCGCGCCGCTAGGCGCGGCCTCGGCCTGGCCAGGTGCCCCGCCGTCCGGCCGGGTCGGTGCCGAGGTCACGCCGCCTCCCGAAACCGCAGCACCTCGACACCGATGCCGGCCACGCCGGCATAGATCTCGGTTTTTTCGCTGGATACGCGAACGGCTGCCACGCCGGGGCGCCGCAGCAGTTCGGTCACGATATCGTCCACCAGGGTTTCTTGCAGATTGATATGTCCGCGCGCGATTCTCTGCTCCACCACCGCGCGCACGAAGTCGTAATCGATGACTTCGCGCAGATCGTCGCCGCACGGCGTCGAGGCGCTAAGCGCCACGTATACATCCAGATTCAGCACCAGACGCTGGGTGCCGTTGCGCTCGGCCGAGTGCACGCCGATATTGGCATCGACCGTCCAATCGCGCAGGAAGATGCGCCGGCAATGGGCCAAGCGCGGATCGCTCAGAAGCGTAGCCATGGCTGTCGGGGTGAATGGCCGTTCAGGATTTCAGGAACATGACGTCGCGCGCACTGGGCACCAGGTGCTGCCCACCATCGACCAGCAGCGTCGTCCCGGTGATGGCGGGCGAATTGGCCAGGAATACCACTGCCCGCGCAACGTCTTCGGGTGTGCTCGCGCGCCCCAAGGGCGTGGCCCGATGCGCCGCCTCGAAGCCGGCTTGCGTTTGCCCGCGTGCCTGCAAGGTGATCCCCGGGGCCACTCCCACGACGCGCAACCTGGGCGCCAGGGCCCGCGCCAGCAGACCGGTGGCCGCCTCCAGCGCCGATTTCGACAGCGTGTAGCTGAAGAAGTCGGGATTGGGATTCCACAGTTTCTGGTCGAGAAGGTTGACGACGACGCCCTGAGCATCGGCTGCCAGGCGCGAGTACAGGGCACGCGCCAGGCGCACCGGCGCCGCGACGTTGGTGTGCATATGGGCATCGAATCCTGTCAGCGCAAAGTCCATGGCGGAATCCGGTTCGAACAAGGAAGCATTGTTGACGACGCATTGCAGCGGCCCGAGGGCGCGCTCGCAGGCGTCGATCAGCGGTTCGAGTTCTGCGCACCCGGCCAGGTCGTGTTGAACGGCATGTGCGCGCCGACCCAGGGCACGGATATCGGCCACGGTTGCCATCGCCTCATCATGCGAGCCGTGATAGTGGATCGCCAGATCCCACCCGTCCTGCGCCAGCGCGAGCGCAATGGCGCGGCCAATGCGCCGCGCGCCGCCGGTAACCAGCGCCGTTCGTGAAGGTGGAGCGTGCCCGGTCATGGTGGAATGCATCCCATCGTGAAGTGTATCGGGTCGGCCGGGTACCATCGGCCTACGATGCCTGAGCCCCAACCCATAGCCCGGCCGTCGGATCGCCCCGCCGGCCTGGTCCTGCCCGAGCCCGACGCGTACGCGCGCGCGCGCAGCCTACGCCTGCAGGAGCGCATCTGCGCGCGAATCGCACAGGCGGGCGGATGGCTCGCCTTTTCCGACTACATGCAGATGGCGCTGTACGAGCCCGGGCTGGGCTATTACGACGCGATCGGAAGCAAATTCGGCGCCCGGGGCGATTTTGTCACCGCACCGGAAATCTCACCCCTGTTCGCACGGGCAACCGCCGCGCAGGTCGCCGAGGCCTTTGAGCAGTTGCCTGCGCAGGTGCTCGAGTTCGGCGCCGGCACCGGGGCGCTGGCACACGACCTGATCGTCGATCTTCAGCGCCGCGGGTGCGCGGTTGCGCGCTATTTCATCGTCGAGGTTTCGGCCGACCTGCGCGCCCGCCAGCGGCAGCGGTTGGCCGGTCTGCCGGTGACATGGCTCGACGGCTTGCCCACGGGCTTCGAGGGCGTGGTCATCGCCAACGAGGTACTGGATGTGCTTCCGGTGCGCTTGTTCGTGCGCCAGGCCAATGGCGTATACGAGCGCGGCGTGCGCTGCGACGGCTCGGCCCTGCGCTGGGAGGGGCGGGCGGCCGATCCGGGCCTGGCCCAGCAGGTCGAGGCGATTGAAGCCTTGGTCGGACCGCTGCACGAGGGATATGGATCGGAACTGTGCCCGCTCGCCAGCGCTTGGATCGCCGCCCTGGGCGCGTGCCTGCGGCGCGGCCTGGTCCTGCTGTTTGACTACGGCTTCCCGCGGCGCGAGTACTACCACCCGCAGCGCACGATGGGAACGCTGATGTGCCACTATCGCCAGCACGCGCACGCCGACCCGCTGTGGCTGCCCGGGCTCAACGACATCACCGCGCACGTCGACTTCTCCGCCTGCGCCCAGGCCGCCGACGCAGCAGGCCTGAACCTGCTGGGCTACACCTCGCAGGCGCATTTCCTCATGAACTGCGGGATTCTCGACCTGCTGGCCGACAAGCTCGATCCGGCATCGGCGGGGGCCGTTCAGCGGCTGCTGTCCGAAGCGGAAATGGGGGAGCTGATAAAGGCGATGGCGCTGGGACGCGATTTCGAGGCGATCCCACTGGCCTTCGCACGCGGCGACCGCTGCCACCGCCTTTAGTGGTCGGTAGCGATGGTGGCAGCAATGGCGTCGCGACGCGCTGCCGCAACAGCCTGCGCAATGGCAGCCGGATCCGGGCCGACACGGGCTGCAATCGCACCGGCATCGACGGCGCTGGCAGCGGCAGCGGCCGCCAGCCAACGTTCGACGCCAGGGCCTTCGAGGGCCGCAAAGGCGGCTAGCAGTTGCGCAAACCGAGGAGCCCGGCGCAAGGCGTCGGCACGCTCGAGCACGGACGCCAGTTCGCGAGCCGTCGTGGCGCTGTGAAGGTCCGCGCGCACATCGAACAGCAGCCGCGCCAGCTGTGACGAATCGGTGTCGGCGCGCAGGCGCTCGAGGCAGGCGCGCAGGCCGTCAGAAGATGCGGCGCAGGAGGCCAGGACCGCGACACGCACCGCAAGCGGGGCGCCGTGTTGCGCGCAGCGGTTCAGGGCCGCCAGTACGGCAGATGAGAACACCAGCTCCGGCGCAAGGCGCGCAAGCAGTCCCGTGTCGGCCAACACTTCGATCATTCGCGCCGGCTGGTCCTCCATCAGGCCCCGCGCGATCTCTTGCCAGACGCGCTCCGGCACCAGTGCATCGGCCTCGCCGGCGGCAACCATCCCGCGGGCAAGCTCCATGGTATGCGGGGCAATCGAAAAATCGGGGAAGCGCGCCGCGAATCGGGCCAGGCGCAGGATGCGTACCGGATCCTCGACGAAGGCCGGACCCACGTGCTGCAATATTCGCCGGCGCAGGTCGGCGTGCCCCTGGTGGGGATCGATGAGCCGTTCTTGCTCGTCCAGCGCCATCGCATTGATCGTCAGGTCACGGCGCTGCAGATCCTGCTCTAGGCTCACATCCGGCGCCGCGTGCACGACGAACCCGCGGTAGCCCGGTGCGCTTTTGCGCTCGGTGCGCGCCAGCGCGTACTCCTCTCCGGTCTGCGGATGCAGAAAAACCGGGAAATCCCGGCCGACCGGCTTGTAGCCAAGCGCGAGCATTTCCTCAGGGCTGGAGCCGACGACGACCCAGTCGCGGTCACCCGTGTGCGGCGGCTTGCGACCGTCCTGTTCGAGCAGGCGATCGCGTACCCAGCCCCCGACGATGTAGGTCTTCATCGATAGCAAAAACCGCGGCTGGTGCGCACGCGTGAGCGGTCCGGCCGGGTGTCTTAGCGCCCTGCCCGGGCCCGAAAGCCACCGAAGCGGGTGCGCGGGTGCAGTCCAGCCAGATACAGCGCGGCCTCTGGTTCCAGCGGGGCAGGACGGATTGCGAGCTCTGGCGCCGGTCGATACGGCTGCTCGCTGGCGACATTATCGATCGTCAACGAGAGGAGGTTGTCGCGCGAAAGCAGTGGCGGCCCCGGCAGCAGCTCGAAACCAAGCGCCAGCGCACGGGCCAGAAAATCCGGCAAGCCGATCACTAGACGGGGATGGCCCGCGGCGCGCGCCGCAAATTGCACCAATTCCCGGAGCGTGTAGATCGCAGGACCGCATATCTCGTAGCTTCGCCCGAAGGTGGCGCGCAGGTCCAGCGCAGTACACATCGCACTAACAAGGTCCTGCACCCAGACCGGCTGCATGCGCACCTGTGGACGCGGGATTAACAAAAAAGGCAACCAGGCCGCCTGGGCGGCGAAGCGGTTCAAAAAATCGTCGTCGGTCCCGAAAACCACGGACGGGCGAAACACCGTGCTGGCGATCGACCGCGCGTCGCGGACGATCCGTTCTCCGTCGCCCTTGCTGCGCAGGTATGCGGAGGGGCCGTCGGGATCGGCCCCCAGGGCACTTACGTGCAGCAGGCGCTGGACACCGCGTTCCTGGCACGCGGCCACCAAGGTTCGCGGCAAATCCACGTGTGCCGCGGCGAATCCCGCCCCGTAGCGACCGTTGGCGTGGGCGCCCGCCAGGGCGGCCCGGCGAGCGGCACCCGAATCATGGAGCACGGCGACCAGGTTCACCACGGCATCGCGGCCGGCAAGCAGCGCGTGCAGTGCGGCCGGATCGCCGATATCGGCCTCGATCACCTCGACGGTCGGCAACACCAGCAGGGCCCGTCCGCGGTCGCGCCGGCGCGTCGGCACGCATACCTTGCGGCCTTGTGCGGCCAGGCGATCGACCAGGCAGCGGCCGACGAAGCCGGTCCCGCCGAGAACCAAGATATTTTGGTACGTCATTGCAATGCCGATGAGAGAGGTCGAGGAATACGCCCAAGGCGGCGCGCCGGACCGCGCATTCTAGCCGCCCGTTCCGCTGGCGCCGGGCCGGCGCGCGGAGTTGACATCAAGGAAGATCGCTGGCGGCCGTGCTTTGGGGCGTCACCGGGCCCAGCATGGAACGTAGCGATTCCGCGGGGTGATCGAGCAAGGCACCGTAGACCAGGGTATTAAAGAGCACGTGCTTTACGTAGTCGCGCGTCTGCTCGATCGGTATGGTCTCCACGAAAAGCGCTCCGTCCAAGGGTCGCGCCAGCGCGGCGCGCCATTTTCGTACTCGGTGCGGACCGGCGTTGTAGGCCGCCGAGGCCAGCAGCGCTTGCCCATCCTGGTCGTCGAACACGAGCTTCAGGTATTCCGTACCCAGCCGCAAATTGACTTGCACGTCGGCAACTCGGTCGGCTCGATAATTCTCAAAGCCGATCCGGTGTGCGACGAAACGCGCGGTCGAGGGCATCAGCTGCATCAGCCCGATGGCCCCGACGTTGGAGCGGACGTCCTCGATGAAACGCGACTCCTGGCGGATGAGGCCGTAGATCCACGCCGGATCGACCGCCAGCGGGGCGACCGTCGCCGCCATCAGGTCGCGATAGGGCATGGGGTAACGCTGCCCGACATCGACCAGCGTGCGCGTGCGCTCGGACGAGGCGATCATTCGATCGAGCACGCCGAGGCGCCTGCCCAGCTCGGCCGCAGCGTGCAGGCTGGCGTCGTCCATGCCGCGCAACTCCCAGTTCCACTCCCGGGTGCCTTCCTCACGCATGCCCAGCTCATATAGCTTGCGGGCCCGCAGGAACCCCGGGCCGGCGCTTCTGGCCGGGGCGCGAGCACCAGCGGCAGATCCAGTTGCTCGGCCGCCAGGCGCCCGTAGTAGCTGAACCGGTCGGAGATCGACCGCAGTCCGGCACGCGCTTCCTCGATCTTGTCTTGCGCCATCAACGCTTGCGCATTCCAGTAGACCCAGGTCGGATCGGCCTGCTGATCGGGCGACATGCGCGCGATCGCCTTGCGCAAGGCGGTCCAGTCCGGCCCGTTATCCGTCTCCACCGGGTGCTCGCGATCGTCCCCGGCCGAGGACGCGCCCGGCGCAGCGCTGCCGGCGCCCCGACGCAAGGCGGCCCGCGCACGCGCTTCCAGTACGTCGACCGGGCGCACGTAGTCGATGCCAACGCCGACGAGGTCGCCGCCGCGCCCGAACCAGCCGTGCGCCTCGGGCAGCAGTTTGAGCTGCGCCAAGCGCCCGATGCGACCCCAGACGATCGCGCGCTCCTCCGGCGTGAGAGCGGGGTCGATGCGCTCGGCGTACTTAGCCGCATCGTCGGGCGCATCACGGGCCAATGCGACGATTGCCAACAAGGGAAGCGAATGGGGCATGCGGTCCAGATGCGCCTCCACCCCGGCCAGCCACGCGCCCGGCTGCCCGAGCAAGCGCTTAATCGCGATGGCGTCCGCCGGCGACAAGCGCGCCGCCGCCTGCTCGGCTGCGGGAATCTGGTTACGCTCGACTAACGCCTGCAGGCGGGGCCAGATCGACAGCACGCCATCGTTGAGCAGACGTTCGGCCAATGCGGTGCAACCGTCGCCACCCGGATCCGTCGTCGAGGCAAGGTTGCGGCGCGCCTCGCGCACAATCTGCTCGCGCCGCTGCCCGTCGTTGAGCGCGTACCGTGCCAGTAGGAAGTAGCAGCTCAACTGCGGGTCCTCACCACCTATCACGAGGTGGTGCCGCTCGGCATCGAAAGTGGCGAAATCGCCTTTGCTGCCCAACGCCAGCAGCCAGTCCGCGCGCAGCCGATCGGCCAGGGCCGTGCCGGCGTAACGCGCCAGGAAGGGTCGCACCAGCGAGTCGTCGGGGTTTTGACCACGCAAGCGCAACGACGCCTGCCAATAGTCCAGGTAGGGGGCCAGCAAGGTGCCGGCGACCTGGGGAGCCAGCGCCGCAACACGATCGACATCGCCATCGGCGGCCGCCACGCGCGCCGCCAGCACTGCCTCGTCGACTCCATTTGCGACCGTAACCGCCGACGCGGGCACCGGCGTCTTGGCCCCAACAATCGCTGGCAGGGGCAGCAACAGCAGCGTGGCCAAGGCGAGCGCCGCCGCGCGAACGCGTGCCGGCTGCCAGTGCTGAGGGCCGGGCTTCATTGCTTGGGCACCGGCAGCCCGGCACGACGCCAGATTTCCAGGGTCGGCGCCGCGACGTTCATGGTGTAAAAGTGCAGTCCCGGTGCGCCCTGCGCCAGCAGGCGCTCGCAAAGTGCCGTCACGACGTCCGCCCCGAAGGCCCGGATTGAGGCCCGATCATCGCCGAAGCTCTCCAGCCGCCGCCGTATCCAGCGCGGGATTTCGGCGCCGCAATTATCGGAAAAACGCGCCAGCTGCGTGAAGTTTGTAATGGGCATGATCCCCGGAACGATCGGCACCGTGCAACCCAGCCTCGCCACCTCGTCGACGAAGTACCGGTACGCATCATCATTGTAAAAGTACTGCGTGATCGCCGAATCGGCCCCGGCGCGCACCTTGCGTACGAAGTGTTGCACGTCTTCGGCCGGCGAGCGCGCCTGCGGGTGCGCCTCCGGATACGCCGCGACCTCGATCCGGAACCAGTCGCCGAAATCGGCCCGTACGAGTTCCACCAGATCGGCCGCATAGCGGAATTCGCCCGCACTGCCGGCCATCCCGGAAGGCGCATCGCCGCGCAGCGCCACCAGGTGGCGGATGCCCGCGGCGCGATAGGTGCGCAGCAGCTCCCGCACCGAGGCCCGCGTGCTGGCAACGCAGGAGATATGCGGCACGGCGTGCAAGCCGGCGGCGTGGATCTCCAGCGTCGTGCTCAGGGTCCCTTCGCGGGTCGAGCCACCGGCGCCAAAGGTCACCGAGTAAAACGCCGGTGCCACCTGCTCGAGCTCCATGCGGGCCGCGCGCAGTTTCTCCACCCCCTCCGGGCTGCGCGGCGGGGAGAACTCCACACTGAATACTCGTGGTGATTGCATGCGGCGCCTATCCTAAGCGGTCATGAGCGAGCCGCGCCCGCTGCGTCGCGGGTCGGGGTTGGCCGCCCTTTAGTAGCGGTAATGATCCGGCTTGTATGGCCCGGCCTTGTCGACACCGATGTAGCGTGCCTGGGCGTCGCTCAGTTCGGTCAGGTTGGCAGCCAGCTTGCGCAGCTGCAGGCGCGCGACCTTCTCGTCCAGGTGCTTAGGCAGCACGTAAACGCCAACCGGATACTTGCTGGTGTTCGCGAACAACTCGATCTGCGCCAGCACCTGGTTGGCAAAGGAAGAGCTCATCACGAAGCTCGGGTGCCCGGTGGCGCAGCCGAGATTTACCAGGCGTCCCTGGGCCAGCAAGATGATGCGCTTGCCGTCCGGAAAGATCACGTGGTCAACCTGCGGCTTGATGTTTTCCCACGGGTATTTGCGGATTCCGGCAATATCGATCTCGTTGTCGAAGTGGCCGATATTGCAAACGATCGCCTGATGCTTCATGCGTATCATGTGATCGTGGGTGATGACATGGAAGTTGCCCGTTGCGGTGACGAAGATGTCGCCCTTGTCCGCCGCTTCGTCCATGGTCACAACGCGGAACCCCTCCATAGCCGCCTGCAGCGCGCAGATCGGATCGATCTCGGTGACCCAGACCTGCGCCGCCAGGGCGCGCAAGGCCTGCGCCGAGCCCTTGCCCACATCGCCATAGCCGCAGACAACGGCAATCTTGCCAGCGATCATGACGTCGGTCGCGCGCTTGATGCCATCGACCAGGGATTCGCGGCAGCCGTAGAGGTTGTCGAATTTGCTCTTGGTAACGGAGTCATTGACGTTGATGGCGGGAAATTTCAACATCCCATCCTTGGCCATCTGGTAGAGCCGCTTCACGCCGGTTGTCGTTTCCTCGGTCACGCCCTTGACATGCGCCAGGCGCGTCGAATACCACTTCGGATGGCGTCGAAGCTGCGCCCCGATCGCGGCAAACAGCGCCGTCTCCTCCTCGCTGGACGGATGGCCAAGACGACTGGGATCGGTCTCGGCGCGCGCCCCCAGGTGCAGCAGCAAGGTCGCATCGCCGCCGTCGTCCAGGATCATGTTGCTGTAGCCGCCATCGGGCCAATCGAAGATGCGGTGGGTATAGTCCCAATATTCCTCCAGCGTCTCCCCCTTCTTGGCAAACACCGGCGTGCCGGCGGCAGCAATCGCTGCCGCCGCATGATCCTGGGTGGAATAGATGTTGCACGACGCCCAGCGCACCTGGGCGCCGAGCGCCTGCAGGGTCTCGATCAGCACAGCGGTCTGGATCGTCATGTGCAAGGAGCCGGTGATGCGTGCGCCGCGCAGCGGCTGCTGGCTGGCATACTCGTCGCGAGTCGCCACCAGGCCGGGCATCTCGGTGGCGGCGATAAGGATTTCCTTGCGCCCCCAATCCGCCAGGCCAAGGTCAGTGACGACGTAATCCGAACCGGAATGGGGCTTTCGCACGGCGCTCATCTCGCGCCCTCCTTTCGCAAAGGCAGGTTCGCGAGCGCCGTTGCATCCGCACCGCGGGTGGCGGCAGGTGCTTCGAGCCTGGCTCGCGACCCTCGATCGGTCACGGTTGCAGCGCTCCTCGAAGCAGAACGCGCAGTATACGGCGCCGCTGCCTCGCACAGGCGCCGCGGCCCGCCCACCGGCGCAGAATCAGCGCGCATGCCGATGGCAACAAGGCCATTTCTGGGCGACGCCCCGAAACGGCGGAAAAAAGAATACCAGGGCACGCGCCGGACGTCCGTTCCACACCAAGTCTGGGCGCGCGGGAAGTGCCGCCTACGCTGCCTTCAGGCCGGCCGCGTCACGCAGGCTTGCGGCGCGATCCGTGCGCTCCCAGGTAAATTCCGGTTCGTCGCGACCGAAGTGACCGTAGGCCGCGCTCTTGCTGTAGATCGGCCGCAACAAATCGAGCATCTGCACTATGCCCTTCGGTCGCAGATCGAAGTGTTCGCCCACCAGTCCTGCGATGATTTCGTCGCCGATCACCCCGGTGCCGGCGGTGTCGACCGTGACGTTGATCGGCTGGGAATAGCCGATCGCATAGCTCACCTGCACCTGGCAACGGCGCGCCAGGCCAGCAGCTACGATGTTCTTGGCAACGTAGCGGGCTGCATACGACGCCGACCGATCCACCTTGGATGGATCCTTGCCCGAAAATGCGCCCCCGCCGTGCGGGCAGGCGCCACCGTAGGTGTCGACGATGATCTTGCGGCCCGTAAGGCCGCAATCGCCGTGCGGACCGCCGATAACGAATCGTCCGGTGGGGTTGATCAGGTAGCGGGTGTTCTGCAACCAGTGCTTGGGCAGCACCGGCTTGATGATCTCTTCTATGACGGCTTGCCGCAGGGTCTCGTGGCTTACGTCGGGATCGTGCTGGGTCGATAGCACGATCGTATCGATCGAGTGCGGCCTACCGTTGATGTAGCGCAGCGTTACCTGCGATTTGGCATCCGGGCGCAACCACGGCAAGCGCCCGTCGCGGCGCAGATCGGCCTGTCGCTCCATCAGGCGGTGCGCGTAGAAGATCGGTGCGGGAAGCAATTCCTGGGTCTCGTCGCAGGCAAAACCGAACATCAAACCCTGGTCGCCGGCCCCCTGGTCCAGGTCCAGGCCCTTGCCCTCGTCGACGCCCTGTGCGATATCGGGGCTTTGCCGGTCGTAGCAAATCATGACGGCGCAGCCCTTGTGATCGATGCCGTAGTCGCTGTTGTCGTAGCCGATGCGCTTGATCACCTCGCGCGCCACGCTCGAATAGTCAACGCTCGCCCGGGTCGTGATCTCGCCGGCCAGCACCACCAGCCCGGTGGTCACCAAAGTTTCGGCTGCCACTCGTGCGCGCGGATCGTGTTCGAGAATTGCGTCAAGAATGCCGTCCGAGATCTGGTCGGCCACCTTGTCCGGATGGCCTTCCGACACCGATTCGGAGGTGAAGAGATAGTCGCCCGCCATGTTTCGCTCCTGGGCCAACAGCGCGCCATGGCCGCTTGGGCGGGTGACGCTTTAGCAGATATTGCTGCCAACAGCTGATGCCGCTGGCACGATCCGCCCTGCAAGTTGACCATTAAATCAGCGGCTCGCGGCGTAAGTATAAGCGATCCGGCGCGCGACCTTGCACGGCATTCGTAAGTACTATCTCGCTTTCTTATGTCAAATCGACGCATGCAACTGCGTGCCTTGGGTGCGCAGCGCGCTCCGACTGCGGCCGCGACCCGGCGATTCCGATGCTGATGCTCGCATTCCGGGTGCTGTCGCTGCTGCCGCTGCGGGCCCTGCACGCCGTTGGCGGCATGCTGGGCTGGGTCGTCTACTGGGCCTCGCCCGGCTACCGTCGCCGAATCCGGGCCAACGTGCCGCAGACGCTTGCCAATCGCACCCGCGTTTTGCGCCAGGCGGTCGCGGAAAGCGGCAAACAGGTTCTGGAGCTGGCCTGGGTCTGGACAAGGCCGGCAGAGCAGATCCTGGCACGCGTGCAGACCGACAACCCCGAGCTGATCGATTCCATCCTGGCGCAGGATCGCGCGGTGGTGATGCTCACGCCGCACTTGGGGTGTTTCGAGGTGATCGCCCAGAGCTATATGGCAAGCGCAGCGGGCAAATCGCGACCCATGCTGGCCCTGTACCGGATTCCGCGCAAGGCCGTGCTGCGACCGATCTTCGAGCAGGCTCGAGCGCGCCACGGGTTGCTGCTGGCGCCGGCCGACCTGCACGGCGTTCGTCTGATGCTGCGGGCCTTGCGCAACCGAGAAATCGTGGGCCTGCTACCGGACCAGGTGCCGTCCCGGGGCGAGGGCGTTTGGGCCCCGTTTTTCGGGCGTCCCGCGTTCACCATGACACTTCCCGGACGACTGGCGCGCGCGCATGACGCGCTGGTCGTACTGGTTTTCGCCCGGCGCCTTGCACGCGGAGCGGGGTTTTGCATCCATTGGCAAGCGCTCGAGGAAGCGCTGAGCGGCGAGCCACAGGAGGATGCCGCCCGCATCAATCGCGCCATGGAGCAACTCATCCTGCGCTGCCCGGAACAGTACCTCTGGAGCTACAACCGCTACAAGACGCCGGTTGGCGTGCAGGCGCCCGGGACGTGAAAGCGACCATGAACGCCACGATCGCCCGTCTCTGGATTGCACTGATCGATAGTGCCGCCAGCTGGTCCGCCGCTACGCGCCTGCGCGTCGCCACCGTGGTCGGCGACCTGGCCTCCCTGGTGGTGCTTCGGCGCCTGCGTATCGCCGAAGCCAACCTGCGCACCTGTTTTCCGCAGATGACAGCGCGGGAGCGGCGCACGCTGGTGCGGCGCCTGTTTCGCAACATTGCACGCGCGGCGCTCGACTACGGCGTGTTGTGGAAGGGCAGCCTCGCTGTCGTGCGCGACTTCGTGCGCATCGAAGGTATGGAGCATCTGCGGGAAAACGCCCAGCAGCCGCTCCTTGTGCTGGCCCCCCATTTTGTAGGCCTGGACCTGGGCGGAATCCGGCTCCTGTCCGAAATGCGGGGGGTGTCGATCTACGCGCGCCAGTCCAACCCGGTTTGGGATCACTGGCTGCAGCGAGTGCGTTCGCGCTTCGGCGACCCCTTGCTGATCGCACGCCGCAGCGGCGACCTGCGCAGCGCAATTCGCGCTATGCGCGCGGGCTTGCCCTTCTATTACCTGCCGGACATGGACACTGGCGATAGCAACTCGATCTTCGTGCCGTTTTTTGGTGTCGACGCAGCAACGCTGCCGTTCGTGTCGCGCCTGGCGCGCAGCACCGGCGCCAAGGTCATGATGATCGTTACCGAGCAGACACCGGGCGGGTACCTGGTCCACATCGAGGCACCTTGGACGGAATTCCCCGGCGTATCGGTGGAAGAAGACACGGCACGCATGAACCGCGAGATCGAGCGCTGGGTCCTGCGCCTGCCAGATCAGTACCTTTGGACCCATCGTCGTTTCAAGACCCGCCCCAAGGGCGCGGCGAGCATTTATTGACGGAGCGAACAAATGATCGATACCTCGGTGCGGCTGGCCGTTACACCGTTCTTCGAACGGCGAGGGCGCTCGGTGCGAGGCGTGCAGACGATAGGCGATAATCCCGGTATGAAATTGCGCTTTACCAAGATGCAGGGGGCGGGCAACGACTTCGTGATGCTCGACGGTATCGGCCAACAGCTCGACCTGGACGCGCGGCGCCTGCGGTTTCTCGCGGACCGGCGCTTCGGCGTCGGCGCCGATCAGATCCTGGTGGTGGAACCCGCGCCCGATGCCAGCGCCGATTTTCGCTACCGGATATTCAACGCCGACGGTGCCGAGGTCGAGCAGTGCGGCAATGGCGCGCGCTGCTTCGTCAAGTTCGTGCATCAATTGGGGCTGACGCGGCAACGTGCCATCCGGGTCCTTACCGCGGGCGGGCGGATTGAACCCCGATTGGAGGAAAACGGCGAGGTCAGCGTCGACATGGGTGCGCCGAATTTCGATCCGGCCGCGTCGGGATTCGACACGCGCGGGCTTTCGGCCCGGCATCAGCACTTTGCCGAGCTTTGGCCGCTGCTGATCGGCGGTCAGGAAACCGTGGTTTTTGTGGTTTCCATGGGCAACCCGCACGCGGTCCAGGTCGTCGAAGACGTGCAGACCGCACCCGTCGCATCGGTCGGGCCCTTGCTGGAGCACGAGGGGCGGTTCGCGCACGGCGTAAATGCCGGATTCCTGCAGGTCGTCGATCGGTCGAGCATCCGGCTGCGCGTCTGGGAGCGCGGCGCCGGCGAGACACTGGCCTGCGGAACCGGCGCCTGCGCCGCGGCGGTCGCCGGCATTCGCCTGGGTCTACTGGATTCGCCGGTCCAGGTTCATGCGCGGGGTGGAACATTGCGCATTGATTGGCAAGACGAGCGCATTCGCGTCGGCAGTAGCCAAGGCAATGGGCGGTCCAGCGGCCCCACAAATCCAGCGCAGGCCTCCAGCGTCCGGATGACCGGGCCGGCGGTCAAGGTCTTCGATGGTGAGATCGAGTTGCCATGACGGACGAAGAGGTCGCGCGGTACCTGCAGGCAAATCCCGCCTTCTTCCAGCAGCATCCCAGCCTGTTAGCGGACCTGTTGCTGCCCGACCCGCACCAAGGCAATGCGGTGTCACTGGTCGAACGCCAGGCGCTGATGTTGCGCGAGCGGGTCAAGGTCCTGGACGCCCGCCTTGCGGAACTCCTGCGCATCGGTCGCGACAATGACGCGCTTGCACGCAAGCTGCTCGAGTGGACAAAGGCGTTGTTGGGCGAGCGCGACCGCAGCCGGACGGCCGGTCTCGCGATCGACGAACTCAGGCGCATCTTTGCGCTGCCACTTGCCGAAATCCGCACGTGGGACGAGCAGCCGGGCGAGGAAGATGCCGGCGCCGCGCGACTTGTCTCGACAATGCACGCGCCGATCTGCGGCTCCGGTATTGAACTGACGGCGATCCGCGGGCTGGCCGAGGCGTGGACGAATGCGCGAAGTGTCGCCCTCATACCGCTGCGCCGCGCGGAGGGCTCCGAGGCCTTTGGACTGATTGCTCTGGGCTCGTCGGACCCGGCGCGATTCGAAGCCTCCCTGGGAACGGCCGTGCTTGCGCGCATCGGCGAATTGGCCGCCGCGGCGCTGGCGCCGGGCGACACCCAAGCCGAGCACCTGGCGCCAGCGGTCGGCCCGTAATCACTGCGCCGCCCATGTCTGCGATTGGGACCGTGCTGCTCAAGCCCGGCAAGGAGCGTTCTCTTGCCCGCCGCCATCCCTGGGTCTATGCGGGTGCCGTAAACAGCGTCACAGGCGCTCCGGGCAACGGGGCACTGGTTGCCGTGCGCGCCAGCGACGGGCGCTTCCTGGCGTGGGCAGCCTACTCACCGGTGTCGGCGATACGAGCGCGGTGCTGGAGTTTTGACGAGTCCGATCAAATCAACGCCGACTGGTTTGCCGCCAAGCTCGATGTCGCGGTGGCACGCCGCCGGCAATTGCAGGAGATCACCAGCGCGGTGCGCCTGGTATACGGCGAGGCCGACAGCCTGCCGGGTCTGGTCGTCGATCGCTATGCTGACTTCCTGGTGGTGCAGGTGCATGCTGCCGGCGTCGATGCCCAACGGGAGCTGCTGCTCGATGCCCTATGTTCCGCCACGGCGTGCCAGAACGTCTTCGACCGTTCCGACGCGGCGCTGCGCACGCGCGAGGGTTTGGGCGAGCGCGGTGGTGTATTGCGCGGCGCGGCTCCTCCGGAGCAGGTGCAAATCCGCGAACATGGCCTCGAATACCGCGTGGACGTGCGTCGAGGGCACAAGACCGGGTTCTACCTTGACCAGCGGGACAATCGCCGGCTCACCGGCGAACTGGTCGCAACGTTCGTGCGCCGCCATGGCCGCGCGCCACGCGTGCTCAACTGCTTTTGCTACACGGGAGGATTCAGCATCGCGGCCGCCTGTGCCGGTGCCGGATCCGTCATTTCCGTGGATTCTTCCGCCGACGCGCTGGCGCTGGCCCGCACCAACGCCGCGCTCAATGGCCTTGGACCGCAGACGGCGGCGCCGGACGAAAGGGGCCTAGCCGGGGCGCCGGGGCGCGCGCAGCTCCAATGGTGCTGCGCGGATGTCTTCGAGCAGCTGCGGGCGCTGCGCGATCAGGGCGAGTGTTTCGACCTGATCGTGCTGGATCCGCCAAAGTTCGCAACGAACCAGCACCAGGTCGACCGCGCTGCGCGTGCCTACAAGGACATCAACCTCGGCGCGCTGCGCCTGCTGGAGCACGGCGGCGCATTGCTGAGCTTCTCCTGTTCCAGCGCGGTCACGGTCGAGTTGTTTCAGAAGATCGTCGCCGGCGCCGTAATCGACGCCGGGATCGGTTGTTACCTGCGTGCGCGGCTCGCGGCCGGTGCCGATCACCCCACGCTCATGACCCACCCCGAGGGGGAATACCTCAAGGGCTTGCTGCTAGAGCGCATCTGAGCGGCAAATCGGCCCGCTGGGCCGTTTTTCAATGACCTGCACCGAGCAGGATCGTGTGCGCGTCGTACGCCATCAGTGCAAGAAACCCTGCCAGGCCGAGGTACCACATCCCGTAGCGCCAGCGCGCAGCATTGCCCACCTCGTAGTAGGCAAGCGACTCGGGCGCGCTCGGATCGTGACGCCAGGCGGCAAGCAGCTGTGGTGCGGCCAAAATCGCCACGATCAGCAACAGGGGACTGGGCCGGTACAAAAACACGGCGAGGAGAACCGGCACGCCGAGAAACCAGATTTTCGGACCGAGCACGCTCGTTATTCGCCCGCCGTCGAAGGGGGGCACAGGGATGAGGTTAAACAGGTTCAGGAAGAAGCCGGAATAGGCAATTGCCACCAGCAGTTCGGAATTGCGGTCCAGGCCGAGATAATAGACCGCCACTGCCGCCACGGTGCCTAGCAGCGGACCGCCGAGGCCGACATACGCCTCGGTTTCCGCGTCGTGCGGACGGTCCTTGAGCTGCACCCACGCGCCGACAAACGGGATGAACATCGGCAGGCCGACATCGAGCCCGCGTCGGCGCGCAGCGATGTAATGCCCCAACTCGTGGACAAAGATCATCAGAACGAAGCCGACTGCATAGGGCCAGCCATAGAGCAGCGCGTAGACAAAGACCGACAGCAACATGGTGCCGCCAGTGGCGGCAAGCTTGGCGAACTTGGCGCTCGCAAACAACAGTGTCAAAAGCTTGAACATTCCCCAGTCAGGGCCCGGTTCGCCGGGCGCGCTCGTGCATGCTGCCGGCCCATCGTCGCCAAAGCCGGTGATTGTATCGGCACGATTTGCGCCGGACCCCGGATTTGCGCGTCCAAGGCGGGCGATCGGCAGCGCACTCGCCTTCGGGATTTTTGTTCTACACTTCGCGCCCCGCAATTTGCCCCGGTCCGGGGCCGGCGGGGCCGGAGCCCAGGAAGGCGCGCGTTGCGCCCTAGGCCGGCGCGGCGGCTCCAGAGGGCTGGATTCCGAGGCAGGCAATGCGGGCGGGAGAAGGATGAATGCGCAGGGTGAATCGGCGGTGAACAAGGCGAAAATAAGCGAGCAGGTGCCCGTCACGATATTGACGGGGTTTCTCGGCGCCGGCAAAACGACGCTGCTCAACCGTATTTTGGCCGAGCAGCACGGACACCGCATCGCCGTAATTGAGAATGAGTTCGGCCCCACCGGCGTCGACAACGACCTTCTCGTGCACGATTCCGAAGAACAGATCGTCGAAATGAACAACGGCTGCGTGTGCTGCACCGTGCGCGGCGATCTGGCGCGGATACTGGGGGAGCTGCGGCAAAAGCGTGATGCCGGCCAAATTTCCTTTGAACGCGTCGTCATCGAGACCACCGGAATGGCCAATCCCGGCCCGGTGACCCAGACGTTCTTTGTCGACGAAGATGTCGGCCGCAACTACCTCATCGACGGCGTGATCACAGTTGTCGATGCCAAGCACGGGCACGCGACGCTCGATCATCAGCCCGAAGCTCAGAACCAGGTCGGATTCGCCGACCGGATCCTGCTGTCCAAGACGGATCTGGTGGATGCCGAGGAGCTGCGCTCCCTGCGTGATCGGCTCGTTCGAATGAACCCACGTGCGCCGATCCGGCAGGTGCACATGGGACGCATTGCGGTGGACGAGATTTTCGATATTGGGGGATTCAAGCTCGATTCCGTGCTCGAGCTCGACCCCGATTTTCTGGCGGCCGAGCATCCCGATGCGGCGCGCGCGCGCGCCAGCCAGCAAGCGCATGGACACGGCGCGGACCATGATCATGACGATGACCACGGCTGCGAGCAATGCGAAGGCGCGGGTGAAGAGGAGCATGCACACGAGCACGAAGGTGAGCACGGACATGGGCACCATCACCACGCCCATGATGACGCCATCAAAGCCTTCGTATTTCGGTCCGAAAGGCCCTTTGATGCCGGCCGCCTGGAAGATACGATGAGCGCGCTGGTTCAGGTTTACGGACCGGACCTGCTTCGGTATAAAGGCGTGCTTTTCGTTCGCGGCTCCGGACGGCGCATGATCCTGCAGGGCGTGCACATGTTGATGGGCGTTGAGCCCGGGCGCAGCTGGGAGCGCCGCGACACGCCCTCGAGCAAAATGGTTTTCATCGGGCGCAATCTGCCGCAGGAGGTCTTCATCCGGGGCCTGGAGTCGTGCCTGATTCACTGAACTCGCCAAAAGAGGAGGGCGGTCGGAGCAGACCGCGGGTCGGATTCCGCAACGCAATGCAGTTTCGCGGTAGGAAGGGTTGATCAATGGCAACGAAATCCAAGGCCCCGGCCAAGACAGCTGGGGCGACAAGGAATGTAAGCAAGGGCGCAGCCAAGGCTGCAGGCAAGGCCAAGCCCAAGACGGCCGGCAAGCCAGCCACGGCCGCCGCCCGCAAGACGGCGGGCAAGCCTGCGGCAAAGCCGGCCGGCACGAAAAAGGCCTCCGGGGCGGTCAGTCCCGTATCCAAGGCAGCCAAGACAGCGGGTAAGACGCCAGCACAAAAGATTTCTCCGGCCAAGGCGGCGCCGGCGGGCCCAGCCAAGTCCGTGTCCGCCAAGACGGCGGCGGGCAGCGCTGCCGCAAAGACGAGCCCCAGGTCAGCGACGGGTCCCGCAAATCCGACCCTCTTGGCCGGATCGGCGACGATCGCGTCCCTGCCGCCACCCAAGCCCACGGCGCGGCCGGCCCCGGTGGTCAGCCCCAAGGACCTGGCCTCGGCACATGAATACCTGCTGATTCGTTCTGCGAGCCGCAGCGAAGCACCGGTGATGGTCGACGGCAAGCCGCTCCTGACAGAGGAGCAGTTGCTGGCTATGCCCGATTCCCAGTACATGAACAGCGATCAGCTCGCGTTCTTCCGCTATCGACTGCAAAAGATCGAGCAGGAGCTTTTGAGCAATGCCGACGAGACGACCGAGCATCTGCGCGAGACGGTGATCGTTCCAGATCCGGCGGACCGCGCCACGATCGAGGAAGAGCACGCCCTTGAGCTGCGTACGCGCGACCGCGAGCGCAAGCTCCTGAAGAAGGTGCAGGCCTCCTTGCAACAGATCGAATCCGGCGAATACGGGTTCTGCGAGGAAACGGGCGATCCGATCGGCATCCCGCGATTGCTTGCACGCCCTACGGCAACGCTCAGCCTGGAAGCTCAGCAGCGCAGAGAAATCAAGCAGAAGCTGTTCGGTGACTGATTGGTCCGGCGCGCCGCGCCCGCCACTGCGGCGCAGGTGCAAGCGACTGCTGGCCGAGAGCCCCCGGCTGCGAGCGCCTGCACCCGGCGCTGGCCAAGTCAGCGCCCTGCCGCGCGCAATTGCCCGTGCAGCCAGCCGCTCTCAGTCGTGGGATTCCGTGGTCGCAACCGTATCGTGGACCTTGGCCGTTTCCACGGGAACACCCTTGAAGAAGTTCATCGCCTGCTGGAGCTGAAAGTCCTCGGCGCTGCCGAACTCGTAGCGGTGCGCCGTGAGCGGAGCATGCCCCTCCGGCTCGGGGGCGGCCTTGCCCCCCGGGGCCTTTTCGGCCCCCTTGTCGCCGGCGGCCTTGTCAGCGGTCGTTGAGCCGGTGTTGTTGACCAGGTGGTTGGCCAGATCGGCCTCGCGCACGCTCAGGCCGGCAAAATTGCCTTCCGCCGTGTCATCGACCAGCAGGTCCGGAACGATCCCCTGCGCCTGGATCGATCGCCCGCTGGGCGTGAAATACCGGGCCGTGGTGAGCTTGATGGCCGCCGGGTTGTCCCGATCGTTGCGGATCTGTATCACGCTCTGCACCGAGCCCTTACCGAAGGTCTGGGTCCCGATCAATTCGGCACGCTTGTGGTCCTGCAAGGCGCCGGCTACGATTTCCGACGCCGACGCGCTGGCGCCGTTGACGAGAACCACGAGCGGGACCGTCTTGATCGCGTTCGGCAAATGCGTCAGGGGGTCATCGCTGCCGCCCCGCATATAGTCCGATGGCGCAGCGACAAAGCGTCGGTGTGCGTCCTCGGTGCGTCCCTCGGTCGAGACGACCGTTGCATCCCGCGGCAAGAAGACCGCGGAAACGCCGACCGCGCCATTGAGCACTCCCCCCGGATCGTTGCGCAAGTCAAGCACCAGGCCCTTCAATGGACCTGACTTGTAGAGGTCCGAGATCTGCTTCACCAGGTCTTCGGTTGTGCGATCCTGGAACTGGGCGATGCGGACAAATCCGTAACCCGGCTCGATCATGTGCGCCTTGACCGACTGCACACGGATGATGTCGCGAATGATTTTGACTTCGATCGGCAAGGCTTCGCCCTTGCGCGCGAGCGTAAGCGCGATCGGCGTCTGCGGCTTGCCGCGCATGAGCTTGATGGCGTCGGCCAAGCTCATGCCGCGCGTGAATTTGTCGTCGATCTTGATGATCAGATCGCCGGCATGAATCCCGGCACGCGCCGCCGGCGTGTCGTCGATCGGGGCGATAACCTTGATCGCGCCGTCCTCCGCGCCAACCTCGATACCCAGGCCACCGAATTCACCCTGCGTGCCGATCTGCAGATCGCGGTAGGCATCGCCGTCCAGGAACGCCGAGTGCGGGTCCAGTCCCGCCAGCATGCCGGAGATCGCCTCCTGCATGAGCTTCTTGTCTCCGACCGGCTCTACATAGTTGGCCTTGATCGCGCCAAACACGTCCGTGAACTCGCGGATCTCCTCGACCGGGATCGGAAAACGGCTATCGCGAAACGCGTAGGCCGTCACTCCATAACTGATCGACACGCCGGCGATCAAACCAATCCCGATCAATCCCCAACTGCGCAAACGCCCGCTCATCAAACCTCCATGCGTATTACCCCACAGCCCTGCCAGATCGAGGCAAAGACGGGTACAACATTAGCGCGCCACCGTCCACGTAAGGGGGTCGAATGGATGGCCCTGGTAGCGCATTTCGAAGTATAGGCCGGATTGCGCATTGCCCCCCGTGTTGCCAACCGAGGCAATAACCTCGTCGGCGGCCACCTGGTCGCCCACGCCGCGCAACAGGGATTCGTTGTCCGCGTAGACAGACAGGAAGCCTTCGCCATGGTCCAAAATCATCAGGTTGCCAAACCCCCGCAGCCAGTCCGCAAAGACGACCCTGCCGGCAGCCACCGCGTGCACGGGGCTGCCGACCTGCGCCCGGATAAATAGCCCTTTCCACGCCGGGGCTCCGGCCTGAGGCTGGCCGTCCTCGCCCAAGCGCGCGGCGCCGTACCGCGAGTCGATCTGCCCCTGCACGGGCAGCAGGAGCTTGCCCCGTAGACGCCCGAATTGCGTTGCCGCCGGTGGCTGGACGTGATCCAAACCACCCTTAGACGAGCTCTGCTCCTCCATCGTTCCCAACCGCGCTTGTGCCGGGGTCTTGGCCCGCGCCGCAGCACGGCGGCGCGCCTGGTCGGCGAGAACCTTTCCGATTTGGTCTATCAGGTTCGCCATGCGGGCGTCGTCGCGCTCCAGATTGGCCACGGACTGCCGCTGACTGGCGATTTCGCGCGCCAGGCGCCCTAGGGTTGCCCGGCGTGCGGCCTCCTGCTGGAGCAATTGGGACCGGCCCGCGCGCTCTTCCGCAAGGATTTTTTCCAGCTCCGCACTGCGATTTACGGACTCCGATTCGAGCGCCGCAAGTTCGGCACGGCGATCATGCAATTCTCCGATCAGATGCAGGCGTTCGCGCACGACCACGTCCAGGTAGGCGCTATCGCGCCGATCCCGTTCCGACTGCCCAGGATCAACCACCTCCTGCAATTCCGGGCGCTGCACCAAGATGAACTCGTTGCGCAGCGCAAGGCCCAGGCGTGACACGTGCGCGCTCTGCGCGGCGGCCGCGTCGCGCTGGCGTGCCTGCAGCTCGCCGATGCGCTGCTCGACCTGGTGACGCGCCGCTGCCAGTTGCTGCAAATGGCGGTTCGCCGCCGAGATCGCCGATTCCGACGCCGCCAGGGCGTCGACCGCCTCCGAGTGGGCCGACTCGGTCTTAGCCAGGGACCTTTTGAGCTGAACAATCTTGGCCTTTAACTCGCGCTGCTCGGCCTGCAGCTCGCGCTGGCGCCGCGGCGAGGCCGCCGTGCCGGCGTCCGAGGTTTTTCCCGTATCCCGGGTGGATTTGACAGCGGGTTCGCTGGCGCCACCGGTCCCCGATTCCTGGGCCACCACGGGCGCGCTCATCAGCGCAGCTCCCAGAACCACGCACCCGAGTCCGCACCACACGGAAAAAGGCAGCGCGGATACGTTGGTCGGTGCAGAGCGACGTCGTTTCAACGAGGGGCTGCCCGCCCCTGCGCTGCCACTGCCGCCGTGGCGCGGGCGATTTCATCCGGGTCGCCCAAGTAGTCGCGGCGCAACGGCCGCATCGCCTCGTCGAACTCGTACACCAGGGGCCGACCCGTAGGAATGTTCAACTCAACGATGTCCTCGTCGGAGATGCCTTCGAGGTGCTTGATCAGGGCGCGCAGCGAGTTCCCGTGCGCAACGACGATGGCGCGCCGGCCACGCTGCAAGGCCGGCGCTATCGAATCGTTCCAGAACGGAATCACGCGGGCTACCGTGTCCTTGAGGCACTCCGTCAGCGGGATCTGCTCTGGCTTGAGGTTGCGATAGCGCGGGTCGTGTCCGGGCCAGCGCGGATCATCGATTTGCAGCGGGTCGGGAGCAACAGCGTAGGCTCGCCGCCACAGCAACACCTGCTGCTCGCCGAAACGGGCGGCCGTCTGCGCCTTGTCGAGTCCCTGCAAGGCACCGTAATGACGCTCATTCAGGCGCCAGCTGTGGACTATGGGAATCCACATCTGGTCCAGCGCATCGAGCGCGAGCCACAAGGTGCGGATCGCGCGACGCAGCACCGAGGTATAGGCCAGATCGAAGGTAAACCCTGAGCGCAGCAGCAGCTCGCCGGCGGCGCGCGCCTCCGCGCAACCGGTCTCGGTAAGGTCGACATCGGTCCAGCCGGTAAACCGGTTTTCGCGGTTCCATAGGCTTTCACCATGGCGCAAAAGTACAAGCTTGTGGTTGCTCATCGTCGGCGTCCGATAGCGCGGCAACGCCAGGGCAGGTGCGCTGGCGGGTCTCGTCGCGGTGACAAACTCCCGACATTCTATAATCCCTATCTTTACGTGCCCAATGCGGCGTGCTGCGCGCGTTTGAATGGTTCTCACGCAGCGAGCTTTGTGCAAAAGTCACATGAAATTCCTGCTCGACAATTTCGCGCTCGTTGCAATTGCCCTGGTAAGCGGCGGACTGCTGGTCTGGCCGCTGCTGCGCGCACGTGCCGGAGGCCCCAGCGTCGGCACCCTTGCCGCTACGCAGATGATGAATTCGCGCGATGTGCAGATCGTGGACGTACGCCCGGCGGCGGAATTCGGCACCGGTTCCCTGCTGAACGCACGCAATCTGCCCTTGGCCGAGGTCGCGCAGCGGGCCGCGGAGCTGCGCAAGGACCGGCCCGTAATCGTCGTCTGTGAATTCGGGCGCAGAGCCTCCCTGGCCGCGGTCAAGCTGCGCTCGGCGGGGATAAACGAGGTCTACATCCTGGCAGGCGGATTGAATGCATGGCGCACCGCTGGTCTGCCCCTGAGCAAGTAAGGTCGGCCATCGTGAGCGCACGTGTTCGCATGTACACCACGGGCGCTTGCGCCTTCTGCCGGCGGGCCGAGGCGCTGCTCGCGGCCCGCGGCGTGGAGCACCTCGAGAAGCTGCGGGTGGATCTGGACCCGAAGCTGCTCGTGGAGATGAGGCGCCTTACCGGTCGCCGCACAGTGCCGCAAATCTTCATCAACGAGCAACATGTAGGCGGCTACAACGAACTGGCCGCAATCGATCGCGACGGCGCCCTCAAAGCGCTGCTGGCACCCTGAGGAGCCGCCGGAGTAATTCACCCGTTGCAGCTCGCCGCATCGTTATACAAGTTTCCAAGTCCCGTCCTGCGCACCGCGCCGGAACCGATCACCGCACCGAGGCTAGCCATGACAACCGAACGTAGCGATTCCGAAGCAAACGCGGCACCGACCGCAGCGCAGGCCCCGGTCTTTCAGTTGCAGCGCGTGTACTTGAAGGATGCCTCGCTGGAGATGCCGCACGCGCCGCAGATTTTTCTTGAACACGGCTCGCCGCAGATCGAAGTGCAGCTCGACGTCAGCCACGACGGCGTCGTCGAGGGCGTGATCGAGGTGATCGTTCGCGTCACCGCGACGGCGCGCGTGAGCGACAAGGTCCTGTTCCTGGTGGAGGCCAAGCAGGCCGGAATATTCGAATTGCGTGGCATTCCCGAGCCACAGCTCGCGGCAGTGCTGGGGATCGTGTGCCCTGGCATCATCTATCCATACCTGCGCGCCAATGTGGCCGACCTGCTGACGCGAACCGGGCTGCCACCGATCCACCTGGCCGAGATCAACTTCGAGGCACTTTATCAACAAAAGACCGGTCATAGTGCGCCGAGCCCCTCCGGGCTGATCATTCCCCCTTCCTCGCAAACCCGTCAATAAAAACGCACCGGGGTGCCTTCGGTAACAATGCCAGGGGCCGCACATGCGCATTTCCATCCTCGGTGCCGGCGCGTGGGGAACCGCGCTCGCGTGTACCCTCGCGCCGCGGCACACCACGGTACTCTGGGCGCGCAGCGCTGAGCAGGCGGCGCGGATGGAGCAATCGCGTCGCAACGAGCGCTACTTGCCAGGCCGTGACCTGGCTCCGGAACTTCACGTCAGCGCCGATCTCGATCATGCGCTGGCGCACGCGGCCGAAGATTTGCTGCTGCTCGCCGTGCCCATTGCCTCCTTGCGGCCCCTGCTTCGACAAGTACAGCAGCGGTCGTTTCGCGGCGCCTGCGCCTGGCTGTGCAAGGGGCTGGAGCGCGATACCGGGATGCTGGCACATCAGATCCTCGCCAGTGAATTGCCGCACAATGCGGCCGGACCGCTTTCCGGGCCCAGCTTTGCCGAAGAGGTCGCGCAAGGGCTGCCGACTGCGCTGGTTGTGGCCGGCACGACGGAACTGTGCGAATTGGTCACTGCGGCCGTGCATGGTGGCAACCTGCGCATCTATTCCACGGATGACGTCGTCGGAGTCGAAGTAGGAGGCGCCGTGAAGAACGTGATGGCCATCGCCACGGGAATCGCCGATGCGCTCCAACTCGGACACAACGCGCGCGCGGCCTTGATCACCCGGGGTTTGACGGAAACGCGCCGCTTCGGAGAGGCGCTGGGCGCGCGCGCCGAGACTTTCACCGGGCTGACGGGACTGGGCGACTTGATCCTGACGGCCACCGGCGACCCCTCGCGCAATCGCCGGATTGGCTTGGCCCTGGGCAGAGGGATCGCGCTCACGCAGGCCCTGGCCGACTTGGGGCATGTGGCCGAAGGCGTTTGGTCGGCGCCCGCAATCGTGGCGCGCGCCGGGGCCTTGCAGATTGAGATGCCGATCAGTGAAGCCGTGTGCGCGGTCCTCGAGGGTAGGACCCGTCCGCGCGATGCGGTCGAGCTCCTACTGGCACGCGACCCGCGCGCCGAGCGAAGCTGAGCCGGCTCCGGCGATCGCATAGACAGCACAGCCGCCGTGCCCAGGAAACTAGGTCTCATCGCCGTCGGGATCGCTGCCTTAGTGCTCTTGGCAGCGCTTGCGGTCTGGTTCTATTGGCCGACCGGGAACCACCAACTGGCGATGCCTGCCGGGCAGTCTCTCGATGTTGCACAGCTCGAAGAGCTGACGCCGCTGCCGGCGTTTGCGCTGGAGCGCAAGGGTCCGCCGCTTACCCAGGCGGACCTGCGCGGGCGATGGTCGTTTTTCTTCTTTGGGTACACGAATTGCCCCGATGCCTGCCCCGCGACATTGGGGATACTGAGCCACGTGCAGGAGGCGTTGCAGGCACGGGGGCAGGAGCCGCCGCGGATCGTATTCGTCTCTCTGGATCCGCGGCGCGATTCGCCAGAACTGTTGAGCCGGTACACCGCAGTGTTCGGGCCGGACACGATCGGGGCCACGGGCAGCGAAGCGGCCTTGCGGGACCTCATCGCCTTTTTCGGGATCACGTTCGAGCGCAAGGACCAGGTCGACAAGACAAATTACACGATCGACCACACCACCAATTTCTTTTTGGTCACGCCCGACGGACGCTGGCTCGCAACTTTTTCCCCCGCCGATGATGCGGACTCGGTACTGGAGGACACGGCGAAACTGTTGCGCTTCCCGCTGCAACAGTGAGCTCGCGAGAGCGGCGAATTTCTTTTTACGGATGCGTCGTGCGGCGATCGCATGGCCGGAGCGCCAAGCCAATGGCGCTCCGGCCCGCTAGGCAAAGTAAAATCTTGCTTGCGCCCGCTTGCCGGTCAGTTCACCTTCAAATTGCCACCGGCGCCCAGGCCGCCCTTTACTTCCTGGGCCTTGTAATTTTTGATTGCCTTGATGACGTTGTTGACGGAGTCGGTAAAGGCAGCAACGACCACCTTGCCTTGGGCCGTGTTGGAGTAGCCGCCGCCAACACCGCCACCGGCGCCGGCGAACATGCCGCCGATCGCGCCAAAGTCCATGTTCTTGGCCGAACCTTCGGCCGCGGCGAGCTGGACCCCAGAGCGGGTGTCAACCAGGGTTATCAAGGTGCTGGCTTCCTTGGTCGACACGGAGCCTCCGACGAGCGCGCCGACCGAACCGATTAAACCGCCGCCCATTGCACCGAGACCACCGGCGTCCTTGTTGGAAAAGGTCACCGAGGGACTCAAAATGTAGTCGGCAGCCACCATCTGGCCCTTTTGCATCTTCGCCGTGTTGCGCAGTTCGCCGGACGCTGCCAGTTCGCGTTCCTGCTGCATGTTTCTCATGGCTTTGCCCCGCTCGACGACGACGAAGCAGTTCGTTTGCTGCAGCAGCAGCTTCAGCACCGGTGTCGTCGGGCCAAGCTGATGCTGTTGTAAGGCATAGTACCAAGGCTGCGTAGTGTCTTCCTCCACGGCCACGGTGCCAATCGTTTCCGTACAGTGTTCGAGCGTGCTGTTAGCATTCTGAGCGTTGGCGCCGCCGGCCGAGCCGGTGGCGGTGGTCTTGGCTTCCTTGTTGCCCATATCCATCGAGGCGCAGGAAGCGAGAAGCATTACAGCTACCGGAATCAGAGAGTTCTTCATTCTTAATCCTCTCAATCAAGCTGGCCGAACGCTAGCCTAGCGTGAGAATCGGGGGACACGCAACAATTAGTTCAATCGGCGCCCGACTGGGGCCGTCGGCTGCCGATCGGGCGCAAAAACCAACCTACGTGCCATATCAAATTCGATGCGGCACGGCTGCACCACTTCTTACCCCCTCAGTTGCTCAGGGCCTGCCTTTTTGCCTCTCCCCCGATTCCGCGGACATATCCGATGCATGCGCACCACCGAAGCAACACTACATCAATGGACCTGCTCTGCGCCAGAGGTAACACCTTGACGCGGGAGCTGCACTATATTAATGCGAACGCGATCGAGGAGGGCACACCGTTTGCTTGCGCCCGAAGCGGCGCAGGCTCGGGCTGGCGCCGCGGCGCATCTTAGCCCCGGATGGTCCGGCCGAGCATGCGCGCCAGCATCCGTGCCTTCTGCGCCAGGGGAAACCGACGGAAGTTGGTGCGTATCGTCCCTTCGGTGAAGGCGGTGTGCTTGGAGTAGTCGATGGCAACTTCGACGATCACCGGCCGGTGCTCGGCGGCATGGCCCCGGGCCTGGGAAATTCCCGCCGCCAAGCGCTCGTCGTTTTCTATGGGCACCCACGCCGCCCCGGTTGCTGCCGCCAGTGCTTTCAGGTCGATCCCGCCGATCGTCGTGCAGGGCGCGCGGCGATAGGGCAAGCGTTGCGCCTGGGCAATCTGGGCAAGTTCGCCGTCGCGGAACACGTAGTAGACGATTCCCAAACGCAGCGAGACCACCGTGACGATCTCCATGCATGTCATTAGGAACGCGCCGTCGCCAACGATGGCGATCGTCTCCCGCTCGGGCTGTGCAAGCTTGGCGCCCATAGCGGCAGGGACGGCATATCCCATGGCGTTGAAGTCGGTCGGCACGATCAAGCTGCCGCCGGCGGGGATGGGAAAGAGCTCCGCGGTGAGATAGGTGTGGTTGCCATCATCGACCGCGACAATCGCATTCGTAGCCGTTTGCCGGCGCAACTCCGCAAAAAATCGTGCCGGATTGACGCGACCGCCGGAGTCATGGGTGAACCAGCTTTGTTGATAGGCCGCCTTGTCCGCTGCGATCCGCGCCGCCACGTTCCGCCCGCCCCCCGGCCTGGCGCTTGGCGCCGGCCGGCGCTCGAGTTCCCGCAGCAGGCTTTCGGCAACCACCTTTGCGTCGCCGGCAAGCGTGACCGCCGCTGGATAATTCGCGTGGAACACGGCCGGATTGATGTCAGCGTGGATCAACGCCCGCGGCACCGCAACGCCATAGCTGCCCGTAGCGATTTCGGCAAAGCGGGTGCCCACCGCCAGCAGGCAGTCGCAATGGGCGAACGCGTTGCGCGCTGCCGGCACCGCCGAGCGGCCAAAGCCGAAACCGGCATGCAAGGCGTGATCGTGCGCGAAGCTTGCCTGGCCCTGCAGGGTGGTGGCGACCGGGGCCTCGATGCGTTCGGCAATCTTGGCCAGTATTGCAGCGGCGTTGCGCCCGCCCCAGCCGACGAAGATTCCCGGATTGTGAGCGGCACAAAGCAGGTCCGCCGCCTGCTGAACGCCACGAAGGTCATCAAACGGCGGTACCGGCGGCGGCGTCCAGGTCGGCAACTTGTCCACTTCCTGCGGAAAGAGCAGCACGTCCAGTGGCAGTTCCACCAGAACCGGCCCGGGCTCGCCCGTCAGCGCAACGCGCACGGCGTCGAAAATCGTGGGCACGACGTCCTGCTGCCGCAGCACTCGATAGGCGGCCTTGGTAAGCACCTTGGCGATGGCGAGCTGATCGATGTCGTGCAGCTGGTAGCGCTGGCCCGTATCGCGTCGGATGCCGCCAGTTACTACGATCATCGGTATGCCGGCCAGCATGGCCTCACCGATTCCCGACGCGGCATGGGTCAAGCCCGCAGCCGGGACCAAGGCCAGGGCACCGATCGTGGCACCGTCGGCAACACGGCTGACCGCGTCGGCCGCGAACGCACCACAACCCTCGTGGGTCACGAGGATGGGCGTTATTTGCTCGGATTCATTGAGCTCGTCGTACAGCTCGGTATTGTGGACGCCGGGAATGCCAAAGGTCCAGCGCACGCCAACCTGTTCGAGCGCATACCTTGCGAGCCAGGCACCGGTTTTTTTCATCGCCGCATCATTGCGCCATATCGTGCGTCACATCCAGCGCGATGCCTCGCGCGGCCCGTCGCGCAGAATAAATGCATCCGCCCAGAAAAGTGCCTTCCAGCGCACGCTTACCGTTCATGCCACCGCCGCCGAAGCCCGAGGCTTCCCCGGCTGCGTACAAGCCTGCGATGGCGCGTCCGGCCATATCCATCACGCGTCCATCCAGATCGGTTCCAATTCCGCCCAGGGATTTGCGGCTGATGATGCGCTCAAGTATGGCGATCAAGGGACCCGCGGCCGGATCGAGCATCGGCCGGGGCCTGGCCGTGCGCAGTCGGTCGCCCCGCCACCGGCGCGCCAATCGTATGTTCTCCCATTGCGCATCGCCCCCGCCCTCCTTATGTGACCGTGCGTCGTCAAATGTCTGCAGCGCCAGCTCGACCGAGGCCAGGCATACCGGATCGCCATGCGCATCGAGGCGCGCCCCCAATAGCGCGTTCATGCGTTGCACGAGCTGCGCCGGCGTATCGGCAACAACGAAATCGGGGCAGCGTGCGGTCATTGTATCGACCAGCCATCGATTGCCGAAGAGCATCTCGCGCAGAAAGGCCAAGGGCCGGCGCTCCCGGATCGAAGGATTGAATTCGGCGCCCGAGACGGCCAGTTCGCGCAGCGCTATACGGCGATTCAAGATCTGCCAGGACAATCCGCCACTGCCGGCAATGCGCTGCACCTGTTCGCTGGTGTCCCAACCGGCCAGCAGCGGCGGCTCGAATCGGCGCCCGTTGGCGTCCAGCCACAGGGCGCTGCGCGGCGGTACCAGCGACAAGCCATGGTCCAGCTGCCGCGGTCGCCAGTGACGCACACCGGCGGCGTAGTTCCACATCCGCTGCAGGTTGCTCACTTGGCCACCGATGGCAAGGCATTCGCGGTGCAGTCTCCCGTCGGCGAACCGGTGCGAGCCGCTGAGCAGCTCGCGCGGAGCCGGGCCACAATCCGCCGGCCAATGCGCGCGCACAAGTGCGGGGTCACCCGCAATTCCGCCGGCGGCGACGAGTACTGCGGCGCCGAACAGCTCGAAGCGCTCGTCGGCATTTTCGCGAACGCCGGACACGCCCACTACGCGTCCGCTTTCGATCAGCAAGTGCTCCACACGGTGGGAAAACCGCAGGTCAAGGCGGGCCGCCGGCGCGTGCGCCTGCTCTTGCAGTTTCTCGATCAGGCGCAGCGTAAGAGCCTGACCGGTGCCCCAGACGATGTGCCAGCGTGGAACGCTGTTGCCACGGCGCTCCGGCCACTGCGGCAGCGGCAGGAAGCGCACGCCGAGGCTGCACAACCAGTCGAAGACCTCGCGCCGGCATTCGTGCACATAAGCCTCGGCCCACCGGTACGGCCAGCCGTCCTGGGGCGTGAGTTCACCGTAGCGCAACCAGTCGGCAAGCGCCAGTGCCGTGCTATCGCGGATGCCGTTGCGCCGCTGTATCGGGGTATCGACGACAAGTATTCCGCCAAAGCTCTCCCGCGCCTGGCCGCCGAAATTGGCCTCGGTATCGCGATCGAGCAAGAGCACTTCTTGTCCGCGACGCAGCAGATCTATTGCTGCGACAATTCCTGTAATGCCGCCGCCGACGATGATCGTTGCGCCCGGTGCCTTCGCAGTCACGCAGTCGTTCTCCTCATGCCCGGCCGCTGAATCCGTTCTGGCGCCAGGCCTCGTAAACGACGACGGCCACCGCATTGGACAGATTCAGGCTGCGGCTGCCGGGCCGCATCGGCAGCATCAAGCGCCGATCGGGCGCAACCGTCTCGAGCACTTCGACGGGCAGCCCCCTGGTCTCCGAGCCGAATACGAACCAGTCGCCGGGACGATAGCTGGCCTGTGCATACGAGCGGGTTGCCCGCGTCGTAAAGGCAAAGACGCGCTCCGGATCCGGGCTTTCCGCCTGGCGCCACTGCTGGGCGCTTGCGTGCAAGCGCACCGCGGCAAACTCGTGATAGTCGAGTCCGGCACGGCGCATCTTGGCGTGATCGATCGGAAATCCCAAGGGCTGCACGAGGTGCAGCTCTGCCCCCGAATTCGCGCACAGGCGGATCACGTTGCCCGTATTGGGGGGAATCTGCGGTTCGACGAGGACGACATGGAACATGGCGCCGCGATTATGGCGTGCGCCTGGCCACCATGCTGGTGATGGATCGGACGCCGGCATGCTGCAGGCTCTCTGCGGCCCCGTCCAAGGTCAAGCCGAACGCAAGGGCGAGGTCGACTCGGAGCACGTGGCGCGCATCGACCGGCCGTGGAATCCGAGAGGCGCCGCGCAACTGGGCACGCACCGCGAGCGCGATTTCCTCGGCTTGGCGGAAATCGAATTCGCGCTCGCGCAGGCGTTAGCGCTACCGTGCGAGCGCGACGATCGCATCAAATTCCAGCGCCTGGGCCCGTAGCGCCGGCAGCCGGCCCCGAATGCCCTGCCGACATCCGGCCCGGGCAGGAGACTCGAGCGAGGCAACCATGCGGCCGGCGGTGCACCGTCGGCCGGTGCCGCGCTGCACGCCCGCCGATCATGGCGGTAGCCGATTGCGCATCCGGGCGGTGCGCCGGCGGGCATCGAAGTGCGTGGCGCCAGCCTATACTGCGCGACTGGCTCCCGGCATTACCCGCATCGGTGTCCTTGATCCCAGCGCGCGTTGACGCCAGCATTCAGACCGTTCAGCGCCAATTTGACGCGCGTGCCGCACGCTTTCCCCATCACGATGCGATCGTGCGCGAGGTTGCCGCGCGCATGCTGGAGCGGCTCTCCTGCATGCGCCATCCCACCGCCCGTCTGCTGGATCTGGGTTGCGGACGCGGGGCCTGCCGCAGTTCTTTGCAACGGCAGTTCCCCGGCGCGCAGTGGCTGGGGATCGACCTGGCGCCGGCAATGTTGCGTGCCGCTCCCGACGATATTGCTTGGCGGCAGCGGCTGGGCAACTGGCTGGGCCGCGGAGGCGGGACGCCGCGCGGTGCAATGCGTGTCTGCGCCAGCGCCGAGCGCCTGCCCTTGGCCGATGCGTCCATCGACCTGGTGTTCTCCAATCTGATGCTTCACTGGCACCCGGCGCCGCACGAGGCCATCGCGGAAATTGCGCGGGTGCTGCGCACCGGCGGGCTGGTGATGTTCAGCAGCTTTGGCCCGGACACCTGGAAGGAATTGCGGTCCGCGTGTCAGGCCACTCTGGCCGATGCCCGGCCCATGCCGTTCGTCGACATGCACGACTTCGGCGACATGCTGGTCTCGGCAGGATTCGAAGCGCCGGTAATGGAAGCCGAGATTGTGCGCCTGACGTTCGGCAGCGCGCGCGCGCTGCTCGCGGAAGCGCGCGCGTTGGGCGGTAATCCGCGCGCCGACCGAGCGCGCGGATTGCCCTCCGGCTCCCGGGCGCGATCCTTGCTCCAGGCACTGCAGGCGACGGCCGACCCGCAAGGGCGCATTGCGTTGAGCTTTGAAATCGCGATCGGCCACGGCTGGAAGGCCCCGCCGCGCGCGGGCCGCGTCCAAACGATCACGCTGCCGCGACCGCGTACACGCTGATCGCGCGATCAGGTGCGGTGGATCTTTAAGCGCCGGCCGTCGCTGTCGGTCTCTTCCAGAACGACATCGAACTTCCACAGCTGCTTGACGTAACCCAGAATGGTCTCCGCGCTTTGCGTGTCGAGCATGCGGCCGTTCTCGACGCGATGCTGCAGCAGCAGCGCGCGTTCCGCGTCGTCGCTGGCGCGGGCCACCATCAGCGTCGGGATGTAGGCCTCGCTGCGGTATTGGCCGGCCAGCGTTTGGCGCACCTTTGTGTATCCGGCTTCGTTGTGGATGGCGAGGACATGGTAGTGCTCACGGTCCTCCTCGCCGTCATGCATCATGAACAAGCGCATATCCCGCATGACCTTGGGCGACAGGTACTGCTCGATGAGGCTGTCGTCCTTGAAGTTGGTCATCGCAAACTGGATCGACTCCTGCCAGGAAGATCCGGCCAGGCTTGGAAACCACTGGCGGTCCTCGTCCGTCGGCTCCTCGCAGATGCGGCGGATATCGCGGAATATGGAAAATCCCAGCGCGTAGGGGTTGAGCCCGTGGAAGCTGCGCGAGTCAAATGCGGGCTGCGCGACCACGTCGCCATGATTGCCGAGCCACTCGAGCATGAAACCGTCATCGACCTCGCCGGCATCATAGAGTTCGTTGAGCAGCGTGTAGTGCCAGAACGTTGCGGCCCCCTCGTTGGCGACCTTGGTCAGGCGCTGCGGATAGAAGTACTGCGACACCTTGCGCACGATGCGCACCAGTTCGCGTTGCCACGGTTGCAGCTTCGGGGCATGCTTTTCGATGAAGTACAGGAGGTTTTCCTGCGGCTCAAACAGCGGTGAGGCTTCGGCTTCCGACCCATCGCGTTCGTTCAGGTGCATGTGGGCAAAGTCGGGCTTGTAGTGCCTCTCGGCGAACTTGAGCCGTTCGTTCAGGCGCGCCCGCTCACGCTTGACCGATAGCCGCGCCGGCCGGCGGTAGCGGTCGACCCCGTAGGGCGCCAAGGCGTGGCAACAGTCCAGAACCGCTTCGACGTCGCGCCAGCCGTACTGCTCCTCGCACTCCTGCACGAAGGTGCGTGCGAATTGCAGGTAGTCGAGGATCGCGTCGGCCTGGGTAAACTGACGAAACAGGTAATTGGTCTTGAAGAACGCATTGTGGCCGTAGCCCGCGTGCGCCATCACGAGGACCTGCAACGCCAAGGTATTGGTTTCCATGAGGTAGGCGATTGCGGGACTGGTATTGATGACGATTTCGTAGGCCAGCCCCGTCATGCCCTTGCGATAGCCGTGCTCTTGCGACAGCAGTTGNTTGCCGAAGCTCCAGTGGGCGTAGTGAACCGGCATGCCCACGGTGGAACAAAGGTCGAGCATCTGGCTGGCGGTGATGAGCTCGTACTGGATCGGGTACGTGTCCAGGCCCAGCCGCGAGGCGTGGCTCGCGATCGCACGGTCGAATTTTTCCAGGGTTCCTAGCGTCCATTCAGATCCGGTGGCAATCGGTTCGGCACGGCGTACCATCCCGGGGCGCGGCATCGGCACCGTCGGCTTGGCCAGCAGCTTGGGCCAGGGCCGCTGCTTGTCAGTATCCGTATCCGTCGTAGCCATCAGGCGGCCTGTTTGCGTGCGAACAATTCGCGAAATACCGGCCAGATATCGCTGCGGTCGTGCACCGCGCGACGCGCAAAAGCCGGACCCTCGATGGCATCATAGCTCTGCCACAGGTCCGAGGCACGATTGAACCAGCCGCTGGAGCTGGGAATGTCGATGTATGCGAAGTAGCGCACCAGTGGCAGCAGTTCCTGGCTGACGAATGCGGCGCTTTTGCGACCGTCCTCACCGGTGCAGTCGCCGTCCGATGCCTGGGCGACATACACGTTCCAGTCGGGTCCGGCGAAGCGGGTATTAATGATGCGCATCGCCAGTTCCAGCGCCGGGTACACCAGCGTGCCCCCCGTCTGCGGGTCATTGAAGAAGCGCTCCTCGTCGACCTCCTCGGCAGTCTCAGTATGGCGCACGAAAATGACATCGACATGGCCGTACTTGCGCTCGAGAAACAGGTAGAGCAGCGCAAAAAAACGCTTCGCCAGGTCCTTCTTGCGTTCATCCATCGAGCCCGACACGTCCATGAGGCACAGCATCACCGCCCGCGTCGCCGGTGCCGCAGTCGGCACGCGTGAGCGGTAGCGGCGATCGACGTCCTCGAGAAAGGGCAAGGCGGCGCGGCGGCTGCGCAGGCGCTCGATTTCCAGCATCAGGTCTGCGCGCTGCTCCTCCTCGGCTGCGTCCCACTCCTGTTCCAGTTCCTCGATGCGCTCGGCCAAGGCTCCGCGCAGCGCGATACGGCGCGCGATCCCCATGCGCACCGTCATTCCGGGTAGCAGGTTGGACGGCAGGCCTTCGCGGCTATAGCCGCCACGGCGCATCCGCTCCATTGATATTTCGCCAAAGCGCGTGCGCTCCAGATTGGGCAGTTCCAGATCGTCGAAGAACAGGGAAAGAAATTCTTCCCGCGACAGCGCGAAGGCAAACGAGTCGGAGCCCTCGCCCGAGCCCGGATCATCACCGTCGGCCCCGTCCCCGCCGCCGCGGCGCGGCCGAGAAACGCTGTCCCCGGGAATATATTCGCGATTACCCGGAAGGACGAAGTCGCGGTTGCCGCTGTCGTCATCGTGGGTCAGCCGCGGCTCTGCCAGCCCGCGGCCGGGGATGGAGATACGGCCGCCGCGCCCGACGTCGGTGATGGAACGCTTGCCGAACTCTTCATCGGCAGCGCGCTTGATATCGTCCTTGAAGCGACGTATGAAGCGCTCGCGGTTAACGGTGCCGCGTCCCGGCGGATCGGCGCGGCGATCGACGATGCGCAAGAGTCCGGCAGTCACCGGCCGGTCTGTGCCGCCCAGCTCCTTGCCTTTGTCGTTTGCAGCTTGCGGCATCTCCATTTTCCCCGATTTGCTCGATCCCGGCGCTCGGGTCATTGCGGCTACGACTGCGCGCTCTTCTTGTAGTGCAGGTACCAATCGACCAGGCGCCGGACCTGTTTTTCCGTGTAGCCGCGAGCCGCCAGCCGGTTGACGAACGAGCGATGGCGCTCGTCCAGCTCCGCCGAACCCTTGGCCTCGAAGGAAATCACCGGCAGGATGTCCTCGGTCTTGCTGAACATACGCTTTTCTATTACCACGCGCAGCTTTTCATAGCTGGTCCAGTGCGGATTCTTGCCATGGGCGCGGGCCCGCAGGACGAAGTTCACGACCTCGTTGCGGAAGTCCTTCGGATTGGATATGCCGGCGGGCTTTTCGATCTTCTCGAGCTCGGAATTGAGCGCATCGCGCGAATACTGCATGCCGGTGTCCTGGTCGCGCCAGTCTTCGTCCAAGAGCCACTTGTCGGCGTAGGTGACGTAGCGGTCGAAGAGGTTCTGACCGTACTCGGAATACGCGTCTAGGTAACTCATCTGGAGTTCCTTTTCCAGGAACTCGGCAAAGCGCGGAATGACCCATTCCTTGATGTGCGAGCGCAGGCGACGCTTGTACTCCTCGGGCAGGTCGTCCTTGTTCAAGCGCTCTTCCAGCACCACCAGAAGATTTACCGGGTCGGCGGCAATTTCGCTCGGATCTCGGTTGAAGGCCGCCGAGATGGTCTTGAAGGCCCAACGGGTCGAAAGCCCTGAGAATCCCTCGCCGGCACCGGCATCGTCGCGATATTCCTTGACGCTCTTGGCACGCGGATCCAGGTCCTTGAGGTTCTCGCCGTTATAGGCACGCAGCTTGGAAAATACCGACGAGTTCTCCGGCACGACCAGGCGCGAAAGAACCGTGAATTCGGCAAGCGTGCGCAGGGTCTGCGGCGCGCAGGGCGCGTTGGCGAGCGTGGACGACTTGAGCATCTTGTCGTAGATGCGGATTTCCTCATCCGTGCGCAGGCAATACGGCACCTTCACGAGGAAAACGCGGTCGATGAAGGCTTCATTGTCCTTGTTGTTGCGAAACTTCAGCCATTCGGCCTCGTTGCTGTGCGCCATGATGAAGCCGTTGAACGGCATGGCCGGCAGCGCCTCGGTTCCCTTGAAGTTGCCCTCCTGGGTCGCGGTAAGGATGGGATTGAGCACCTTGAGCGGGGCCTTGAACATCTCGACGAATTCGACCCCGCGTGCCGAGCCCAGGCACAGCGCCCCCGAGTAGCTATAGGCGTCCGGATCGTCCTGGGCGTAACGCTCGAGCATGCGCAGGTCGATTTTCCCCACCAGGGTGGAAATGTCCTGCGTGTTCTCGTCGCCCGGTTCGGTTTTGACGATTCCCACCTGGTTGAGCACCGAGGGGATGACCCGAACGACGTGGAACTGCGAGATGTCGCCCGAGAACTCGCGCAGGCGCTTCAGCGCCCATGGACTGGCAATTCCGGTCAAGGCGCGCCGCGGAATGCCATAGCGGTCCTCCAGCAGCGGGCCGTACTTTTCACGATCGAAAAGGCACAGCGGATGCTCGAGCAGCGGGGAAACACGCCCGCTCTTCGGATCCTTCAGCGCGTAAATCGGGTACTGCTCTGCCAGTTTCTTGATCTTCTCGGCCAGCGAGGACTTACCGCCGCCGACGGGCCCAAGCAGGTACAAGACCTGCTTGCGCTCCTCAAGCCCTTGCGCCGCATGCAGGAAATACGCATACAACTGCATCAGGGTTTCTTCCATGCCGTGGAATTCGGAGAACGTCTCCCAGGTCTGGATCGCCCGATTCTGGAAAATACGAGATGCGCGCGGATCGTCGGTGGTATTTATGAGGGTCGGTTTGCCGATCGCCTCAAGGACGCACTCGTGTGACGAGGCGTATGCCATCCGGTCTGTTTTGCAATACTGGAGAAATTCCTCCAGAGCCATTTCTTCGTCCAAGGCGCGGACAAAGTCGGTCTTGAATGCAGAAACCAATTCGTCTGGCGCGTCCATGTCTACCTCCTGCGCGCGCGGCCCTGAGGCCGGCATTGCACACAACGCGCTGTTGCGTGGTCCGGTTGACCGTCCGGGCGGCACGTCAGCGCCAACGTAAACGTGACCACTCAAGCACGCAAGGACGATGCGGCCACGGAACCAACTTTAGGCTCGCACGAACCAAACTATTGCCATATAAGCGCAAGCAAAGTTGCCGAATTTTAGCGTTGCTGGCAGTTTCGTGGAGAAGAGAGCGTGGGTACGGCGCGACAGTGTGCGCTGTTTCTTGCATCGGCGCTCTGCCGGCACGGTGGCAGCGGTCACTCGACAGTGCCACGAATCGCCTTGCCGCGGGAAAGTTACCCTGCAAGGCAGGCTCCTACTCGTTCTGCGCACTGGAAATCGGCCGTCAGCCAGATGTGTACCGAGCAAAAAAGAAGCGCCCCGCGCCGAAGCGCGGGGCGGAAAATTCCGCCTCCTCGGAGGAGAGGGGGAGGAGGAGGGGCGGAAACTACGGAAAAGCAATAACCAAAGCGAACAAGCTTGCAAGGACACGTCAGGCAAAAGCCTCGAGCTGGTCGCGCATATTCCGTAGTGCTTTGGCCTCAATCTGTCGGATTCGTTCCGCAGAAACCCCAAATTCTTTTGCCAAGTCGTGCAAGGTGGCACTGCCGACAGTTCCATCGGAATTCTCATCGAGCCAGCGCGCCTGGATGATACGACGACTGCGCGCGTCCAGGGCCTCGAGCGCGCGGCGCACGCCCTCGCCTTGCAGCGCATCTGCGTCCCGGCGCTCCAATACCGCGGTCGGTTCCGCTCCCGGATCAACCAGGTAAGCGATTGGTGCAAAGGACTCGCCCTCGTCTTCGGGCCGGCCTTCGAGGGCAACGTCGCCACCGGCCATCCGCGTCTCCATTTCGGCGACGTCCTCGGCCTTCACGTTCAGTTCCCGGGCAACTCCCTCGATCTCGTCGCGGCTCATCGCGCCGTAGCTCTTCTTGAGACTGCGCAAGTTGAAAAACAGCTTTCGCTGGGACTTGGTCGTAGCAACCTTTACCAGCCGCCAGTTGCGCAGCACGTATTCATGGATCTCGGCCCTGATCCAGTGCAGCGCGAAGGACACCAGGCGCACGCCCCGATCCGGGTCAAAGCGCTTTACGGCCTTCATCAGACCGATATTGCCCTCCTGGACCAGGTCGGCGTGCGGCAAGCCATAGCCGAGATAATTGCGCGCCACCGAGACGACCAAGCGCAGATGCGAAAGCACCAGTTTTCCCGCCGATTC
>JGI12269J14319_10000153_pt1 | contig 61376 bp, 65 predicted proteins | sample PeaSoiSIISIP2007_FD_14319 | JGI IMG/M metagenome (IMG submission 14319)
CCTTGGCGCAGAGCTGCTCGATCCCGATCCACCTGGCGACCTTGATCCCGGCGGTCGCCGCGATCGTCAAAGCCTTCCCGATCGCCCAGATGCGCGAGGGCGACACGTACATCCTCAACGACCCGTATTGCGGCGGCACGCATCTCCCCGACATCGCCGTGGTGCAGCCGGTAATGCACCGCGGCCGGCCGATCGCACTCGCCGCGGCGATGACGCATCACCAGGATGTCGGCGGCATGTCGGCCGGCTCGGTGCCGACCAACGCCACCGAGATCTACCAGGAGGGTCTGCGCATCCCGCCCTTGCGGCTGCGCGAGGCCGGTGTCTACAACGAGACGCTGGTCGCGTTGTTGCGCCAGAACGTGCGCATCCCCGATACGCTGATGGGCGATCTCAACGCCCAGATCGCCGCCTGCACGATTGGCGCGCGGCGCTTCGCCGAATTGGCCGAACGCTTTGGCGACAACCAGCTCGCCGCGATCTACGCCGAACTGCTGTCGCGCTCCGAGCGGCTGACCCGGGCCGCGCTCGCCCGCATCCCGCCCGGCACTTATCGCTATGTCGACTATCTCGACAATGACGGGATCGAACTCGACAAGCCGATCCGCATCGAAATCGCCGCCACGGTCGGCAATGGCGCGATCGAGTTCGACTTCGCCGGTACCAGCGCCCAGGTCAAGGGGCCGATGAATTGCGTGCCGTCGGGCTCGCTGGCGGCGGCGTGCTGGGCGGTGCGGGCGCTGACCGACCCGGAGATCCCGACCAATGGCGGCTGCTTCCGCCCGATCAGCCTGAAATTGCCGCCGGGCAGCATTGTCAATCCGCAGGCGCCGGCTCCGGTCAACGCCCGCACCTCGACGATCAAGCGCATCGCCGGCTGCATGATTGGCGCGCTAGCGCCGGTGCTGCCCGGCAAAGTGCCGGCGGCCTCGGCGGGAGAGCTGCATGTGCTCGCCTTCGGCGGCAAGATCCGCGACGGCGCGAATTACGTCGTCGGCGAGCTGGTCGCCGGCGGCAGCGGCGCCGCTCCCGGCCGCGATGGGGTCGATGTCATCGAGACCGACGCGACCAACTGCATGAACCTGCCGGCCGAGGCGCTGGAGATGGAGGCGCCGATCCGTCTGCACCGTGTCGCCTTGCGCCAAGGCTCGGGCGGCGCCGGCGAGTGGCGCGGCGGACTCGGGGTCGTCCGCGAATATGAGGTGTTGGAAGGTGACATCTCGTTCTCGCATCGCGGTGAGCGCCATTTCAGCGCCGCTGCCGGGCTGGCGGGCGGCGGCGATGGCGCGATGGCGCGGTCGGTGATCCACCGCGCCGACGGAACCGAGGAAGTCATCCCGTCGAAGATCGCCACGGTGCTCCATCCCGGCGACCGCGTTACGGTGGAAACCGCCGGCGGCGGCGGATACGGCGACCCCGCGCGCCGCGCCGCAGGCTGTGTGGCGGCCGACATCGCCGACGGCAAAGTCAGCTCCGCGATGCTGCGACGGCGTGGATCGAGCGGCGATAGCCTTCCGGCAGCCTCAAACCTTGGAGTGCGTCGAGCGCGAACCAGCCGAGACGGCGGTGCTCGTCGCTGATCTTAAGTTCGCCGCGCTCGGCACGCGACACGCTATAGGTCACGATCATCACATGCCGGCCCGGCAGTACCTCGAAGCTCCAGCAATCGACGATCGGCCCGACCAAAATCGCCGCGCCGAGCTCTTCGGCGAATTCGCGGGCAAGGCAGGCCACGGGATCTTCGCCGGGCTCCGGCCGCCCGCCCGGCAGCTCCCATTCGCCACGCTCGTTTTCGAGGAGCACGACGCTGCCGTCTTCGATCAGCACGCCCTTGATCGAAATTGCCATGGTCATGCAGCCAGCATAGCCGGGCTGGCGCGTCCAAACCAAAGGTGGCTAGATAGAGCCGTCCGCGGCGCGAGTATCCCCCATGCCGAATGCCGAACCGCATCGCCTTTCCGCCACCGAGATGGTCGGCCATATCGAGGCCGGTAGCCTCACCGCCGAAGCCGTCGTGCAGAGCTGCCTCGAACGCATCCGCGACCGCGAGCCGATGGTACGCGCCTGGGCCCACATCGCCGCTGACGAGGCGCTCGGCGCGGCACGCTCGGCGCGGCGCGATACGCTGATGAAGGGCGTACCGTTCGGCATCAAGGACATCTTCGACACCGCCGAGATGCCGACCGGATATGGCTCACCGATCTATACCGGCTGCCGGCCGAGCTTCACCGCCAGCGCCGCGACCCTGCCGCGCGCCGCGGGTGGCGTGCTGCTCGGCAAGACCGTCACCACCGAATTCGCCAATCGCCATCCCGGCCCGACCGGCAACCCGCGCAATCTCGCCTTCTCGCCTGGCGGCTCGTCGAGCGGCTCGGCCGCCGCGGTCGCCGATTTTATGGTGCCGCTGGCGATCGGCACGCAGACAGGAGGCTCGGTGATCCGACCGGCGGCCTATTGCGGCGTCGTCGGCTTCAAGCCGAGCTTCAACATGTTCGCGCCCGCCGGGATGCACCCCAACACCGAGACGCTCGACACGATCGGGATCATGGCCCGCTCGGTCGCCGATATCGGCCTGTTCCGCGCGGCGATGATGGCGATCCCCCATGAGGCGCCGGTGATGCCGGATCGCGCGCCGCGTCTCGCGCTGTGCCGCACGCCGCATTGGGACAAGGCTCAGCCCGACGGCAAATCGGTGCTCGAGGATGCCGCCAACCGGCTGCGCGCCGCCGGCGCCGAGGTGGTCGAGTCCGAGCTGCCGAATTCCTGTTCGCATGCGGCGGATATCCAGACCCGACACAGCTCCTTCGAGGCGCCGCGCAACCACGCACCCGAGCGCTACCGGCATGAGGGACAGCTCAGCCTTGCGCTGCGCGAGGGCCGCATCGCCGGCGGTAAGAAGCTTACCTTGGAGGAATTCCGCGGCGCCTGGCGCGAGGCCGACGCCATGCGGGCGGCGGCAAACAATTGGGCCGGCCGGTTCGACGCGATCCTCACCCTGCCGGCGCCGGGGCAAGCGCCCCGCACCCTGGCCTCGACCGGCGATGCGATCTTCAACGGGTTGTGGACCTTGCTTTACATGCCGTGTCTGACCTTGCCGGCGGGCGAGGGGCCGGACGGACTCCCGGTCGGTATCCAGCTCGTTGGCAAGCGCCATGCCGACACCCGGCTCCTTGATGTCGGCCTTTGGGTCGAGAGCAAGTTGGGGGCGCGGCCCCAGGGGGCATATCGATGAGCGACAGCAACCGCCTCTCCGCCGCCGAGGCCGTCGCTCGTCTGTCGTCGGGCGCGCTGACCGCCGAGCAGCTGACCCGCGATTATCTCGACCGCATCGAGGCGCGCGCCTCAGTCAAGGCCTGGATCCATCTTGACCCCGACTACGCGCTGGCTCAGGCGCGTGCCGCCGACCGCGCCGGCCGGCCGGGCCTGCTCGCCGGGTTGCCGATCGGCGTCAAGGACGTCATCGACACCGCCGACATGCCGACGCAGCACGGCTCGCCGATCTATCGCGGCAACCGGCCCTTCGCTGACGCCGCCTGCGTCGCGCTCACCCGGATGGCCGGCGGTACGATCCTCGGCAAGACGGTGACGACCGAGTTCGCCAACCGCTTCCCCGGCGCGACGGTACATCCGCACAACCCGGCGCACACGCCGGGCGGCTCATCGAGCGGCTCGGCGGCGGGGGTCGCCGATTTCCAGGTGCCGCTCGGCTTCGGCACGCAGACCGGCGGCTCGACGATCCGACCGGCAGCGTTCTGCGGTGTTGTCGGCTACAAGCCGAGCTACGGCGAATTCAGCCGCGTCGGGATCAAGCTGCAGTGCCAGAATCTCGACACGCTCGGCCTCATCTGCCGCAGTCTCGACGACATTTCCCTCATGCGCGCGGCGCTGATCGAGATGCCGCACCGCAAGGTGGATCGGAGCACCAACGGGCCGCGCATCGGCCTCTGCCGAACGCCCGGCTGGGAGCACGCCGACGCCGCGACTCAGGCGCTGATCGAGCGCACCGCGTCGCGCCTCGCCGCCGGCGGCGCGAAGGTCAGCGAAGTCGAGTTCGCCGCGCCATTCCGCAACATCGCCGACCATCACCGCCGCATCTTCAATTACGAGGCGGCGCATAACTACGCCTATGAGCACCTGGAGCACCGCGGTCAGGTCAGCGCCGTGCTGCTCGATACCGTGCTCGACCCCGGCCGCGCGCTGCCGCTCGCCGACTATATCGAGGCGCTGGAGACCGCCGAAGCGTTCCGCGCCCATCTCGATGACATTTTCAGCGACGTCGATATCCTCTTGACCCCGAGCGCGGCGGGCGAGGCGCCTGAAGGCTTGGAATCGACCGGCAACCCCGCGTTCAACTCGATCTGGACCTTGGGCTGGGTTCCGTGCGTGACCTTGCCGGCCGCGACCGGGCCCAAGGGTTTGCCGCTCGGCGTCCAGCTCGTCGGCCAACGCTTCGCCGACGAGAAGCTGCTCGATGCCGCCGGCTGGGTCCAAGGACATCTTAACTAGAGGAGGAACCGATGATCTACGAACTGCGCGTTTATCACTGCGTACCCGGGCGCCTGCCCGATCTCATCAAGCGCTTCGACACAATCACGTTGAAGCTGTGGGAAAAGCACGCGATCCATCCGGCCGGGTTCTGGACGACCTTGGTCGGCGAGTCGAACCAGGACCTCACCTACTTCCTCAAATGGGAGACGCTCGCCGAGCGCGAGGCCAAGATGGCCAAGTTCGGCGCCGATCCCGAATGGCTCGCGGCGCGCGCCAAGACCGAGGAGGCCGGCCCGATCGTCGCCTCGATCACCAACCAGTTCCTCACCCCGACTTCGTTCTCGTCGGTGAAGTGACCCGAACTCTGGAGGCAACAACACCATGATCTACGAACTTCGCGTCTACCATACGCTGCCCGGCCGGCTGCCGGCGCTTTTGAAGCGTTTCGACACCATCACCCTCAAGATCTGGGAGCGGCACGGCATCAAGCAGGCTGGGTTCTGGACGACGCTGGTCGGCAGCTCGAACCAGGACCTCACCTACATGCTGCAATGGGAATCGCTCGCCGAGCGTGAGAAGAAATGGGATGCCTTCCAGGCTGACCCGGAATGGCATGCGAAGCGCGCCGAGACCGAGAAGGACGGGCCGATCAACGCGCGGGTCGAGAATTCCTTCCTCGTGCCGACCAGCTTCTCGTCGGTGAAGTAACAGCAGAGCGCGCCGGGAGGGGGCACCCTTCCGGCGCTGCCCCTGAGGCGGGCAGGGGGATGCGGTGAACACGGGGATAATCGGCTTCGGCGTGGTCTTTGCGGCGATGCTCGCGGCGGCGCTTCCCGCGGCAGCCGATGACAGTTGGTTCGACGAAGGCCGGGCCCAGTCGGCGCTCGAGAAGATCTTCGATAAGGCCAATCATCCGGCCAAGATCCTGAGCCTCGAACTCCACCCGCTCGAGCTCGAGGTCGAGCTCCAGGACCCGGCACAAACCAAGCACATCGATGCCTGGACCGACACGATCGTGCTTGGCACCTTCCAGCGGCTCGTCTTCGGCTCGGAGTCGGTTTCCGGACCGCGCCCGGTCGATCCGACCCTGCCCAACCCGAACCTCGACGCCAATCTCTTCGAGTTCAAGCCGGCCGATGCCGCAACCGTGCCCAAGCTGGTCGCCGATGCGGTCAAGCGCGCCCAGCTCGAAGATGCCGCCACGATCGCCCGCATGGAGCTGCGCCGTCAGCTTCATCTGGTGCCCGAACCGAGCAGCGGCCCGCCCGAGTGGTCGATCGAGGTCACCAGCGGCCGTGAGCGGGCGGAAATCTACGCCGATCTGGCGGGCCACATCACCCACGCCAATCTCGACGGTACCCGCCGCGCCCAGGCGCTCAACTACCTCAATGGCGGCAAGGAACTCGACGATGTGGTGGCGACGATCGCCGACGTTTTCCCTAAGGAGCCGACGATCAAATCGGTGATCGTCTACAACCACTACCTCACGCTCGAGGCGCTCAACCCCGAGCATCCCGACCGTTACAGCCGCTTCACCGCCGGCCTCAACGGCGTCTACCGTGACCTGTTGCTCGACTCCGTCGTCAACATCGCTATCCCGAACCAGGAGCCGCCGGGCCGCTTCGCGATCACCGATATCGATTGGTCGCTGCTGCCGAAGCTGGAGCAGGCGGCGCGCGACCGCATGCAGCTGCCCGGGGGCAAGGTTGGCCTCGTCAAGCTCACCAAGCCGGCCGGCGTCAACGGGCCGGTGATCGAGTGGGAGATCAACATCCAGGACGCCGGCGACAGCGCGGTTGAGGGGTACGTCACGTTCGATGGCAAGGGAAACATCCTTCGCACCCATTACCCGCCGGGCAGGGGTCCGAAGCTCGATTTCCTCGATGCCGCGAGCTATGCGCCGGCCTTTGACGGGATGACCAGCGGGCTGGGTCAGCACGCCCAGATGGTCGAGCTCGTCTTCTGGCCCGACAAGGTCATGATCACCACCAAAGACCCGCAAAAGCCCGACGACCTCGTCGTCTTCGAATATCACGGCGAAAGCCTCAGCCGCAGCATCATGCTGCCGCTCAACTGGCCAACCTTCGGACCCGACTGGTTCTTCGACCTGTCGCAGGCGCAGCCGATAGCCGCGCGTTGGAGCCTACTGCAGCAGGACACGCTCGCCCGCCTCGGCCTCACCGGCGGCAAGATCGAGCGCATCACCATCTCGAAGCAGAAGCTCTTCATGCCGCGCAACGACCGCGTGCTGATCGAGATACGGGCCGAGGAGGGAAGGCGGGACGGGCGCGTCGTCTACGATCTCAATGGCAAAATCGTCGATATCGTCACGCCGTGAGGAAACCGGCGGTCAGTACCCGCCGATGATGAACTTCTCATCGATCGTGAAGGTCTTGATCCGGCCGATAAAGAGCGCGCCGTCGTCGTGCAGGCGCTTTGCCTCGGGCGATGCGTTGGCGCGGGCCATCACCTCGCGGTCGTCGAACCAGGTCTCGGCGATGCCGTCGACCTCGACCGCGGTCTCGGGAATGTCCGGCCGGGTGCGCGTCTCCTCGATGTGGTTCTGCACATAGCGGCGCATCCCCGGCACCGCGTGCGCCAATGGCGCGTGGATCTCGATCCAGTGTTTGACGAATTGCTCGTGGGTCAACTCGGGCCGGCGGGTGAGGAGCGAGATGCTTTTGATCATGAAACCTCTGCCTATCTTGCCCGGCAGCCATCGAGGAACAGCGCGACCGCGTCGCGTGCCCAGGCCGACAGCTCGACGGCGGTGAGCGGCGTGGCGAGGCCGAGCGCGCGCCGCTGCGGCCCGGTCACGACCATGAGGATGAACTCCTCGGCCGCGAAGCGCGGGTCGATCGCGCGCAGTTCGCCGCTTTTGATGCGGGGTTCGAGTTGCTTGGCGATGCGCTCGATGCCGCTCGCCGACCCGATCTCGTGCATCATGCGGGCGAGCTCCGGAAACTGCTGCGCCTCGGCGATGACAATGCGGTGCAGCGCCAGCGCTTCCGGGGTCAGCGCGATCTTCAGCAGGTGCTCGGCGGTGAGCCGCAAGCCGTCCGCGAGGCTCGGCGCTTCGACCAGCCCCGCGTCCAATGGTAGCCAGCGTTCGATCAGCCGGCGGACAACAGCCTCGAACAGCCGCTCCTTGCCGGGGAAGCGGTGATAGAAGGTGCGCTTGGAGATGCCAGCGCGCTTGGCCACCGCCTCGATGCTAGTCGTGCCAAAACCGTGGCCGAGAAACAGCGATTCGGCGACGTCGAGGATGCGCACCGCGAGCTGGGCCGATTGCTGCCGCGACGGTCGTCCACCGCGTCCGCGCGTCGCAGGTCGAGTAATCTCGTCGACAGACCCTGACACCGATCGCCTCGTTGCCGTGAAGCGTGGAATCTTAACCGATACCCTGGCAAACGCAACCGTCGCGTTCTTTTTCTCGGCGCCGCATAAAGCGCAGGGATCGTCGGCGCGCCGTGTCTCAGATGTCGAGAAACGCCGTCTCGCCGTTGCCCTGCAGGACGATGTCGAAGCGGTAGACGCCGTCCGCGCCGCGGCGCGCGATCAAGCTGCGCCGTGCGGTTTCGTCCTCGATCGCGGTCAGCAGCGGGTCGGCGGCGTTCGCCGCCTCGTCGGCGAAGTAGATGCGCGTGTAGAGCTGCCGCAGCAGCCCGCGGGCGAAGAAGGCGACATTGATATGCGGCGCTTGAAGCGCATTGCCGCGGCCGGGCACCGGCCCGGGCTTGATCGTCTTGATGTGGAACCGACCCTGCGCGTCGGTCGCGACCCGGCCGAAGCCGAGAAAATTGGGATCGAGTTTCTTGTCGGTCTGCTCGTCGGCGACGTGGTCGTAGCGCCCCGCCGCGTTGGCCTGCCACAATTCGAGGAACGCGTCCGGCACCGGCGCACCGTCGCCATCGAGCACGCGACCTTCGATGACGATCCGCTCGCCCGCGGGGTTGTTGCGGGTCAAGTCGTTCCATTCCGGCCGGTCGAGACCCAGCGCGAAAAACGGCCCGACGGTCTGCCCCGGCGTCGGGATCAGCTTTGCCGCCATCACGCCGCCTCGAACGGGGTCGCTTCGTGACCGCGCAGCACCATGTCGAACGAATAGCCGAGCGCCCATTCGGCTTCGCTCAGATTGGGGTCGTAATCGCAGATCAGCCGCTCGCGAGCGGCGACGTCGGCGGTACTCTGGTAGATCGGGTCGTATTGCAACAGCGGGTCGCCCGGGAAATACATCTGCGTCACCAGCCGGGTGACGAACCCACCGCCGAACACGCCGAAATGCAGATGCGCCGGGCGCCATGCGTTGGGGCTGTTCCGCCACGGATAGGCGCCCGGTTTGATCGTGACGAAGCGGTAGCGCCCTTCGCCGTCGGTGATGGCCTGGCCGGCGCCGGTGAAATTGGGGTCGAGCGGCGCATCGTGCTGGTCGACGGGGTGATGATAGCGGCCGGCAGCGTTGCACTGCCACAGCTCGACTAGCGTGTTGGGGATCGGGCTTCCGTCCTCGTCGAGAATACGACCGGTGACGATGATCCGCTCGCCGAGCGGCTCACCTTTGTGCTGCTTGGTCAGGTCGGTTGCCGCGGGTCCGGCCCAACCGCTCGAAAAGCTCGGCCCGGTGATTTCGGACAGCGTATGCTCGAAATGGACGAGCGGCCGTGTCGGCGCGCGTTTCACCGTGCTGGCATAGTCGGGGTAGAGGTAGGGGGGCTGCCCGCCTTCGCGGTGGCGGGCATAGGCGGCCGGCGTCTGGGCCATGCGGATTCCTCATTTTCGCTGCTTGCCAGAGCCTGATCCGCTTCGCCACTGCCGGTCAAGACCCGGCACCTTGGCCTCGCGCGGTTCGCGAACAGGCCGAAAATTTTTTGCCAATGGCTATTGTAAACGCTACGGTATCGTTTACTTATTATCGCGACCGTACATGGTCAGGCATTAGAGGATGGGAGGGTACAATGCCCCTCACGCAAAATCGCTGGTACCGTCGCCTTGGGTTCGGTGCGATCGCCGCGGTGAGCCTGGGCGCTGCTGCGATGATGACCAGCCCGGCGCAGGCTCAAGATTACGGGTACCGGCCCCCGGTGGTTGCCATGCACTACCCCTATTACGCCCCGAGGATTTTTTTCGGGTTTGGTGGCGGGTATCACCAGGATCGCTGGGATCACGGAAATCGCTGGGATCATCACTGGCGCTGACGCCGCCTAGGCGGTTACGCAAAACCCCCGGTCACTCGGCCGGGGGTTTTGCTGGGTGGCTTGCCGGCGCGGGTCGAGACAAGACTTGGTGATTTGCCGTCCGCTCGGGGCTAGGGTAATTCCCGCGCCCCATTTTCAATCGAGGAGACGACAAATGGCACTGCGCAAATTCATCATCGAACGCGACATCCCCGGCGCCGGTTCCTTGGAGCGCGAGCAACTCCGTGCCGCCGCTGGAAAATCCAACGGCGTGCTGCGCGAGCTTGGCCCCGATATCCAATGGGTCGAGAGCTATGTCGCCGCCGACAAGACGTTTTGCGTCTATCTCGCCAAGGACGAGGCGATCATCAAAAAGCACGCGGAAATCAGCGGCTTTCCGGCGACCAAGATCACCGAGGTGCGCAAGATGATCGACCCAACCACCGAGCATACGCCGTAACCATCGAGAATCGTCGAACCTCTAGCCCTCGCGGCCGGAGGTTCTGTGTGCCGTCACCACTTGCACGGCGCGCTCGGATCGCAGACCCGCTCCAGCGACACGTCGAGCGGCAAGAACCAGATCGGGACCGACATCGCGAGAGGCAGAAGTCGCGCGTCGTCTGACAGGGTCAGCGAGACCGGGCGCGGCGCATCGTCGGGATCGCCGTCATTACTGGTTTCGCCCTTGAAGCCGGCGAGCGCCTTGAGGGTTATGGCGAGGTGGATGCCGGGTTCGCGCGGGTCGCGGGGCAATACCCGGCCGACGGTGTCGAAGCGGCGGGTGCCGTCATAGACCGGAACGGTAAAGGCGGTTTCGCCGCGCCGCACGGCCGCCTGAATCGCCATGAGCGCGCTCAACGGATCGACCACGTTGCGGCGGAATTCCTCCGCCAGCACCTTCCTACGGCTGGTGTCCTCGGCGCCGCGCTCGGCGACGATTGCGGCACCGCGCGCGACGAAGGTCATACGCAACTTGCTGTCCTTGCGCTTGCGTAGGTCGTAGTTGGCGTCGAACCGCGCCGGCAGGGGCGGCTGGCCAGCCGTGAGCCGGCCGTCGACGATCGCGGTAGCGCGGAAATGCGTGACGAGATTCGGGAGCCCCTCACTGGCGATCGAGATTTCGATGCGATAGGTGTTGGGGGTTGTGTGTCCAACCACCCGGATACGAGCCGCCGGCAAGCTTCCCCACGTCGCGCGATACAACAAGACAACGTCGTCGGCGCGGGCCCCGACGGCGATGAGAACGAGCGCGGCAACGGCGCAGGTTAGGAGCCTTGCCGTTGCCGCGATCAGCGTCTCACCTATTGCAGGCGGGCGATCCCCAGCGCGGCGCCGAAGCGATTGGCGCAATCGAGCGGGTTGCCGTATTTGCGGTGGACCGCGGTGTGGTGCGCGCAGGCGAGCAACATTCGGTCGCGATTATGGCCCTGGTTCTTCGCGTAGTCTTCGAGGAGAACCTGACCAATCTCTTGATTATGCGGATCATTGCCCATCCGCGCCGACAACAGGGCCAAGCGCTGGATCAGCGGGCCGCGATCCTTGCTGTTGTCGAGATAGGCCTGAGTCCAGTCGACGCTGGCCTTGCCGTCGAGGGCGATGGCGGCCTGGTCCAACCGGTCGAGGATTTCGCCGCCGCTGAGCTTCGACGCGCCAGCCGGCGCCTTCGGCTTGTTGGGCTCGGCGTCGTTGATGCCCTTCTGGTGCCAGGCGGCGCGGTTGAGATACGCGGTCGCGGTATAGAGCAGCTTCAGCTGCTGCTTATGCTGGAAGTTGTCGAAGTACCAGGCCATCGTGTTGAGGTATTCGAAGCAGTGCTGGGGCAGCGAGAAATTGTTGACGCCGCGGGTTTCGAGGATCACCTGCGCGGAAGCCACCTGCAGCGCGTCGAGGATGCGGCGCGGGCTTTTGCCGGCTTCCAACAGCTTCGATAGCGCCTCGACATAGGCCGGCTCGGCGTCGCGGATCACCGCCTTCTCGAACGCCTTCTGCTCGTCGGCGGAGAGCACCGCCTTGTTGTTGGCGAGGATCGCGGCCTCGGCATTGGTGACGCCGGCATACGGAATCGCCGAGATCGTCGCCTTTTCGAGGAAGATCTGCACCGCGTTGCAGGCCATCTCGTAGGTCGAGTACCAGCGCGGGCCGACCGCGATGTCGAGCGCGCCGGCATAGACGACGTTATGCGCGTCGTCCCAGCCGAGGAAATTGCCGAGGTCGACCGTGGCGCGGGCGCGGAACGCCTTGTGCCCGGTCGTGTAGGAGCGGTTGTAGAGCGCGCGGTCCTGCACATCCATCAAGCCGGCATGGACAAGCTGGGCCAGCACCGCCTTGCGCTCGCTGGGGTTCTCCATGAGGCCGAGGAAGACGCGGTAGGCTTCGAGCACGTTGCCGCGCTGGACCAAGGTCATCCAATGGTCGAGCCGCTCCTGCAGTGGGCCGTCGAGATGTTCCGGCTCCTGGTCGGCCCAGGCGACCTCCGGCATCGGCGGCGGGCCCGGCGGCATCGACCAACCCGGGGCGCGCGCGTAATGGCCGGGCGCCTTCAAAATCTTCTGGTTCCAGATGTCGAGCCCGGTCGGGATGTACCAGACCGTCTGCGCGTAGGGCAGCGCGGCGCAATCCTCGGGCACCAGCTTCGACAACTGCAGCGAGGCGCGCGCCGACAATAGGCAATGGTCATTGTTGACGAAGTTGACGTAGCCGTCGTCGATCCGTTCGTGATAGGGCACATGGGTGTAAGGCGCGTGGATGCGCACACCCTCGGCGACGATCTCGGTCATCGGCCGGCCGGCGCGCACGAGGTCGTAATAAACGTCGCTCGCGCCCTTCTGGTCGCGGGCGAGGATGCGTTCTTCGAGCTTCTCGTAGAGCGCCTGCGGCTTGCCCGTATTGCTGAGCGTCGTCTGCGGCTGAGCGGCCATGCCGATCTTCCTTCGTTGGGTCGTCCGCGAACAATGCGCCGAAATTTGTGGAGCGGCAACGCCGCCGGGCGCGGTGTCGGGCCGCAATGCGCCTGGCGCATGGCCGTGGATGGCTTTCTTTAACCCCTGGGCGAGCACTGTGGCGGCTCGCGCCGCGGCACCGCGATGGGTGATTTACTCGCCAGCCGGCACCGGCTGGATTTAGGGCTAACGCTGAGCCCCGCACTCACGGGCTCGATGCTTGCCGCCGTCGTTTTTTGGCCGCGTCGAAGCGCAATGGACCCGGCTCCCGTCCGTTGAGAGCACCTAGAGCAACGGGGTCGCCAGGACGAGCGCCTCGGCCGCGCCCTGCGCGAACAGCACGAGCTCCCGGGATTTGAGCCGAGATAGCAGGTAATCTGAAAGCGAGGCCGCCTCGCCCGGCACAGCGAAGCGGCCCCGCTTGCGACCCCGTCAGGCGAGCGCCGGCACGCCCTCGGTCACCGTTTCGAGCTGGCCGACCGTCTCGCGGCCGAGGCCCAGCGGGATAAAGGCGCCGATCGCCACCACCACCAAGATCGTGCCGAAGAAGATCGTCGCCGAGCCGGTGTACGGCTCCATCAGAAACGGCGCTAGGCCACCGGCGAACAGCCGCGCGAACGACTCGCCGAAGAGGTGCCCACGGCCGCGCAATGCCGTCGGGAACTGCTCGGAGAGATAGACCCGCGTGGCGGTGAAGGCAGACAGCACGGTGAAGCCGGTGATCAGCGCGCCGGCGACCATGACGACCGTCGCGTAATCCCCCGCCTGGTGCGCCATCAGCATCAGGCACAGGCCCGGAAGCGATCCAGCGAGCGCGTAGGCGATCGTCCAGCGCCGCCCGATGATCTCCATCAGAAAGCCAGTAAACGCCTTGCCCGGGATGCTGGCGAAATACACCAGCGACGTCAGCGCGAAGCCGGCGCTGACGGCGAGGCCCTGATCGACCAGCGCCTTGGGCAGCAGCACCGAAATCAGGAAATACGCGGTGCCGGCGCAGATGCCGCTGAGAATGCCGACCGTGGTCCAACGCAGCTGGCCTGGAGCGAACAACGCCCAATAGGGTGGAAGCTGCTCGCGGGCGGCTTCCTGATGATCCCCGAGCGTGGCGACCGTCAACAGATGCACGCGGTTGCCGCCTCGCCGGATGATCCGGTTGACGATGTCGACCGCGGCCTGCGCCTGACCCCTGCGCAGATGCCAGCGCGGGCTTTCAGGGATCACGAAATAGACCAGCACCGGCACGACGGTTATCGCCAACCCGCCCGGCAGCGCCAGAAAGCGGAAGGCGTCGGCGTTGCCCGCGAGCAGGGAGGCGAGGAACGGCACCACGGTAAAGGAGATCGCCAGCGACACCTCATAGATCGCGCCATAGGTGCGCCGGTGCTGCGCCGGCATCAGTTCGGCGGCGATCGGAAATGCCGCCGAGACCGCGCCGCCCGCACCAAGGCCGGTCAACAGCCGCACGATGATCAGCTGTTCGGAATTTTGCACCAGTGGGATCAACAGGGTCATGGCTGTGGTGGCGATCACCCCGATCAGCATCACGGTCTTGCGGCTCCAGTGATCCGATACCGCGGAAGACGCGAAGCCGCCGACGCACAGCATCAAGGTCGGTCCGACGGCGAGCCAGCGGATGTCGGGCCCGGTCAGATGCAGCGGCTCCTTCGCCAGCACCAACAGCGAACCGGTCATCACCAGATCGTAGCCCTCAATAAAGCCGACGAGCGCGAGAACGGCGATGATCAAGATGTGGTAGCCGCTGAACGGAATGCTGTCGAGCTTTCGGCCGAGCACAAAGCCGGCGGTGTTAGCGGATCCGGCAATCGAGCGCGCTTGCGCCATGGAGACCTCCCAGATTGTCAAACCGGGGGTGCCAAGCGGTGGCGCAAAACGGGCGAGGCCGGCGTGTTTCTTTAACGGTACCTAGTTTCTATAGAGGTTGCCTATTCTCGGATCGACGTCTCGCAAGTTCTGACGGCCGCAAGAAATGCCACCGGATCGACTTGTTGCTCCTGTTCACGGTTGGCGATTTTTCGCTCGCCTTATCGATCCCACAACGGGTTCGACTGCGATCCTAGCTCACCCGTGCGGGGATGTCATGTGACGCGACGGATAAGCGTAAGGCGGATAAGTGCCGCGCTATCCACTAACGCCGTGCGTTATTCCGCGGCATCCTTGGTCTCGCCGAAGACGTTATAGCTCTGCTGCTGATAGCGGATCATGTAGTCGGTGTAATAGGTCGTCTCGTATTTCGGCGGGTTGTCGGGCCCGACGCAGGTCGGCACCGCGGCGATCGGCCGATCGATGTTGCTGTCGCAGAAAAACGCCAGCGCGTAGCGCTCGCCGCCCGAGCGGTTGACGGCGCAGTGCGGCGTGGCGAGGAAATGGTCGTTGGTCCAGCGCTGCAGGAGCTGGCCGCCATTCACCACAAAAGCGTCGGGAATGGCGGGCGCGGTGATCCACTCGCCGGTTTGCCTGCGGATCGAGAGTCCCGGCACCGCGTTGGGCGCGAGCAGCGTCAGAAAGCTTGTGTCGGTATGCGGGGCGATGCCGAACTCGTCGTCCGGTGCGCCGGGCTCGGGCGGGTAGTGGGTCATCCGCAGCTTGTATTGCGGCTCGGCGAACGGCGCGTCGAAATACCCGGCCGGCAGGCCGAGCGCGCGGGCGTACAGTGGCACCAGTTTCCGCACCAGCCCCTCCATCGCATCGCAATAGGCAGTGACGCTCTCGCGGAACCCCGCCAGGCCGGCGGGCCACTGATTGGCGCTGCGGAAGCGGCGGTTGGCGACGACGTCGGGGTGGTCGGGAGGCAAGTCGCGGGCGACGAACAGCGCCTCGTTGAGATTGGCCTTGGTGACGGTGGCGACGGTCGAGGTACGCAGTGTGTCGCCTTTGAGCGGCAAGTAGCCGACATTGTGCTTGTCGAGCTTGATCGCGAGCTTCTTGTCGAGCGGCTGGGCGTGGAAACGCGCGGCCTCGTGGTACGTGTCGCGGGTCAGCTCCGGCGGCACGCCGTGACCGGTGATGAAATAGAAGCCGATCTCGGTTAGCGCGACGCGTAGTTCTTCGGCGGCGCGGTCGAGCGCGCCAGCAACGCCGGCGAGATAGGGCGCGAGGTCGATGACCGGGATGGTGTCGGCGTCGGGCATCGTTAGGGAGCGGGCGCCGCGGCGAACAGTTTGAGGTCGGCGACGATACCCTCGTCGCGCTCGATGCCGTAATCGTGGCTCCCGGTCAGGTTCTTTTCCTTGACCAGCAGCGTCTTCGGGTCGGCGGTGGCGAAGACACGCAGATTGCGGTCGACGCCCGAAAGCTCGGCGAGCTTGTCGGTGAGCGGGGTCGGCGTCATGCGTTCGCTGGCGTCGATCAGCTCGATGAGCCCCTCTTCGGTGATCCCGGCCTTTTGCAGCTTCGCCTGGTGCGTGGCGATGGCGGCGGCCTTCTGCTGCGCCGCAGCGGCAGTGGCTTTCTGCTGCTCGTTGGTTTTGCGACGGTAGTCGTCGTATTGCGCCTGGGTGCGTTGGAGAAGCGTCGCGACCGGCACGTCGCGGGTGTCGACCCAAAGCTTGGCGCGGGTCCAGGTCCGGGCCATCCAGGTGCGACGCGCCGCGTCGGTGACCTCGCGCATTCGGTCGGCGCGCACCTGCTCGGCCCAGTGGATGTGCTCGCGGTCGCCGGTCAGCTCAGGCAATTGCAGCGCCGGACCCGCGCTGACCGGCGGGCGAACGATCGCTTTGGTGTCGACCGCATACCGCTGCTTCATCAGCGCGAACTGGCGGCGGTATTCATCCTCCCACTCGTCGCTTTCCTCGCTCGGCATCACATCGAATTTCTGCTGCAGCGCGCGCGTCGTCGCCTCGATGGCCGCTTCCTTCAGTTGGTTGAGGTCCATGCTGAGTCCCTATCAAGTGCGGCGGTGCTCCGCGCCGCCTTCGGCTGGAGCCGCATTCCGCGCCAGCGGAATCTAGCCCCGACTTTACGTCAGCGCCTCGATCGCGGCGAGGTCGGGGATTTCGATGAGCCGTTTGCCCAGGCGCAGCTTGCCGGCGCCCTGCCAGATCTGGAGCTGCTTGTTGACGCTTTCGCGGGTCGCGCCGACCATGCCGGCCAATTCCTGCTGCGACAGGCGCAGCACCGCGCCGTGGCCGGCCCGCGCGGAGCCGCCGGCGAGGCGCACCAGCGCCTTGGCCATGCGGTCCTCGAGCCGGCCGAACATCGCCTCGGCGACCTGGCGGTCGGTGAGCCGCAGGCGCTGGCACAGGAGCTTCAAGAAAAGGATGCAGAGATCGGCCCGCCGCTCCAGGAAGGGCATGAAGTCGCGGTGATCGAGCACCAGGAGGTAGCTGTCGGCGATCGCGGTCGCATCGGCGGTGCGATCCTGCCCGTCGAGCACGGCGATCTCGCCGAACACCTCGCCGGAATTGAGGATCGCCAGGACAATGTCGTGTCCGGCGGGCGTGGGCGCGCTGATCCGCACACTGCCGGCGAGGATCGCCATCATGCTGCGGCCGGGCGAGCCCTTGGCGAAGATTTCGCGCCCGGCCGGAAAATGCTCGACCCGCGCATGCGACAACAGCGCGTCGAGGTCGTCCGGCGCCAGCTTGCCGAAGAGGGCATGGCCCTCGAACAGCCTGCGCTTCTCGATCGCGGTCGGGGCCTGCATCCGACGTCCTGTAGGATTGGGCAGGCCCTTGTTTTAGCGGTTTCCGGCGGGCGGCGAAAGCAGCGGTCTCGTCTAGTGGCGCGTGTCTTCCGCGTGGTGGTGCACCAGGGCGTCGAGGACGCGGCACGGCAGGCTGAAGATCGCCGAGCCGAGATGAAGATGCTGACGCTCGCTCGGTTGCGGCATGCGCTCGGCCATCGCCGTCTCGACGAAGTGCCGCTCGTCGGCGATCTCGATCCAGCCGGTCATCGTGTTGTAGGTCATGGCAGTCGTCCCAGAAACCAAATCGCGTGGGTTGGAGATAGGCATCGCAGTCTTTGGCAACTGTGATCCACGTCACACTTGGTGAATTTTTTCTGAAGATTCGCCTGAGGCTCAGGCGAAGGCCGGCGCCACCTCAGCCATAAAACGGGCCATCTCGTCCTTGACTTGGGCATGCGGCTTGAGGCCGACGGTGACGTAAAGGATCACCTCGGCGACCCCGGCGGCCTCAACCTTTTTCAGGCTGTCGACGATCTGCCCCGGTGTGCCGAGCAGCACCGAATTGTCGGAGAGATCCTGTGGCCGCACCTTGGCGAGCCGGTCGACGATCTCGACGAAATAGCGATAACTCGGCGGCGCGGTCGCGAGGTCGCCGGGGAAGGCGGCGATGGCGCATTCCTTGTAGTAGCGGATCTGGCGCGCGCGGGCAGCCTCCTCGGCGGCCGGGTTGTCGGCGAAGTGGAGGAAATAGCTGCACATCAGCCGCTCGGGCTTGTTGCCGTGACGGAGGCAGGCCTCGTCGTAGACCTCGTGCACTTGGCGCAACCCGCCAAAGGTCATCGCTGCGGCGAACGGCGCGACGATGAGGTTCATGCCCAATCGAGCCGCCAACTCGATGGATGGCTTCGAAAATGAGGCGACATAGGCGGGGATCGGCCGCTGCACCGGCTGTGGGGTGATCGCGACGTCATCGAATTGATAATGCTTGCCGCGATGGGTGAGGGGCTCGGGGCTCGCCCACAGGCGCTGGACGATCTCGAATCCCTCCTCGAAGATCGCCTGATTATCCTCGAACGAGGCGCCGAGCGGCCCGTATTCGCGGCGATCGTAGCCGCGCCCGGCGGCGAAATCGACCCGCCCGCCCGACAGCATGTCCAAAGTCGCCCATTGCTCGGCAACGCGGATCGGGTGATGCAGCGGCAGCACGGTGACGGCCGGGGCGAGGCGGATCTTCTTGGTGCGCGCCGCGACCTGCGCCAGCACTAGATCGGGGCAGGACAAGACGCCCAGGGTCGAGAAATGGTGCTCGCCGATCCACGCCGAATGCAGCCCGACCTCCTCGGCATAGACCGCCTCGTCGAGGATATCGGCGATGAGATCGTTGGCGGTCCGTACGTTGTTTTCGTAGTGGTTGTCGCTCAGCGTGAAGTAGCCGAACTGCATCGTCCCCCTCCTGCGCTCCCGGCCTGTCTGCGACGACGATACAATACGCAGACGATGGTTCCTGACGTTACCGTCAGCTTATCCGCCGGCCACTTTGGTCAGGGCCGCCGCCGGCTAGGGGGGCGGGCCGCCAGAGGCGCTGGCTCCCGTCTGGCGACAGAGTCCCCAGCCTTGAAGTCATCAGCGCGTCGTTTGATGACGTCACCGGCAATGTCGATCATGTCAGGGGGCACGGAATCTTCGGCTCGCTCGGTAAATTCGCTCGGATATCGATCTTCGTCGGGATGGAGGGTCGACATCAGCAAACCCGACTCATAGGGCTCGATGAGCACGGGGAGTTCGCGATTGCCAATCCGAACATGCCCAAGCGCCACGCGCTCGTTTCGCAGCATGCCGACGCGCACGGCGAGCAGCGCATCGGAGGCCAGATCGCCGTCTGGATACATGTAATAAGCGGTGTCGACATAGGTCTTGTTGATCCGATCACGCGGCACGAAACGATCGATGTCGATGACGTTCTCGGCCTCGGCGCCTCCCATCCCCAAGTGGCGCTCAGTCAGCTTGGCAACCGGCCGCAGCCGTACCTGGCAGAAAATCAGCGACAATCGCAGAAAGCCGCTCCAAACTTCTTCAACCATCGAATCCCCCACGCGATAATCGCGAACAGTACCATGCGGCTCGGCGCGGTTCTTTGGAGTGCGCTACCGCCTTGGCGGACCGGGCGCGAACAAGGGTGTGAAAACGGCGTTGTTAAACTTGCGACCGAATCGCCGTGCCGAGTCCGGCCCGCTTCGACCACGAAATCGGATATTGCGGGCTCGAAACGCGCATGGGCGTCCGGCAGAGGTATTAAGCTACGGTATAGAGGCAATTCTGCAATGATTGTCGCCCCGAGCAGAGGATAGCGGTGGAGCTCAACGCGGATTTCTCGCAGCGCGCGGTAGTTCACGCGGCTCGCCTTGCGTGGGTCCCGTCACCCATCGCCGGGGTCGAACGGCGCATGCTCGACCGCATCGGCGACGAGGTGGCGCGGGCCACCTCGATCGTCCGCTATGCGCCGAAAAGCCGGTTCTCGCCGCATACGCATGGCGGCGGCGAGGAATTCCTCGTGCTCGATGGCGTCTTTCAGGACGAACATGGCGACTACCCGGCGGGATCCTATATCCGCAACCCGCCGACGTCGCACCACCGCCCGGGTTCGGAGCCGGGTTGCGTGCTCTTCGTCAAATTGTGGCAGTTTGATCCCGCCGACCGGATCCTGGTGCGGATCGATACCGCGAAGACGGCTCACGTGCCCGCATCCGGCCGGCCGGGAGTGGAGTTGACGCCGCTGTTCCGCGACGAACATGAAGATGTGCGGCTGGAGCGCTGGGCGCCCGGCGGCGAAATTAGGTTGTCGATTCCGGATGGGGCCGAGTTCCTGGTGCTCGACGGCGGCTTCGACGAGGGCGAGGAGTATTTTGAGCCGCAATCCTGGCTGCGGCTGCCGTGCGACGGCGCGCTGCGGGCGACTGCCGGTCCCCAGGGTTGTACGGTCTGGGTCAAGACCGGGCAGCTCCGCCGTATCCAGGGGCTGCGCCCATCATAAGTGGCGCCGGTCTGGCCGGCGCGGCGCGGACGCTGCCCTACGGCAAGATCATGCTCTAAGATGCGGAACGATCCAGCCTTGTGGGCCAGGGGAGGAAGATGAGGGCGGGAAGAAACTTGGGCGGCGCTGTCCGCTTGGCGGCAGTGCTCGGTTCGCTCGGCATCACTTCTGTCTGGGGGATGAATTTAGCCACGGCGCAGACCGCGCAATACGACGGCGTCTACAAGGGAACGCAGACGCTGACCGACGATCCCAACGATCACAATTATTCGAAATGCCTCAAGGGGCCGTTCAAGCGCCAGATGGTGATCAAGGACGGCAAGGCTGTCTACACCTACAACCCAACCTATGATGGGGAGGTTCCCGGTATCGTAAGCAACGACGGCGACGTTAGCGGTTCGGTAGAGACCTCGAGTGGCGGGGTCGCCCTCGTCGGCAAAATCCAGGGCGACCAGTTCACCGGCAAGGTGTGGAGCATCATCTGCACCTACTCGCTCGACCTGAAGCGGGTGCCGTGAGTGCGAACTAGCTCCACAGCTCTCGGCTCGCGATCCGCGCGCCTTCGGCGAGGGCGGCGAGCTTGACCCAGACGACGGAGGGGTGGACCTCGCAGGTCGCGGCGAAACTGGCGAAACCGCAATCGGCGCCGGCGATGACGTTCTCGCGGCCGACGACCTTGGCGAAACGGCCGATGCGCTCGGCTATGAGTTCAGGGTGTTCGACGATATTGGAAGAGTGGGTGATTACGCCTGGGATCAGTGACTTGCCGTCAGGCGGCTTCACCGTTTCCCACACCTTCCATTCGTGCTCATGGCGCGGGTTGGCGGCCTCGAACGAATAGGCGCCGGCGTTGATCGACAGCATCGTGTCCACGATGTTTTTGAGTTCCAGGTCATGGACGCGCGGGCCGATATTGATGCTGTAGCAGGTATGGTAGCGGATGCGGTCCGGCGGCAGGCCCTTGAGCGCATGGTTCAACGCCGCGACCCGCGTCGCCGCCCAATGGCGCCAGCCGTCGAGGCTCACCTCGGGGTGCATCACGTAATAGGAGCTAAGGAGCGGGTCGTCGATCTGGAGGATCAAGCCCGCGTCGATCACGGCCTTGTATTCCTCCTTGAGCGCGTCGGCGACCGCGTAGAGGTATTCTTCCTCGTCCTTGTAGAAGAGGTTGCGGTTCCAGTTGACCAGGTTGGCGGGCGACACCGCCGGCATGAACGCTTCCGTCACACTGAGCCCCGCCATTGCCGCTTTGAGATTGGCGATGTCGACGGCAAGCCCGGCGTGGCCTTTGTAGGAAACGGGGCCGGTGCACATCCACCGGGTGCGGCCGGCGCTGCCCGCGGCCCCAGCCTGCGATTGGGCCCAGGCGTAGAACTCGGGGAACGCCTTGTACTCGCGCGACTCGTTCCAATAGGAGGCGACCTCGCCCGGGCTCGGCTCGATGCCGGTGAGGCGCTCGTTGACATAGGGGATGAAGCCGACCCGGCCCATCTCGCCATCGGCGACGATGTCGATGCCGGCATCGGCCTGACGCTTCACGGTCTCGGCGACCGCGCCTTTGACCCGCGTGGCGAAGGCGGCGGCATCGATCGTACCGCCCTCCTGCTTGGCCTTGATCATCTCGTAGAGATCGGCGGGGCGCGGCAGGCTGCCGACATGGGTGGTCAGGATGCGGTCGGTGCTGCGTTGCATGGCGTTCCCCTCGGCCGGTATCGTTGCCGCGACAATGGAGGCCGATCATGCGCCTGTTGATCGCGATGATGAAGCACGAGACCAACACCTTCTCGCCGGTGCCGACGCCGCTTGCGCGTTTCGGGCATGGGCCCGGGCCGCTGTACGGGGACGCAGCGGTCGCGGCCTATCGCGGCACCGGATCGGGGCTCGGCGCCTATCTCGACGTAGCCGCGCGCGAGAGGGCGGAAGTGGTGTTGCCGATCGCCGCTGGCGCCTCGCCGAGCCGGCCGGTCGACGACGCGGCGTTCGAGCATATCGCCGGCCACATCTGCGAGGCGGTGGCGAAAGGCGGGTTCGACGGCATCCTCCTCGACTTGCACGGCGCCATGGTCACCGAGAGCTTCGAGGACGGCGAGGGCGAGCTGTTGCGCCGCATCCGCGCGCTTGATGCGCGGACGCCGATCGCGGTTTCCTACGACATGCACGCCAACCTCTATCCGGCGATGATCGAGAACGCGACGGTGGTATCGGGCTATCGCACCTACCCGCATATCGACACCTACGAGACCGCGGTGCGCGCCGGCGATATCCTGATGCGCGCGATCCGCGGCGAGGTGAGGCCGGTGATCGCCTGGGGCAATGTGCCGATGCTGCCTCATGTCATGCGGCAGGGGTCCGACGATCACCCGAACAAGGAGCTGCAGGCGCGTTGCGCTGGCATGACCGTTGAAGACGGCGCGCTGATCGCCAGCCTCTTCACCGGCTTCCCGCATGCCGATATCGCCAATGCCGGGCTGTCAGCAGTCGTCGTCACGAACGGCGACCGCGACCTGGCCGAGCGGCTGCGCGACGAGCTCCTGGATCGCGCCTGGGTCGAGCGTGATGCCTTTGTCTACCAGATCGAGCCGCTGGCCGAGGCGCTGGGGCGGGCCAAGGCGATGCCGGCGCTGGGGCCGGGCGAGGGCCCGATCGTGCTCCTCGACCACTACGACAATTGCGCCTCGGGCGGCACGATGGACACGACCATCGTGCTCGGCGAGATCATCAAGGCAGGCTTAGAGAACGTCGCCGCGTTCGCGATTTTCGATCCGCAAGCGGTGCAACAGGCGATCACCGCCGGGATCGGTGCGCAGGTCACGCTGTCGGTCGGCGGTAAAATGAAGATGCCGCAGATCCCGGGCGAGAGCCCGGCCCTGTCGCTCACCGGTACGGTCAAGACGATCTCGAACGGGCGATTCCGCAACAAAGGACCAGTGGGGCGCGGCGTGCTGACGGACATGGGCCCGTCGGTGGTGATCGATACCGGCAGGGTCGAGGTGGCGCTGATCCCGCGCCATGTCGAGCCGAGCGATCTCAATTGCTTCCTAAGCCTCGGGATCGACCCGCTGCAAAAACACTATGTGATGCTGAAGAGCCGGGTTCATTGGCGCGCCGGCTTGGGTCAAATGGCGAAGGCCGTGGTCGATTGCGCCGGGATCGGGGTGTGCACCTCGGACTACAGTCAGCTCACCTTCGTGAAGGTGCGCCGGCCGATCTATCCGCTCGACCTGCCGAACCGCTGACCTGGAATTAACTTCGCCCGTCGTAGGTGTGACTGTGCGAGGTGGCGCAGGGGCTGTTCGGATCAGGATCGGGGTCGGGGCACGGGGTCATCGGCGGCCCGGCGGCGCAACCCGCGAGGACGAAAATCAGGGCAAGTAGAGCGATCAGCCGCATGGTTCGCTAACGCCAACGAGGACCGAGTGTCCGTAACTACGATACAGCTTGGGCGGCGATCGTGGCCTTCACAAATTTGCGAGCCGATCCGCGATCTATCCGCTCGACCTGCCGCGGCGGTGATCGTAGGTTAAGGGGATACCTCCCTTCTGATCCATACCGGCGACGGCCGGTACCCATGACGGACATGGGCCGCGGACTACGCCGGGGTGGTGAACCGGAAGGAAATGCTTGGAGGCATTGATGGACGGCACGACGCAGCTTTTGGAAACCGATCGCCAGTTCCTGGTCCACCCGCTGCATCATCCGGAGGACCATAAGGCGCCGTTCTTTGTCGATCACGGCAAGGGCGAGATGCTCTATGACGTCGACGGCAAGGGGTTGATCGACGGGCTTTCGGGGCTGTGGAACGTCAATATCGGCCACGGGCGCGGTGAGCTCGCCGACGCGGCGGCGGCGCAGATGCGCAAGATCGCCTACGCCTCGGCCTATATCGGCCAGACCAACGAATGGGCGATCAAGCTCGCCGAGATGATCGTCAGCCACGCCTATTCGAACAGCTCGGGCGTGTATTTCACCACGGCGGGCGCGGAATCGAACGAGAGCGCCTTCAAGTTCGCGCGCTTCTACTGGAAGACGCAGGACAAGCCCGACAAGACCAAGATCATCTCGCGCTGGCACGCCTATCACGGCGTGACAATGGCGGCGATGAGCGCTACCGGCATGGCCGCCTACCATAAGATGTTCGGGCCGCTGGTGCCGGGCTTTATCCAGGTGATGCCGCCCTACGCCTATCGCTACCAGGGCAACGAGGACCCCGGCATCGCCGCCGCCGAGGCGGTCGAGAAGGCGATCCTCGCCGAGGGGCCGGACACGGTCGCCGCGGTCATCGCCGAGCCGGTGATGGGCGCGGGCGGGGTTATCGTGCCGCCGCCGACCTATTTCCCCAAGCTGCGCGAGATTTGCGACCGCTATCAGGTGCTGATGATCGCCGACGAGGTGATCACCGGGTTTGGCCGCACCGGGCGCTGGTTCGCGCTCGGGCATTGGGGGGTCGAGCCTGACCTCGTCTCGTTCGCCAAGGGGGTGACGAGCGGCTACCTGCCGCTCGGCGGCGTCATCGCCTCGAAGAAGATCCACGACGCGATCCTCAACTCGCCGTTGGAACGCCGCTTCATGCACGCCGCGACCTATAGCGGCCACCCGGTGTGCTGCGCGGTCGGTGTCGCCAACGTCAAGATCATCGAGCAGGACGGGCTGGTCGAGCGCGCCGCGGTGAAAGGCAAGCAGCTTTTGGAAGCGCTCGAGGAGCTGCGCAACCTGCCCAATGTCGGCGATGTGCGTGGGCTCGGAATGATGTGCGGGGTTGAGCTCGTCACCGACAAATCGACCAAGGCGCCGGCGATCGGGCTGGGGCCGCGGGTGGCGCGTGAGGCGATGGCGCGCGGCCTCTTGGTCCGCGCGCGGCCCGGCAGTCCCGACCCGGCGATCGGCGACACGCTGTGCTTTTCGCCGCCGCTGATGACGCCCGACGAGACGCTAAAGCGGATCCCCGAGATCGTCCGCGAGTCGCTGATCGCCGCGACGGCTTGATGTCTATCCGCGGTGTCGGAGTTGTTATTGACGGGGCGACCGGGCGGCTGGGGACGACGCAGCATCTGAAGGCGCTGCTGGCGATTTGCGGCGAGGGCGGGTTGCCGCTGAAGAACGGCGACCGGCTGATGCCGGAGCCGGTGCTGCTCGGGCGCAATGTCGAAAAGCTCGCAGCGCTGGCGGCGGCGAGCGGCGGGCTCAAATACGCAACCGACCGCGATGCCTGCCTCGCTGATAAGGCCATCGACATCTATTTCGACGCCACCGCGACCGGCGGCCGGCCCGAGCGGCTTCAGGCGGCCATCGCCGCCAGCAAGCACGTTTACACCGAGAAGCCGCTCGCCGAGACGCTGGAGCAGGCGCTCGCGTTGGCGCGCGAGGCGAAGCGCGCTGGGATCAAGAACGGCGTTGTCCAGGATAAATTGTTCTTGCCGGGGCTCAAGAAGCTGCGCCGGCTCTACGACAGCGGGTTTTTCGGCCGCGTGCTCTCGGTGCGGCTCGATTTCGGCTGGTGGGTGTTCGACGGCGAGCTTTATCCGTCGCAGCGGCCGAGCTGGAATTACCAGAAGGCGACTGGCGGCGGGCTGATCCTCGATATGTTCGCGCATTGGCGCTACATCTTCGACCGGCTGTTGGGGCCAATCGCCGCGGTCTCCTGCCGCGAGATAACCGCGCAGAAGCGGCGCATCGACGAGAGCGGCAAGCCTTACGATGTCGATGTCGAGGACCACGCCTTCGCGATCTTTGATCTCGAAGGCGGGGCGATCGCGCAGGTGAGCTCGTCATGGGCGAGCCGCGTCAAACGTGACGACCTCTTGCATATCCAGGTCGATGGCACGGCCGGGTCGGCGGTGTGCGGGCTGCACCGCTGTTTCATCCAGCCGCTGGTCGCGACGCCGCGGCCGGTCTTCGACCCCGAGCGGCCGCAAACCGCGGTGTTCGACGAGGAATGGCAGGAAATGCCGACGCTCGACCCGTTCAAGAACAGCTATCGCGAGGGCTGGGAACTGTTCCTGCGTCACGTCGCCGAGGACGGGCCGTTTCCCTCGCTGCTCATTGAAGGCGCCAAGGGCGTCCAGCTCGCCGAGGCGTGCCATCGGAGCCACCGCGAGCGCCGTTGGGTCGATCTCGAAAATCTCAGCGTCTGACGTTTAAGACGAATTCGAACCTTTAGTGCGGAACTTTTTCGCGCTTCCGGTATTTGCTTTTTCGCCAAATGGTACCGGAGGGCGAGCATGCCCGAGCAGTCACCGGCGATACTGGTGGTCGAGGATGATGAAGACGTCCGCGACACGATCAGCGAAATGCTGCGCAGAAGCGGCTTTCAAGTGCAGACCGCGGCGACGGGGTTGGAGGCGCTCGCGATCATCGACGAGCGGCCGTTCGATATGCTGATCGCCGATATAGGCCTGCCCGGCGGCATCAACGGCCTCGAGATGACGCAATGCGCGCGCGTGCACCGCCCGGCGCTCAAATGCTTGTTCATCTCCGGCAAGCGCGACCCGGTCGTCGTCGATCCCGAGCTCGACGACTTCATGACCAAGCCGTTTCAGGCGTTCGAGCTGATCGGCTGCGTGTGGAAGGTGCTGCGCGGCAACTATCCGCGCCCACGGGTCGAGATCGCCCGCTAAGGCTGACGCGGCAGCAGCCGGGTGGTGTGACCCATCTTGCGGCCGGGGCGGGTGGTACGCTTGCCGTAAAGCATCAAGCGGGATTTTCCGCGACCGCGTCGGTCTGGGTCTGGCGCCAGCGGTCGAGTGCCTCGGCGACCTTAGGATCGTCGCCGGCGAGGATCGCCGCGGCAAACAGAGCCGCATTGATCGCCCCGGCCTGACCGATCGCAAATGTAGCTACCGGCACGCCGGCGGGCATCTGGACCATCGACAGCAGGCTGTCCAGCCCTTGCAATGCCCGGCTTTGCATCGGCACGCCGAGCACTGGAATTGGGGTCATTGCCGCCGCCACGCCAGGCAGGTGCGCGGCACCGCCGGCGCCGGCGATGATGACCTTGAGGCCGCGCGATTTGGCGCTGGCAGTGTAGTCGAAAAGCCGTTTTGGCGTGCGGTGGGCCGAGATGATGCGCGCCTCATGGGCGATGCCGAGCTTGTCCAGCGTCTGGGCCGCGTGCTGCATCGTCTCCCAGTCGGATTGGCTGCCCATGATAATGCCGACAGGAACAGTCCCCATTGGGTGACCGGAATCGACCATGCCTACCTTCCAAAACGAGGCCGCAAGAGCACGTAGTATATACCGGCACGCGGCGCTCCGAGGCGGTGAAATTTCGCGGCTTGCGAACCCGTGCCACTGGTTTATAGACACGGGCGGGGGTTTACCCATTTCTGCCGGGCGGGCTGGCGAATGGCGGCAAAGGAATTGAAGCCGGTGGCGGGCAGTACGTCGCGAAAGCGCCGCGCTTCCGACGGGCCGGCTCTGTCCCGCGCAGTCCAAACCATGGCGGAACTGGCTGGAATCGACGAGGGCGCTCTCAGCCCCGAGCTGCGCGGGACACTGCGGCGCGTGTTCGCCGAGAATGCGGCGATGCGCCTTGAGCTTGAGGACTCGCGGATGCGAATCACCCAGCTCGAGCGCCTTGCCGACGAGGACGCGCTCACTCCGATCGCGAATCGCCGTGCCTTCGTGCGCGAGTTGTCGCGCATGATCGCCTTCACCCGGCGCTATGGGCCGCCGTCAAGCGTCGTCTATTTCGATGTCGATGGTTTGAAGAAGATCAACGACGCGCACGGCCATCCAGCGGGTGATGCGGCGCTGCGCCATATTGCTGAGATCCTGTGCAAGAACGTGCGGTCGAGCGATCTGGTCGGCCGGCTCGGCGGCGACGAGTTTGGCGTCATCCTGGCGCAGACCAATCAGGAGCAGGCCGCGGCCAAGGCGGCCGCGCTGGCGCAGGCGATTGGCAAGACCGCGCTGCGCTGGGGCAAGGTCAAGATCCCGGTCAGCGCCGCGTACGGCGTCTACTCGTTTTCCGGCAGCGATGACGCCCAGGTGGCGATCGAGGCGGCCGACAAGGCGATGTACAAGCAGAAGCGGGTCGCGTCGGCGCGTTGATGCGCCGGCTTGGGCTCGTCAAGCGATGATGTCGGGCAAGAGCTCGCTTTCGATTTTCGAAATCTGGTCTTTGAGCGCGAGCTTGCGCTTCTTGAGCCTCTGCAATTGGAGCTGGTCGAACGGCACCCGTTCGGCGATGCGCGCGATCACGTCGTCGAGGTCGCGGTGCTCAATGGTGAGGGCGGCCAGCTTGGCCTTTAAGGCTTCGACGTCGAGGTCCATCGCGAGCGATGCATGGTGGCGATTGCGGGGGCGCGCCGCATCCAAACGCTGCCAGCGAGCCCGACGTGAGTATAGCACCATGTGCATCAGTTTCATTGCGCCGTGATTGGGCATGGTGCGGGATAAAAGCGCCCCGGCGGAGGCGTTCTGGCGGTTCTCGCTGATGGTCTATGCGCGGCCTGGTGTGGCGGCGGCGCTGATCGGGTTGCAGGACCGCGCCGGCCATAACATCAACCTGATTCTCTTCGGGTTGTGGCTGGCGGTCGCGCGAGGCCCCCGGCTCGACGCGGCGGGGCTGGCCCGGGCCCGCGCCGCGATCGAAAAGCTCGACCGGGATGTCGTGCTGCCGTTGCGGCGGTTACGGCGGGAACTGAAAGGAGATCTCAATCCCGATATCCAGGAGCTGCGCCGCCGCGTCCTGGCGCTGGAGGTGGTGGCCGAGCGGCGCGTTCAGGCCCGGCTGGCGGGGACCGTCACGGGTCGGGTGGGGAGGGGAAGCCGCGCGGCAGCTGCCGGGGCAAACCTCAAGCTGATCCTCGGCGCGGACTTTGCCTCGCGGGAGGGCGATGTGTTGCGCGAGGCGATCGCCGGGTTTTAGGATTTCGCCTTCGCCGTCTCGCCCCAGCGCTTCACGGTGCCGCTGTCGAGGCCGAAGAGATCGAGCACTCGGCCGAGGCTGTGGTCGATCATCTCGTCTAGGGTCTTGGGCTTGGCATAGAACGCGGGCACCGGCGGCGCGATCACCGCGCCCATTTCGGCGAGCGCGGTCATCGTGCGCAAATGCCCGACGTGGAGCGGGGTCTCGCGCACCGCGAGCACCAGACGGCGGCGCTCCTTCAACACGACATCGGCGGCGCGGGTGAGCAAGGTGGTCGTCACCCCGGTGGCGATCTCGCTCATGCTGCGGATCGAGCATGGCGCGACGATCATGCCCAAGGTCCGGAACGAGCCCGACGAGATCGGCGCCGCCATGTCGCCGATCGCGTGGACGACATCGGCGCGGGCGCGCAGATCCGCGGGCTTCAAATCGGTTTCGAGCGCGAGCGCGATCTCGGCCGAGCGGCTGATGACGAGGTGGGTCTCGACCGGCAATTTCCGCAGGAGCTCCAGCAGCCGCGCGCCGTAGATGACGCCGGATGCGCCGCTGATTCCCACGATCAGCCGCGGCCGCTCGGGCTTTTGTCGCATTCCACCCCCTTCATCCCGGCCGCTCGTCATCTCATATCTGGTTCCGAGGCCGATCCGGCGCTACGATCGGCTGCCTTGACCATTGCCAGGAGGAACTGCATGTCGCAGCAGGATCGCATCGAGGCGCTCAAAGAAAAGCATGCATCGCTCGAGCGCGCCATCGATGAGGAAACCCACCGGCCTCTGCCCGACCAAGCGGCGATCTACGATCTGAAGCGCCAGAAACTCCGCATCAAGGACGAACTCGTCCAACTCGAACGCCAGTGATCGCGCGCCCGACACCATAATTCGATATTTTTCAATAATCTAACAGGCGTTTCCTACAAGCTCGCGAGAGGCTCGCGCGGTAAGGCGCGACAATCGCCAACTTCAGTGCGGCGGCGATGCTGGCGCAACATGCCAGGGGTCGCCGGTATCCTTTGCCAGTCGGTCGAGCAGGTTGCGCGCGGTTGCGTCGTCGACCGGGCTGTTGTCGGTCTTGCCCGGGTGAGTGACGACCGCGCTGATCACGTCGTTCCAACCGCCAGCGGCGCGATAGCGAGTGGCATCGGGCGACGGCCGGAGCATCGGCTGCAGCGCCTCGATGCTCTGCACCGCGGCCTTCAGGCGTTCGCCGAGACCTTGCGGGTTGCCCGAATACGAACTCCATATCGACAGCAGGCCGGGAAGCTCGGCAGCGAAGATCGGCTGCGGCGCCATGACGCCGGAGAGTCGCAGGGTCCACGGGTTGGTAAAGCCGCCGATCGCCTCGGCCAGCACGAGATAGGAATAGGCCCTACTTCCGACACTCGCGGTGGCGAGGATTAGGGCGCTTTGGCTGCCGTTCTGCGTGGTGATGGTTGCCGAATCGACGATGTCGGTCAGCACCTGCGACGGCCATCCGCGCGGCTGCGCGGTCGCGGCGAGGTGTGGGAAGACGGCCTGCAATGCCGCGACCGGGTCACAGCACGGAGCCTGCGCCACCGAGCCGGCGAGCGGGGTCGGTCCGTCATAGACGGGGATGCTGTCGTCAAGCGTCATCAGCTCGCCCTGCTTGCCGGCCAGATCGACCACACCCTTACCTTGTCCGATCACCCGCCAGCCCGGCGCAAGACTGATCTGGCTGCCATCGGCCAGCTGCAGTTGGGTCAGTCCGGTGTTGGCGCCTCCCGGTCCCAGTGCTTGCTGCAGTCGGGGAAACGATGCAGGAAGCGAGTCGGCATAGTCGTAGAAGACGCTGACATTGCCGCCAGTGTCGTTGAGCGCGACGACGGCGATACCGAGGACCGTCGCGCCATGCACTGTCGCGGCGAACAGGGTCTGCGCCGAGCGGTCGTCCTTGTCGGCGACCGCGAGGAGCGGCGCGGGGGTCGGATCGAAGGCCTGCGAATAGGCGAAGATCGACGAGATCACCGCGAGCGCCGAATCGGCCTTTCCGGTCAGCTGCCCGTACATGACGATCCCGGCGCTCAGTGGGTCGCGAACGATCTCCGCGCTCGCGGGCAGCACCGCGCGTGGCGCAGGTGGAATTCCCTGCACCGCCGGCGGTACGGCCGCAGGCGCGGCGGGCGCCAGCTCGGGCGGGCTAATCTGGGTTGCCGGCGGGATGGTGATCGGCCGGTTTTGCGCCTGGCCACAAATGGGAAAGGCGAGCGCGACGACAGCGCACCAGGACCACAACGCCAAGCTGATCGCCGAAGGTGCCTTCATTCTCGCTCCCGTGGTCTTGGCTGCGGCTGAAAATGCCAGCAATGCGAAACCGCGTGCAACGGGCGTGCAGGGCGCCGTGTTGTTGCTATGAATCGGTGACCCGTTGAGCCGGCGTCGCGGGCCCGGAAATAGGCGCGGCTTTTTGGCCAGATGTCGCCAGAAGCCGCCAGGTACTAGAACCGCGCGAAATACTGTTCGATAACTCACGCATGCTATAGCGTAGCGCCAACAACAACATTGAAGGGCGGCCAATATCCGGCCGCGGCACAGATTAGGGAGAGCGAAGAGAACCAGCGATGCCGCGAATTACGATCTCTTATCGGCGCGACGACTCGGACGTAATCACCGGCCGCATCTTCGATCGGCTGTCGGCGCATTACGGCCGGGAAACCGTGTTCCGCGACATCGACAGCATCCCGCTTGGCGTCGATTTTCGTAAGCATGTCAACTCGGTGATCGACGACACCGACATCATGATCGCGGTGGTTGGCCCGAAATGGATCGGCCCGCGGCCCGGGCAAAGCCGGCTCGAGAATGCCGCCGACCCGGTGCGGGTCGAGGTCGACGCGGCGCTGCGCAAGGGCGTTCCGCTGATCCCCGTCCTGGTGTTGCGCGCCCAGATGCCGCGTGCGGACCAGTTGCCGCCCAGCCTCGAGGATTTTGCCTATCGCAACGCCGCGCGGATCGACGCTGGACAGGATTTCGACACGCATATGGGGCGGCTGATCCGCGCCATCGACAATGTGCTGGAAGCGACAGCGAAATCACCGACCGCCGCGCCCGGCACTGCTGCGCCCGTCGCGGAAGCCAGCCCCGCGCCGACCGCGGCGTCTGCGGAAGATGAGGAGCGGCAGCGGTTCGCCGAGCAGCTCAAGCGCGAGGAGGAAGAGCGCCAGCGTCAGCTTGAGGAAGACCGCCAGCGCGAAGCCGCCGACCTCCGCCGCCGCGAGGAGGAAGAGCGACAGCAGCTATTGGCGGAGCAACGCGAGCGTGAGGAGGAACGCGATCAACTCGCGGCCGAGCAGCAGCGGCTCGATGAAGCGGCGCCCCAGGCCACGGAGCAGCGCGAGCAGGAAGAACGGCAACGCCAGGAAATAGCGGCGCGCCAGGCGGCCGAGCAGCGCGACCGCGAGAAGCGGGGACGGCAGGAGACGGCAGCGCTGCAGGCGGCCGAGCAGCGCGCGCGGGAGGAGAGGAAGCGTCAGGCAGCAGTGCTGCCACAAGCGGCGCCGATGCCGTTGACGGCCGCGCCGACAGCCACAGCGCCTGCTCGGCTTGAGGTCAAGCACAAGGTCGCGATCGGCGCGGGCTTGGCCGGGCTCGCGGTTGCGGCCGTGGTGGTCATTCTCGTAGCTAGCCATTCCCCTCCGACCCCAACCCCAACCCCAACGCCGATCCCCAAACCCACGCCGGCGCCGACGCCCTCTCCCCCGCCGTCTCCTGCAGGAAGCCCGTCGCAAGTAAAGCCAGCGCCAGCGCCATCACCGGCTCCGGCGCCATCACCGTCGCCTCAATCTGCCTCAGCGGTCTTCGTGCCAGGCCAGATGTGGAGCCTCAACTTTACTGACAAGGACAACAGTCCATACCAAGGGACGCTGACAATAGGCCAAGTTGCCAGCTTCAACAGTTTCACTGGACACATGGACGTTTCGTTTAAAGGAAAAGATGGAGAAATTACGACAATACGTGAAAACACATTGATAACAATTAACAATAGCAAAATAACTATTTCTTGTTCTAATGTTATTTATCTGCGAGGAACCGGTAGTTATGGTGAAGATTATTTCGATCTCACGCTAAAATCGTCCACCGAGGCAGACGGTGAGAGCGTCGATAATAAAGACGGCCACGGTCACGCGACGATGTGGCGAATTTAGCGAGGAGCGCGCGCGACGCTCAGCTTTGGGTGCCGCCGCCTTGCGTCTCGCCGGGGCCTTTCCGGCGGCGAAATGCGATCCAGAACAAAAAACCCGCCAGGGCGAGGATCGCCGCCGCGATCGGCAGCAGTAAGAAGGCGGCGTCATAATACTGGCGGTCGGTGGCGAAGCCGATCCCGAAGAGCAGAAAACACCCCCCGGGCAGCAGCAGGATGATGGCGAAGATCAGCGCCGCGATCTGACCGCCGCTCATGCTGGCGTTCTCACACCGCGGGCGGCGAGCCCCGGCCGATGGAACATGTTATAGGTGTCGAAGGGGATGACGCGCCCGTCATCGGTGACGAAATGGATGCAGGAGCGCTTGACCCCGGCAAGGCAGAAATTGAACCGGTCGAGAAAGCTCACCACAGTCACCCGGAATACTCGATCGTAGCCGATCTGCGCCGGCGCCTCGACCAGCGGCAGGCAGCACAGTACCTCGTGCAGCACGTTGGCCGATTGCTGCCCGGCGCATGACAGCGACAGGAGTTCGATCAACAGCTGGCGCATTTCCGGCTTGCCCTCGAAGGTCACCGAGTTCGGTGCTGACTTGACCAGGACCTCCTGCGGGAACAGGTGGGTTAGCGGTCTGATCTCGTCGCCGACGCGCATCCCGTAGCCTATCGAGATCGCATCGGGGTTGCACGGCAGGGGGATCATGTCGTCGTCGCCGAACATACCCCACTGGCCGATGATCGCGCGGCGGATTTCCGAGAGCACGATGCGGTCGCGAGCCGGATCGAAGCCGTCGTTGCGGCCGGCGTCCTGCACCGGCTGGAAGGTCACACCGCGCACGCAAGGCCGGCTCTGCGCATAGCGCAGCACGTCGCCGATCTCAGTGTCGTTGACGCCTTTGCGCACGACGCAGACGAGCGTCGTCGAGATGCCGGCCGCGTCGAGCGCATCGAGCGCGCGCTCGCGAACCCGGCGCAAATCGGCGCCGCGGATCGTCTGCAGCGCGCTCGCCGAAAGCGCGTCGAATTGCAGATAGACCTCGAAGGCGCGCTTCATCTCGGCGAGCGCCGCGACGAATTCCGGGTCGTTGGCGATGCGGATGCCGTTGGTGTTGAGCATGACGTGGCGGATCGGCCGGGCCCGCGCCGCCGCGATGATGTCGAGGATTTGCGGGTGGAGTGTCGGCTCGCCGCCGGAAATTTGCAGCAGGTCGGGCTGGCCCTCGCTCTCGACCAGCAGATCGAGCATGGACTCGATCTCGGCAAGGCTGCGCTGGCTGGTTCTTGCCGGCGACGAGCTGGCGAAGCAGGTCGGGCAGGTCAGGTTGCAGTGTTCGTTGACCTCGATCAGCGCCAGGCAGCTGTGCTGCTCGTGATCGGGACAGAGACCGCAATCGTAGGGGCAGCCTTTATCGATCCTGGTGTGGAATTTGAGCGGGACGTCGCCGGGCTTGAGAAAATCGCGGCAGCGCTTCCAATAGCTCGCCTCGGTCGAGATAAGCGTCTTCTGTACGCCGTGCTCGGCGCAGCGCTTGAGGTAATAGACCGCCTCACCTTCCTCAATGATCTTCGCCGGGACAAGCGCGACGCAGGTCTCGCACAGCGATGTTGTCTGCCCGAGGAAGATATAGGGCCGCGGCTTGCGCAGCGGCGGGGAGGCGGCAAGGCCCGGCGCGGCTAGCTCGGTTGATAGCGACATGGCTGGGACAACTCCCGGCGAGCAAAAACGACGGCGTAGGCGACCAGCGCCAGCGACAGCAGATGAAACAGGTTCAGCGGTCCGATGATGGTGCCGTAAGGCTTGAGGAACTCCCAGCCGAACCGCTGAAGCGCGTAAACCGCGACGAACAGATAGAAGCCGGTTCGCCGCAACGCCTCCCCTTCATGGCGCAGCAAGAGCACGAAAGCGACCAAAAACGCCGCCATCACGCCGGCTTCGTAAAGCTGCACGGGATGCCGCGGCACGCCGTCGCCGAAATCGACGCCCCAGGGCAGCGCGGTCGGCGTGCCGTAGGTCATGTCGTCAAGCCCGGCGAAGAAGCAGCCGAGCCGTCCGACGGCGATTGCTGCCGCCAGCGGCGCCACCAGGCGCAGCCCGGTCGAGCCGCGAACCCCGGCGCGCCATTTCAGCACCTCGATGCCGATAATGCCGCCGGCGATCGCGCCCTCGATGCTGCGCGCTACCCCATCGATGCCGCTGAGCCAGAGGTTGGCGGACCCGAACAGATAGGCGCCGATCGTCGCGCCGCCGGCGCCGGCGGCGATATAGAGCCGATGGACTTGCCAAGGCTCCGCCGGCACGCCGCTCGCCGCCACTGGCACGAGGCGATAGACCGCGAGCGCCATAAGCAGCGCGAGCAGGTCGAACAGGCTGTGAATTGCCAAGGTGTCAGGCGCTCTTCGCCCGTTCCCTCAGGACGAATTTCTGGATCTTGCCGGTCGAGGTTTTCGGCAGCGGGCCGAACATAACGTCGCGCGGCGCCTTGAAACGCGCCATGTGCTGACGGCAGAAAGCGATGATGTCGTCGGCCCCGGCCGCCGCACCCTCCCTCAAGGTGACGAACGCGCAGGGCGTTTCGCCCCAGCGCTCGTCGGGCTTGGCGACGACGGCGGCCTCGAGTACCGCTGGATGGCGGTAGAGCACGTCCTCGACCTCGATGGTCGAGATGTTTTCGCCACCCGAGATAATGATGTCCTTGGAGCGGTCCTTGATCTCGATATAGCCGTCGGGATGAGCGACGGCGAGATCGCCGGTGTGGAACCAGCCGCCGTCGAAGGCCTCGTTGGTTGCTTTCGGGTTCTTCAGGTAGCCCTTCATCACGATGTTGCCGCGCATGAAGACCTCGCCCATCGTCTCACCGTCGAGCGGTACGGGACTGAGCGTCTCCGGGTTGGCCACCATCAAGCCTTCGAGCACGGGGTAATTGACCCCCTGGCGGGCTTTGCGCCGGGCCCGCTCCTCGGCGTCGAGCGTGTCCCATTCGTCGTGCCAGGCGCAGATGGTCGAGGGACCGAACACCTCGGTGAGGCCATAGACATGGGCGATCTTGAAACCCTTTTTCTCCATCCCCTCGATGACCGCGGCGGGCGGGGCGGCGCCGGCGGTCATCATGTTGACGGCGCGTGGCAGCTTGCGCCCCTCCGCGGCGCGGTCATTGAGTAGCATGTTCATCACCACCGGCGCGCCGCAGAGATGGGTAACGCCGTCGCGTTCGATGGCGTCGTAGATCGCGCCGGCCTCAACCCGGCGCAGGCAGACATGCGTTCCCGCGAGCGCCGTCACCGTCCACGGGAAGCACCAGCCGTTGCAGTGGAACATCGGCAGGGTCCACAGATAGACCGGGTGCTGCGGCATGCCCCAGACGAGGATGTTGCCGAACGCTTCCAGATAGGCGCCGCGATGGTGGTAGACGACACCCTTTGGGTTGCCGGTGGTGCCCGAGGTGTAGTTGAGCGCGATCGCGTCCCATTCGTCGCTTGGCAGGACGCCGGCGAAATCAGGGTCGCCCGAGGCGATGAAGCCCTCGTAGTCGATTTCTCCTAGACGCTCACCGGGTGCGGCGGGATCGGCGATGTCGATGACCAGCGGCTTGTCGTCGAGCTGGGCCAGCGCCTCCTTGATCACCGGCGCGAACTCGCTGTCGGTGATCAGAACCTTGGCGCCGCCGTGCTGGAGGATAAAGGCTATGGTGTCGGCGTCGAGGCGGATGTTGAGCATGTTGAGGACGGCGCCGGCCAGCGGCACGCCGAAATGCGCCTCGAACCCCTCCGGCAGGTTGGGAGACATCACCGCGACCGTGTCGTCGCGGCCGATCCCCTGCGTCACCAGGGCCGACGCCAGGCGATGACAGCGCGCCTGGGTTTCGCGCCAGGTCTGTCGCCGGTTGCCATAAACGATCGCGGCGCGCTGTGGGTAGACCTCCGCGGTGCGGCGCAGGAAGCCGATCGGCGATAGCGGGACGAAATTGGCCGCGTTCTTATCGAGCCCGGTCGCGTAGGGGTTGCTCATCGTCAGCTCGCCGGAGGAGGCGGGAAGGCCCGCTCGTGATGCTCGGCAACCGAGGGGAGGGCGAGCCAGGAATGCATCGCCTCCTGATAGATCGAGCCAGACGGCGCCGGAAAGTCTAGATCGGCGAAACAGCCGGCGGCGATGCCGCAAAATTCGGGCGTGCGGTCGCCTTCCCACAGAATGCTGGTGCCGCAATTCGGGCAGAAGTGAAAGTTCAACTCGAAGCCGCTGTCGCCCTTGCGGGCGTATATCTTCTCGGGGCCTTCGAGCCGGACCTGGCTCTTCTCCCAGCGCGTCCCCCAATGAAAAACGGTGCCGGTGCGCCGTTGGCAGGATTTGCAATGGCAGACATAGACCCGTTCGGGCTCGCCGGTGGCGATCGCCTTCAATTGCCCGCAATGGCACTGCGCGATGCGTTCCATGTCACCCTCCCCAAGGTTCGCACGGCATTTTCCTCCGCAGGGCGCGGGGTGTCGAGCCGCTTGGCAAGGCGTTTCCGGAGGCAGAGAATTTCCCACTAGCAGGGAGGTCGGCCATGGGCATCGCCGAGATGTATCGCCGTTCGCTCGACCATCCAGAGGAGTTCTGGGCCGAGGCCGCCGAGGCGATCGATTGGGAGAAGCGCTGGGACCGAGTGTTCGACGATAGCCGGCCGCCGTTTTACCGCTGGTTCACGGGGGCGCGGCTCAACACCTGCTGGAACGCGCTCGACCGCCACGTTGCCGCCGGCAGGGGCGAGCGGGTGGCGATCATCTACGACAGCCCGGTGACCGATACGTTCGCCTCGTTCACCTATCGCCAGCTGCGCGACCGGGTGGCGCGCTTCGCCGGCGCGCTGGCGGGGCTCGGCGTCGTCAAGGGCGATCGGGTGCTGATCTACATGCCAATGGTGCCGGAGGCGGCGATCGCGATGCTCGCCTGCGCGCGGATTGGCGCGGTCCATTCGGTGGTGTTCGGCGGGTTCGCGGCGCACGAGCTGGCGACCCGCATCGACGACGCCAAGCCGCGGGTCATCGTCTCGGCCTCGTGTGGGGTCGAGGTCAACCGGGTCATCCCCTACAAGCCGCTGCTCGATGCTGGGATCGAGGAGGCTAAGTTCAAGCCCGCAAGCTGCGTCGTGCTGCAGCGGCCGATGTGCAAAGCCGAGATGATCCCCAGCCGCGACGAGGATTGGGACGAGTTGGAAGCTGCGGCGCATCCCGTCGATTGCGTGCCGGTGCTGGCGACTGACCCGCTCTACATCCTCTACACCTCGGGCACGACCGGCATCCCAAAAGGGGTAGTGCGCGACAATGGTGGCTACGCGGTCGCGCTCGCCTGGTCGATGCGCAACATCTATGGCGTAAAACCCGACGAGGTGTTCTGGACCGCGAGCGATGTCGGCTGGGTCGTCGGTCACTCGTATATCGTCTATGCGCCGCTGATCCATGGCTGCACCTCGGTGCTCTACGAGGGCAAGCCGGTCGGCACCCCCGACGCCGGCGCGTTCTGGCGGGTCATCGAAGAGCACAAGGTGCGCGTGTTTTTCACCGCGCCGACCGCGTTCCGCGCGATCAAGCGCGAAGACCCCGACGGCGCGCTGATCCGCACCCACGACCTGTCAAACTTCCGCGTGCTGTTCCTCGCCGGCGAGCGGGCCGACCCGCCGACCGTGGCCTGGGCCGAACAGATGCTCAAAGTGCCGGTCATCGACCATTGGTGGCAGACCGAGACCGGCTGGCCGATCGGCGCCAATTGCCTGGGGATCGAGCAACTGCCGGTCAAGCACGGCTCGTGCACCCGCGCGGTGCCGGGCTGGGACGTGCGCGTTCTCGAGGCGGACGCGGTCGGTGAGGCGCGAGAAGTCAGGCCGGGCGAGATCGGCGCGATCTCGATCAAGCTGCCGCTGCCGCCGGGCGCGCTGCCAACCCTGTGGCAGGCCGACGATCGCTTCGTGCAATCCTATCTCGCCACGTATCCCGGCTATTACCAGACCGGCGACGCCGGGTTCATCGACGCCGACGGCTACATCCAGGTGATGACCCGCACCGACGACATCATCAATGTCGCGGCGCACCGCCTTTCGACCGGCGAGATGGAGGAGGTGCTGGCGGCGCATCCCGATGTCGCCGAATGCGCGGTGATGGGGGTCGCCGATGCGCTCAAGGGCCAGGTGCCGCTGGGGCTGCTCGTGCTCAAATCAGGGGTTGCGCGGGCACCTGAGGAGATCGAGGCCGAGGCAGTAGCGCTGGTACGCGAGAAGATCGGTCCGATCGCCAGTTTCAAGGCGGCGCTGGTGGTCGAGCGCCTGCCGAAGACCCGCTCGGGGAAAATCCTGCGCGGCACGATGCGCGCCATCGCAGACGGCGAGGACTACCGCATGTCGGCGACGATCGACGACCCGGCCATCCTCGGCGAGATTGCGGAGAGCTTGAAGCGAGCGGGTTACGCGAAGACCCGCGGCTAAACCGCCTTGTCGAGTTCGTGCAGCACCGCGTCGCCCATCGAGCGGGTCGAGACGCGGGTCTGGCCGGCGCGGGCGATGTCGCCGGTGCGCACGCCGGAGCCGAGCGCGTTGCGCACGGATGCCTCGACCAGATCGGCCTCGTCGCCGAGGTCGAACGAATAGCGCAGCATCATCGCGAAGGAGAGGATCGAGGCGAGCGGGTTAGCGACGCCTTGGCCGGCGATGTCGGGGGCGCTGCCGTGCACCGGCTCGTAGAGCGCCTTGCGCCGCCCCGTGGCGTCGGCCGCCCCCAATGAGGCCGACGGCAGCATTCCCAATGAGCCGGTCAGCATTGCCGCGCAGTCCGAAAGGATGTCGCCGAACAGGTTGCTGGTGACGATGACGTCGAACTGTTTCGGCGCGCGCACCAGCTGCATCGCGCAATTGTCGGCGTACATGAAGGAGAGCTCGACATCGGGGTAGTCGGGTTTGATGCGGTTGGCGACCTCGCGCCACAGGATGCCCGACTCCATGACATTGGCCTTGTCGACCTCGCAGAGCCGTTTCTGCCGCTTGCGCGCCAGCTCGAAGGCGGCGCGGGTGACACGCTCGATCTCGGCCTCGGTGTAGACCTCGGTGTTGATGCCGCGGCGGGTGCCGTCGGGCAGCGTCTCGATGCCGCGCGGGTCGCCGAAATAGATGCCGCCGGTCAGCTCGCGCACGATGAGGAGATCGAGGCCGGCGACCAGCTCGCGCTTGAGGCTCGACGCGTCGGCCAAGGCCTCGAACACCTGCGCCGGGCGCAGATTGGCGAAAAGGTCCATCTCCTTGCGCAGCTTGAGGAGGCCGCGCTCGGGCTGCAGCTCGAACGGCAGCTTCTCCCATTTCGGCCCGCCGACCGAGCCGAACAGCACGGCGTCGGCGGCCTGCGCCCGGGCCAGGGTCGCGTCGGTCAGCGGCACCCCGTCGGCGTCGTAAGCCGAGCCGCCTACCAGCCCCTCGCTGACTTCGAAGCTGGCGATGCGCCGGCGGTCGAAAAACTCCATCACGCGCATGACCTCGCGCATGATTTCGGGACCGATGCCGTCGCCCGGCAGCACCAGGACTTTGCGGTTGGAAGGTCCGCTCTGAACCACGCCTTAGGCCCCTTTCTGGGTCATGCCGAACTGCCACGGGCGCTGCATCTGCGCCTTCTGTTCGTAGGCGCCGATGTCGGTCTCCTTCTGCTCGGTGAGGCCGATATCGTCGAGCCCGTTCAGCAGGCAATGCTTGCGGAAGGCGTCCACTTCGAAATGCACCTTCTCGCCGTCCGGCCGCGAGATGGTCTGCGCCTCGAGATCGATCGTCATCACCGCGTTGGCACCCTTCTTGGCGTCTTCCATCAGCTCGTCGGCGATTTCCTTCGGCACCTTGATCGGCAGGATGCCGTTCTTAAAGCAGTTGTTATAGAAAATGTCGGCGAAGCTCGGCGCGATCACACAACGGATGCCGTAGTCGAGCAGCGCCCAGGGCGCGTGCTCGCGGCTTGACCCGCAACCGAAATTCTCGGCGCCGATCAGTATCTGCGCCTTGCGGTACGGCGCCTGGTTGAGCACGAAATCCGGGTTCTCCGAGCCGTCGGGCCGGAAGCGGATTTCCTGGAACAGAAATTGCGCCAGGCCGGTGCGCTTGATCGTCTTCAAGTAGATCGCCGGAAAGATCTTGTCGGTGTCGAGGTTGTGAATGGGCAGCGGCGCGGCGACGCCGCTCAGGGTGGTGAATTTATCCATCAGAGTTTCCTCTCAACCCATCTGCCGCACGTCGCTGAGATGGCCGGTGATCGCGGCGGCGGCGGCCATCGCCGGGCCCATCAGATGCGACTTGGCGTTCTTGCCTTGGCGGCCTTCGAAATTGCGGTTTGAGGTGGTGGCGACGCGCTCGCCGTTCATCGCCTTGTCGTCGTTCATCGACATGCACATCGAGCAGCCGGCGTCGCGCCACTGGAACCCGGCCTCGACAAAGATGCGATCGAGCCCTTCCTCCTCGGCCTGGTGCTTGACGTGACCGGAGCCCGGCACAACCAGCGCGGTGACGCCATCGGCGACCTTGCGGCCCTTGGCGATCGCGGCGGCGGCGCGTAAATCCTCGATCCGGCTGTTGGTGCACGAGCCGATAAAGACACGCTGCACCGGCACGTCGGTGAGGAGCGTGTTGGGCGCAAGCTGCATGTATTGCAGCGCCCGCTCGACGGCGGCCCGCTTCAACGGATCGTCGATCTGCGCCGGGTCGGGGACGCGACCGGTGACCGGCGCCGCCTGCTCGGGGTTGGTGCCCCAGGTGACGTGCGGCGCGATGTCGGCGGCGGCGAGATGCGCCTCTTTGTCGAACTTGGACCCGGGGTCGGAGGGGAGGGTGCGCCAATAGGCCTCCGCCTGCTCCCAGGCGGCGCCCTTGGGCGCGAACGGGCGGCCTTTGACGTAGGCGACGGTCTTCTCGTCGGGCGCGACCAGACCGGCGCGGGCGCCGGCCTCGATCGACATGTTGCAGACCGTCATGCGTCCTTCCATCGACATATCTCGAAAGGTACTGCCCGCATATTCAAAAACATGGCCGGTGCCGCCGGCGGTGCCAATCTTGGCGATGATCGCGAGGATCACGTCCTTGGGGCTGACGCCGGCACCGAGCGCGCCGTTGACGTCGATCAGCATGTTTTGGGCCGGGGCTTGGATCAGCGTTTGGGTGGCGAGCACATGCTCGACCTCCGAGGTACCGATGCCGAAGGCGAGCGCGCCCATTGCGCCATGCGTCGCGGTGTGGCTGTCGCCGCAGACGATGGTCATGCCCGGCTGCGACAGGCCCTGCTCCGGGCCAATGACGTGGACGATGCCCTGGTCGAGGCTGGTGATCGGGAAATACGGAACGCCGAATTCCTTGACGTTCTTCTCCAGCAGTTCGACCTGGATTTTCGAGTCGGGCTCAATGATGCCGTTGACGCCGGCGCTGCGGTTGGTGGTCGGAATGTTGTGGTCGGCGACCGCCATCGTCTTGTCGGGACGGCGCACCTTGCGCCCGGCGAGCTTCAGTCCCTCGAAGGCCTGCGGCGTCGTCACCTCGTGGATCAAATGCAGGTCGATATAGATGAGGTACGTGCCCTCGCCCTGCGGGGCGATGACATGGGCGTCCCAGATCTTATCGAACAGCGTCTTGGGTTGCGGCATCGGTACTACTCCCGGGAAATCAGGACTTCGCCTCGGCTTCGGCCTCGCGCTGCAGCTGGTCGCGCGAGCGCTCGGCGATGCGCGCTGACCGGCCGGTACGGCCGCGCAGGTAATAGAGCTTGGCGCGGCGGACGGCGCCGCGCCGCACCACCTCGATCGCAGTGATGCGCGGCGAATAGAGCGGGAAGATGCGCTCCACCCCCTCGCCGTAGGAAATCTTGCGCAAGGTGAAGTTCGAGTTGATCCCGGCATTCTTGCGGCCGATGCACACGCCCTCGAAAGCCTGAATGCGCTCGCGCTCGCCTTCGACGACCTTGACGCTGACGCGCACGGTGTCGCCGGGATCGAAGCGGGGGATGGGACGGGCTGCGGCGAGCTTTGCCAGCTGCTCGGCTTCCAGGGTCTGCAACAGATTCATCGTCTGATCTCCCCACCGCTGCCGGTCGTCTCCGGCTCCGCGGCACAATAGCGTTCCCACAAATCCGGGCGGCGCTGCTTGGTCAGCAGCTCCGCCTGGGCCCGGCGCCAGGCGCGGACCCGCTGATGATCGCCCGACACCAGCGTGTCGGGCACAGTGCGGCCTTCCCAAACCTGCGGCCGCGTATAGTGCGGGTATTCGAGCAGCCCCTCGGCAAAGCTCTCTTCCGCAAGAGCCTCGGCATCGCCGACCACGCCGGGCAGGAGCCGCACGCAGGCGTCGATCAGCGCGATTGCTGCCGGCTCGCCGCCCGATAGCACGAAATCGCCGAGGCTGACTTCCTCGACCTCATGGGCGTCGAGCACGCGCTCGTCGACCCCTTCGAAGCGGCTGCAAATGAGGCGCACGCCGGGGCCGGCCGCCAGCTCGCGCACCCGCGCCTGGTCGAGCCGCTTGCCGCGCGGCGACAGATTGATCAGCGGGCCGACCCCACCGGCGCCGGCAATGGCGCGGTCGAGCACATCGGCGCGCAGCACCATGCCCGGCCCGCCGCCGAACGGCGCGTCGTCGACCGAGCGGTGTTTGTCGGTGGCGAAATCGCGGATATCGATAGCAATAAACTGCCACAGGCCGGCGCCCAACGCCTTTCCAGCGAGCGAATGCGCGAGCGGGCCCGGCAGCATCTCCGGGAAGATCGTAAGAACGGTCGCCTGCCAGGTCATGCGAGCTCTCGGGCTTTTGCCCGACGCGGCGGGTCGATGAGGCCGGCGGGCGGGTCGAGAACAACGCGGCGTTCGGCGAGATCGACAACCGGCACCGCGGCGCGGGTGAACGGCACCAGCACCGGCTGGCCGGCGTCGCGCTCGATCTCCAGCATGTCGCCGGCGCCAAAATCGTGCACCGCGATCACCGTGCCAAGCCGCGTGCCGTCTTCCATCACGGCAGCGAGGCCGACGAGATCAGCGTAGTAGAACTCGTCTTCGTCCTCGGTCGCGGGCAGCACCGCGCGCGGCGCGTAGAGTCTGAGCCCGCGCAAAGCCTCGGCGCGCTCGCGGTCGCTGACACCGGACAGCGTGGCGATTACCATGCCGTCGCCTTTGGCGGGGCCGACCACCTTCAAGGTGAATTGCCGCGCGCCACTCTCGTCCTCGAGTGCACCGTAGCCGGCGATCCCCGCCGGCTCGCCGGTGAAGCTCTTGATCCGCACCGCGCCACGCACCCCGTGCGGCGCCCCGACGACGCCAAGGCACACGCGCGGCTCGCCGGATTTCCCCGCCGCTACCTTATTGTGAGCCTCGATCGTCATCGCACCTTACCGTTCGCCTAAGCGGCGCTACCCGCAGCTTCGCCGGCGGCTTCCGCGACCGAGGCGGCGCGCTCCTGCGCCTTCTTCTTTGGCGCCGATTTCTGCGGCGTCTCGCGGACTGCCGGCTTGGCCATCAACCCCGCATTGCCGAGAAAGCGGGCGACCCGCTCGGTCGGCTGCGCGCCGACGCCGAGCCAATGCTTCAGCCGCTCTTCCTTCAGGGTGATGCGGTCGGCGTGGTCGCGCTCCAGCATCGGGTTGTAGGTCCCGACCTTCTCGATGAAGCGCCCGTCGCGTGGGCTGCGCGCATCGGCGATGACGATGCTATAGAACGGCCGCTTTTTCGCGCCGCCGCGCGCCAGGCGGATTTTCAATGCCATGTAAAACCTCTCATCTCGTATTAGCCTCTCGCCGTAACAGGTTGAACTATCTGAATCCACCGGGCATCAGCGCCGACATGCCGTGGCGCATCATTCCCTTCTGCCCGAGCTTTTTCATCCGCTTCATCATCCCGGACATGTCCTGGTATTGCTTCATCAGCCGGTTGACTTCCGGCACCGTCGTCCCCGAGCCCGTGGCGATGCGGCGGCGGCGCGAGCCATTGAGCAAGTTCGGGTTCTTGCGCTCGGATTTGGTCATCGAGCCGATGATCGCTTCCTGGCGTTTGATGACGCTCTCATCGATATTCGCCGCATCAATCTGGCGCTTGATCTTGCCGATCCCCGGCAGCATGCCGAGCATGCTCGACATCCCGCCCATGCGGCGCAGCTGGCGCAGCTGACCAGCGAGGTCGTCGAGGTCGAAATTGCCCTTTTCGAGCTTGCGGGCGAGCTTTTCGGCTTCGTCCTGGTCGGCGGTCTCCGCCGCCTTCTCGACCAGGCTGACGATGTCGCCCATGCCGAGGATGCGGCCGGCGATGCGTTCGGGGTGGAACGGCTCCAGCGCGTCGACTTTCTCGCCGGTGCCCATGAAGACGATCGGCTTGCCGGTGATCGCGCGCATCGACAGCGCCGCGCCGCCGCGCGCGTCGCCATCGACGCGGGTCAGCACGATGCCGGTGACGCCGGCGCGCTCGCCGAACTCCTTGGCGACATTGACCGCGTCCTGGCCGGTCATCGCGTCCGCCACCAAAATAGTCTGGTGCGGCTGGGCCGCCTCGCGCACCGCCGCGACCTCGAGCATCAGCTCCTCGTTGACGTGGAGCCGGCCGGCGGTGTCGAGCATGACGACGTCGTAGCCCTCGCGGCGCGCTACATCGAGCGCGCGGCGGGTGATCGCCACGGGCCGCTCGCCGGCGACGATCGGCAAGGTCTCGACGCCGATCTGCTTGCCGAGCTGGGCCAATTGCTCCTGCGCCGCGGGCCGCTGCACGTCGAGCGAGGCCATCAGCACTTTCTTGCGCTCGCGCGTCTTGAGGCGCAGCGCGATCTTGGCCGCTGTGGTGGTCTTGCCCGAGCCTTGCAGCCCGACCAGCATGATCCCGACCGGCGCCGGGGCGTTGAGATCGAGATTGCCCTCACCGCCATCCCCGGCGAGCGTCTGGACCAAGTGGTCGTGGACGATCTTGATCACCATCTGGCCCGGTGTGACCGAGCGGATCACGTCCTGTCCGACCGCCTTCTCGCGAACCGCGGCGATGAAGTCGCGCACCACCGGCAGCGCGACGTCGGCCTCCAGCAGCGCGACGCGGATCTCGCGCATCGCCGCGCCGACATCATCCTCGCTCAGCGCGCCGCGGCGGCGCAGCCGGTCGAAGATGTCGCCCAGTCGAGTGGTAAGCGTGTCGAACATGCCTATTCCCGCGCCTGCGACGCGAAACAAGCCGGTGCGCGAAACTCGCGGACCAGCCGCCTCCCGATCACGGGAGGGTTCCGACGGTTCTGTCGGAAGCGCGGGCGGACGCTAGCCCTCGGGCCGGCGGCTGTCAATTGCGCGTGCATGACCGGCATTTATAGTCGTCCGATCATACCCGTTTAAGAGGCCAATCATCCTGGTATAAATGGCACCATGTTCGAAGCGCAAATACCCGCGCGACGGCGCGAATTGGGCGATTTCATCCGCGCGCAGCGCGAGCGGATGGCGCCTGAGGCAGGGATGATCGCGGCGCGGCGGCGCACGCCCGGCCTCAGGCGCGAGGAGGTGGCGCAGCTCGCCGGGCTCAGCACCACCTGGTACACCTGGATCGAGCAGGGGCGCGACGTCTCGGTGTCGCCGCACGCGCTGGCACGGCTCGCCGGCACCTTGCGGCTCGACCGGGCGCAGCGGACTTATCTCTTCGAGCTGGCCGGCAAGCGCGACCCCAGCCCCGGCGACAGCGACGACAACGAGCTGCCGGCGGCGGTGCTCGCTTGCGTCGGGGCGATCGCGGCGCCCGCCTACATCCTCGACCGCAACTGGGAGGCGCGGGGCTGGAATGCGGCGGCCGAGCGGCTGTTCACCGGTTGGCTCGACCGGCCCGCAAAGGGCAATGGCGAGCGAAACCTGCTGCGCTTCATCTTCCTCGAGCCGGGCGCTCGCTCGCTGATTTGCGATTGGGAGCATCGCGCGCGCCGGGTCACCGCGGAGTTCCGCGCGCATTATGCCTCGCATCTCGACGATCGCGCGCTACGCCTGCTGATCGACGAGCTTAGCCGCGACAGCGCGGAGTTCGCGCGGATGTGGGAACAGCACGGCGTCCTCGGCCGCGAGGGCGGCGAACGCACCTTCAACCACCCGACGGACGGGTTCCTGCGCTACGAGCAGGTGACCTTCGAACTCGCCGGCCACACCGATTTCAAGCTGACGATTCTGATCGAGGCCGCGGGTGCCGTGTAGGGCGGAAAAGCGCAGCGCCTTCCGCCAAATCGCCGTCCCACGCCATCGGCGGAATACGCTTCGCTCTTCCGCCCCACGCGCTACCCGCTACCCGCCTAGTTGTGCTGGGCGGTGCACTTGCCGGCCACCATGACCTGACCGGCTGGGCACGGCGCGGTGGGGCTCGGGGCGATGTTGCCGGTGTTCGACTTGCTCGAATTGTAGTTGATCGAATTTGGGATCGTGCACTTGCCGGCCACCAAGACTTGGCCGGCGGGGCACGAATTGGGGGTGGTGGCATTTTCGGCAAACGCGCCAGCCGCCGTCAGCAACAATACCGCCATAGCCGCCGCGGACAGGCTCATTATTGGCCGGAATTTCATTTTCTTCCTCCCGAGGGGAACGATAACGATACCACTCTCGATTGCCCGGCCTGCTGGCAATTTTACAGCCGGTGATTTTTACAACGATCCGTGAGCGGCAATATTCATCCCAGGGCGAAATCGGGCACGATCGGCAGGGCGGGTGCCCGGAGAACAAATTCCCGCTATATCTGACCGTCGCGGAAAGAGCGGAGACCCAGCCCATGCATTTCGACCTCGGCAAGATGCCGACGCAGGACGGCTACAAGCTCCTCATCAGCACCGTGGTGCCGCGGCCGATCGCGCTGGCGACGACGGTCGACCTCAAGGGCAACGTCAATGCCGCGCCGTTCAGCTTCTTCAACGCGATGAGCTCCGACCCGCCGGTCGTGGTGCTCGGCATCAACGGCGCCGGCCCTGAAGGCGGCGGCTACAAGGACACCGAGCAGAACATCCGCGACACCGGCGAGTTCGTCGTCAACCTGGTCGACGAGGCGCTGGCCGAGCGGATGAACATCTGCGCGGTCGATTTCCCCACCGAGATCGGCGAGCTCGAGCCCGCCAAGCTCACTCCCGTGCCGTCGGTTGGGGTCAAGCCGCCGCGCATCGCTGAATCGCCGGTGAGCTTCGAGTGCAAGCGCATCACCGGGTTGAGCCTCGGCGGCAATTCGACGATGGAGGTCGGCCGAGTCATCCACATCCATATTCGCGACGATTTGATGGATATGGAAAAGCTCTACGTCAAAACCGACAAGATCGGGCTTATCGGCCGCATGCACGGCCGTGGCTGGTACGCGCGCACCAGCGATCTGTTCCTGATGGATCGCATGACGTTCGCGGAGTGGCAGGCGCGTCGGCGTTAGGTTGAGCGGCGCGGCGGGCGAACCGGTTTTGCTCCCCTTTTCGCCGTTCTTACGCTACAGAGCCTGATGCACAGCGCTACGCGGGCGGTCCAGAGCGCTCTTGGGCCCATCGCTCTTTGGCTGATCGTGGTGGTCCTTCTTGTCGGGCCAGCGCTGGCCGAAACCGGCAACGGCTCGAAAAACTTCCGCGTTCCGGCGTCGGTGCCGAATTATTTCAGCAACGAAGCCGGCCCGATGATGGGCGGCCCGGCCGAATCGCGCCGGGTCGATCTCTATCCGAACCCGGCCACCGCGCCGCGCCAGCTCGACACCGTCACGACGTCCCCGGTGCCGCGAGGCCGACATGTCGCAACCGGCCATGGCCGCATGCACCTCGCCGCGCATATGCGGGGCGGCCGTCATCCGGTGGCGGCGCGCGATCACACGCGCACCCACATCGCCGGGCGTGGTGGACCGCCGAGCCATGCCAAGCACGCGGGGGCGAGCCACACCACGCGTGTCAGCAGCACGCATCACCGTGCTCGGGGATGAGGTAAGCAGCAGCAGCGCGTTGGACAGGGCCTGCCGCGCCGCCATATAAGCGCGAGATGACGCGTATTCCGTTTCGCAAGATGCACGGGCTCGGCAACGATTTCGTCGTGCTCGACCAACGCCGCGACCCGGTGCGGATCGACGCCGCGGGCGCTCGTGTGCTCGCCGACCGCCGCACTGGGATCGGCTGCGACCAGCTGCTGCTGCTCGAACCGGCGCGCGACCCGCGCGCGCAGGTCTTTTTGCGCATCTTCAATCCCGACGGCGGCGAGGCGGAGGCTTGTGGCAATGGCACCCGCTGCATCGCTGCGTTGATCGCCGCGGAGACCGGAGTTAGGTCACTGCGCATCGAGACAGTGGCCGGGCTGCTCGACGGCGAGATACTGAGCGACGGCCACGTTACGGTCGATATGGGGGAGGCCAAGACCGGCTGGCGCGACATCCCGCTGGCGCGCGAGATGGACACGCTGCACGTCGACCTCGTGCTCGGCCCCTTGTCGGAGCCCGTTTGCACCAGCATGGGCAACCCGCACGCGACCTTTTTCGTCGCCGACGTCGAGGGGATCGAGACCGAAGATCTTCGCAGGCTCGGTGCGGCGCTGGAGCGCGACAAGCTGTTTCCCGAGCGCGCTAATATCGGCGTGGCGACGGTGCGGAGCGACGGCGCGATCCGCTTGCGCGTCTGGGAGCGCGGCGCCGGCCTCACCCTGGCTTGCGGCAGCGGCGCCTGCGCGGCGCTGGTTGGGGCGTGCCGGCGCGGTCTTACCGGGCGGCGCACCACCGTCGTCGTCGACGGCGGCAGCCTCGAGATCGAATGGCGCGGCGACGGGCACGTGCTGATGACCGGCCCGGTGGCACTGCCCTACGACGGTACATTCGACGCGGCATTGCTCGGGGGCTGAGGATGGCCGCGCCCGAGATCGTCACCTTCGGCTGCCGGCTCAACGCCTTCGAGAGCGACATCATCCGCCACGCCGCCGGCGAGGCCGGGCTCACCGACACCATCATCGTCAACACCTGCGCGGTCACCGCCGAGGCCGAGCGTCAGGCGCGCCAGGCGATCCGCCGCGCCCGCCGCGAAAATCCCGCCGCGCGGATCATCGTCACCGGCTGCGCCGCGACCTTGTCCCCGGCTCGTTACGTGGCGATGGCGGAAGTCGATCTGGTGCTCGACAACACGGCGAAACTTAAGGCGGAGAGCTACAGGACATTTGCCTCTCACCCCAACCCCCTCCCCGCGAGCGAGGAGAGGGAGGGACCTGCGGCGAAGCCGTGGGAGGGTGAGGGGTCGGTTCGCGCCCGCGCTTACCTCCAGGTGCAGCAGGGCTGCGACCATCGCTGTACATTTTGCATCATCCCCTACGCGCGGGGCCCGAGCCGGTCGGTGCCGGTGCTCGATGTCATTGCCCAGGCGCGGGCGCTAGTCGAAAGCGGCGCGCGCGAAATCGTGCTGACCGGGGTCGACCTTACCGCCTATGGCGCCGGTTTGCCCGATGGGCCGAGCCTTGGCGCGATGGCGCGGCAGCTCCTCGCCGCTGTGCCCGAGTTGGCGCGGCTGCGCCTGTCCTCGCTTGATCCGAGCGAGATCGACGACGATCTGTGGGCGCTGTTCGCCGACGAACCGCGCCTCATGCCGCATCTGCATCTGTCACTGCAAGCCGGCGACGATCTGATTTTGAAGCGCATGAAGCGGCGCCATCGTCGCGCCGACGCCATTACGGTCGCGCGACGCACCCGTGCACTGCGGCCCGAGGTAGCGATCGGCGCCGATTTGATCGCCGGCTTCCCCACCGAGGACGAGGCGATGTTCCAGCGGAGCCTCGACCTCGTCGAGGAGTGCGGAATCGCCTTCCTGCACGTCTTTCCCTATAGCCCGCGCGAGGGCACCCCGGCGGAGCGGATGCCGGCGGTGGCGCCTGAAATCGTGCGCGAGCGCGCGGCGCGGCTGCGACAAGCGGGCACGGCGGCGGCGGCAGCCGATTTGGCGCGGCGGATCGGCACGACCGGCGAGGTGCTGATCGAAAAGCCCGGCAGCGGCCGCGCGGCGTTCTACGCCGCGGTCGCTTGCCCGCCGGAGATCACGGGCATCCGAGAGATGCGCTTCACCGGCATCACCGGCGGCAAGCTGGTCGGAGTGCCGCCCAGGGTGAACAAATGAGCGAAGAGCGGCGCGGCTGGTTTGCCCGGCTGCGCGCCGGGCTGTCGAAAAGCTCGTCGGCGCTGACCGAGGGCATCAACCAGATCTTCCTCCGCCGCCGGCTCGACGACGCCGCGCTCGACGAACTCGAAGAGCTGCTGATCGCCAGCGACATGGGCGTCGGGGTCGCCGAGGAGGTGGTCGAGGTGCTGCGCCGCACCCGCTTCAACCAGGAGGTCTCGCCCGAGGAGGTGCGCGCCGCGCTCGCCGCCGAGGTGGCGCGGCTGATCGAGCCGGTGGCGAAACCGTTGCGCTACGACCCGGCGAAGAAGCCGTTTGTCATCCTCGTCGTCGGGGTCAACGGCAGCGGCAAGACGACGACGATCGGCAAGCTGGCGCGCCAATACCGCGATGAGGGTCGCCGGGTCGTGCTCGTCGCCGGCGACACCTTTCGCGCCGCCGCGGTCGAACAGCTGCAGGTCTGGGGCCAGCGCACCGGAAGCCGCGTCATCACGCGCCCGCATGGCTCGGACGCGGCCGGGCTCGCTTACGACGCGTTCGTCGAAGCGAAGAATGAAGGCGCAGACGTGCTGCTGATCGACACCGCCGGCCGGTTGCAGAACAAGGCCGATCTGATGGCCGAATTGCAGAAGCTGGTGCGCTCGGTCAAGAAACTCGACCCCGCTGCGCCGCATTCGGTGTTGCTCGTATTGGATGCGACGGTCGGCCAGAACGCCCATGCCCAGGCAGAGATTTTCCGCCAGGTGGTCGGCGTCACCGGCATCGTCATGACCAAGCTGGACGGCACCGCGAAAGGCGGCGTGCTGGTGTCGCTCGCCGAGAAATACGGCATCCCCATCCACCTCATCGGCATCGGCGAAGGGGCCGAGGATTTGCGCCCGTTCGAGGCTTATGCCTTTGCGCGCGGGCTGGTCGGACTAGAGGGCTAGCTATAGCCCCTGCGGGGCGGCGGGATCGTCCGGCGGCGGGTTGCCGCGCGGCGTCGGGTCGCCGCCCTGTTCGACCTCGTGCTCGTGATGGAGCGCCCAGCGCACCGAGGGGAAGGCGATGTCGTCCCACGGGATTTCGTCCCAGCCGAAGAGAGCGACCTCGAGACTTTCAGGGCCCGCCGACACCGCGGGGTCGAGAAGCTTGGCGCGGTAGATGAGCTGAACCTGGGAGAGGCGGGTGATGTCGTAGATCGCCAAGAGGCTCTCGATCGCGATTTTCGCGCGCGCCTCTTCCCAGGCCTCGCGCTCGGCGCCGGCGCGGGTCGACTCGTTGATCTCGAGATATCCGGCAGGCAGCGTCCAGAATCCTTTTCGTGGGTCGATCGCCCGCCGGCACATCAGGATCTTGTTTCCCCATCGAGCCACCGAGCCGACCACGATCTTCGGATTGTCGTAGAGGATGAACCCGCACTCGCCGCAGACGAGCCGCTCGCGGTCGTCGCCATCGGGGATGGCGCGGGTGACGGGTCCGCGGGGAGACGGGAGTTCGGTCATGGTCTCGGTACCATAGACGACGTCATTCCGGGGCGCGTCGACCAGCGAACCCGGAGCCCATGAACATGACCTCGCCGGACAAGCGTCTTGTGGCGGCGCGCGGCCGACATCCGTCGGTGTGCATGGGTTCCAGGCCCGCCGCCTTGCGGCGCCCGGAATGACATTCCGGGGTATTACGCTGGCACCGGAATGGCGCGCTGGTTGTACATGCGCTTGCGGATCGCGGCCTTTTCCGCGTCCGACAGGGTCGCCGGGTCGGGCGGCAGGTTGGCGCCGACCGCGAGGCCGCGCTGCACCGCCGGCCGTGCGCTCAGCTCGTCGAACCAGCGCTTGAAGTGTTTGAATTCCGCGATGTCTTGGCCCTGCGCCTTCCAGTTGACCGTCCACGGGTAGCAGATCATGTCGGCGATCGAGTACGCGTCACCGGCGACGTATTTGTTTTTGTAGAGGCGGTTGTTGAGCACGCCGTAGAGCCGGTTGGCCTCGTCGGTGAAGCGGTTGATCGCGTAGGTGAGGTCGCCTGCCTCTGGTCCGGCGCGGCGGAAATGCCCGCACTCGCCCAGCTTAGGCCCCTGGTTGGCCATCTGCCAGATCACCCATTCGGTAACCACGTATTTGCCGCGCAGATCCTGCGGCCAGAATTTTCCTTCCTTCTCCGCGATGTACATCATGATCGCGCCCGATTCGAAGACCGAGATCGGCGCGCCGCCGCCCTTCGGGTTGTGGTCGACCATGACCGGCATGCGGTGGTTTGGGTTCATTTTAAGGAATTCGGGGGAGAACTGGTCTCCGCGCTGGATATTGCACGGGATGATCTTGTACTCGACTCCGCATTCCTCGAGCAGGATGGTAACCTTCTTGCCATTGGGGGTCGGCCAATAGTGCAAATCGATCATCGCTAGGCCCTCGTTGCTGAAGTGAAGCGGGCGCTACGAACGGCGCCGCTCGGATCGTCGGGCGGGACACTAGAGCAATTGGCAGCGGCGCGAAAAGGTTCAGGGCAGGGATGCATCGACTGCGGTGCGTTAGCGGCTACGTTCGGCCCCAACCTTGCGTATAACTTAGGGCGGACGCTTTCGAGCGGAGTGGGAGATATGGACGGGGCGGTCCTCGAGGGCAGGTTTGAACCGGCGAGCTTCACCGGCCGGGTTTCGTCATCTCCACTCAAGGTCGGTGTGCTGGTGGACCTCACGTGGAGCCAAGACGCCGGCGGGCACGTGAAATGCTGGGAACGGATCGCGGAGGCAGCGACTGGATTTGGCGACTGGCTCGACCTCACGGTGCATTTCAACGGCCCGGCGCTGGAGCGGATCGAGTTGTCGCCGTCGGTGCGCTATGTGCTGCTGCCTCCGATGCTGAGCACCAAGCGGCTGGTGCGAAGCGTTCCCGACCACACCGACCTTGCGCCATGGCACCCCAGGCTGGCCCGGATGCTGTCCGACTACGATGTGATCCACACCACGGACGCCTATTTCTGCTACGCGCGCACCGCGACGCGGTTCTCGCGTCGGCATGGCGTGCCAGTAGTTAGCTCGATCCACACCAACACGCCCGAATACGCTCGCATTACGGTTGATCATCTGCTCGGTCGCTGGCTCGGCAGAGGCGCTGCGTATCGCTTGGCGAGCCAGGGGCTTGACCTGCCGGGGCTGGTCAGCCGCCGGCTACAGCGGCGACTGCAGCGGCATCTCGGCCGGGTGGCGATGGCGATGGCGAGCTATGGCGGCTCACCCGAAGAGAAGTCGGCAGGATGGCATTGCGGCGTGTCGCTGCGGCGTGGGCTCGATCGCGCGCTGTTCAGCCCCTCGCGGCGCGACCGCGCCTGGCTCGAGACCCGGTTCGGCTTGCCGCCCGGCCAGTTTGTCGCGATCTATGCCGGCAAACTCAACAGCGGGAAAAACGTGCAGTTGCTCGCTCCTGCGGTCGCCGAGGCGCGGCGCCGCGGGTTGCCGATCTACCTGCTTTGCCCGGGCAAGGGCGATCTGTACGACAGCTTGCTGGAACAGCTTGGCGGCGCGGTGACCCTACCCGGCGTCCTGTCGCAGGACGAGCTCGCCCGCGCTTTGGCTTCGGCCGATCTCTTCCTCTTCCCATCGACCATCGACGAGAGCGGCAACGCCGCGGTCGAGGCGCTCGCCGCTGGGTTGCCGACGCTGCTCGCCGCTGGCAGTGGCGTCGCGGTGCGGATGGCGGATTGCCCGGCAGTGCGGGTGCTGCCCGGTGACGACGCGGCGGCCTGGGCCGCGGCGATCGCGGGGTTGGCCGCCGACCCGGCACGCTGCCGCGAGCTGGGGGCGATGGCCCGCGCCTATATCGAGGCCGAGGTGCCGAGCTGGGAAGAGGTGGTGATCGAGGACCTGTTCCCGGTATGGCAGCAGGCCGCCTCGTGCCGGCTCAACGGACACCAGCACTGAGCCCAGCCCGCCGGGTCCTGATCCTGGCACCGCATCCCGATGACGAAATCGTCTCCTGCAGCGTCGCGGCACTGCGGGCACGGCGCGAAGGCGCGCAGATTTCGGCGGTTTTTCTGACGACTGGGGTGCCGCCGCGCGAGGTGCTGTGGCCGTGGCAGCGTGCCAGGTACGAAGCGCGCGTGGCGCGCCGGCGCGACGAGGCGGAGCGGACGGCAGCGCTGTTCCAGTTCGGGCTTGGCGGATTCTCCGACATCCCTTCGCGCCGCCTTGTCTCGCATCTCGACGAAGCGGCGGAATCCATCGAGCGCGCGATCGACGCGGTGGCGGCGACCGAGCTGTGGGCCACCGCGTTCGAGGGTGCACATCAGGACCATGATGCGGCGAACGCGCTCGCCGCCAGCTTTCGCGACCGTCTCCCGGTGTGGGAATTCGCCGCCTATAACTACGCCGGCGGCAAGGTGCGCTCGAACCGGTTTCTCGATGCGCGCGGCGGTGTCGTCGAACTTACAGCCAGCCGCGACGAAGCCAGATTAAAGCGTGAGGCGCTGGCCCTCTACGCCTCGGAGCGTGGCAATCTGCGCCACATCCAGGTGCGGGAAGAAGCTTACCGGCCGCTGCCGCGCCACGACTACAGCGCGCCGCCGCATGCCGGTACTTTGTTCCGCGAGCGGTTCCACTGGGTCCCGTTCCGCCACCCGCGCATCGACTTCACCCCATCGACCGAAATCTATCCTGCGCTTGGCCGCTGGATTGCGGATAAGATTTCCCCTCCCCCGGGCTTGACCCGGGGCTCCACGTCTTTATGGGTGACCGGCGATACGGAAGACGTGGATGCCCGGATCAAGTCGGGGCAAGGGCACTGAGAGAAGCGGGAGAGCCGTCGTGAAGTTCAGCACGTTTCTCTTTCCCGATAGCCGCGATCCGGCCCGCGACGGCCTGGTCATCGACGAGACGCTGCGCGAGGCGGTGCTCGCCGACAGTCTCGGCGCCGACACGGTCTGGCTCGCCGAGCACCATTTCGACGGCATTTCGGTCTACGCCGACCCGATGGTGCTCGCCGGCGCGCTCGCCGCGTCGCTGAAGCACGCCGGGCTCGGCTTCGCGGTGATCCAGACCGCGCTGCATCACCCGATCCGCCTCGCCGAGCAGATGGCGCTGCTCGACCATTTGATGAAAGGCAAGCTGATCGTCGGACTAGGCCGCGGCAGCTCCTACAACATTTACGACTACCAGGGCTTCGGCATCGACCACCACGAGGCGCAGTCGCGGCTCGACGAGGCCGAGGCGATCATGGTCAAGGCGTGGACCGAGGGCCAGTTCGTGCACGACGGGCGCTTCTGGCAATTGCAGGTGCCGATGCTGCGCCCGCGTCCCTATACGCAGCCGCACCCCATTGTCATTCGCGGCTCCTCGGGCGACGCCTCGCTGGTCGAGCTGGCGCGCGAGGGCAAGCCTTTCATGATGAATGTGCAGTCGCGCGAGACCACTGCGCGCCGCGTCGAGCTATACCGCCAGACGATGGGCGAGGCTGGCTTCGACGACACGGCGGTCGCCAAGAACCTCGCGGCGAGCTGGGTGTGGCGCAATTTCTATGTCGCCGAGCGCGATGAGGAAGCCGCGCGGATCGGCATCCCCGCCTTCGAGACGATGACCCGCGCTCGCGCGGAGCTGCGCGACCGAGTCTTTGCCGAGACCGGCGCGCGCATCGCCGTGCCGAAGAGCGACCTGCCGGGCGCGCGTACCGGACGCGGTGAAGGCCTCATCCACGGCGCGCCGGCGCGTGTCGCCGAGGATGTCGCGGCGCTCGACCGGCTCGGCATCGGCGGCATCATCGGCACCTTCCGCCTCGGCCCGATGCCGCACGCGGTCGCCGCCGAGAGCCTCAGCCTCTTCATGCGCGAGGTCGCGCCGAGCTTCCGGGGCGCGGATGGTCGATAGCGCGATAGAGGCTGCGCCGGAGGAGGGGTTCGACGCCGCCGAGCTGCGCGCCGGCCGCCGTCAGGCGATCGGCGCGGCGGTGATCGGAAATATCCTCGAATGGTACGATTTCTCGGCCTACGCATTTGTCGCGACGATCATCGCCAAACGCTTCTTTCCCGCCGGCGACGACATCGCCGCGCTACTTTCGACCTTCGCCGCGTTTGGCATCGGCTTTCTGGCGCGGCCGCTGGGCGGCATCGTCATCGGCCGGCTCGCCGACCGGCGCGGGCGTAAGTTCGCGCTGATCCTGACGATCCTGATGATGGCGGGCGGGACGGTCGCGATTGGCCTCATCCCAGGCTACGAGACGCTGGGCTGGGTAGCGCCGGCGCTATTGGTGCTGGCGCGGCTGGCGCAAGGGTTCTCGACCGGTGGAGAGTGGGGCGGCTCGACTTCGTTCATCGTCGAATGGGCGCCCGAGAACCACCGCGGGTTCTACGGCAGCATTCATCAGGCGAGCGTCTCCACCGGCTTGCTCCTCGGCTCCGGCATCGCAGCATTGCTCAGCACCTTGCTGGCCCCGGAAGCGATGCAGGATTGGGGCTGGCGCGTGCTGTTCCTGCTCGGCGGGCTGCTGCTGCCGGTCGGGCTCTATCTGCGCCGCAATATCGCCGAGACGCCGGCCTTTCGCCGCGCCCAGAGCGAGGCGCCGCCGCCGGTGGAAACATCGGGGCTGGTGCTCGCGGCTCGCGCATTCGGCTTCACCATCCTGTGGACCGTGACCTCCTATGTGATGCTGAGCTTTATGCCGACCTTCACCCAGAAATTTGCTGGGCTCAGTCGCGTTGAGGCGCTGTGGTCGAGCACCGCCGGCATCGTCGTGTTGGTTTTGGCGATCCCGCTCATGGGGTATTTGTCCGACCGGGTCGGGCGGCGGCCGATGCTGCTCACCTGCACGATCGGCTTTGTCGTCCTGTCCTATCCGATTTTCGCGGTGATCGTGTGGGGATCGCGGCTGGCGGTGATCCTACCGGTGCAGATCTGCGTCAGTGTGCTGATCGCCTTCTTCTCCGGCCCCGGCCCGGCGGCGATCGCCGAAATCTTCCCGACCCGGACGCGGGCGTTGTGGATGTCGGTCGGCTACAGCTTCGCTGTGGCGATCTTTGGCGGCTTCGCCCCCTATATCGCTACCTGGCTGATCGAGCGCACCGGCTCGCCGCTGTCGCCGAGCCTTTATGTGATCGCCGCGGCCGCCGTGTCGTCGGTGGTGATCTGGCGGCTCAAGGAAACCGCACACCAGGAGCTGCGCTGAGTCGCGTTTTTGGCGATCTGGCGGAGAAAGCGGATGGTCGCGCCCGGTCAGCGCCCGCGCGGGTTCGTCGCTCGCCACTTGCCGCCGGCTTATGGCGGGCGCAAATACCGTCGGTCAGCACAAAGGCAGATAGGGGCAGCTAAATGAAGTTCGGTCTTTTCGGTGGTGCGCGGGCGCGTGGCGGTCCGGCCGGCGACAGCGATGGCTACCACGATTTCATCAACTACGTGGTCGAAGCCGAACGCCTTGGCTTTTCGAGCGTGTTCCTGGTCGAGCATCATTTCACCGGCTTCGGCCAGGTCTCGGCCTCGCTCAATCTGCTGAGCTATCTCGCTGCGCGGACCTACCGGATCCGTCTCGGAACTGCGGTGGTGGTCTTGCCCTGGCACAATCCGGTGCTCGTCGCCGAGCAGGCGGCGACGCTCGATCTCCTGTCGAACGGGCGCCTCGATTTCGGCGTCGGCAAGGGTTATCGCGCGTACGAATTCTCCGGCTTCTGCGTACCCCAGGATGAGGCGACCCAGCGCTTCGACGAGGCAATGGAGGTGATTCGTAAAGCCTGGAACTCCGGCGGCAAGCGTTTTTCCTACAAGGGTAAGTGGTACAGTTACGACAACATTGTCGTTGAACCGATCCCGATCCAGCGCCCGCACCCACCGTTCTGGCTCGGCGCCGGCAGCGCCGAGTCGATCCGCCGCGCCGCGCGCGAGGGCTACAATTTGCTGCTCGATCAGATCGCCCCCACCGACGTGATCATCGACCGGGTCAAGGTGTTCCGCGCGGAATGCAAGGCGGTCGGCCGCACCTATGACCCGATGATGGTCGGGGTGACCCGCGGCTTGCAGATCCTGCGCAAGGAGTCGGAGCGCAAGCAGGCGATCAGGACGCGGCGGGAGGTTCTGAAGAACATCGGCGATCTGGCGCGTGGGCCGGGCGCGGAACGCTATCACCAGATCAAGGACGACGCTGACGCGTTCGAGCTCGACGATGCGCCACTGCTGGGCACGACCGACGAAATCATCGCACAGCTGAAACGGCTCGAAGCCGGCGGAGTTGAGAACGTGCTCTTCGCCGCGCCCGGCGCCTCGGTCTCNCATTTGCGCACCTTTGCCGAAGAGATCATGCCCGAATTCGGCGGCAACCCGATGGCTTTGGCGCAGGTCTAGCTCCCCGCGGCGACGCCAATCTTATATCGTCGCCCTCGCGTAAGCGGGGACCCAGGGTAGCCGGTACGTCGCTCGCCTCTGGGTTCGCGCTTTCGCGGGAAGGACGAGTTATTCTGGGAGGGGGCTATGCCCAACGATGGCGAAAACCAAGTCGCGCTAGTCACCGGCGGCTTGCGCGGGCTCGGCCGGGCGATGAGTCTTGGCCTGGCGAAGGCCGGGCACAAGGTGGTCGCGGCCGGCCATATCGAGAGCGACGTCGCCGAGATGACCAAAGCGGCCGAAAATCTCGGCGTCGGCAGTCGATTTCACCCGCTGGTCGCCGATCTACGCGAGGCGAGCGAGTGCGATCGCGTCGTCACGGCGGCTCGCGAGCGCTTCGGCCGGGTCGACATTCTCATCAACAATGCTGGGCTCACCTTCACCTATATCGACCCGGCGCGGTTCCGGCGGAACAGCCTGCAGCGTTTCTGGATGGTCGGCGACGAGATCATCGACAACGTCATCACCACCAACTACCTCGCCGCCGACCGGTTGTCGCGGAGGGTGGCGCCGGAAATGATCGAGCGGCGCTGGGGCCGCATCGTCAACGTCACGACCAAGCTCGACACGATGAACCGGGTCGGCACGCATCCTTACGGCGCATCGAAGGCCGCGCTCGAAATGGCCACCGAAGTCTGGGCTAAGGACGCGGCCGATACCGGGCTCACCATCAACATCGTCTAGCCTATTGACGAACACGAACCCGGCCCCATCTGGGGGCCTCGTGTTGCGAGGCGTCAATGGCAAAGGCGATTTCCTACCGTCGCGTTTCCCTAGGTCGGCAGGCGTTAGGCGATGGTCTGCGGCGGCAAGATGATGCCGCGTTCCAGTATTGCGAGGAAAAAGGCGATCAGCTTGACGAGACATTCATCGACGCGGGGATGTCCGCCTATCGGGGAAAGAATGCCGCTGTCGGTCGCCTCGGTCGCATCATGGAGCTTGCCGAGGCAGGCACGTGGGAACCCGGCACCAAGTTGCTTGTCGAGCATTTCGACCGGCTGAGCCGGGACAAGCTGACCGATGCACGTCAGCGGGCCGAACGCATCCTCAAGGCCGGACTCACCATCGTCACGCTCGCCGATAAGCAGGCATACACGTGGGATCGTATCAACGACGATCTAGGCGCGATTATCCTGATGACCGTGATGATGTTTAAGTCTCATGAGGAAAGCAAACTCAAGGGCGGGCGCGTTGCCGCCTCGAAAGCCGAACGCCGCGAAGCCTCGCGCCGCGGCGAGGCCAAGATGACCCGGCAATGCCCGCACTGGTTGGAACCCAAGGGCGACGGCAAGAGCTTCAAGTTCGTCATGAAGGACAAGCCCGTCACGGCGATCCGCCGGATGTGCGAGGAAGCCGTTTCCGGCATGGGCAAGCGGCTCATCACGACGCGTCTCAACGCCGCGAAGGTGCCTCCCCCGAAAGGCGCGAACGGCTGGCATCACTCGACGGTCGGAGCGCTACTCAAAGACCGGCGGCTGATCGGCGAATTTCAGCCCATGATGGTTATGGAGGACGGCAAGCGGGTCCGGAACGGCGATCCGATCCGCGACTACTTCCCGGCGATCATCGACAAGGCGCTTTTTCAGCGCGTTCAAGCCGCGATCGACGGACGCAGACACAAGGAAGGCGGTAAGGGGAGCGGCGGACGCAAGGGGGGGGGATTCCCGAACCTGTTTTCGGGTTT
>JGI12269J14319_10000155_pt1 | contig 61104 bp, 59 predicted proteins | sample PeaSoiSIISIP2007_FD_14319 | JGI IMG/M metagenome (IMG submission 14319)
TCGCGCTCGATCACCGGTTGCCAAGGAGTTATGGCGGGGGGACCAAATTCACACGCCCCCAAACAAAATCAGAGGGGGCCCGTGTCGGAGACTAAAATTCCAAAGCCTACAGTTCCACTAACTACACCAAGAGACGGGAACCGATGGAGCACGAGAGAGGCCCGGAGACGAGCATCAACGCATCAGGTTCGCGAAGGACGGACGCCGCGCCACGCCCCACGACCCCGCGACATCCTCTGACGGGAAAGCCTAGCCCGGGGTCGATCCGGAAGGCATCGTGGCGCCGCCTCCACCCAACTCGAATAGAGCGCGCCCTAGTGCCGCTTCTAGCCAGGTAGTTCGACCTTCGGACCGAAAGAGCTAGTGCCGGGGAGCGCATGCTCCTTGAGCATGGTCCGTCGCGTTCGATCGATCTCCAACGAGGAAGGTCAGAAGCTCGCCCGATTGTGCCGTCACCCGAGTGATGCCATCGAGCTTCACCGCGCGATGGTGATTCTCTCCAGTGCTCAGGGGTTCACTCCGCCCTACATCGCTCGGCTGGTGGGTTACTCACCAGACTGGGTTCGCACTCTCATCCGGGAGTTCAATCTTCACGGGTTCAAGATGCTCAAGCCAAACTGGAAGGCCGGCGGGAACTGGAAGTTCACCCAGGAACAGAAGGACCAACTGGTGGCGCTGGCCACCAGTCGGCCGAGGGACCTCGGCCTCCCGTTCTCCCAGTGGTCCCTCGCCCGACTGCGGGACGAGGCGAGGAACCAGCGCATCGTCGATTCGATCTCGCTGGAGTGGCTGCGCATCGTACTGGACGAAGCCGACATGAGCCACCAGTCGATCAAGACTTGGAAGGCGTCGAAGGACCCTAAATTCGAGGAGAAACGCAAGCGGATCGACCGCTTGACGCACCAGAAGCACAACCCACCGATCGTGCTGAGCATGGACGAGATCGGACCAATCTCCCTCCAGCCGCACGGCGGGAAGGGATGGTTCCGCTCGGGGCACCCCGAGCGGATCCCTTCGACCTACCAGCGGCTCAAGGGAACGCGATACCTCTACCTCACACTGAACGTCTACCATCAGCGACTGAGTGGCCGCCTCTATCGGCACAAGGGCGGGGAACCGTGGCTCGATTACGTGCAGCGGGAAGTGGAAAAGTATCCGAAGGATCAACGGGTCTACTTGATCCAAGACAACCTGAGCGCCCACTGGACCGCGGATGTGAGGGGGTGGGCGAAGGACAATCGCGTGACGCTGGTGGCTTCCGCCACCCAAGCGAGCTGGATGAACCCCGTGGAGAGCCACGCCGGGGATCTGCAGAAGTTGGTGCTGGCGGGATCGAACTTCGGCTCGTGGACCGAAGTTCGTAGAGAGGTAGCGCGCGCGATCGCCTATCGGAATCGCGAACGCGGACTACGCAAGAAACGGTTCGGGGATACTCAGATGCGCAAGTGGAAAGTCCACCGACGACCTATCTGGAAGCGGCACTAGGTAGGGAGCTGGCTCTACTCCCGAACGACTAGACGGGAGATTCGACGTGGGGATGGGCGTCTTCTGAGATACCCGCACGCGACCTGATTGCGTGAATTGCCAAGAGGGAAGGGGCGACGGAATCGAACCCGACCGAGCTCGTCCTCGATGTGACGGAACTGGTCTGGGAACCCCCTTCCGATTGATGGAACGCAGGCTCCCGCGCAGCTCGATCACCCTGTCGCAACCGCTCGGTCGGCGAGTCCCTGGGGGTGAGTGCAACAATCGTTGCATCCACCCAGAGAGGTAGCCGCCCACCGCGATGGGCCGAAGCGGCCGCCGGTCTACGGACGGATCTCGAAAACGCGGTTAAACGGCGTCTCCGAGGACCGGCGGAACCGAGTGAACCCGCCTTGGGTGGCGACTTCCTGCAAACGAGCTTCGCTGGCTTGGGCCCCGAGGGCCGCGCCGCCGGGGTCGTAGAGTGAAGCCGGCACGCAGATCATGGTTGAAGCACTGTAGAAGACTCGACCGACCGGTGTGAGATTCTCGTCAAGGTGTTCTCCTGCGAACGGCTCGACTACCATCCAGGTCCCGTCGGGTTTGAGGGTCGAACGGATGTGGCGTGCGGCCCCGACCGGGTCGGACATGTCATGGAGGCAGTCAAACGTCGCGACCAAGTCGTAGTCGGAGCCGGGATAGTCCTGGGCTGTGGCCACTTCGAAATGGACACGCTCGGCGGCTCGTTCCAGGGCAGCCGCTGACCTCGCTGAGTTGATGGAATGGCCGTGGTAGTCGTACCCAAAGAATTCTGACCTGGGGAACGCGGCGGCCATCAGTAGCGTCGACGAGCCGAACCCGCAACCCACATCGGCCACGCGGGCACCCTTCTCGAGTCGAGGGACCATTCCGTGGAGCGCCGGAAGCCAGGAAGGGACCAAGTTTGCGAGGTAGTTCGGTCGGAAGAACTTACTCGTACCCGAGAACAGATCCTCATTTCGCTGATGCCAGCCCACTCCCTTTCCGGAGCGAAACGCCTCCAGGATTCGCGGCTCGTCCTTGTAGGCCGCCGACACGACAAGAAACGCCCCGGGAAAGTACGCCGTCCCGGCCTCATCGGTCAGAGTGAACGCTTGTTCGGGAGTGAGCCAGAACCGACCGGAGGCGGCATCATGGTTGACGTAGCCTGCGGCGGCCTGCGCGGATAGCCATTCCCGCACGAATCTCTCGGAGGTCTCGGTCAGATCCGCCACTTGCTTCGGGGTCCGCCCGCCGGGGACGTTCAAGGCCCTGTACAAACCGAGTTTCTCACCTACGACTATGGTCGCCCCGTGCATTGCCGCGCCCAAGTCGTGGACGAATTGGCCGACGAACTGATTGAGCTTCTCCGGATCCGGACTCGGGGGTGTTGCTGCCATGGTGGAAACACGTCAGTCTGGCTGACGGAGACGGGCAGCCAGTCTGACTATACGAACCTGCCGAGAGGCCTTTGGCGGAACTCGGGATAGCAACTCGGTAGAGTGAGCGAGACCGTCCGGCGAGGCGGATGATGGTAGCGCAGTTCCGACCTGAACGTTGGATGATTTCAAGGACGAGGTGATTGTCACGGTTGACCTGTGCCGCGAACACCGGCGGAGTCATTTCGCATTCGACCCGCCAGCGTTGCGGACGCCCCCGCTATCCTCGCGATCTACAACGAAGCGGTCCGGAACACCGTGGCGACGTTCGACACCGAGGCTCGGTCACTCCCGGATCAGGTTTCCAGGCTCGAGGAGCACGGACCGAGCCATCTCGTAGTGGTGGCCGAGCAAGCCGGCTCCGTAATCGGTTGGGCTTCCCTGAGTCCCTGGTCTGATCGGAAGGCCTACGCCGGGACCGCGGAAGTCTCGTTCTACGTTGCGGAGAACTTGCGCGGTAAGGGCGTGGGAAGGCAGCTGCTCGAACAACTGGTCCGTCGCGGCCGATCTGTGGGCCTGCACACCCTTCTGGCACGTATCGCCGACGGGAGTGTCGTAAGCCTGCATCTCCACGAGTCGCTCGGGTTCACTCGAGCTGGGATCATGCGTGAAGTCGGATGGAAATTTGACCGTTGGGTGGATGTCCATCTTCTCCAATACGTGTACCGAGATCCCTAGTGCCGGACGAGTTCGTGGCTTGTCAGCGGTCTCGTGAAGCCGGGAGTCCCTTCGACCTCGACGCTGAAGCGTCCTGGTAGAGTGCTTTCGCCCTACCGTTCGGAGAACTCCGCCCAACGCCCTCCGGAACTCCACGCCTTCGCTAACAGGACGATCACGGCGTCGTTCCTCATCGTCCTCTTATCGATCGGAGATTCGGGTGGAGGTGATTGAGCGTCGAGCTTTCCGTCAAGGCCCGTGGCCGGGTGTTCGGATCTTCTCCTGATCTCAACCAGTTAGCGTAGGAGTGATGCACCCTCCAGAATCCCGAATTCGTCAAAGCAAAACGAAGTTCACGCAACCCCCTAAAAGGCACCGGCGGGTGGTGTCGGCAAGTCTATCCCTCCCGAACCGGACCAACCCAGAAGGCCCGCGAGGCATCGCTTACTGAAGGTTGCAATCATCGTGCTCGTGGTCGTCGTCGCCGGGCTCCTCGCAGCGATCTTCGTCCCGTTCAGCTCCGCTTCCAAACAAATACAGGTGGTTCCAGGGAGCTCCGCAAGCGTGGACTTGACGATACCCGAGGCGGCCTGGGTCACCGTGCACTTCGACCATCACGGAACGATGGCGATGATGTACTGGATGGAGGGTTCCTGTGGGATGATGTTCAACCATCGGGGGATGATGCAGGGCGACGCGTACTCCTTCTGGACGGGTGGCGGAACTTTCCACTGCTGGGCTGAGTGCGACGGCGCGGGAGCGGGGCCGTCCACGGTGTGGGTAAACGCGACGTGGGGTCTGTTGTAGAATCAGCGTGGTTCAGCCCGCCGGAAGGCGACTGACGGCGGGGGGTGCAAGTGTAAGTGCACGCAACCGGAGGAGACCGAGCCAGACCCGAACCAGTGTCCGCCGCTGGACACGACGCGCGGTGAGTCCAACTCAACAACGTGGCGTTCGTTAAGCGAGACTTAATCGTGGGGATCCTGTCTCGAACCGCTGAGCATGGCCCTCGATCCGCTTACCCTGTCGATCGCCGCTGCGACCTGGGCGATGGCTCTCGGAGCCATTCTCCTAATGTGGTGGCAACTCTCTCAGCAACGGGAGTTGAATTCAGCTGCCACGATCCTTGATCTTCGCGACCGGTACGATGCGGGACCCCTTCGGGCTGCCCGGAAACGTCTCAGCCAGTAACTCCTCGATTCCAAGGATCCAGATCCGGGAGATATCGAGGTCTGTCGCTTCTTCGAACTTCTGGGCTTCCTAACTCACCGACGAGTGCTGGACCCTCGGATGGTCTGGAATGCGTTCGGCGGCTGGATCACGAGCTACTACTACTTCCTGACCCATCCGCAGCATCGGATATCCGAATGGCGCAAGGAGTTCCACGACCCGATGGTGTTCGCGGAGTTCGAGTGGCTTAACCGTGAGATCGGTAGGTTGGACGTCAAGCTGTCCGGGCCCCACGCATTCGAGACCCGGTTTGAAGACAGTCAAGGAGTTTTGAGGAACGAGGTCGCCCTGGCTGTACCGGCCTAGGTTGCGTGGATTCTCGCGAAGTACCTCAGAGCCTTCGACTCCGTACCGGGAGTAGAAGGTGCAGTTCTTTCTGGCTCCGGTAGAACTCAACGCTCGGTCGGCCCGGGTCCACGTCGTGGTCTCCGACCATTTCTTCGAACAGCGTTGGCAGACTGGAAATCTTGTTCTGCCAATCCATGAGCTTTCGCCGGGCATAGAGTCCACCGGGAATCACTCCTCGCTCGACCTGCATGCTCGTGGGGTCATCTGTGCCGATCAGCTCGACGCAGGCGAAATATTCCTCGCCGTCCTCCAAGACCTGGAAGGTCCCGTAAAATCTTCTTCCCTTCAGTGTGGGCAACTTCGACTCTAGCCGGTCGAATGCGGCCCGGGGTCCGTCACCCTTCATGTCCGCGCGGATACGAAGTACCGGGATATCGGTCAGTTCGACGTAGATGTCCAAGCTCCGCCGCGCTCTATGGAAGTTCGTTCAGAAGTAGGCTGCGGGTGTTCTGCACGGTTTGATTCGACGGTCTTGGCTGGTCGCGATATCGGGCCCGGTGCGATCCCGAGTGGAACCGCTTCCTATGCCGGGGGGATGTCTAGGCGCGGTCGTACCGCAGCCGAGATCTTGACTCCTTCGCGAACTGCCCCCGACACTGTGCAGAAATCCTCGAAGATGGAGACGCAATGCTGGAAGCGCTCCCTATCGTTCTCGTTGACGGGAGCCGCTTCGATCGTGAGGGCCATGCTCAGCACCCTGCGTCGCCCGTTCGCGTTGAGACCCACTTCCGTCCTCACCGTCGTGTGGAAAGGGGTCGACGGAACATGTGCACGCTCCAGAGTGTTGAACAGTGTGGAACTCATGCAGTGTCCCACTGCGGCAGCCAGGACCTGGACGGGGTCGGGCCCACGATTGGCCCCGACGGGTGCCGGCTCGTCGACAACCAACGGTGGATGGAGAGATCCCGGGAATCGGACCGTGAATTCATACTTCTCTACCTGTTCCAGATCAGCCTGATCTTGTGGTGCGGGAACCGACTCGACCATGATGAGAGATTAGCCCCAGCGGCATAAGAATCGTGAGGGGGAACGCCGGGCAGGCGGTGTTGTTTGACCCGAACGCTCTCCGGAGCTCTAGCGCGGGCCCACCATCAGACTGGGCCGGACCGCCCGACGCCGGCGGAGGAACACCCAGTTGATTACGCTGAATATCGCGCCGACCAGAACGAAAAGGCTGCCCACGTTCCGAAGGAGCGAGAACCCGGACCAGGTTGTCGGTGAGAGCGCGCCGCCGGGGCTGGGGACGGAGCCGCTGAAGGACACGGCCCAAAGGGCCAGGCCCGCCAACAACATCCCAAGGCTGACCTGCAGGTCCCGACGCGTCTTGCGGACGCTCAGGACGATGATCTCGTCTGCGCTGGAGCTCCCCGCCAACGTCTCGTCCCTTGGACTACATTGAGGCCAGGGAGAATATTAAGGAGTGAACCGGCGAGGCAGGATTTGAAGCGCCGGTCCTCGGGCCGATTGGCTCGCCGTTATTCGTAGGCCTGGGGTGGCGCGGGTCGATGAGGGTCGAGGTCTGGATGGACGTCGTGTGCCCCTGGTGCTACATCGGAAAGAGGCGGCTCGAGAAGGCGTTGGCCTCGGTAGGACCCGCACCGGTCACTGACCTCGTCTTCCATAGTTTCGAACTCGACCCTCAGGCTCCGATTCAGTCCGACCAGTCTTTCGAGGAAATCTTCGCGTCGAAGTACGGCATGACCTTGGACGAATCGCGTGCGAGCAACGATCGTGTCGCCAAGTTGGCGGCCGAGGAGGGCCTCGAGTACCATCTCGATATGGCCCGGCCCACCAACACTCTCGATGCTCACCGGCTACTCCAGTTGGCGAACATCCGACGGATCCGGCCAGTCGTGGAGGAGCGATTCCAACGCGCTTACTTCACGGAGGGCGCTTCGCTCTCCGACCATGCGACCCTGCTCCGTCTCTCTGCGGAGGCGGGATTGTCGGAATTCGACGCTCGCAGAGTTCTGGCCGGTAAGGCATTCACGCTTCAGGTGCGTCTGGACGAGAAGGACGCTCAGGACCTGGGAGCGAGTGGTGTCCCCTTCTATGCTTTCGACCGCCAACGTACGGTCTCCGGTCTCCAGCCAATGGAGGTATTTCTGAAGAATCTCCAACTCGAAGGGAACTGACACCGGTCGCCGGACCGACCCGGGGGGGGAAGGGTTGGAGTGATCCGCCCCCGTCTCCCCCACATGCGGTGTCGGACTCGAAATCCTTAACGTCGGAGCAGGACCTGCGGACGCGGAAAGCGATGCCCCGAACGGAGAAGGACCGCGTGACTCCTCCCAATCCGTTCCACATCGACCGAACCGTTCCCCCCGGTCGGCACCGACTTCTGGAAGTGTTTCGGCGATTGGACAAGGTGCCCCCGTTCCGTAAGTATCCCGCGACGGCCGAAGAACGCAGGCAAGTGGTTCGTGGGACCTCGGTGGAGATCGTCCCGGGTACAGTCTGGATGTACGTGGCGCCTCACGAAGTCCCCCCCTTCGCGAAGGAGGTCGGCTGGAACCCCGTGACGAGCGACACGGATTGCATCGTGGTCGGTCGGCGCCATCTCAGCCGGAGCCGTTCCCTGACACTCTATCTCGACATCCTCCACGAGCTCTACCACGTGTTCCAGAGGAGGTCGGGCCGCGACCTTTGGAACATCTCGGACGGCTACGCCGGAAGCCTGACCGAGCTTGAGGCGTACGGGTTCGCTGTCGGGGAGGCCAAACGGCTCGGCGTGACCAACAGGTACTTGCAGGAGTACCTGAAGGTCGAGTGGATCGACGCAAAAGAACACGCCCGACTGATGCGAAACCTGGGAATTCCAGCGCATACCTCCCGGTGAAGCTGGACCGTGGCTAGAATCGCAGGGGTGCGACGCCACGCGTCCAAGGCATCGGTGCGTCGACCCGTCGGTCGTTACGACAACTTGGCCTCTCGCAACAGGTCTTCGAGTCTGGTCATCCGAACGCTTCGGTCCGGTTCCACGAGAGATACATCGACATTGGGTACGCCTCGGTACCCGCCTTGGCTTCCGGTCACTGCCGAAACGAGAATGGTCTTCGCCGATCGGAGGGGGGGTTGTGGGGGCGGATTGGGGAACGTGGTCCCTCATCGCAGTGCCTCAGTTCCGCCTCAGGTGGTTCTAAGTTCGTCGATTTGGCCGCGCAGAACTCGGTCACGAATGGGTGCTAGGATCATTGTACCCTCACCACCGTAGGGACTATCCGTTGGCACCTCCTTGACCGCCTCGAGCGCCGGGTGGGACCATTGAGAGCATGTTGGGCCGGTCGTGTCGGGTGGATCGGAATCTAACATGAACCGATATCAGATTCGCCCCGGACGGCGAGTCCACCTGGACCGCTACGACCCGCGGGACACGTCCGGTCACAAGGGAACGAAGGCCGGTGCGCTCCTCGAGTCCCGAAAACTCCTCGTCAAGCTCGAGAAACTGCAGGAGCTGCTCTACGCCGACCACTCTAGGAAAGTGCTGGTGGTCTTGGAGGGGCTGGACACGAGTGGCAAGGATGGGACGATCCGGCACGTCTTCGAAGGGGTCAACCCGCAAGGAGTGCGTGTCCATTCGTTCCGAAGCCCAACGCCCGACGAGATGTACCACGATTTCCTCTGGCGAGCTCATCAACAAGCGCCGGGAAATGGCGAGATCGTCATCTTCAATCGCAGCCACTACGAGGATGTCTTGGTCGTCCGGGTGGACAATCTCGTACCGAAATCGGTCTGGAAGAGACGCTACCGCCAGATCAACGAGTTCGAGCGGTACCTGACGGAGGAAGGCGCAACGGTGCTCAAGTTCTATCTGCACATCAGCAAGCTCGAGCAGAAGAAACGGCTCCAGGAACGTCTGGCCGACACCACCAAACACTGGAAGTTCAGCCGATCCGACCTCCTGGACCGGAGGCGATGGCCCCAGTTCATGGCCGCCTACGAAGAGATGCTCGAAAAGACGAGCACGGACTGTGCGCCGTGGTACCTGATTCCATCGGACAACAAGTGGTTCCGGAACCTTCTAGTGTCGGGCATTCTTGTGAAGACCCTGGGCAAACTCGACTTGCGCTGGCCGTCCCTCCCACCCGAATTCAATGCGACAGCGATCCGCTAGCGAACGGAATCACCGGGCCCTAACGAAGCGACAATGTAGGCGGACCGGTGGGTCGCAATCCGGTGGTCGAATCGCGTAAACAGGACCCGCTGCTGGGAACCGGGGACCGCCCCCAGGGCTAGGACGCTGGAGACCTGCGGGGAACCGCGAGTTGGTTCAACTCGTCAAACGTAATCGCGCCGTCGACCAAGGAGCTGAAGGTCCCTCGGGAGAGCACCTCCTCGCTGATCCGCTTAAGTAGCCCCATCGCGGCGTACGAAGCTCCCGGCCCGAAGCTCACCCTTTTCACGCCGAGCCTCTCGAGCTCGCTCACCGTCGGGAGTCCTTTTCGAATCATGACGTTCACCGGGCAACGGAGCGCGTCCACAAAGGTCGCGATGGACGCGGCGTCGGTCAGACGCATCGGGTAGACGCAATCCGCACCTGCGTCCCGATAGGCGACGCATCTACGGATGGCTTCCTGGAGCAGCTCCTCGGGGGTTCCCTGAGCTTTCCACAGCGCATCCGTTCGGGCGTTGATCACAATCGGAACCCCCATCGAGCTCCCAAGCTCCCGAATTGCCTGGATCTTGCGGACCTGGGCCCTGACGGGATAGAGCCGTTCCTTTACCGGGTCCTGGTCTTCCAAGTTGATGCCGACCGCTCCGGCCTCAACGATCATCTTGACCGTAGCCGCGACTCCACGAGGACCGCGACCGAATCCGGCGACGATATCGGCGCTGAGGGGAACCCCGATTCTGGACGCGATCCTGCGTACGACCCCTACCATCTCACGTTTCGGGATCCCCTGACCATCCGGATACCCCAGAGACACCATCAGGCCGGCACTGGAAGTCGCCACCGCGGGAAACCCCGCGTCCTCAAAGATTCGCGCGCTCGGTACATCCCAGGCATTAGGGAGGATGAGTGGCCGATCTTGGTGGTGGAGTTTCCGGAACTCTTCGGCCTTTTCTGCTTGGGTCGCCATGACACCGCTAAATCCGCTGGGATTCAAATAATTCTAGAGGACGATTTCCGAGGTTCGGCCATTCGCGCACTCGGACGACGCCCAATGTCGGGTACGAAAAATGGAGCCTCATTAGGCCCGGAGCTGAAACCGGGGGACCGGTCCCGGCTGGTGCTGGGGACCTCGCACCTGAGAGGTCAGTGGTGGCGTGCCTACCCGTAGGACCGCGGCGAAGATCACGGACCGCGCGCGGCGAATCGTGCATCAGGTAGTCCGGGCATTCCCGATGAACTGTTCGCCTCGGGTCCGTCTGGATTCTCCGGGCGGTTTCGATTTATGGGTCCTGGGTTCACCTTGCAAGTAGGCGCGCGAAGGGGGTCGGAAGATGGTGCTAGTTTCGGTGCGGTACCGGTTCAGTCAATCGTTCGGCGTTTCGGCGCCCACGGCCTACCGCTGGTGCACCGACTTCGGTCCAGAAGATGGACCGCTCTTCTCGGAGCGGACCCGTCGCTCGATTCGAAGGCTTAGCGGGGATGCCCTCGTCATGACCGATGTCACATTCCCGAGTGCCGGACCCCGCCGTATTCGTCGGCTGGTTCGAATCGACCCGGCACACATGGCCTGGACCAACACTCACCTGGACGGACCGTTTCGATACTCTCAGTTCTGGTACCGGATCGTGGCGGATGGCCCGAACAAGTCTCATCTGAGATTTGTCGGCCTCAAGCTCGAAAACTCGCTCCGACCCCTCACTCGTTCTGAAACTGCTCGCCGCTCGGTTTCCAACAAGAGATCCGATTCCGGCGAGTGGCGACGCCGGCTGGCTCCGGCCCTCGAGAGAGATTGCCAGGCTCGCGGTGCGGATTGAACTAACCCCCCACGTCACCCACCGGCCGCGGCGAGATTGGGTCGAACATCACCTGCTCGGTTTCCTGGCAGCCACGCCCAAACCCAGGTGATAGCCCCTCCAAGGGACGCCACTCGCTCGACCCGATCGAACCCGGCGTCCTGGAGTACCCCTTCGACACGGTCTTCCCAACCGGAGTGGGTTGCGATCTGGGCCAGGAAATCGAGCAACATTTTCCAGCCCCGGTCACCCCGTCCGAGCCAACGACCCATCGCCGGCAACACATGGTGCAGATAGCGTCCATAGACCTTTCCGGCCAGAGTTCGTTCGTCCGGTGCGGAGAAGTCGTACCCTCCGAATCGACCTCCCGGCCTCAGGACGCGCCGAATCTCGTCCGCGAGCGCGTCCAAGGGGACGTACTTGAACAAGTAACCGGCGGTCACAATATCGAATGAGGCGTCCCGAAACGGCAGCCGTGTCGAGTCGCCGCGGACCAGCAGTCGTGCGGGACCCCGACGCGGGGCACTCGTCAACATCGCGCGGTTGATGTCCAGTCCCACCACCGAATCCCGACCCAACTTGGCGGCAAGTCGTCCGTAGATGAGGCCAGTACCGCTGGCCAGGTCGAGGGCCCTCTCACCTGGCCGAGGGCGAAGCCGTCGGATGAGTTCCCACTTCCAGCGCAGGTCCTGGGCCAGCGAGTACGTCAGCACTGCGGAATCATAGTGGGGGGCAAGCCAATCGAAGAGTGACCGAACGTACCCCGGGTTAGGAATGGACGAATCGATACTCGCCAGTTCGAGAGTGGTCGTCACCAACGGCCTCTCACCATATTCCGAGCACGATGCGTCCGGCGAAGAGACCCAGGGCTACCAAAATTGTCCCCCCGGCGAGCACCCGGAGAGCCCGGTCGAAGTCTCGGAAGGAACGCGCTGGCACCCCAGCTCCCCGCAGGCTGGCAGCGTCCGCGGAGCTCGCGGCTGCGCGCAGCCGGCGGGAGGCGCGCGAGAGACGAATCTCCGCGATAGCCAGGCCGGCGAAGGCCCCGGCGACTATGATCGACAGAACGCTGATAGTGTGCGCCTGAACGAAGAAGCTCGTTAGAAATGGCAGACTCCCCCACGAGATCGCAAACACACTGTCACGGTGGAGGGCGCCTCGGAACCACTTCGCAAGCGGGTAGCCGATGGCGCAGACCGTCTGAACGATGACCAGAAGAAGCAGGACCGGCCCACCACACCAAAGGACACCCAATACCCCAATAGAGACGGCGCCGGCAAGCGAGGCGAATCCGCCGAACCAGAGCGCCCCGTCGGGCCAGTGACGAACGTACCGTGATCCCATACCCGGCAGCTGGTCCAGTAGGTGGGCACCGATCCCCAGACCCAGGAAATAGGCCAGCAGCGTTCCACCAAGAATGGGCCAGGAGAAGTCGGGGGCCAGGGCCGCACCTACGATCACGAAGCCCATTACCATCGAGGTGTACGGGAGGTGGAGCATCGTCCACAGTTCGCCCGTCACCGTGTCGCGCCCGGCGTACCAAACCGGCCGGACACCGTCTTTGGAACCCGTGGGTTCCATGCACCAGCAAGGCTCGCCCAGTTACTTACTCTTTGAATGTTGCCGCGCGGGCAGAAAGAGGCCTTGACCGGACGTCTGCACGGCCATTTCCAGGCACTCGGATCGGGAGGTGACGACCATTGGGGATGCGTTTCTGGTCGAGTTCGATCGTGGGCTAGACGCCGCTGAGCGCGACGTCGAGATCCAGCGGACCTGCTTCGTGACAGGACGGCTAGGCGAACTCGCCCTTGGAATGCAGAAACTTCACGACATACCCATCGGGATCGTTAATGGTGAAGGCCGTGCCGTACGGCCACTCCTTCAAGCGCGACTCGATCTGCGCCTTGGCTTGCTTTGCCCGCAGGTAGACTCCTTTCACATTGCGCAGCTCGACGTTCACAATGATCCCGGCCCCGAGCGGCGTACTGACCCACTTGCGATAGTCCCGATACTCTGAGTTCTCGCGGGAAGTGATGCGTCCGAGCGCGATGACCGCTCCGCCGATCCCGACTCCCGCATAGTCCAGTTTTCCGTCGTCGCCCTTCCACTTCCATCGCGTTGTGAATCCCAGGGACCGGTAGAATGCTACTGAACGGTCGACGTCCTTGACGTTCAACATGACACTGATTTCCGCCCTCATAGTTACCGAAGACCCGAATCGCCTGAGTCATATGATGACCGAGCTCCTTCGGACGGGCGCAAGACATCGGCTTCGGGTGGACGCTTTTGTGCGTGGGTGCAACGCCAGGGTAGCCTCCCCACGTATGTCTTCCGACTCTGTACTCCGAGGACCTGACTTACGGATTCCGAGACGACGCGAAAGCCTCGGGTCCATTCTGGTCCCCGAATCCGATGTCGGATGCCGGCGTCGTTGGCCTCGCGCCACGGCGAGAACGACGGATGCGCAACCTAGTCCACGCGATTCGATATCACGAACTCGTTTCCGTCCGGGTCGGCGATGGCGGCTCGAACGAACTTGACTCCGGGGAACTCGATCACTTTGGGTTCGACCGTCACGGTTCCTCCCCGCCGTCGGATCTCGTCGCATGCGGCCACCGGGTCCGAGTGCCGGAACACGATTCCCGATACCGTTCCGGGGTCGCGGCCCTCCTCGCCGGGGGCCTGGATGTGCATCGTGAGAATCGTCGTCGTTCCGGGAAGAGCGTAAACAGCTCGGCTACCCTTCTCGTCGTAGGAGACCTCCTTGAAGCCGAGCACGTCGCGGTAGAATGCTCTAGCCTTCTGAACATCTCTAATGTGGATGGTCACGGCGTGGAGCCCGCTGATCACGTCGCTCATGCACCCGGCTATGACCACCGGAAGTTAAGGGCTAGGTGGGGCCGAGCCGAAACCCACGACACCTTAACCAGTGTCGATCTTCCTGGACGGCCGGCTCGCTCTCCCACCGGCACGCGGGACGTTCATTGGGTCGAGACCGCCCGACATGCGTTCAATCGGCGTCGGTGGCGTTCAAGCCCTGATCGCTCCCTACCCACGACGTGGTATCTAGGGGAACCTGCGCCGGCGACAGCGAACAGGTCATGGGGTAACTGGCCAGGCTCGGGTTCGTGGGAAAGAGGCACGGTGCCCTCGGGGAGGTGATGTTCTGAAAATCGAAGAGGCTGGAGAGTATGGGCGCGTTACAATCCTGCGTCGGCACCGAGGAGAGGACGCAGCCCATCCCCCATCGTTCCTCGAACATGTGGAGCACGGAGTCGAAGTATCCTACTTGGTGGCTGATCAGTCCGCTCGGGGTGAACGGACTGATCACCAGGAACGGAACGCGGAACGATAGGCCGAGAGGGTTGAGTCCCGATAGCTTGGGAGGAGATGCCTGATCGTAGAATCCTCCGTAGTCATCCCACGTGAGGAACACGGCCGTTGATTTCCAATACTGCGATTCCTCGATGCTGTCGATGACATTCGCGACAAACGATTCCCCTTGAGTGATGTTCGCACTCGGATGGTCCGAGAATTTCTGGTCCGGGATGACCCACGAAATATTCGGCAGGCCCTTTCCGGGGGAGGGGTTCTGGGACAAGTCGTTGAAGAACGTGGGAGTTCGATTGACAAAGTGGTTCGAGTACCACTGAGTGTAGCTTTCGGCTCGACCGGCCAGAGGATTCCAGTAAGAGTACGCCGATCCTTTGCCGTAGGCATTGCTCTGAGTTCCCGAGATCGCGGTCTTGTACTTCGAGAGAGACCAGTCATAGTACTTCCACGTCACTGCGGGGGTGGCATTGAGAACGTCCTGGAAGGTGCGGGTCCCGTTGGCTTGGTTGAGGTAAGTGTGCTCCTGTGCGGTGGATAGCAGGTAGTACTGGGAGCGGGCGGGAGCTTGCCCCGCCAAGATGAACCAGTGGTTCGGTAGCGAGTACGACGGATCCGAAGAATAGATGTTGTCTCCCAGTCCAAACTCCTGGGCAATATCCCAATACACCGGAATGGTCGTCCCATTGTAGTGGCCGAAGGTCGTGTACCTCTTGCCCTCGGCCGTCCAGAACCCGTCCATCTTGGGCGGATGTGCCAGACATGCGGTGTTGGACGTAGACGTTCCACAGATCGACTCGACCGTGCTGGCTTCGTTGTGATTCAAGTTCGTCGTGGTGAAGTTCTTCGGTCCGAAGTTCCACGGGTTGACGTACCCCTTCGGGCACGACCCGGTCGGATATCCGGTGCCGGTGTAGTTGGCTTCGAACTCACAGGTCCCGGGGGGAATGCCGTAGGCCGCACCGTCACATAGCGCGCTGGCGGCGAGGCAGTACGTCGCGAAGTAGTTGTCGTAGGCGTGGTTCTCCATGACGATGAACACCACATGCTGAAAGTGCTGGCAGAATTCCTGCATGAAGTTCGAGGGCATCGAGGTGCACGGCGGCGGCGACTGGGCAGAGGTAGGGGCGACGACGAGTCCGATGCCCGAAACGACCAAGAGCACGACGGCCGCTATGGAGCGAACGGACACAGCCCCGGATGGACACCTGGGAATATGTTCCTATCTAGACTCGATTCCGGCCTTAGGTCCTGGTGCTGACCGAGCGGACTCGCGGTCGCCGAATCAGGATCGGACGGCAGACCCAGAGGTGTCCGAGCCCGAAAAAGCCCGGTTCCCGGTCTAGAATGGGGAAGAGGGTTGGCGATCGGTGGGGACGCTAGTCGGGGACGCGACCTAGGCGTAGATCGTCGGGGAGTCCCCGGCCCGCTTCAGCAGCTCCGCTATCGGCGGCGCCAAGTGGAGGTTGCAGTCGAGGAACGCGATAAGGCCCGACTCCGCGAGGATGTCACGTACGGTCTCGGCACTGGGGTCTTCGAACGAAGCCAGGGCTTCCGCCTAAGGATCGGTGCCCACCCAGTGTAGCTCCTCGCGTTGGTTACTACGGGATTTACCTAGCGCTTGGCGGCCGCCAAGAGGTTACCCTGAGGTGAAGAATATCGGGGGAGCCATAATCGCACGGACGAGCCCCGCTCAACGTCACTCCGACAGGAGCCGCGTAAGGCGGAACTCACTGAGCCCCGGCGACATGCGGCGGAGACCTACTCGAGGGGTAGGTGCAAGGACCCGCACGGGCCGGCGGATCGTTCTCTGAGTCGGAATCCGCTGTCCCGCCCCGAAATCTGCTATAGCGGGTATAGAGCATCGAAATCCTACAAATAGGGCCGATTCCTGCGCGAGAGTCGTGAGCGATCCCTCCTCCGCGTTAACACAAAAGATGGCCCAGGTCGTCCTCCGAGACACCCTTCGAGTCCGGTCCGGGGAGAACGTCATGATCGAGAGCTGGTCGGAGTCGATGCCGTGGGCCAAATCGTTCGTCACGGAGGCTCGACGGATCGGCGCGCATCCCATGACGCTGTACGAGGACGAGCCGGAGTACTGGGACGCCCTGAAGGGTGGAAAACCCGGGTCCTTCGGAACCGTCGGCAGTCACGAATGGGCCGCGCTCGCGAAGACCAATGCCTACATTTTCTTCTTCGGCCCGAACGAGTGGCCCCGCTACGACGACCTCCCGGACAAGGCCGTGGAGCGCGCGTTAGCCTACAACGGCGAGTGGTATCGTCGAGCCGCCAAGGCCAAACTCCGTGGTGCGAGGATGTATCTAGGCCGAACGAGTCAACGTGCGGCCGACCACTTTGGGGTCGACCTGGACACCTGGCGAAATGAACTCGTGAAGGGGAGTCTCGTCCCTCCCGCAACTCTCCACCGCACCGGGCAACAAGTTGGGCGTCGGCTGCTGAGCGGGAAGCGGGTCTCCATCTCCCACCCGAACGGAACGAAGCTCGAGCTGCGGCTCAAGCACTATCCGATACAATTGGACGACGGTCTGGTCGACGCCGCCGACCTCAAAGCTGGGAACAACGTCACCGTGATCCCGGGCGGCGTCGTGGGCGTGTCCGTCGATGAGTCCTTCGGTGATGGGACGGTGGTCGGGAATCAGACGGTCAACCTGGGTGGGGGTCCCGCCGGCGACGCCCGATGGACCTTCCGCGATGGTCGACTCGCGAGCTATGCCTACGGCCGGGGGGCCGAGCATTTTGAGAAACCGTACCGCGCTGCGCCCAAAGGGCGGGACAAGGCAGGGTACCTTTCGATCGGCTTGAACCCCGACCTCTTCATGAGCCCCCAGATGGAGGACCAGGAACTGGGCGCCGTGACCGTACGAATCGGTGGAAACAAGTTCAATGGGGGCCGCAACCCCTGCCCGTTCCTCTCCTGGGTGGTCATTCGAGGGGCCGATGTTTCTGTCGACGGCCACTCCCTCGTGAAGGAAGGAAAGCTCGCTTAGGACCCCCGCCATCGTAGCGGGTCGATCGGCGCGGTCCATTCCCCCGGGGAGTTTATACCGTTGAACCTCGTGTTCGCCCCCGCGTGATGAGCAAGTTCGCGGTGGTCTCCAAGACCCCGTTCCGGTTGAGCTTCGCCGGAGGCGGGACCGACCTGCCGGAGTACTACCGTGGTCATGGGCCGGGCGCCTGCGTAGCGGGCGCGATGGACAAAGGAATCTACGTCATGGTCGTCGAGAACTTCAGCGCTGACGAGATCCGGGTGAGCTACCGAATCACCGAGGATGCCAAGCGAAACATCGATGAGATCGCCCACGGGTCGATTCGGGAGGCGTTGCGTCTTCTGAAGATCCCGAGCGGGGTGCAGGTCATCACCGCAACCCAGATGCCTTCGAGGGGAACGGGGATCGGGTCGAGCAGCAGCTGCGCCGTCGGGGTGCTTCACGCCCTCCACGCCTGGAAGGGGGAAAGGGTCGGACCCCGCCAGTTGGCGAGCGAGGCGGTCCGGATCGAGCGGGAGATTCTCCGGGAACCCGGAGGCATTCAGGACCAGTACTCCGCGGCGTATGGCGGTATCAACCTGATCCAGGTTACTCGCGATGGACAGGTCTCGGTTCACAGCCTCGGGATCGACCATGATGGGCTCGAGATGCTGAACGACCATGTCATGCTGTTCTTCACAGGAATGGAGCGTCCCTCGACGGACATTCAAACGAACCAGGTCAGCCGTGTGGATGCTCATCTGGGCGCCTACGACCGGATGCGGGACCTGGCCGTGGAGACCGCCAAGGCTCTGGAGAAACTCGACTATCCGGAGATCGGCCGACTGATGGACGCGAACTGGAAATTGAAAAGGGAACTTTCCGACGGGATCAGCAATCCGATGATCGACCGAGCGTACCAGCTCGCCGAGGAGAACGGGGCCATGGGAGGCAAGCTCATGGGAGCCGGGGGGGGAGGATTCCTGTTCTTTCTCGTCCCGCCCCCGCGGCATCACGACGTTCGGCGGGCCCTGGAATCGGTGGGCTTGGTCCACAAATCGGTTCGCCTGGAGATCGGCGGCAGTACGATAGTTCACGAAGAGTGACCGACCCGGGCGACGACCCGTGCCTCCCGGCGATCCTTCGGATCGGAACGGATGGGTTCGCTAGCCCAATTCCGCGAACCTACCGGGCGTCCTTCAAACGGAGAATCGGAAACTCCGATCGCCGCGGTCGTCAACGACGTGTTGGAAAGCGGGACGGCGGTCCCACCCGCGGGCTGAAGGGCAGCGCCGGGCTCGCCCACGACGTAGATCGACCCCGACCCGCTCACCTCGATCATCGTCGTCCTGCTGTGCGGCGAGACCACGGTGATGTTGCTGGTCGCAAGCCAGCGGAAGTGACTGAGGGCCCCGTGATAGACCGCCAGGTAGAGCCCCGGCGCCGGCTCTGTAACTCCCAGGTGTATGGGCGGGGGAAAGATCCCCCGTCCCTCCTCGGAGTTACAGAGCCGCAGACGACCTCCTCCGGTCGACGCACGGTCATGTCTTGGCTTGAGGAACCGCAGTCCGATCACAAGATCAGACGTTGCTCCGACGGGAAGTCGGGGAAAGTCGTGGAGTGAACCACTTCATCCGACCGTCGGCCGTCGATGGGTCGCAACCCCTCCGGGCTAGCGAACTGCCCGGTCACCGCGGGCGAGTGAACCCGCCTTCGACCGGTTGCATTTCCGACGAAATGGAGATGAAGGGGGACCCAGTGGGAATCGGCGAAATGCCCGTCCTTAACAACGCCCTGATGAACGTTGGCCGAACCCAACGGCTCGGTTACGTGGCGTCGGTTTCGCCGGAAGGCCTGTCGAGGGTCTCGCCCAAAGGATCGCTGGCGGTTTGGGGTGCGGACCACCTGGTGTACGCGGACATCGAATCGCCCAACACCGTTCGGAATCTCGCAAAGAATCCCCTCACAGAGATCAAGGACGCGGATCCTTTCACGCGAAACGGGAATCGCTTCACGGGCGCGGTGAGCCCACTGCACGGTGTCGACCTCTACTTCAAGATCCTCGAATCCTGCGACGTGGCTCGTACAGGTGTCGCGGAGAAACATTCGTGACGTACAAGAACGAGTGCGAGCGATGCGGCCGCGCGTTGGTGGGGCCGGAGGCGGCCTTCGTCTGTTCGTTCGATTGCACCTTCTGCCCGGATTGCTCCCGGTCTCTCGACTGGCGGTGCCCGAACTGTTCGGGGGAACTGAACCGCCGACCCCGTCGGAACTCGGGAAAGGCACGCTCACGTTCAGCGAATCCCCGGCCGGAACGGGGGAGCATCCCGATCCGCGTCTCGCGGGCCAGCTCCGACGACCTGGACGTGGCCGCGCGGCTGTTCGACGATTACCGGCAGTTCTATCACCAACCTTCTGACCTCGTGGCATCCCGGCAGTTCCTCGACGAGCGGTTCCGTTTGAACGACTCGGTCATTCTGCTCGCTTGGCGGAACAGGAAGGCGGTGGGATTCGCCCAATTGTATCCCCACTTTTCCTCGACCCGGCTCGGCCGACTGTGGAACCTCAATGATATGTTCGTGGCCCCTAGGGCGCGACGACACGGAGTCGCCTCGCACCTGCTTCGGCGATGCCAGGAACTCGCCCGGGAGACTGGTTCACTCGGGGTCTGGCTTGAGACCGCGGTCGACAATCCCGCACAACGTCTGTACGCCGCTCACGGATGGAAGCTGGACCGGGAGTTCCTTCACTTCGATTGGGCTCCCGCGGAGGAGCCGCCCTCGGCCGGCCCCGCGACGCGGAAGCGGCGGGCTCACGAAGTGCGAACGCGGCGGGTTCGTCGCAGCTGAATCTACGGTTTCCAGACCGGGCCGGAGTAGCCCTCGGGCACCAGCGGCGGGATCTCCCCCTCGCCGAACGGGTCCGGTCGAGGAGGGACGGCCCGCCCCTCTTTCTTGCAGAGGTAGGCTTCGATCGACACGGCGGCTTTGGTGCCGGCGGCCATCGCATGCACCACGGACCGACCACCGGCCGCAAACACACCTTCGAGGCTGGTCATGTAGTCTGGATGCCCGCCTTCCGGCCAGCCCTTATTACCGATCTTCAGGCCGAGTTCCGCAGGGAATCCGGTCAGGTCCGCCTTCTCCCCGATCGCCATGATGACCGTGTCACATTCGATGGTCTCCGTGGCACCCGCGATCGGCTGGACGGCGCGCCGCCCCGAAGCGTCCGGTGCGCTGAGTTCCATCTTCTGGAACACGACGCCCTCGACGTGGTCGGACCCAAGGATCTGCATCGGCGAGAGCAGCCACTGGAACTGAATGCCCTCGGGTTCGGTCTCGCGGATCTCCTCTTCGCCCGCCGGAGATTCTCCGCGCGTCCGCCGGTACGCCATGGTGACGTGGGCGCCGGGCGAGAGGCGCCGGGAGGTCCGGACCGCGTCCACGGCGACGTCTCCGCCTCCGACCACCACGATCTTCTTGCCGAGGATCACCGAACGGCCCTGGTTGACGTCGTAGAGGTAGTCGAGCGCGGGGATTACCCCAGCCAGACGTTCACCCGGTATGCCCGGGTAGCCGGCCTTGGACGCGCCGATGGATACGAAGACGGCACGGTACCCTTCCTTCAACAGGCTTTCGGGGGTGAAATCGACGCCTCCGGTCTTCCCTTCCACGAACGTCAGGTCGAAGTTTCGGAACCGTTGGAGGTCGATGAGCAGCTCATGGTTGGGCATTCGGTAGTGCGGGATCGCCCCGGCCTGGCCCCCGACGGCCCGCTGCTTCTCGAAGACCGTCACCGCGTAGCCACGCATGCACAACTCCCAGGCCGCCATGATCCCGGCCGGGCCGGCTCCGATGATGGCCACCCTGGCATGGCGCGGGGCGCTCGGCACGTACTCGAGGTCGGAATTCCCGAATTCCAGGGCCGCTCGCTTCAGGTGGCGGATGGCGATCGGGACCCCCCGGCCCTTCATGATGCAGGCATCCTCGCAGTAGTGGTAGCAGACTTTGCACAGGGTCGTAGCGAGGGGGTTCTCGCGGAGCGTGAGACGCGCGGCCGCGTCGAATTGCCCGTCCGCGACCAATCCGATGTACCCTCGGCAGTCCTGGGTGATGGGACAGGCCTCGACGCAGAAGGGCAAGGCGCACTGCAGGCAGCGCTGGGCTTCCAGCATCGCCTCTTCGCGAGTGTAGGAGTGGAGCACTTCTCGGAAATCGTTGATCCGTTCTTCGGGGTGCTCTTCCGGGACCTCGATCCGTAAGTACCGAGACTCAGCGTCTGTCATGAACTTGCTCCGCCGCCCGGAGGCTCGTCAGAACGAACCCACCCGTCCTCATAAAACGAACGCAAAGCGACGGTACCGTGTGCCATGTTCGCACGCGGCGGGCCGAGGAGGGATGTTAAACCGGTAACATGGGGGTTCAAGTATCCTCTCGCCTAAACCTGCCCTCATGACGAAGGCCCCTGTCAAGGGCGCCGGGACTCGCGAAAAGCCCTGGACCCTCAAGACTCCGAGCGCTCAGTCGGAGTTCCAAGCGTATCGCGACGAGAAGATCGACCCGCCGGCCCTGGTCGTTACGGTCGGGAAAACGGAGCTGCGCTACCAGCTACGGTGTATCGACGACCTTCGCGCCATGCTTCGCGAGAAAGGCGACTGGGTCGTCCTCGGCAGCGCCGACGAACAGAAACCGGCCGCTCCCGGAACGGTCGAGGCTTGGGGACGTTCGAGCCAGAACCCGGTCGGGGGCTGGTATGGGATTAAGAAAGGGCTCCGCGGGCGATTCGGGATGTACGTGCCGCCCGTTCTCGAGGCGCTCGACCTCGCCGAAGTCGAACACAACCTGAAGAACAACCGGATGCGCGCGATCTAGACGAAGCGCCACGCGCCTGCTTTAGAGGCGCGCTTTCTATGGGGCCACCAACGGAGATGCGCTTCAGGCGTGGTTCAAATGAGAGTCGCGATTGGGCGAGAGTGCCCACGGGACCGACATGAACAACCACGACGCACCACAACCTGGCACGATCCTCTGGGGGGTGTTCTCCCCCAACGCGCCCAACCTCATCGATCCTGACCTCCTCGGACTGGGCGGACGGGAGACTCTCGACCAGCTGCGTGCCCTCAACGTGGAAAGCCGGTGGCGGCCGGATGTCATCCTCGCCATCTCCCCCCATTGGACGTCCCGGTCCACCTTTCTGGTCGATGATTCCGCTGCGCCCCGGTTCATCGAGGACTACACGGGATTCCCGCCCCAATTGTACGGGCATACGTATCGCCCGCCCGGCGATCCGGCCTTGGCCGCGCTCCTCGTGGCAGAAGGAAAGCGCTCTGACCTTGCGGTGGCGGCCAACCGAGACTGGGGCTTGGACCATGGCATATGGACCGTCCTCCGACCCCTGGCGCCGTCCGCGCGCATTCCGGTGGTCCCGCTGTCGATCACCGATGAACCGCCGTCGACCCACATCCGCTGGGGTCAGGCGATTGCTCGGGCGGTCGCCCGATCGGGAAAGAACGCCGTAGTGGTCGCCACCGGACTGATCCTCCACAACTTCAGTCACTTCAGTTTCCGGCCGGACGCCCCGGTCTGGAAGGAAGGAGTCGAGATCGAACGCGAGATCCTGGACCTGCTCTTGCGAGGTGATGTGCAGGCCCTGGCCCGGTTCGACCGGCCGAAGTGGAGGGAAGCCGCCCCGGAAGGTGATCTCGCCCCGTACTTCGTGCTGGCCGGAGCGCTCGGGACCACGTTCCGCCCTCGCCTGATCAGCAACGAGCGTGTATTCGGCAGCGCCGGGATGTCGCTCGTGGAGTTCACCCCCGCCGATCCCGGGTCGCTGCCGCCCCCACCGAATCTTAGTATCCCCGGGTGATGGCCCCGCGATGACCGACGCGCCGGAATGGAGGAAGTTGACCCGAGCCGAAGAGCGCGTCATCGTCCACAAAGGGACCGAACCGCCGTTCTCCGGGGAATACGAAACTCACCACGCTCCGGGGACGTACTCGTGCAAGCGATGCGGAGCCGCGCTCTTCCGTTCCGACGACAAGTTCGACGCGGGTTGCGGTTGGCCTAGTTTTGACCAGGAGATCCCGGGGAGCGTGAAACGGATCCCCGACCGGGACGGTTCTCGCGTCGAGATCGAGTGCGTCCGTTGCGGCGGCCACCTGGGCCATGTGTTCGAGGGGGAACGGTTCACCCCCCGGAACACCCGGTATTGTGTGAATTCGATTTCTCTACTCTTCACGCCCCGGACCTGAGGGCGTGCGTCGACCTGACCCCCCGCCCACGAAGGTTGACGACCCGTCCGACCCCCAAAACGGCCGGCGCGACCTGCGTCGTCGTTCCCTCGGTCGGGGCGATCGTCAGCGGATGGTCCAGCCTCGACAGATTGTTAGGGACGGACAAGTAACCAGCTAACGTAAGACCCGACGGACGCTCGCGTAACACGAGCCGTCAGGCGCACGATTAAGCCCCGTCCTCCCGTGACGATGTCGGTCGGCCGGGGCCCCGGCCGGATCCCGAATCGAAGGTCGAGAACGATGAAGGGGCTGATGATGGACGACTTCCCGCTGACCTTGACCCCCTTGCTCGACCGAGCGGAACAGCTGTTCCCGCGGGTCACGATCGCGACTCGACTGCCCGACCGTTCGATCCATTACACGGACTACGGTTCGGTGGCACGTCGGGCTCGATCTCTTGCGTCCGCCCTGATAGTGGAGGGGATCAAGCCGGGCGAGCGCGTGGCTACCCTCATGTGGAATCACTCCGCTCATCTGGAGGCGTACCTCGGTGTCCCCGCGGCGGGAGCGGTGCTCCATACGCTCAACCTGCGACTGCCCCCGGACCATCTCGCCTACGTGGTGAATCATGCTCGGGACCGATGGATCATCGTCGATGACATTCTCCTGCCGTTGCTCGACAAAATCCGTGATCGGATACATGTCGACCGTGTGGTGGTCGTCCCGTTCTCGGGTAAGCCGACCGCCGGCCCGGAAGACTACGAACGGCTGCTGGCTCGGCACCGGGGACCGACCACGCTACCCGTTCTTGGGGAGCGCGACGCGGCCGGCCTCTGTTACACTTCGGGCACGACAGGTCGCCTCAGGGGTATCCTGTACTCCCACCGCTCCCTCGTCCTCCATTCGTTCGCAGAAGCGTTCGGTCTTGGATTGACCCAAGCCGACTCGGTGCTCGTGGTCGTGCCGATGTTCCACGTGAATGCTTGGGGCCTTCCGGTCACCTTGACCATGCTCGGAGCCCGGCAAGTGCTCCCCGGTCCCCATCTCGATGCGGAGAGCCTCCTCGACCTGATGGAACGCGAGCACGTTACGCTCGCCGCCGGCGTCCCATCGATCTGGGTCGGAATACTGGAGAGCCTGGAGAAGCATCCGGGTCGCTGGGAATTGACCCCAAATCTCCGGATGGTGGTGGGAGGGTCCGCGGTTCCTGAATCGATGGTGCGCCGATTCGAAGCCCTCGGGATCCAGGTGATCCAGGGGTACGGAATGACGGAAACGGCTCCGGTGATCACCCTCGCGATCCCGAAGGAATCGATGATGGCCTGGGAGCCCGACCGGCTCTTCGCCCTGAAGGCACGCCAGGGACTTCCGCTTCCGTTCGTGGAGCTCCGCCTGCGCACCGACAGGGGCGACCTCCCCTGGGACGGAAAAGCGGTCGGTGAGCTCCAGGTCCGGGGACCCTGGGTCGCGCGAGACTACTTCGAGGACCCAGAGTCGACCGGCAAGTGGACGGACGACGGCTGGCTACGGACGGGAGACGTCGCGACCATCGACCCCGAGGGGTACGTACAGGTCGTCGACCGGATCAAGGACCTGGTGAAGTCGGGTGGGGAGTGGATCAGTTCCGTCGCGCTGGAGAACGTTCTGGTGGGGCACCCCGCCGTACGGGAAGCCGCCGTCATCGCGAGACCCGACCCAAAATGGGGCGAGCGCCCCGTCGCTTTTGTCGTCGTAAAGGAGAGCGCCACGGTGACCGAAGAAGAGCTGAGGGCCCTGCTGACCCAACACTACCCGAGGTGGTGGGTACCCGACGAGTTCCGATTCGTTCCTGCTCTGCCCAAGACCTCGACGGGAAAGGTCTCCAAGTTGACGCTGCGGGAGGGACTCTCGGACCCTGCGCCGGGTCCGACCCGCTCGTGAACTAGAACGGCGCGCCGCACGATTCGCACTTCGTCGACCCGGCCGCGCTCAGGTGGCCGCAGTAGTCGCAACGAGGCATCGGCGCCTGCCGTCCGGCGGCTCGCCCCGCGCCGCCCCCCAGGGCCCCGGGCGGAGGCGGCGGGGCGGAAGCGCGGGCTCGGTTGATCGCTTGAACCCACCCCGGGACGTCCTCGGTCCGGAAGAAGACGCGCCGAGCCAGGAGTTGAACTTCGAGGACCGGACCGCGAGGACCCCTCACTTCGGAGGCGTTGCGGCATCGCCACAGCGCGATCCGGAGCTCACCCGGGACGGCCGGCGGTCCGCCTCCCGGCTGCCACCTCGAGCCCGGGGGCATCGGCCGGGCGATGGGACCTACGAACACGATGGCTCGGTCGGTCAATGACAGCGTTCCCGGCCGGGGTCCGGGGGGCCCGACCCAGACCACTGGGCCGGTCCGGACGACCGATTCCCCGGACTCCAGGGTCACCATGGCCGAGTTCTCGAGAGGAGGGGGCCCGAGATAAATAGACTGGAACGGTCGAGCCGGAGGTGCCCGAACCTGCTCCATCACGGCTGCCCTTCGAACCGTTCCGGACGAAGGTGGTCGAACGGATGCCCAATCCATCCCGGGAGGACCGGGAGCGGGCGCTGGAGCGTGCCCACTACAATCTGTTCAATCTGCGTTCGGACGAGGTGCGGATCGACCTGTTGACCGACTCGGGCACCGGGGCCATGAGCGACCGTCAGTGGGCGGCCATGATGGTCGGTGACGAGTCGTACGCGGGGAGCCGGAACTTCGCCCACTTTGAGAGCACGGTCCGTACGCTGACCGGGTTCCCCTTCGTCATCCCGGCTCACCAGGGCCGTGCGGCGGAGAATCTGCTGTTCTCGACTTTGTGCCAACCCGGGTCGATCGTGCCCAACAACATGCACTTCGATACCACGCAGGCCCACGTACGTCACCAAGGGGCGATACCGGTGAATCTCGCGGTGCCCGACGCGTACGATGCGGTCAGCAACGCGCCGTTCAAGGGGAACATCGACGTAGCCGCCCTGGAAACGCTGCTAGACCGCGAAGGGCCGGAAAGGGTGCCCCTGGTGATGGTGACAATCACCAACAACACCGGAGGAGGCCAGCCGGTGTCACTGGCCAACTTGCGCGAAGTCGCGCGCGTGGCCAAATCGCATCGCGTCCCCGTCTACCTAGACATGTGCCGGTGGGCGGAGAACGCCTACCTCGTTCGGGAGCGCGAAGCAGGACTCTCGGGGAAGTCGATCGCGGAGATCGGCCGAGCCTTCTTCGACCTAGCGGATGGCGCGACCATGAGCGCGAAGAAGGATGGCCTGGTGAACATTGGAGGGTTCATCGCCACTCGGGACGAGGAACTCGCCGAGCGCCTGAAGGAGGCGCTCATCCTCTACGAGGGGTTTCCGACGTACGGTGGCCTCGCCCGACGGGACCTGGAGGCGATGTCGGTCGGCCTCCTGGAGGCGACCGACCTAGAGTATCTCGAGCATCGGGTCGGCCAGGTTCGCTTCCTCGCCGCGCTCCTGGAAGATTCCAACGTACCTTTCTTCCATCCGGTAGGGGGACACGGGATCTACCTGGATGTCCGGCGGTTTCTGCCGCATCTGGGGGACGACGATCTCCCCGGGCAAGCGCTCGTCGTGGCGCTGTATCGGGAAGGAGGGGTCCGGACCGTCGAGGTCGGAGCCCTCATGTTCGGGGCTGACCCGCAGCTTGGGTCGAAGTCGCTCGAACTGGTCCGTCTCGCGATCCCTCGACGCGTGTACTCCGCGAGCCACCTCGCCTACGTCGCGGACGTGGTCGCGCGGGTCTACGCGCATCGCGACTCTGTGCGCGGCATGACGATGATCTATCGACCGCCTCGCCTACCGCACTTCACCGCACGATTCGCCCCCAAGTGATCGGTTGCTTACGGCCGACGGGACCCCTCCCCGCGTCCCAGAGCAGGTCGCGCGAAGACTCTTAGTCGGGAAATCCTCGGAGGTACCATGTACGGTCGACCGGAACACGGTACCTTCTCCCTCGTGGCGTGTGACTCCGAGCGTCGGTTCTGGGGCGTCGTCGTCGCAACGAAACCTACGTGTGTCGGGGCCGTCGTCCCGTGGGCGCTCTGGCCCGCGGGCGCCATCGCGACTCAGGCGCAGACCAACTACCATTACGGACCCCGGGGACTCGTCCTGCTACGTCGCGGCCTTTCGGCCGCCGAAGTCGTCCGACGACTGACGGCCGCCGACCCGAAGCGGGATCACCGTCAGCTCGGGGTCGTCGACGCACGAGGTCGGGCCGCGGCCTGGACCGGGTCGAAGTGCATGGACTGGGCTGGCCACGTGACGGGGGACGGGTTCACGTGCGAGGGGAACATCCTGACGAGCGAGCGCGTCGTCCCGGCGATGGTGAAAGCGTTCGAGCAGGCTCGCGGGACCCTGGCACATCGGCTGTACACCGCGCTAGTTTCCGGAGAGCGAGCGGGCGGGGACCGTCGGGGCATGGAGTCGGCAGCCCTGATCGTGGTCCGACGGGAGCGGTGGTTCGATGCGGCTTGGAGCGACCGGTGGGTGGACCTTCGGGTCGATCAGCACGCGCACCCGGTGGCCGAGCTGGGCCGAATCCTGCAGAAGGAGGAGGCGAGCACCCGCCGATTCCTGGCCGCCCGGGCGTCGCGCCTCCGCCGTCGAAGGGTCCGCTCCCAACGCAGAGATTCACGCCCGCAGCCGTGAGCCGGTTTTCCCTAGATGGAAGCGCGGTCGTCCCCCGGATGACCCGGGTTCATCGTCGGGCTAAGCCGAAATCGGCAAGCTGGTGCGGATCGACCGACCCAACTCCCGGCACTTCGACAGTTCCCCGGGAAGGAGCGGCCCCCGCGGTCGCTGCACGACGACCGTCAGGCCTAGGAACGGCGGCGAGACGAAGGGATTGTGATGCCGGAGCATACCTTCCATCCTGGCCGTGACCCTGGCGTGGCCGCGGTTGAAGCTCGTGCCGAAGAACGCGAGCCTCTTTGCCCGGAGGTCGCAGGCGCGAAGGTCATTCAGGAGGCGGGCAACGGGTACAGTGGGAGCCCCGCGGTGGTCCGGCGACCCGAACACAATGATCTCGTGTTCTACGGTCTGCTCGGGGCTCACGTCCCGGATGTGCGATACCACCGTGGCCACTCGGCCGTCGTAGGAAAGGCCACGAGCTACCTCCTCCGCGATGACCTTGGTACATCCATACCAAGAGTCGAAGACGACGAGAGCGGTCACCATGAACTGGGCGTTTCCTCCCCTCGAGCCAGACCGGAAGCTCCCGAGAGTACATGGCCTCGGGGTCAATCGCCGTTGACTAACATCTCAGGGACAGCCTAGCTCGCTCCGGTGTCGCTCGGGGGGACCTCGGCTCGGTCACCCCGCGTCGGCCTTAAGAGGCCGAATGGAGACCCCGGGTCGGTGTTGGTCCTATGACCGAACGGCCGGACCCGTCGTACGTGGCTCCGGAGCTACTGGTCCGATGCCACGCCAATACGCTCGAGGATTACCGCGTGTTCGCGCGGTCTACTGAAGGAGGCGCACTCGAGGAAAGCCCGGGCCGCCTCTTTGCCAGCCTGAACAGTCTGGACAGCCTCGAGAACCTCGCGTTCGCCCTGGAGCCACCGGACGACCCGCGGGAGTTCCTGGACCGGGCGACCGATTTCTATCGCCGCCACCCGGCACCGTGGGCTGTCCTCGCCTTTCCCGGGGCGGTCGAGGCGCTGGATCCGGTCCTCTCCGCCGCGGGGTTCCTGGATGAGGGAACCTTTCCCGGCATGGTACTCTACCCCATACCGGCGGAGCGACCTGCACCGCCCCTTGAATTGCGCATCGAGCGCGCGTGCACCCTGCGCGAGCTGAGGGACCTCGAGGGCGCCGCCTCCCGGGCGTACGGCGTACCCTACGGCGAACCCGATCCCCGGTGGCTCACGGTACCCGGCGTCGCGCTCTACGTCGGGTACTTCCAGGAGGAGCCCGTCGCCCACGGGGCCCTCATTGTGTCGCAGAGCGTGGCGGGCGTCGCCTACATCGGGACCGTGCCCGAGTGCCGGCGCCGGGGGTTTGCCGAGGCCGTGGTCTGGCGCATCGTCTCAGAGGGCCGGGCGGCGGGTTGCGATGCCGCGTACCTTTGGGCCACCCCGCTCGGGCGTACCGTCTATGAAAGGATGGGCTTTCGCACCGTGGTGGATTATCGGATCTGGTCGGCGCCGGGTTTCCCGCTTCCTGGCTCGATCCGTCGCCCGTGAGCAGAGACGCTCGACCGCGGCCGGCCGGGCACCGTCGATCGGCCGGGGCGACTCAGACAGCGTCCATCTTTAGAAGACCGACGAACGGGGGCGCGACCGGAGGGCGATCTTCGGCTCGTGGACCCCGCCGCGCATTGGATATCCCGGGTCACCTTTCCCCCAGTGTCCGTGCGGCGGCCGGGGACCGCCGGAACCGACGATGTCGGAAGATGAGTCCCAGCGGGTCGCGATCCGCTTCGTGAACGAGATCAACCGCCATGACGTGGCAGCTCTCGGGGCGATGATGTCGTCGGACTTCCGCTTCATCGACAGTCTTGGGCGCGAGGTGCGGGGCCGGGACCGGATGTCCCAGGCCTGGACGACGTACTTCCAGATGTTCCCGGACTATCGGATCGCGATCCGCGAACACCTGTGCCAGGGTCAGGTCGTTGCCCTTTTCGGTGCAGCCAGCGGCACCGTCGCGAGTTCCGGCGACCCCCCGAACGTGAGCCGCTGGAGGATACCGGCAGCCTGGCGGGCGGTCGTTTGGGAAGGTCGGGTGGCCGAGTGGCAGGTCTACGCCGACAATGAACCGGTCTCGCACTTGCTCAGCGCGTCCCGAAAATAGCCCCTGCGAAACCGGCGGCGGCTCCGCAGGTCCGGAGATGGCGCCGGGACACGATAGATCCGAGCGCGGGTAGGGGGTCGGGTATATCTCGGCCGCAGGACTCTTACTTTCGACTGCGGGGGAGCTTTGGCCTTACACTCTCATCGTCGGCGGATGCATCGCGGCGCGTCGGCGGGCGCGCTGGCCCTGGTGGTCTGCGTCGTCGGCTGGTTCGGCGGGATGCCGGGAGGCACCCATGCGGCCTCCGTCGCTGCGCTCGATCTTTCCGTCGGGACCCCTCCCCTTGAAGCAAGCTCCGCTTCCCCGAGCTCCGCGGTTCAGCCGGCCGCCCCTCCGGGGTCGGTGGGTAGCTTCCAGATCACGATCCACAATATCGCGGCGAACAGCACCGGAACCTACCAACAACCGGTCGCGGTGAACAGTTCGAAATTCGCCACGCTCCTCAACGCGAATTGGAGCAACGCCCTCGCCTATTACTCGGTCAACGAGACGCCGGTCTACGGCTGGATCGAGTCGAGCGCATCGAACACTTCGACCGACACGCAGCTGTGGCTGCGACTCGACTCGATTCCCGCGGACGGCTGGCAGAACGTGACCATCTACTGTTGGCCCAAGACCTCGTTCAACCTCTCGGAGGACGGTTACATGGGCGAAGCACCGCAGTTGAGCCAGACGTACGCGGCCCTCGACAACGGCTGGCGCGTGTTCGACGCCTACAGCAACTTCTCGGGCGTGGCGTTGGGTGCGGCATGGACGCCACTCGGTGGCTGGGCCGGCATCGTGCACCACGGACTCCAGGTGGCCGCGCACACCGGTACGGGAGCGATCGAGACCACCCTCTCCACCTCCTATCCGAACAACCTCACCGTCGAGACGTATGCGTGGATGAACTCCACCACCGGGCCTCTCGGGCTCTTCCTCGCTCAGACGCCGGGCTTCAGTACCGAGTACCAGTTGTTCCCGAGCTCCTACGTGCTGGATGCCGGGGAGGGCAGCACCCAGGGAGCGGCGGTGGCCCAGAGCAATTCGACCGGGGCGTGGAGGTTCCCGACACCACCGGTCTCGGGTCCGGTCGACTTCACCCAGGGCTATCACGTGCTCGGACTCAGCTGGAGGCACTCCAATTCCACCGAGGATGGGAGCGCCAACTACATCCGGTTCGTTGGCCAGGTCGATGCGACCAACGGCCCGATGACGCAGTTGGGTCTGGCGGGGTACTGCTCTGCCAACTGCACGGCCTGGGACGTTTCCTGGATCCGAGCACGCGACGGCCCGTCCCCCGCTCCCCTCGTGACCGACCAGGCCTTCTCCCCGCTCGGAGTCGGCGTGGTGTCGGCACCGCTCGCCTCCGACTTCGGACACCTCGTTACCTTCACCTGCTCCGTGTCCGGCGGAACCGGACCGTATTCCTACGCGTGGTCGTTCGGGGACGGCCGGGCGGACCTGGGACGGGTCGTCAGCCATGCTTTCTCGGATCCCGGGCTATACAACACCTCCTGCGCCGTCACGGACTCGTCCGGAGGGTCCGGGGACTCCAGCGCGGAGGTGCGGGTCAGCGTGAACCCCGCCGTCCTGCTGTTCCAAGCCCTCCCTTCGAGCCTGGAACTTGGAGCGAGCCTGAACCTGGTCACCAACGTCTCCGGCGGCACCCCACCACTGACCTACTCCTACGTCGGGCTGCCGCCCGGGTGCCCGGGTCGAGACTCGGCCACCCTGAGCTGTCTTCCCGGCGAGACCGGCACGTTCGCGGTCCAAGTCGTGGTCACAGACGCCGTGGGCCAGCAATCCTCCGCGCTGGTGACGATCTCCGTCGCTCCGACCCCTCCGCCGCAGAACGCCACGCCGTTCTCCCCCGCCGAGGGCTACGCGATCGCCGGAGCGGTCGCCGGCGTGATCGTCCTCGCCGGCGTGCTGCCCGTACTGCTCTGGAGCGGTCGCCGCCAAGAGCGACCGGCGGATCCGCGAATCCCGCGGCGGCCCGACGGGTCGAACGAAGACGGCTGACGCTCCGCTCCCAGTGCTCAGGTTAGTCCGGCGGAGGGTTGTCCTCCGCCGGATCGGGCGAGGCCTCGGGCGTCGGGGAGTGCATCGTCTCAAGCCCCCGAGCGATCAGGATGCCTCCGGCGGCCACCAGCGCGATGTCGACGAACAGATAGACCGGCCAGAAATCGGAGGAAGGGGCCGGCACTTTGCCCTGGCTCGCCAACAGGAGCGCGAGGGTCAGCTCGATGGCTGCGGTGACCTGGAGTAGCCCGACCAGGTAGACCGCCATGCCGGCGCGCACGAGGGGGGAAAGGGTCGATCTACTAGATATCCGATCCGAGGGACCCCCTCGGGGAACGGCGGAACTGTTGCCCCCCGGAACCCCGGTCGGTCGACGTGCGACCCCAACCGGCAACCCGCATCTAGGGCCGAGCGCGATGGTCGCGCGTGCCGCGGACGACGAGCACTGGACACGGTGCCTGGTTGACCAGGCCGGAGGAGACGCTGCCGAGCAGCAGCCGACGGCCTCGGGTAAGGCCGCGGGAGCCGACCACCAGGAGGTCCTGCGGGTGGGTCTCCATCCACTGTAGGAGTGTTTCGACGACTTCGCCCTGGAGCAGGACCGACTCGACCGCGGCCGCGCCGTGGGCTAGGGCCTTGGCCCGGACGTCCTCGACGACGCTCCCGAACGTTCTCCCCTCATCGGAAAGAGGCACCAGGCCTTCTAGGACCGGGTCAGAGGGGGTCGAGCCCCCCCCCGTCCGCACTACCGCGAGGGTGAGCACCGAGTGAAACCTCGCCGCGATCTCGGTCGCCGCGTGGCTGGCCCGTTTCGCGGGGTTCGAACCGTCGAACGCCACGAGAATGCGGTCGAACATGCTGCGGTGGGACCCGAGTCACCTCCCACCTATCCACGGTCCAAGTAGGATATAGAGAACGCCCCGGGCCCGTGATGAGGCCATGCCGGGCCCGGAGAGGAGAGGGGTTCTCGAGCGCCGATTTCGAGGGCGGTACCTACGATGGCGGGTTCGCGGGTTCCTCGCTCCAGTCGTTGGCCCCAGTAGCGGGCGACGCTCGGGGGCTCGTGACGGCCGTGCTCGAAGCAGCCGCGGAAGGAGGCGTCCAAGCTTCCGGGGGCGCGGTGGTCGGCTCTTTCTTGCGTCGCCAGAACAGTGCAAGGAGCCCGACCAACAACGCGATCACTGCGATGGCAAGGGCGATGGCGAATCCGGAGTTGTACGTGTTCGACGAGACCAGGGACGGGGTCGACGACGGGGCAAAGCCGGCCGCCTCGCTCACCGGGGAGCCGAGGACCGTCAGCGCCCCTCGCCCGCCGGACAGCGTGAATCCGCTCACATTCTCGAACGAGAAGGCATACGTCCCGTTGGTCAGGTAGAAGGTGACCGACGTACCTGTGCTGGACTGCGTGGCGCCGTTGACCGTCGCGGACCAGCTCGTTCCGCTGGGCAGGCCGCTCTCGGTCAGCGTAACCGCGTAGGTGACCGCCGTGAACGTCACGGCAAGGGTGTACGCGGCGCCCGCCACCGTCAAGCTGCCGTGCGAGGGGGACGCCGTGTAGCCGGCGACCGGCTCGACCTGGTAGGCGAAGGTCCCGGACGGCGCGCTAAACGCGAGCGTGGCGGAGGCGCCGGTCGCGGTGAGGCCGTTGACGATCGCCGACCAGCCGGTTCCGGCGGGCAGGCCGCTTTCGGTCAGCGTGATGTTGTAGACCGCGGTGTACGTGAGGTTGACCGACGCGGGTCCGGTCGTCGTGGACACCGAGCCCGACGGCGGATTCACCGTGTAGCCGGCGACCGAGGGAACGGAGAACGCGTAGGTCCCCGGGACCGCGCCGAACAACAGCCACGTCGCGGAAGTGGTCTCGGTCACCCCATTGAACGTTACCGACCACGGGACCCCGCCGCTCAATCCCGTGGCGTAGAAGTACACCGCGTACTGGCCGGCCCAGACCCCGAGCGGATAGTAATCCCACGCGTTGCCAGAGACGAAGTACGGATTCAGGTACCCATACTGGTTGTACGAGTGCCAGTCCGCCCAGTAGTTCCCGAGGTAGCCGGTGCTCGGGTCGTCGAAGTAATTGTAGTTCGCGCTGAACGCCTGCAGGTGGGCGGCGTTGTAGGTGCTGGTGGCGCCGTTGTCCCCCAGGAAGTTGCTGTTCCACACGTAATTGTCCTCGCCGGAACTGATGGCGACCCCGTAGCTCGCGTCGGCCACGAAGCTGCCCATCGTGACATCGTTGTAGAACCCGTCGTTGATCTGGACCCCTTGCCAGTCCTGATACGCTCCGAGGTCGTTGAAGAAACCGTACTCTGTCTCGTTGAGTATCACGGCGTAGTCGCTGCCGGTTGCGTTGAGGTTCTCGACCGAGAGGCTGCCGGGACCGGAGAATCCGGTGCCGCTGTCGAAGTCGTAGAGCGCCGCGGGATAGGTCGTCGCGACGACGTTCGCGATCGAGACCTGGTAGGCCTGGAAGGTGACGACCGCCGCGATGGGATAGCCCCAGACCCCTTGCGCGCCCCACGGGTTCGACAACGTGGTGTTCGACGCGGTGACGCCCGAGATCGAAACCTGACCGGACCGATACACGAGGACCCCGATCGACAGGTCGTTGGCGATGGTGCTGCTCACCTGGATCGAGTTCGAGCCGGAGATCCAGACCCCGACCGACAGCCCCGTCGCGGTCGTGCCGCTCACGCTGTCGGACCAGGTGTCGTTCAGCTGGACGCCCACGCTCTGCCCGCTGGCGTCGACGTTCGATATCGTCACGCCGGGCGACGGGTCGACCAGGACCCCGACCGAGCCGGTGGTCGTCGCGACGCCCGACACGCTGTTGTCGGGCGAGCTTTCGATCTGGACGCCGTACGAGTCAAATTGCGCGGTGACGGTGGAGATCGTGTTACCCGAGGCTCCGTCGTCCAAGAGCACGCCGACCGACCTCGACTCGGCCCTCACTCCCGAGACCGTGTTCGATGAGCCGCCGGCCACCTGGACTCCGGTGTGGAATATGGTGAAGCTCGACTCGTTGACCAGGACGTTCGAGACGCTCACGCCCGACGTGAAGTACACGTTGAAGCCGATCTGGTCGGTGTCGGCGGTCACGCCCGAAATCGTACCGCCGCTCCCATAGTCGAGCTCGTAGGAGAAGTTCGCATAGGTCGAGTACAGGTTCGTGGCGGTGGTGCCCGTCGCGTAGAGGAGGACGAGCCCGGCGAAATTCACATAGGTGCTCGTCCCGTTGTCCCACACGTTAGCGAGGTTCGTGTTGGAGTCGTAAAAGCCCCGCTCCGCCCAGAAGTATTCGGTGAACCAGGCATTCGTCAGACTCGTGTGGTCCGATCCGTCCCAGACCATGCCGTAGGTGCCGATGGCACCGGTCGGGTCCGACAGGCGAAGGTCGGTCAGGTTCGTGTAGATGGCGCCGAAGAGGTCGACCCCTCGCGCACCGTAGGCGGCGAGGTGCGTGACCGTCGTCCCCAGCGACACGTCGACCGCAATCGACGAGGCGGCCGAGAACGCTCCGACGTCAGTGAAACTGACGTGGCTAGAGTACGAGATGTTCGCCCCGAGCGCAAAATTGGTGGCGTTCAGTTCGGAGATCGATGTCGAGGTCAGGCCGGGAACCGCGTAGTAGGCGAGGGCGGAGCCGAAGTCGGCCCCGGCGTACACTCCCGTGGCCTGGGTGGTAGCGTTGATCCACGAGTAGCTGCCCCCGGTACTCGATAGGCCATACACTCCGAGACTACCAAAATCCGTCGCCTGGACGCCGGTGACCGTCGTGCCCGACGAGCCGACATCGTCGACCCCGTTCCCGCCGGAGATGACCTCCAGGTTGTTGATCGACGTCGCCAGCGAATCGCCGACGACGATGCCGTACGACGCGGAGTTGTTGATGTTGGCTACGTGAGCGTGGGTGTCATGCCAGAGGAAGATCGCCCCGCCCTGGAGCGAACCGAAGTCGTTCAACCCGACAAGAACCTCGCTCGAGACGTTGGCCCCGGCACAATCGAAGACCTGGATCTGGTCCGTGTAGGCGCCGAGCGAGCCGTAGACGGCGGGCGGCGGAGCCAGGAGACCGTGCGGGCCGGCCGGAGGACCGTCGGAGATGTAGAAGTTGCCCGCGATCGAGTCGGAGCCCTGGCGGACACTGCTAATGTCCAAACCGGCCGTGACGCCCTCGGCGCTGAACAGCACGAACGACGGGAATCCGAGGTCGTTGATGTGGTTGAACGTGAAGTTCATGTTGACGGTCAAGCCGTGGAAATTGTACGGGGTCGACGACGAGCCGGCGACGGCCAGGGCGAGCGCCGCCGCCTGGGCGTTACCCATCATGTAGAGCGGGGCGCGCAGCACGCCGGGCGCCGACGCAAGGACGATCGCGTAGTTCGCCTGGGGGGTCGAGAAGGGCGAGCTGTTCAGTTCCTGGGAGGCCGCCGCGAACGACTGGACGTAGTACTGTGTGGACGGCGGCACGGCCGGCGGAAGCCATGTGTCGAACGCTCCGGTCGCCGTCGTCGGAACCCAGCTGAAGTTCGACCCGAGGACGTTCGGCGCCTGATTCGAGACGAAAACGAAGCCGTACGACGGGGTAATGGAGCCCTGGAACTGAATCGCTCCGGAGGCGACCGAAACGTGGGGCACGGCCCCCCAGAGGCCGTAGAGCATCGAGGGTCCCTGATGGACCTGTTCCGTGGAACCCGTCCAATACCCGGCGATCCCCGTGGACGTCTCCCCGGTGTCGGCCCCGAAGTTGTAGGCGGACGGCACGCTCCTCCAGCCTCCCGAGCTCGCGTTCGAGTACTGCAGCGTGAGTGAGCCGTTCAGCGAGCGGAAGACGGCGTTCGACCCGCCGATTTGGCCGACCAGCACGACCTCGGAGTCCTCGAGGAGGCCGACGGGGGCGGCGGTCGTACCGCTCACGGTAAAGCCCGCGGGGTTCGGAGGCGCTTGCGACGGGGCGTGCGGGTTGTTGAAGACCACGGTGTCGTACACCCCCGTGAGGGAGAGTCCGCCGGCCCCGATGATTCGATATCCGAACGCCACCTGGTCGTTATTCTGGCCGTTGACCGTGGCGTTGTTGTAGAGCTGGATCGTCAGCGGGTAATTGGCGGAAGTGATCGGGATGGACGACCCGACGCACTGATAGACCCCGCCATCGAACGCGAGCAAGGTGCCCAGGTCGGAGGTCCCGCAGCCCGAGACGATCGTCGCCGGGGCCGTGGCGGGAATGAAGAAGCCGGAGCCCGAGGAGAAATTGAACACGTCATCGACAAAGTGGATCCCCGTGTCGTTGACGTTGAGGACGTTCTGGGTCCAGAACACGCCCTGGTCGGTGCCGGGGATCGATACGTTCGTCTGGACGGTGTTGAGCTGCAGGCCGAATTCGTAGACGGAGCCAACATGGCCGAGGCGGGAAGCGCCCGGATCGATGACGGTGTACGAGCCCGGGTCGGTCATGTTGGGTGGGGCATTGAACGACACCGTGGCGAGGAAGTGTTCGGTGCTGTACGAGTACGGGTTCCCACCGAGGCCGAAGTCGGCGAGTCCCATCGGTGCCGGCTGAGCCACGTAACCGGGACTGACGACGGCGGTTGCGCTGGTGAGCGGGTGTTCGATCAGGTTCAAATTGGGGTACGAGGCGAGCGGGCCCCCGCGCGGAGAGCCACCGTGCGCGAGCAGCGATTGCAGCCACGGAGCACGGATCGTACCTGGGTTCGCGAGGACCGAGGACAAACTAGAGCGCGTGGAAGGGCTCTGAGCGTGGTTCGAGGACGCGGACGATAACGTCCCACTGCTTCCCGGGGATGGCAGTGCGCTCGCATCAGTCGCATGACCTCCCTGCGCAGAAGGCGTCGCGACCGCCGCGCCAAATATCGCGACCCCCGGAAGTACCATCAGCGCACCTATCGCAAGCACGACCGGTAGCATCCAGAAAGTCTTCGGTACATGGTCGAGAGCGGCCATATCGGTTTTCGAGCGGCGTCGGTGTATAGATATCTGGCGCTCGATAGCGCCTCGGCGAGGGAAGGGGGGCATCCGGAACTACGGCCCGAACTCAGGATTCGCCGGCGGATCGGCCGCGGACCGCGCCTTCCCACGATTCCCCCGGCGCCGGCCGAATCGACAGCGGCCGACGCTCCGTGACCGTTTCTCCGATGTCAACCCGGTTTCCGAAGCGGCATCTCCACGATCGTTCGACCCGGCCAAAGCCGCCTGATTCGAATGAGAATGACGGAGGCGAGGAAGAGGTTCGCCAGAGGGTCGTTCTGTCAGGCAGAGTGCCGTTACGGTGGGCTCGCCGGGCCTTCGCTCCAGCTGCTCGACCCGTCGCCCGTCGGCGCTTCGGCGGAAGTCGTGGTGGTCTCGGCCGGCGGTGACCACGTCGCCGGTGGCGCCGCCGGCGGTTCCTTCTTCCGTCGCCAGAACAATGCGAGGAGTCCGATCAGTAGGGCGATGACCGCGACCACGATCGCGAGCGCGAAGCCGGTGTTGTACGTACTGGATGAAACGACGGACGGGCTGTTGTTCGGTGTGAACCCGGCCTCGGCTCCGCCGGGCGAACCAGAGACCGTGATCGTCCCCGTACCCCCCGAGACCGAGTAGCCGTTCACTCGTGGAACGGAGAACGTATAGGTGCCGTTCGGCAGATAGAACGTGATCGCGGTTCCGGCGGTCGACTGGGTTACTCCGTTCACCGTCGCGGTCCAGGTCGTGCCGGCCGAGAGGCCATTCTCGGAGACCGTCACCGCGTAGCTCACTTGGGTGAACGTCACGGCGAGCGCGTACCCGCCCGTACCCACCGTTAGGCTGCCGGCCGAGGGCGAGGTCGTGAATCCGGCGATCGGCGTCACTTGGTAGGCGTACGTTCCCGACGGAAGGCTGAAGGTGATCGTCGCGGTGGAGGACGTGCCGACCGTACCGCCGAGGATCGCCGTCCAGCTCATCCCCGACGCTAGACCGCTCTCGGTCACGGTCACGTTGTAGAGTGCATGGAAGGAGAGGTCCACGCTCTGCGGACCGGCGGACGTGGTGACCGACCCCGAGCTGGGCGTCATCATGTAGCCGGTGACCGCCCCGACGGTAAACGTCGCTGTGCCGGCGGTGGCGCCGAACTGGACGGAGGTACCCTGAGTCGACTGGCTGGCACCGTTGAAGGTCACGGACCACATCGTGCCTGGTGCGAGGCCGCTTTCATAGAAGGTGACGGCGTAGGTTCCGGCCCCGATCCCGAGCGGATAGTAGTCCCAGGAGTTGTCCCCGACGTAGTACGGCGCTAGCCTTCCGTTCGAGGTGTACGTGTGCCAGTCCGACCAGTAGTTGCCGACGTAGTACAGGTTGTTCGGGCCGTTGAAGAAATTGTACCCGGAGCCGACGCCCGAGTACGCCTGGAGGTGGGCGGCGTTGTAGGTCGTCGTGGCCCCATTGTCGCCGATGAAGTTGTTGTTCCAGACCCAGTCCTCGTAGCTGAACCAGAGCGAGACTCCGTAGCCGGCGTCCCCCACGAAGTTGCTGTTCGTGATCTGGTCGTACTCGCCGTAGTTCTGCCAAATCCCGACCGAGTCGCGGTAGGCTCCGATGTCGCCAAAGTATCCGTACTCGGTGTAGTTCAGCACCACCGCGTATTCCCCGCCCGAGGCGTTCAGGTTCTGGACGTACAGGCTGCCCGGGCCGTACGTGTTGTACCCGGATTCGTAGTCGAACAGGGCGGCCGGATAGTTCGTGGCGACGACGTTGGTGATCGACGTCTGATAGTTCACGATCGTGTCGACCGCGGCGATCGGCGCGTAGGGAGCGGTGGATTGCCAGTAGGTCTGCAGACCCCAGGGGTTCGAAAGGGTGGCGTTGCTCGCCGTCACCCCCGAGATCGTGATCTCGCCCGAATGGTAGGAGTAGACCCCGATCGACGCGTTCGAGACCGTCGTATCGGAGACCGTGATCGTGTTGGAGTTCGAAATCCAGACGCCGAGGGAGATCCCCGAAGCCGAAGTTCCCGTCACGGTGTCCGACCAGGTGCTGAGAAGTTCGACGCCGAGGCTGCGGTCGGTCACGGTGACCCCCGTGATCGCGACGCTAGGCGACGGGTCGACCTCGACTCCGAGGGAAGCATCCGTGACCGTCACACCTGAGACCGTGATGTCGTGCGACGCGCTGATGATCATGCCCAGGCCGCCGCCCGTGACGCTGACGGTGGACACCGTTACCTCGGAACAGGACACGATGTTCACGCCGAGCAGTCCGTCGACCGTGACTCCCGAGATGCTGTTCGGGCCGACCGAGATCTCGATCTCGACTCCGAGAGATCCGGTCGTGGTTACATTCGAAACGGTGTCATTGGAGGACGCGTCCAAGTCGACGCCAACCCCGTCCCCGGTCACCGTGACTCCGCTCACCGCCACCGGCCCGACGGACCCCACAACGACCACTCCGACGCTCGCATTGGAACTGACCGTGGTCACGCTCGCGCCCGTGTCCGCTTGCAGTACGACGCCTTCGGAATTCCCGTTCGCCGTCACGCCCCTGATCGTGATCGGGTCGGACCCGACCACGCCGATGCCGAGGGAGTTGTTGACGTAGGCGTTGGTGACCGTGACCCCGGTCGCCCCGGTCAAGCCGACCCCCGGGGAGGTGTTGTTCAGCGCGGTTAGGTCGGTGACCGAAGTGTCAACTAATCCCATGCCGACTAGGCCGTGCGAATCGTTGCTCCACAGGTTCGTGACGGTGGTCCCGACGCCACCGGTGAGGTAGATGCCGTTCGAACTGGCGCTGGCGTTGAACCAATTCGCGGTCGTCCCGTTGACCCAGACCCCGTAGAAACCGTCCGCGCCCAGGGTCGTGTTGACCCAGCTAAAGGTCCCTGCGGTTCCTCCAACGTCGTAGATGGCCGCGGAGCCGAGCGCGCTGAACAGGCTTTGCCCGATTCCGTGGTCCGAGGCCATCAGGCTGAAGACGGCGGCGCCGTCGAGGGCCGCCGAATTCTTGACGGTCGTGTGGGGAGAACTCGCCGCCCATACCCCGAACGTCGCGCGGGTCGCGATCGTGTTGTCCACGCTGGCGCCCGTGTCGTTCCAGAGGGAGAGCGCTCCGCCCTGGTTGACCCCCGCGGGGATCGAGAGGCCGACGAGGCTCAGGTTGGCGAACACGTCGTTCGACCCGTCGTAGACGACGATCTGTCCGCCGAGGGCGGGAAGATTTCCCGTGTAGCCGAAGGGGGATTGGAACCACTGGGTGATCCCGTGCCAGTTCGGCCCCTGGGCAATGTGGTCCACGTCGACCGCAGCAGCAAAGCCACCCGCCTGGAACAAGTTGAACGTGGGGAAGCCCCAGTCGTTGAGCCGATTGAACGTCAGGTTCACCGCGACGTTGAGATTCTTGAACGTGAAGGGTGCGGACCCGGAACCGCCGGTCGCCGCCGAAAGCGCGGTCGCCTGCGCCGCCGATTGCATGTACAGCGGAGCGTCGAGGAAGGTTGGGTCCGGGGAGAGGAGAGAGATGCTGCCCGAGAACCCCGAGGTGCCCGAGAACGAGGTGTTCGTCTGGAGGTATCCATCCGCGAAGAGGGTCGAGGCATATCCGGGAGCGTGCGGAGGCAGATACGTGTCCATCGTTCCGGCCGCGTTGGTCGGCGCCCAGCTCATGTTGTAGGTCTGGGTGCCGCTGAACCCGAAAAAGATCCAGGTGTAATTCGGATGGAGTGCCACGCTCAGGTGAATGCTACCGGATCCCACCCCGCCGGTTACCCCCCAGAGACCGTAGAGGAGCGACGGTCCCGTGTCGACGCTCGCCGTCGTTCCCCTCCAGGTGGTCGCCACTCCCACGGCCGTTTCGCCCGTGTCGGCGCCGTAATCGAACGCGGCCGGAGTACCCATGTACGAGCCCCCCTTCTTTTCCCAGAGGTTCAGGGTCCCGTTGATGGCGTTAATGACGGCGTTCGAACCCCCGCCGGGTCCGGTGAAGACGAGTTCCGCGTCGTAGAGCGTTCCGATCGGGGTCGCGGTGTTGCCGTTCACCATGAAATCCGCCGGCAAGGGTGCGCTGATCGAGTTGAACACGACCGTGTCGTAGACCCCGTGATACACGTGCCCGGACTCACCGATCGCGTAGCCGAACGTTACCTGGGTTCGCCCGTTGACGACCGACGCGTTGTTGTACAGATTGACCGCGATGGGGAACGTTAGTGGGATCTTTGGACCAAGGTCATAGTAGAAATTTCCCGGGACGACCGACCCATTGCCCGAGTAGATCGTGCCCAGGTTCAGTGCCAGGGCGGAGAAGTTCCAAACGTTGTCGACGAAGGTGAGCTGTCCCTGCTGGAAATCGATGACATTCTGCGTCCAGAACGCCGCCGTCGTGGAACCCGGGATCGACACGTTCGTCATCACCGTGTTCAATTGGACACCGGATTGATAGGGCGAAACGCCCTGATTCGGGCTCAAGCCGTCCCAGTAGTAGGCGCCAGTATCCTCGTAGAGCCCGCCCGCGGTCGCATTGTAGGCAGAGAGGGTGAACTGGCCATCAAAGGACGGGGTGTAATTGACGTACGAGCCCCCGCCGTTCAAACCGAAGTCCCCCAGACCCATCGGCGCGGGGAACGTGGTGTACCGCGGACTGACGATCTGACTGGGGTCGGAGATCGGGTGGGCATACAGATTGTAATTGGGCAAGTACGCAGCGTAGCGCGGTACGGTTCCTGCCGCAATCGCGTGGTTGACCTGCTGGACAAACGCGGCCGTCTGAGGATTGGAAACGCTGAAGGGCAGGGTCGAAGCGGGCTTCCCGAGAGGTGCGCCGCCAACCGGAGCAAGGGAACTGGGAGAATAGGCGGAGGAAGGTAGTGCGGATCCAACGGATGGGAAGGCGCTGGGAAAGTTCGGAAGGTTGGGGGTTCTCGGACTAGCGCTGGGCGATAAGGACGACGTGGGGCCGGGAAGGCTCGGAGTCGCCGAGGTCGACTCGCCTCCGGACAGGGAAGCGACCACTGCACCTGCGGAGACAACCATGAGCAACGCGACCAGAATCACGCCGGGCAAGACCCAACAAGAACCTCGAACGGACCGACGGCTGGTCATATCGAATTTCGACGGTCCGTCCGACTATAAGAAAGCTCAGTCCTCGAGGATGCGAGTGACGTGCAGAGCACGATTTTCGAGGCGTCGCGCGCCCGCGACGTGAGTTCGAAACCCGATTCGGCGGTCAGGATCGACCGGCGAGAATTGACCCCGCGTGAGCTCGCCGCCGTTGCCCGAAACTCCACTCGAGGCTGGTCCGGCGTTCTCCCACCGAGCGGTGACCGTTTGACCCTTGCGCCCGCGATAACGGGTTTTCAGCGCCGGGCAGGTCTCCCAGACTCAGGGCAGACTGACCAGCACGGTCCCGGAGTACGACCCGAGGCCCTCTGCCTCGAGGACGTAACCTGACCCGATCGGGCTCGAGGTGCCCATGTCGACGACGACCGTCATTCCCGCAAGGAGCTGGCTCGTCCCATTGCCGGTCCCCGTGGCCCAGAACAACGATGGGTTTCCGAAGCTCGAAACCAGCACTTGCCCGCTCAGGGTGAGGAATGCGAATCCACGGACTCCGCTCACGAGAGCGCCGGTGGACGAGTTCACCGAGAGCGACAGATCATCTGGGGTGAGAGGTCCCGCCGCCTCGACCGTCACGTGGTAGCAGTAATCCCCCGAGGCGCACCCCGCGGTATTGTTCAACGTAGACAACAAGGTCGGGTTCCCGAGGGCGAGCACGGTCCCCAGGGGAGTGGCAACGGATCCCGCACCGCAAACGGTCGTCGTGGCGGTCGCGGTCGTGATTGCCCCTGTGAGCGCGTCGATGAGCGCGATGAACTCCGGTTGCGTGCCGGATGGGCCGCCCACCCCGAAGGCGCTGCACGGACTGTAGGTCACCACCCAAGTGGGCCCGATCGGCAGTCCGCCGAAGGAGCCCCCTCCGACCAAGCCCATCTCCATGGTCAAGGTAAGAGAACTGTGGGCGGTGACGAACGCAGATCCACCGTCGTTCCAGGCGGCGGGCGCGGCCGTCGAACTGTCGACAACGTTGGAGGGGATGGCCTGGAGGCTGCCGAACGTCTGCGTGCAGGACCCCGAACCAGTCGCGAGAGCCAGCGCCGTCCCGTTTAGCACTGCCACGAGCAGCACTTGCTGGGTGCTGTTGTCGATGTAGATCAGGCCCCAGAAGGGCGAGGCGCCGGCCGAGAACTGGCCGTGATAGGCGGGGATGTGCAAAGTGGTACCGAGCTTGCCTGCTCCGAGGGGAGTGAACGTACAGTTGCTGCTGGTGGTTGTACTGGCATTGGTGGTGGCGCCCACCGGGGTATCGATTCCGGCCGCGGCCACGAGGGACCACGGGCCTCCTGAGACCGCACCAGCCGCGGGCCCGGCAGCTGCCGACGCCCCGGAGTACGTTGGGTTGGCCCCGCCCCTGCTCGAGCCGGTGGAACTGAAGACTCCGGCGGCGACCAAGGCGAGAATCACGCCGAGAACGACCACGACCGCGATCACCGGCCAGAGCCGCCGGGCCATGGGGGACGGGGAGGGCGGGGCCGGGGAAGAGGGCGCAGCCGAGGTGGGACTCGTCGCGGGGGAGGCGGGAAGGGCCGGCGGGCTTGTTGAGGGGCCCGGATTCGAATCGGTATCGGACATTACTCAGGATTACCCCCGCTCCACGGTTTCAACCTTTCGCGCCGGGCACCGTGACGCGGCGGGTGTCGATGCTAGGTTCTCGGACCTGCTCCGTGGGCATTTTGGCGGTCCGCCAAATTGTCTGGACCACATGGCTTAAGCCGGGGTGGTTCCTGCCCGCCCCCGTGGGCCTCGTCGAGCTATTCGTCGCGGTTCTGATCGTCGGCATCTCCGCCATCAACGCCGCGGTTCCCCTGATGGCCTGGTCCCGGGCGCGTGATTCCCGATTCCTGCTGCTAGCGATGGCTAATGGGGTGATCGCTCTGCTCGGCGCCGTGTGGACCTGGGGGCAGCTTCCGGGGAATCCGCCATCGTATGCCGTAATCCAACTGCCGGTGCTCGGGATTGTCCTGACGGCGACATCGCTGCTGCTCGCGACCACGCTCTGGCCCCGCCATGCTTAACCGATGGAGGACGACCCGCTCGCCCTCGAAACACGGCGGCGAATCTACGACGCGGTGCGACGGGCACCGGGTATCGGCGGCCGGGAAGTCCAACGAGCGGCGGCCACCGGTTGGGGAGAGACGGTCTATCACCTCGAACGATTGACCGAGGCCGGCCTGCTCCACCGCGAACCGAGCGGTCACCAGGACCATTACTTCGTCGCGTCCGTCCCTCTTAGCGACCGAAACCTGCTGCGACTCACGCGATCTCCGTCGGCCCGACACCTGCTCGTCGCCCTGCTCGAGCGACCCGGCCGGACCGTACCTGATTTGATCGAGCGGACCGGACTCAGCCCCGGCCGATTGTCGGTCCACCTGCGCCGTCTCATGGAAACCGGGATCGTGCAGACAGGTCGGGAGGGACGGTTGAGGACATTCGCGGTCGCGGACCGCCCGCGGGTAGTCCGGCTCCTTGTGACCTACAGGTCCGGAATCGCCGACGAATGGGTTGAGCGGCTCCTAGAAACCTGGACCGAGCTGTTTCGGGCGTAGACGCTCGGCTTTGAACCAACGGTTTTCGCTCTTGGACCAAAAAGAGCGTGATGCGCCGGCGCCGTGGGCCGTGGTGATGACACGGCTGGTACCATCGGGAGGAGCGGGACGAAGGCCGCTCACCCTGCCGGCGGCTGGCGCGATGGCCGTAGTGCTCGTCGCCTTGCTCTTACTTGTTAACTCGTCGCCGATGGCGCTCGCGGAGGCTTCCCACGACTGGTCGGGGCCGTCGGTCTCCTGGAACAACGGGTTGGTCCTCTGCGTGTTCGACCCAAGCCTCCCGGCCGTCGCCGTCTCGGCCTACGGTCTCAATCACTCGGGGCTAACCGTGGGCTTGCAAGGAATCGACGAGATCCAACCGGACGGTTCGGTCGTGGCGGCCGCCGCAATGTCCCTCGCGAACTGGTCCATGCGTAACGCCAGCAGCCCGGACACGTTTGACATGAGCTACGCAGCCCACGTGGCCGTGCGTTCGGTGGGCGTCAATTCCGCCGTGGTCGGTTCCGTTGACGTGCGGATGGACTACGTTCTCCCCGCGTACCGGGACTCGAGCCCTACGAATCTGGCTGCGGTTACGGCGCAACTGCTGATCTCCAACTGGACCTGGCAGGGAGCCGGTGACCGACTCGCGGTCCAAGTCCCGCTCTCGCCCACCGATCCTGCGACCGAGCATCTCAGCGCTCCCAGCCCCGCGGGTACGTTGGTCTCGAGCGTAGACAACGCGACCGGGATAGTGCGAGAGTACTTCCAGATAGCCGAGCTCGCGAACGCGACCTCCACCGTCGGAACTCAAATCTCGGTTGCCGTCGTCCCCTCCCTGGCGATACTGCCCGGCATCGGCACGGTCGCTCTGACGATCGGAACTGGGGCAGGCGAGTTCCGATCGATCGTTTACGACGCGGAAATGGGAATCCCCTTGCCAGCGTCGGTCGCCGGGATCCCGATCTACGAGTTCGCGCTGGTCGGTCTCGGCGCCACGGTGATCTCGATCCTGGTCGCGGCAGGGGCGCGGTCGATCCGCCGGCGGCCCTCCGACCTGATGTACGTGGAGGAGGAAGGATGAACACCGAAGGCGGAGACCGGAGTCCCAGCGGGGACGAAAGTTGGGTCGTCCATCTGGACTGCGGACACGAGGTCGCCGTACCCGGGGCGTCGGCGGTGCCGTTCGTGATGGCGTGGCTCCTTCGGCACCAGGAAACTTGCGAAGTCAACCGACCCGGACCCTGGGCCCAATCCTGGTGGACCCTCCCCCGGGCCGCGGGGGTGGCATACCGTTGACCAAGGCAACCCGTTCGTACCTCGGCGCGATGCTCACCATCGCGAACGCGGGGGTCCCTCTGCTTACGCTGTTTCCCCTCAGCGACGCCGCCCCTCCGAAAGGACCCGGGGTGACGTAGGAGTCGCCCAGACTGACAGGCGGACCGGGAGCAAGCATGTTGACCCACCCCACCGACCTTCGGATCCCATCGGGAACTCCGACGCCGACCCCTCCTCGAAGAATCAGTCTGGCGGCGGGGGTGGTCGCTCACAACGAGGAGCGGAATCTGGAGGTAGCCGTCCGGTCCTTGCTCGACCAACGTCTCCCGCCGGGAGTTGGATGGAACACCGTCTGGATTGTGGCCAGCGGCTGCACGGACCGGTCGGTAACGATCGCGCAACGATTGGTCGAAGAGGACCGCCGGGTCCAGCTGGTGGTCGAGCCGGACCGCACCGGGAAGGCCCACGCGCTCGGGGAGGTGTTCCGCCGCGCGGGGGGCGACGCACTCGTGCTGCTCAACTCGGACGCACGCGCCGCCCCGGGATCTGTGGCCGAACTCGTGCGCATCGCCGGCTCGCACTCCGGGCCGTTCGCGGTCATGGCCCGGCCGGTTGTTGCCCCCGAAGCACCGGGCCGCTGGACCGGAATGCTCCACACCATGTGGGACCTGCATCATACGTTTCATGCCGAGCTCGCCACGCAGGGAGGTGGTTCCCACCTCTCCGATGAACTTCTGCTGGTCAGCCTGCCGACGATCCCGCCCATCCCAGATGGGATCATCAACGACGGGTCGTACTTCGCGGTCTGGCTCGCGCAGCACGGAGGCCGGCGGCTCTACGCTCCCGCGGCCCACGTCGCCATCGAGGTCCCGTCGCGCATCCGGGACCATCTCTACCAACGCCGTCGAATCCAGTTCGGGAACGACCAGGTACGGACCGTGCTTGGAGCGGCCCCGAGCACTCTCTTTTCGTACGCTTACCGAAACCCTCGCGCCGGACTCGAGCTCGTTCGTCAAACGGTCGCCTTGCGGAAGAACGGACTGCGACAGTTGCTAGTGCTCGCCTCTGCCGAGGTGGCCGCGCGGTCGATGTCGGTCTGGGACCACGTGCCCCCGCGCAAGGACCATGTCCGCTGGCAACGCATTCGCGCCCCTGAGCCTCACCCCGCTCCCGGGTGGAAGATCCCGGAGGCCACCTCCCGCGGTCCGGGCGAGCCCTCCGTTCCCGCCCTCGAATCGCGCGTCGCCGCCATCGTCGATGTCGCTTCGCAGTTCCGCACGGGGGTTCCCCTCCCCGACCTCGTCCGTCTGCTGCCCCATGACGGCCCGCCCTCCGTCGAGGGGGCCCGGGAATGGGTCGAGGCCCACCCGGAGCTCGCGCGGATGGAGGGCGAACACGTCGTTGCACCGCGGTTCACGATGGGAGCGCTCGAGGAACGACGCGCGCGCGGCCAGGAGTTTCATCGCACTGCCGAGTTACTGTTTCGCAGGCCACTTCGGGCAACGCGGGCGTGGATCCGGTGTTCGGCGATCACCGGTTCCGCGGCGTACGGCGAACCCGAACATGGCGACGATCTCGACTTCTTCGTCGTCACGAAACGCGGGGCGCTCTGGTGGTTCCTCGCGTACACCTACCTAGCGATCCGATTGGGGGATCGTCGGGTCCACCCGAGGGAACCCAACCCTTGCTTCAACCTCGTCCTCGAGGACCAACAGGCGGCCGACGAGTTCGCCCGGGGGCAGGGATTCCTGTTCGCCCGGGAGGCGCTGACCGCACGCGCGGTCTGGGGGGAGAAATATTATCGCGGGCTGCTGGCGAGCGCTCCGTGGATGGCCGCGGAGATCCCCCGTCTCTACGCCGAACGCACCGGCCCCCCCAACGCGGTTCGGTCCGAGCCGGCATCCTTGGTCTGGCGATTCCTCAACCTGGTGATCTTCCCCTGGCTGGCCGCCTACCTCCAGTTTGCCGGGCTGCTACGGGACGGGAGGTATCGACGCAGAGGACGGAGGGACGACCAATTCCGGACCGAGACCCGGTTCCATCGACTCTCGTTTGCCTCTCGGCGATTCGAGCGACTGCGGGAGGGTTACCCCGGCCCCGCCTACGCCGATTCCCGATTGGCTGCTTCCTCCCGATCCACGATGCGGTAGCGGGACCGTCGGTCCGGGCACGACGGAAATGCCATCGGTAGGAGGCAGCTGGTTCGAAACGACCGGAGCTGAAATGAGAGCTGACAGGGTACCGGGATTCGGGCGAGGGTTCCGCGAGCGATGGTGAGTGGAGCGGTCACCCGCCCTTCCCGCGAGAGCGAGACCTCCTCGGAAGCCGAGAGTCTCGAACTCATTCTCCCGTCCGGCCGGACTCCGCTCGGGTTCGTGCGCGACTCCCGAGCCATCTATCTCGTGGGGCGAGAACGGTCGGCCCGATGGCCGGTCGACCTTTTGCGCGGTGGCGTGGCGCGACTTTCGGTCGAGGACCACACCGTCGTCGGGACCGCCGAGCTCATCGTCGACCCGTCAGTACGGAGCGAAGTGCTCGACCGATTCCGAGCAAAGTACGGCCCTCTCCGCTACGAGCGATGGTACCGCAATCCCGCACGGGTCCTGCGGGTCCGCCTCGCATCTTCCCCGGAAGAGTTCGACGCCGCCGGACACTACTACGATTGGCTCGCCGCCGAGTTCGATAACGTGGCCGACGACTACGACCGCCACATTCTGGGCAACCGGATCAACCGGCTCCTGCGGGACCGTTCGCTCGCCGAGCTGCGAAGGGTGTTCGCTTCTTCGCACGCGCTCCTCGAGATCGGATGTGGATCCGGCATGGAGACGATCCCGCTGCTGCGGGACGGCCACGAGATCCTGTGCGTTGACATCTCCGCGCGCATGCTGGACGTGGTGCGCGAGAAAGCCCGGCGGGAAGGGCTGGCCGAGCGGGTGCGGACCGAGCTACTGACCGCCGGCTCGGTCGGCCGGCTGCTCGAACAGGTGGGTCCCGCCGCCTTCGACGGGGCGTATTCTACCTACGGGGCGCTCAATTGCGAGGAGAGTCTCCTTCCGATCCCTCCGGCGCTCCACCGCCTGCTCCGGCCCGGAGCGCAGTTCGTGGCGGGAGTGTACAATCGGTGGTGCGCGTTCGAAGTGGTGGGGTATGCGCTCACTGGCCAGTTCGTGCGGGCGTTCGGACGGACGGGACGACCGGTGCGCGTGGGCTCCTCTCGGTTCTGTGTCGATATCTTCTCCTATTCTCCCTCGACCTTTGCCGGTATCTTCGCATCGTGGTTCACCCGGGAAACTACGCTCGGGGTGCCCGCACTTCTACCTCCCTCGGACCTCGTGGCGTACGCGGAGAAGTTCTCTCGGCACTTCGACCGGTTGGACCGGTGGGACCGGGCCGCCGCCGGACGATGGCCGTTCCGCCTTCTCGGCGACCACTTCCTCATGGTCATGCGTCGACGAGACTCCGTACCTGCTTCGGCGGCCCCCACCGCCGCCAACGAAGTCGCGGTCGTCAGCCGTCGGAGGCCGTTCGGGGAGGTTCCACCGTTCGGTCGAGCCGTCCCCAGCGGCCCGGGGCAAGAAACCCTCGAAGCAACTTGAGGTAGAACACCGGGCTGTATAGTACGTTGCGGGCTCGACCGCTGTTGACGTGCATGAGAACGACCACCACGGCAGCATAGGCGAGCTCGCGTGGATTCCATCCGGAGGAGCGTCGGATGGCGGCGCCTTGGAATTCGGGCCAGTACGGGGACCGGCGGAACGTTCCGTAGTGGCGCATCGCGTCAGGGACGTAGCGCACGCGCAATTTGTAACGTCGGACGGCCCGCTGCAGATAGTAGGTCTCGCGCCCCTGAGCCGAGTCCGGGATGCCCGCTCTCAGAGCCCATTGTCGTCCCACGAGCGTCAGTCCGAGCGGCAATCCGTAGCGGAATCGGTGTCCTACCGACATCCCTACGACGGCCGCGGTCCCGGGTTTGACGTATTCCTCGCAGGCGCGGGCATAGAAGTCCGACCGCACGACCACCACGTCGCTGTCGAGGAACAACACCGGGTCGGTCTCGGCCCGCTCGAGCGCCAGGTTCCGAGCTCGACCGAGGCCGGTCTGGTCATCGTAGACCTCGGCTCCCGCCGCACGTGCGATCTCTCGGGTACCATCGCGGCTCGAGCGATCGACGACGATCAGTCGATGAACGGGCAGCAAGCGCCGCGCGGCTGCTAGCACCTCGGCGAGCGTAGTCGAAGACTCGTACGTGGCAACGAGGACATCGACCGGGGAAGATTCCGTGAGAACGGTCCCTGGACGGACCATGGCGACGGGTGCGAAGGGTCGGGGGTAGGTGAACGTTTGCGTTGCGGTGCGATTCGCCTACCCGCGGCGACGGGCCGGAGTCGGGTGGGACGAGTGCCGATCCCACTACGGGTGCGATTCACGTAGGGGCGGCCGTCGCGAGTGCCATGGCGCCCACGCCATAGCCGCTGGTGGGATTGTACGACCCCTCCCCCACCAGCAACCAAGAGCTCGCACCGAATTCCGGGGCGGGGACCCCTCCTTGGATCTCCCCCCCCGAAAAGCTCGCGGGCAGGTAGCTCGACAGGTCCGTGAGGGAGCGAGGACCCGGGCCGCCGTTCCAGTAGAGGAGTTCGGGAGCGTACGCTCCGCTCCAGGAGGTACCACGACCCCCGATGAGCCAGCCGGAACCGATGAATACGATGAACAAGGCGAACCGGTCGAACGCCACCGGGAGTGCCGGTCCCGGACCGACCGTCGTTCCGGTCACGACGACGACCCTGGCTCCGGTACCGCCGACAACCCAGAACGAACCGCTCCAGGCCGCCGCGAACTCGCCCGTGTGCTCGAACGGCGAGCCCGGGTCGAGGTCATGGTAGGCGGATCCTGTCAGGAGCCCGAACACTCCCTGACCGCCGACCAGCCACTCCAATCCATTCCAGACCAGCAGTTGCACCCAGGGGCTGGGAGAGTGGGCCGTCACCTCGGGAGAGAGGTCGACGATCGGTCCACCGTCCCATGACAGAAGCGTGGGACCCGTCGAGGAGTTGCCCGCGATCAGCCAGCCGGATTCGTTCCAACCGACCGACCAGACCCCGCCGCCGACAAAGTACGACGCGAAACGGCTCGTGAGGTCGGTGAACCGCCCGTCGCGTAACTCGACCAGGGCGGCGTTGTCCGAACCTCCGGGAGACCGCTGCCCGCCGATCAGCCACGCTGAACCGTTCCAGCCGATGGCGTAGATTCCTCCCTCGTCAAAGTAATTCGAGATCTCCGACGTTCGATTCGTGACGGTGATCCCCCCGGGTTCCCTTGTGAGGCTGGAGAAGACCGGGAGCGAAACGCCGGTCGGTTGGGAGTACTCCCCAATCCCTCCCAGCAACGAAGCGGTTGAATTGGAGCCTCCGGCCAGGATCACCCCGGGGTGAAAGACGGGACCGAGCTTCGAAGATTCGTCCACCATCGCGAGGGGTGCGGGTAAGCTCGGAGAGCTGGGGGACGGGGCGAACGAACCGACCGCGAGCAGTGCCACGAGGACCGCGATCGCAGTGACGACCGTGACCGGGCTCAGGGCCCTGTCATCCTGCGATGGCCTTTCAGGGTGCGCCGGCCCGGTCATCATTTCAGAGACGGGATCATCTTCGAGCTTCTTCGCCCGTGCTTACGGGGATGACGTGGCCCCAGCAGCGTGTTACCTCCGGATCGAGTCATCGTGGAGCGCGAGGGCGATATCGGGTATGTGGTAGTCCAGGTCCTCCACGACCCGGTCTCCGACGGGTCGGCGCTGGAGGACCCATCCGCCCCGGTGGAGCAAGAACAGGTACGAACAGCGGTGCGTATCGATTCCTAGGCACACCCCGTAATCCGAGAACAGGTACTTGATGGGAAGACGTTCGGACAGGATCTTCATGGGTCGCGCGCGCGGAGACCCGCTCCGCGGATGCGTCGTTCCATTCGGCCTGTTTCGCAACCCGCGTTCACTGCTCCTCCGCCCCGCTCGTACCGGGCGGAAGTAGATATGGGAAACGACCTGGCTTCCGTTCTTGGACCAACTTCTCAGTCTCGCGAGGCAGTTTCCGGTGGGCGGGGCGGAGCGGGATAGATCGACGGCGTTTCAGCACCGGCACGACGGGCGAGTACCTCGCGACCCCGGTCGATCAGTCCATAGAACCAGGCCCTCGGTCGAGCTGCGTCACGCCAGAACACTCGCAGCAGCTGGACCAGGGTGACCGTCATGGCGAGAGCGAGTGCTAGCAAGGCGTACGTACGGAAGGCTCCGTACGGGTCGCTAGCGTCCAGTTGAGTTGTGTACGTCGAGATCCCCGCGTTCAACGGACTGAGGAATCGAAGACCGAGGTCGTTGTTGAGCAGCAGGTCGATCGTCGCGAGGCCGTAGGTGAATGCCAACATGCTCCGCCGACCAGGGTTGAACACGGCCACGTCGAGCGCGAGCAGGCTGAACAGATACAGGAAGTACTGCTCGTACAGCCCCCAGCGGAGCAAGAGGAATACCGTCACCACCAACAGCATCGCCCGCAGCTCGGACCGGGGGTCGTTTCCTCCCAGCCATTTCGCTGCCGCCCAGCCAGCTCCGATCACCCCCGGTACCCAGACGTACGGCGCGATAGAGTAGAACAGCGGGATATGGGTCAGAAACGCCGAAACCGACGGGAGGGTCAACGCGTAGGCGTAGTTCATGCCCTCTCCCCCCCCGTGGGATTGGGACAAAGAGACGGACCCGATCCCCTGGGTGCCGATTCCCTGGAAGGACCAGCCCTCGACCAGGAAGACGACCACGGTCAGGAAGGCCGGAATGGCGAGGCCGACCACGAAAAGCAGCCGTCGAGTTCCTCGCTCCCGGAAAACCTCGAGCGGCAGGAAGACCACGGTGACCCACTTTACGAAGATCCCCAAACCGTTGATGAGGTTCCGCTCGAGCGGGCCATGGGCATAGAGCAGGGCGAGCAGGATCACGACCACGATCGAGTCGAATTGGCCCCAGATCGCGGTGATGACGATGGCGTACGGGAAGAACGACCAGAACGCGGCGAGCATGAGCGCTCTCTGGGGCTCGCCCGTCCAGCGCGCGGCCAACCGATAGAGCAGATAGGCGGTGACCACGTCGGCGACGATCCCGGGCTGTTTCAACAGGAAGTAGAGGACGAACCGGTTGCCGCCTCCGACGAGGACCCAGAGCCGGTACAGTTCGGCAAGGATCACCGGCCAGAACGGCAGGTACGATGCTGACGTGAGATTCTGATTCAGGTACGCGAAGCTGACCCCGGCCACGGGAGGCCAGAAGGCACTGTACGGGTTCCCGCCGTGGGAAACCACATAGCCGGTTCGCACCCACGATTCAAAGTCGAACGGATGCCCGGTCCAGAACGAGAAGGCTTCTCGCGCGAATAGTCCCCCCAGGAGGACCAGGACGATCGGCCGGCGCGACCGAAGAGGGTGGGGGGTCGAGGTCGGTTCTCCCAAAGACGTTCCGGGTCCCGAAATCACGGTACCCCTAATAGGCGCAGGGCTCCCGGCCGTGCGTGGCCGTAGCCGTGAGCCCCGCTCGGGCCCTACCGCGAGTGTACGCGTCGACCGCACTTTCGATGGCCTCGTACTCGCTGCTCACCGTCGCGCTGCCGTTCCGGTTCGAAGACTTGGGACTCTCGGTGCTCCAGTACGGCACGGCGCTCGCGATCTACGCCTTCGGCATGCTCGCGACCGAGAGCTTGTGGGGTGCCGCCGCGTTCCGGATCGGCCGACCTCGGATCATCCTCGCGCTCGGCGGCGTGGTGGCGCTCATCATCGTCTCGATCGGACTGGCCCCGACGTTCCTCACCTTAACCGCAACCCTCGGACTGCTCGGCATGTTCGTGATCTTCCCGGTCCCCCTCGCCCGGTGGTTGGCCCTGACGGCCCGCGGTCCGGGGACCGGAAGTACCGGGGCAGGACAGTACGGACTGTTCTTCGGTATCGGACTCGTGGTCGGGACCAGCGTCGGACCCCTATTCTTCGTCCACTTCGGGTTCCTGGACCTCGCGCTCGTCGCCGTGGCACTGTTCCTCGGTTCCGTGCTGTTGCTCGCTCGAATCCCATGGTCCGGGCTGGAGTTGCCTCCGCGCGACACCGGTACCCTGCGCCAGATCCGGGGCTTGTTCACTCGGCACTTTGTCCTGTGCTCGACTCTGGTGGTGGTCTACTTCCTGGCGTACTCTCTGACGATCAACTTCCTACAGTACTACTCCGTGGACCTGTTCGGAGGTACGGCTAGCGAGGCCGGGTACGTCATCGGGGCGGCCCGAGGCGTCGCGGTGATCGCCGGGCTGTTGTTGGGACCATACATCGATCGGTGGGGGACGGGCCGGTCCACCCCGCTGGGGTTTCTCCTTATGGCGATGGGCGCGTTGGGCACGTTTTTCTCGGTGGGCTACGGCGAGATGGTCGCTGCGACCCTCGTCTTCTCCGTCGGGGCCGGGTGGCTGTCCGCGAGCCTGCTGCCGCTCGCTCTGGGCCCGATACCGAGGTCGGCCCAGGGGACAGCGGTCGGAGTGTTCGGGTCCTTCGAAGATATGGGGCTCCTCGTGGGTCCCATCCTGATCGGCGCGGTCTACGCGACGTACGGCGCCCTCAGTATCTTCCCGGTGGTAGCGGTGGTCGCGCTGCTGGGGAGCGCGTTCGCGATGGGGTTGCCTCGGTGGACCACCTCCCGGTCGCCGAGCACCCCACCCCGGCTACCCGGGCACGCGTGAGTCGGGGCGGCGTGCGCGGGTTATATCGGGCCGAGAATTGACGGAGGGACCAACGTGGCGGCGAGACCAGTAGGCGCGGGGGTCCTGACGGCCCTCGGCGGGTTGTTCATCATCGCCGGGGGAGCGATCCTCGCGATATTCGGAGGCATCCTAGCGTCGGTGTTCGGGATCTTCAGCGGATTGTTCTTCGTCGGGCTCGTCGTTGGGATCCTGACGCTCCTGGACGGTTTTCTGATGGTGGCCCTTCCCTCCGCCCACAGTCTGTGGGGAATCGTCGCGATCGTCTGCGCCCTGGTCAGCATCCCGTTCGCGTTCGGTGGGTTCGTCCTCGGGTTCCTGTTCGCACTCATCGGCGGCATCCTGGCGATCCTCTGGCATCCTCCTCGGCCCTTCCGCGGGATCACCGTGGAGGCCCGAGTCGTACCGTAGGCCGGGACCCCACCGGGGCACGGGATCGCCCAGGGACTCCGCCGAGGGATACCGATGTCCATCCCGTACGAGATCGCCTTTGGTCTCGCGCTGGGATTCTCACTGACCGTGCCCCCCGGCCCGATGAACGCGCTGATCGCCGGACAGGCGGTGGGGTCATTTCGTCGCGGCGTGGTCACCGGACTCGGCGCGATGAGCGCCGACCTGGTGCTGGGAGTCGCGGTCTACCTGCTACAGAGCTGGGTCGACCTGCACTCCGGGGCCCGATTCGTCTACGTGCTCGGCGCCAGCAGTATGTCGTTCTTTGGGTACCGACTCCTCACGTCCCGAAAGGAGGAGCCGAGTCCCGCGGCGGAGCATCTGGCCACCTTCTCGACCGCCCTGGTCATGGGGCTAACGAACCCGTTCCAGATCCTGTGGTGGCTGACGGCCGGCCTCGCGTTTGCCTACCTCGGCGGCATCGTGCTGTTCGCCGGGCTCTTCGGCGCCATCGCGGTGTGGATCGTCGTGTTCCCGTACGCGGTCCGCGCGGGCGGTCGACGATATCCGCGACTCGCGCCCGTCGTCACGACAATCTCCGGAGGGATCATGGTCGCGTTTGCGGTCTACTTCGCTTTTCTCGCGCTCTGAGCGCCCGTGGTCCGTGCGATCCGCGGTCCCGTCACACCGACCGGAGCAGCGCGGCGTACTGCTTGCGGAACTTCGCCACCTTCGGGGCGATCACGACCTGGCAGTAGCCCTTCTCCGGGTTTCGCCGGAAGTAGTTGTGGTGGTACTCCTCCGCGGGGTAGAAGACGGAGTACGGGACGATCTCTGTGACGATCTTCTTTCGCCACACCCCCGATTGCGCCAGTTCTCGTACGACCGCCTCCGCGGTCGTCTTCTGACGTTCATCGTGGTAGAACACCGCAGAGCGGTACTGGGTACCGACGTCGTTCCCCTGACGGTTTGCCGTGGTCGGGTCGTGGGTCGTGAAGAAGATGCCCAACAGGTCGTGAAAGCTGACGACGTTGGGGTCGAAGGTGATCTCGACCGCCTCAGCGTGGCCGGTCCGGCCCGTGCACACCTGCTCGTACGTGGGACTCGCTGCGGTACCTCCGGTATAGCCCGGGACGACCCGGCCCACCCCTTGGAGGTCGGAGAAGACCGCCTCGGTGCACCAGAAACAGCCCCCGGCGAGGGTCGCAGTCTCGGTGGAGGGCGGCACGGCCGCCCCCGCAGGCGTGGATCCGCTCATATCGCCCTCGCGTGAACGCGCACGGTCGGTAGGGCGCCCAGCAGGATGAGCAGGGGCGCCGCCACGACCAGGATCGGCACGACCAGCAATAGGAACACGATCCCCGGAAGTGGCACGGCCATGGCCACGAACGGCGCGAGGACCAGGAAGAGGAAGATCAGGTAGAAGAACGCTCCCAGGTCGATCATCGGTTCGTCAAAGCGTCGACCGGCCAGCGAGAGTCCCAAGACGACTCCGAGGCCCCCCATCCAGGCGAAGACGAAGCCGAGGATGCCGGTGTACGCACCCAGGGGCTGCCCGGACTGTAGGCAGGAGAGCGCGTGGGAGGGTTCGCCGTGGACGCACTGGAGCACGGAGGTCGACGAGCCGGCGAGCACCGCCGCGGAGATGATGATGAGCAGGAAGCCGACCGACCCAAGGAGGCACAGGAACGAGGCGAGAGAGAAATCGGAGTCGACCTTGCGCAGGGCGACGAACGCGACGCGATACAGGAACAGCGACAGGATGTACAAGATCGCGCCGGCGAGGACTAGGGCGCTCGACGTCTGCACGAACGGGGTCCCGAAGCTGAAGAAGCCGCCGGAATCGTACGTACTGAGGAAGATCGCCACGAGCGGCAGGGCCACCGCGATGACGCCGGCGAAGAGACCGAGCCAGGCGCCCAACGCCATCCGGAACGCCCCCTTCTCATCCTGAACCACCATGCTCACTCGACCCGACAAGCAGCCCACGACCCGTTGCGGGGCCGCAGCCAGCCGGCCAATATCTACTCTCCGCCGAGCCCCGGGGTCGGAGAACTTCGGCCGTGCACGTCAAGGTCTTACGCCACCGTCTGGTTCCACCGGCATGCGGGCCCACGAGTTCGCGCAGAAGGTCCGCGAGCTCGCCGGTCAGCGCCGTCCGTTCGCGATGGCGACGGTCGTGCGCACCGAAGGTTCGACCCTGGCCAAACGGGGCTTCAAGATCCTGACCTCGCACGACGGAAAGATCGCCGGGGGAACGTTCGGGGGCGGGTGCCCCGAGGGTCCCATCGTCGCGCTGGCTCAGGAGGCGATGCGGGATGGGGAGCCCCGCGTCGTCCGCGTGCACCTGGTGGACGCGAAGGAAGCGCTCGCCGGGATGGTGCGCACGCCCGCTCCCGAGGAGATCTATGTCGAAACGAACTGTGGCGGCACGCTGGAGGTCCATGTGGAGCCGATGATGCCGAGCGACCGGCTGGTGCTGGTGGGCCAGGGGGGGCGCGATGACGTGGAGGACGCGCTCGTGCGATTCGCGAAGGCGCTCGACTTCGAGGTGACCGACGTTAACCCGAACCCGGAGCTGACCGAGCCTCCTCATCATCTGGTAAAAGCCTCGCTGCCGGACGTGACCGAGCTCGGCCTCGGCGAACGGGACTCGGTCGTCGTACTGACGAAAGGCGAGCGGGACGTCGCGGTCCTCTCCAGCCTCGCTCGGACCCCGTTGCGGTATGTGGGTCTCCTGGCGAGCCGGCACCGGGTCGAGAAGAACCGGGGAGAGTTGCTGGCGAAGGGGGTGCCCGAGGAGTTCCTGACCAGTCTCCACGCTCCGATCGGGGTGGATATCGGAGCGCGAGCGCCCTCCGAGATCGCGCTGTCGATCCTCGCGGAGGTCGTGGCGGCGAAATACGGAAAGGGTTCTCCGAAAGGCGGTGCCCCCCGGGCGGCCGGCGCCGGCAGCGCTCCCTAGCGGCGGACCACGACCTGGACGGTCGTCCGGGCCCACGCCTTCGGGTTTCGCCAGGGGTCGTCGTCGTAGACCTCCCGGTACGGGCCCACCGAGCGGATCTCCTTCTCGCGCTTCCGCCAGCGCAGCCAGTCGGTGACCCCGTGGTAGACTACCCGCGGGGACACGAGGTCCGGGTCGAACGTGACGCTCGCGACCGTCGAGGCCGGATAGGACTTCAGTCGAACGTTGCCGCGCGACTTGGCCGAGCCCCGCACTTCGATCGCGACCTCCCAAGCTCGCTCTGCGGGCTCCCGGAAGATCCACTTGCCCGTGCGCAGGCGATTCTGCTTCGCCCACGCGGCCACGCGCGCGAAATTCGAGCGGATCTTCGACTCGTTCCACGGTCCCTTCCACGCGATCGACGCCACGTGGTACGCCGGCGCTCGCCGGAACGCAAAATCAACCGTCATCCTAGTCCTCGCTCCGACGGCACGGTCCCGACCCTCATGAGCCTGGTGGGGACCCCGGTTCCGAGCTCTCAGCCGGGTTGGACCTCGAGCATCTGTCGCGCATGCTCGAACAGCGATTGCGTCTTTTTGTCGATCGTGCCCCGAACGATCCGCTCCCCGAGGGTGGCAATCGGTCCGGAGAGCGTGAGGTCCGCCGACCACTGAACGGTCGTGACGCCATTCGTCTCGCCCAGGTGCGTTGATATCACTCCGTCCAGCCCGCTGCCAAGTCCGCCTCCGTGGATCTTGGCCACGACCTGCTCGGGGACGCGGCAGTCCGTATACTCCCCGTTCACACGGAACGTCCCCCGGATGAACGCGACCCCGGTCGTCACGGTTCCTGAAAAATGCCGTGCGTCCGTCACGTCGACCGTGTGCAGGTCCTCCAGGCAGTCGACCAGTCGGCGCGCATCGGTAAAGAAAGCGTAGACGCTGGTGCGATCGCGTCGTACCGAGAAGCTGCCTTCCACGTGCATGTCGGCGTTCCACCCTGAGTTCGAGCTCAGAGGTGAGAAGGCAATCGGACCGGGGGAATGAACCTTACGTCGGCGGGCGACCCGCCCTAGCCCGCCCACGAACGGCCGCGACCGAGATGGCGAGGTGCGTGGGGTCGGGGAAAATCGGCGGGGCTCGCGAGCAGGTCGAGGAACGGGAGCGCGACCTTGAGCGCGGCGGTCGCCGGCACGAACCCCTTCTCGGCGGCGTACGGATTGACCCAGACAACTTGCGCCGTCTGGTGGCGCAACCGTTCCAGTTCGGATCCCAACACTTCGGTCTCCCCCAGGTCCCACCCGTCGCTGACGATGACGACCGTGGTGGAGGAGCGAAGTACGGCGCCCCAGTGACGGCGGAACTCGCCGAGACAGTGGGCAATCTGGGTGCCACCGCCGGTGCCGGCGAGACGACCGGTCAGTTCGGGGAGGGCGCGCGCGTAGGATTGACCCTGAAAGAGACCCGAGACCTCCTCGATCTCGTGCCCGAAGGCGAACACCCGGGTCCGGCGAATGACCCGGTGGAGCGTGTGTACCAGGGCGAAGAGCGGCCCGGTGTGCTCGCGCATCGAACCGCTCACGTCCCAGAGGACCACCAGGTCCGCACGACGCGCGGTCCGGTCACGGTGAGACAACTCGACCCACTCCCCGCCGGTCCGCAAGCTACGGCGGGCCGTTCGTCGCAGGGCGATGGTCCC